>Ga0307507_10002696_pt1 | contig 36516 bp, 10 predicted proteins | sample 7_EM_MG_FD_207223 | JGI IMG/M metagenome (GOLD analysis project Ga0307507, IMG submission 207223) | Populus trichocarpa ectomycorrhiza microbial communities from riparian zone in the Pacific Northwest, United States - 7_EM | ecosystem: Host-associated > Plants > Roots > Unclassified | place...
GAGCAATAGAATCCTTATTTAGGGAGAGGATGCATCTATTAAAGAGTAATAGTATTATTAAACTAAGCTTTTCCTTTAGCTTTGCTATAAGATTTGCCTTTACTAGCTTGTCTTCTTTAAGAGCTAAGAATTGGTTATCTCCCAAGATAATTATATTATTAGTTTATATACCGATAATTCCAAATAGAGTTCCTGTAGTTGTAATAAGGAAGCAGGGATTAAATATAGAAGTAGTTATTAAAAGCTTCTCTTTATAGTGCTTACTATAGGTAGCCCACTAGTAAGTTCCTGCCTCTATAATCCTATATAATGGCTTAAGCATAACCATAATTATATCTTTAGGATACTGGTGGCAAATTTGCTCTAGAAGGTATGCTAATATTAAGCGCTAAAGGTGCGTCTCTAATTAGGTATAGGCTTAAGTAATATCTTATAAATAAACTGCTATTCTATTCTTTATTAAGGAGGGAGCTAGCGCAATAATAACTTACTAACTAGCTTGTTAAATTGTGGGAGACTATATAAAAATTACCTCCTTGCCATTATTATTATAGCCTTAGATAATAAGCCTTAATTTCTTAAATGGGGCGTTAGTAGCTTTGCCCTTAATTTTATTAACCATTCTTAACTTAAAGATGCGAACTCCATTGAACTTAATAGGGTTATACCTCTTAAATTTAAAGACTCCTCTTGTAATAAGACCCTTAATCTCCTACTTATTAGATGCTTGGAAAGGAGCTCCTAAAGTTATAATACAACCTTCCTTTTAGAGCTGTTTTACAAGTTTAAAGTCATCCTTCTCCTTAGCTGTTATAAAGGCCATTAATAACTTAACTCTATTTTTAATAGCGGCAATAAATTGCTCTTTAAAATTAACAAGATATTAGTGATTTTATAATCCCTTCGGGTGACCTCTACCGCGTTGTGGTTATAGCGCATCTACTAATATTATATTGGGATTGTAGTCGCCTTCTAGAGTATATTAATCATGGTTCTCCTCTAGGGCATCTTCTAGGGCATCCTGCAAAGGCTTAAAACTGTTATCTTTATAGTAAGGCTTAATAACAGTTAAACGGAATTAAGTGGGTCTATAAGGTATCTAAATAGTATAAGTCTAGCCATTAATTGCAATAAGTTAATATAGGCCTAACTATCCTCCCTTTTTACGCCATACGCGTACCTTAGACTGGAGTGGCAGATTAAACATAGTTAAGGTGTTTAGGCCATTTCTCATTCCTAGTACATTATTAACTTGGCGTGTAGCGTAGAGACATTATACCTCCTTTATTGCCTTGCGAATAGCCTTAGCTTATTATATAATAGAGGGAGATAGTGGAGAATTATTAGTTATTTAAGGGTAGGCGCTAAAGACTAGTAACGTAGGTATAAGTCCATCTGGGCCAGCAGAATCGTTAATAGCTTTAACAGCTATTTATAAGGTAAGTTTTTTACTAGCGTCCTCTAGTTCTAAAGAGATAATCTTATATGCATAGCATAATAGTGTATAATATCGCTCCACTTTTCCAATACTATTATATGCCTTAATAGGGACTTCCTTAACCTTAATTGCCATTGCCTTTATCTATTATTAAAACTCTATAGATAAGAAGTTCTTTCCTATATTATAGATGATTTAATTAGGGGGTCCTAGGTAGACATTAATCTAGTATAACTAAAGGGTATCCTATGCGTTCCTAGCTAATATATCCTTTAAGAATCGTGCGGCTTAGAAGGAGGTTAAAAAGTTAATAACTTAAAGTACTAGCTTGCCGCTAAGATATATAACATTGACAATAATACAGAAGTTAAAGTTGTAGTTATCTTTAAGGGTGAACTTAAATCGGCCAGGGGACCTCTGGTTCATTTAGCAGTAGTAGTAGTATTTTATAAGATACTTAATTGCCTTAACCTTAACTTTATAGCCTGCTTGCTAAAGAACCCTAAGCAATTAATAAACAGATAGGTGGCTAAAATAATAGTATAGTTGGCATAATTCCAACTTAGTTAAGTGGCTTTAAGCAATACTCTTTTCTAGTTAATAAAGGAGCAACTAGGGGTAACCCTACTTGCGTATAATAGGCACCCAATTGTCTTTCTAAATAAGTATATTTTTAAGGTTGTTAAGCCTAACGCCTAACTTATCTATATCTTTAATACAAAATAGAAACGGAGTGTTTGTAGGAATAATATGGAAAGTAATATATCCTAAGGGGGTTTGGACCCTAATTATACTAAGAGAGATTATAGTACCTTTACTAAAGTAAATCGTATGTTGGCCTGCCGTTGATTGGTTAATCTAAATAGAGCTATTAAGCTGCTAAAGAGCTTAAATTTAAGATTTTCCTACTATAGATACTCCTATAGCTCCTATATCTGGTATAATACCATAGAAGACGTACGCTAAGTATCTATTATTAAAGAAAAACGCAGAACTCTCCTTTAGCTCATTAAAGATATCTGATTTTATAATAGAATAGAGTATAGATTAGTTGTTAAGAACAGTGACGGTTTATATACTATCTACCTTACCATACTCCGTAAAGTATTGGTTAAAAGAGTAGTCCTTAATTTCTATATCTATAAGGAGCTGTTTAACCTTATTAACCTCACCCTTAAGGTCTTTTATGCCTTTATATTAAACCAGGAAGCTTTAAAAGTAGGCTATAGTAACCTTACAATTTCTAACATTTCTTGCACTTTAATGGAACTTATTATATACCTCTTTTTACTTATTAAGGGAGTGTCTAGTTAACTAGCACTTTGGCTTCTTATAAACGTAGCACTTTTTCTAGCGATTACTTTAAAATAAACCTCTATAAGGACCTCTACGGTTGCCTTATAGTTAACATTAATTGTACCCTCTTCTGTATTCCCTACTATAGCCACTATATATTTAATTAGTCCAGTTATAATCGTGTTAGTTAGGAATACTTATTTAGGTAGGGTTTTCGGTATAGAGCTATTAAGATTCTTGTGTTTGCATTACAGTACCTATAGCAGAGCGTAGCTTAGCATATACTCCTTTAAACGTATCCGCAGGTTTGTATAGCGCCAAGTTATACTTAGGAATACTATAGCATGCTAAGATAACCTAGTCCCTTAGGCTGTTCTTATTTTAGTAGGTTTTAGTAAAGCCATATTAAATTTTCTGGAGTTTATTAAAGAGTAGTTAAAGGCACTCTAAATAAGTCTTTATTAGGTTAGAAGCAATAACTCTCTAGAATATAATCTCTCGCTATTTAAATATATAAAGTTGGCAATTCTTATTAGTTTTAAAGTAGGCTCTAATAAGCTAAAGCATTATATTAAAGCTATAGTTTTTACCTACAATATGGTCATAATAGAATGTTGCTGCCTGTCCCTTTAACATAATAGAGAAAGTGTAATAGTACTAGTGGCGTTAAATTCCAACCTTATTACAACAGTTATAAAAGACCTGTAGTTTTACTCTAAGCATATTATACAGTTCTCCTCTAAACTTCTTCTCTTTGTCCAAATATACCTTTATCAGATTTATAACTTCTTATAGTAAAGGCTTACCGGTTAACTAGAGTGGAGGAGGTAAAGGCGGAGCAACTCTAAGTAGAAGAGCACCTCTAGGTGGGAAAGCAGCTCTAGGTAGGGGGTTAGTGTTCTAGGGGTTTTAATATAAATTAAAGTTGCTTTCTAAAGAATATAGGTTGTTTTTAGGTTTCTGTAGTTAACGTATAATCTTAGCTTCCGTCCATATTGGTTCTTCTATACTAATAATAACGGCCTAAATATTGCTAGTAATTGGGTTACTATTCTCAGCAATATATACCCCATTCCTATAGAGGAAGTCTTAAAAATCCTAAATAATATTAACATTGCTAAGTGCCTAGGTATCAGCAGTCCATCCCATAAAATCCTCCCTAAAATACTCCTATAGTTGTAAGTCGGCGTAGCATCTATTTTAGTAGAATATAATATGGTATAGGAGAAAGCCGTTAACTTGTTTTACGGTATAAGTTATTATATTAAAGGCAAATTCGTCCCAATCTTTATTAATAAGTTTTGCGTGCTTAGCTACCCCTAGTAGTAAGGAGTCTTTCTAGTTATTTAAAGTAGGCGTAGCCATGTTTTTGGAGGGAGGGAAGTGTTATTAGTATAGGGATTGTCGTTTGGTACGCGTTTATAACATATATTTGCGGTTATAGGGCTTAGGACCAGTTCTGGCCTTAAATTGCAAAGACTTATAAAGCGTATTGTTCTGCGTAATGGACGCAAGAATCTATAATCTTGGAAAGGCTTAGGACCAGTTCTGGCCTTTAAATCCTTAGATTTGTAGAAGAGTTCTATTTAAGGTTTAGGACCAGTTCTAACCTTAAAAGACAGCTTCCTCTAGCATAAGTAGCACTGGTATAGTGGCTTATCTCTTTTTAGTAATACCTAGCTGTTCTATAGTATAACAGTAAAGTTAACCACTAATCAGTGTTGGTTACACAAGGTGATATCACATAGCTACGGTTTATAGATAGTATGATGATTGTTCTGTTCTTGTATATGTTGGGGAGGGCGAGGAGCTTAAGGCTCCTCGCCACGCTACTGCCGCGGCGACACGTGACGGCAACTTGCCACCCGTAATGGCAATTTGCCTTATATGGTGACCACTTGCCTTTATTCCCAACAATTATAAAGTAAAATTTCTAAATAAAAGTAAAGGGGTTAAGAAGATGCTACTATTACTACCACCATTATTGTTAGAGTTGTTATTACTTTATGTTTTTTTAATAGCCCTAAAGAACAGGTCACGCTAGGCTTTTAAGTCTACGCTAGTCTCCTTTTTGCTACTAGCTTATATCTATAGTATCTATACTAAAATAACCCTACTAGCTTAATAGCAAATTAAAACATATAATCTACGCTCTATTAGTAATTACCGTTTATAACATATAAAGGTTTATATGGGCTTAAACTATTATAAAATTAATACCTATTAGGAAACTATAATTAAGATCTAACTAACTAAGCTAGTATATTCTGCCTTTAATAGGGGCATCGCACTAAGCCTCCCTATTAAGAAGGTTAGTGGTAAAGTGCCTTCTCTACCCTTATTCCTTAGAGTTAGGGCTAGCGCTAATATGTCTGTTTTCCATTCTAATATGCTAGCAAGCTAGATCCTCTGTACTAGATCCTCCACAAGACTATAATTCCTAGTGTTAGATAGGTAAAGGGCGTACCGTAATTCTACTATAAGTATTAAAAAACACTCTAAGTAATAAGGGTATTCTTAAATCTCTCCCCTAGATCTAAGGAACTTCCTTAATTACACTCTATAGAGCTTATAGCCACTACTTAACCTCCTAAATATACGCAAAAGCCTTGCTTTTACCCTTGCCTATAGCTAGATGTTATAAATAATATAAGGGGGCAGATAGCGCGAGTAGATTAGGCAATTACGCCCATATCTATCTTAACCCTTTTAGCTAATATAGCTACTGTATAAAGTCCGTCTCCGTTAGGAGATTAAATGCACAAATTTTTCTCTAGTATTTGTTAGCTAAGAGTAGGATTATAATACTAGCTCTACTAAAAGCCAGGCTATACTACCAGATAGGCCATTTACCCCTAGATTCCACCTTATAAGTCTTAGGTCTATATAAAGAATATTTTTATATAACCCATGCCTCCTTAGCTAAATAGGGGGCTAGATTAGACTAAAGCCTAGCAGCTTCTCTAATTATAATATAATCCTCTAATTATTAGGGAAAAGTAAGGTCTAGGTCTAGGTTAAAAAGGCGCTAAGAAGGGTAAAGGCTTCTAGCTTTTAGTGGCGCAGCTTTAACTAAGCTAAGTAACTGGCATTAGCCTATAGTTTTACTAAAGATCTACTTTAGCGTCCGGCTTCGCCTTTATTATAATGCTGTAATATAACACTGCCTAACGCGTCCCGCAGCTTATAGTAGCTATAACCTATATAATCTATTACTAGGCGGTTCTCGGCACAGCCTTATAGCCATTTATAGCTGTTCCAATAGGGATTAAGTTGTATATTATAGTTACGCCTAAGACACTGCTAGAGGCGGAGGTAAAGAAGAGGATAAACGGAAATGTCATTTTAGTGCACTAATCGGTAGGGGACGTAGGCAGGAGGAAAGGAAAAAGAAGAGAAGAAAGGAGGAATATAGTAGGACTAAAGCATATATTAACACTAGAAGAGAGTATAAATATATTTTATAAAAAGGGCCAAAGAGTTACAGTACTAGGTGATTGTTAGTATAAAATATATAGAGATTAGGGAAGGCGGGCAGAGCACCTATATAAACGCTAAAGGGATGGAAAATGCCTTATAGCTAACAGCTAGAGTCTAAGGTGGCACGGTAGCGGGAAAGAAAAGAGGAGATAGAGTATAAGGGCAAAAGCAGCAAGGGAGAAGGCCTTTTATAGTTAAGGTTAAGGTTGGGTCTTGGCTAAACTGGGGTAGAGAAGCAAGCGCGCCTTACCTATAAAGGAACCTCCATTTCCTAATACGTGGTCTCCATTTTATTTTTTACTTAATAATATTAATTTCTATACTACACCCCCTAAAAAACTAAGGGCTTCTTAGCATTATGTAATTACAGCCCCTAAGAAAAGCACAAGCAGTAAACCTAAAAGGAGAAATAGGGGAGTACCTCTTTTCCCCCTAAAAAGCCAAGAAGTATTAAAAGCTTGGGCACTTAATGGCATATTATTCCACCTAGGGCTTTAATTTTGGAGATTCTATTTAATAAAGCGCCTATAGACCCTATATATAATTACGAGAAAGCTTATAAGAAGTATTATAAGGATAATAAGGATGACGAGGACAATAAGGAAGATTCCTATAGGGATAGAAATAACAGTTAAGTCTCTAGAGAAAGTTAAGGTAATTATCCCCTATAATTACCTTACTATACTTTCCCTATTTCCCTAGTAGTTATAAATATATATATCTAATAACTAGCAGAAAATCTAATAGTTATTAAAGATAATACAGCTAATCTAGACTTGGAAGCTGAGGGTAATAAAGCTAATAACACTAATAATAAAGCTAATAAAGCCAATAATTAACTAATACCTTGTAGATTAGGTATGCGCTTCCCTTTTTAATTTATAATAGCCTTATTTAACAATTAGTAGATAATAGAAATAACGGCAGTAATAAGGACGATAAAGATAATAAGGAGCTACCTTTATTAAAAGCGCTAGAAGAGGAGGTACGCGTACCTATATATAACTATACCACACCCTTAACGCTAGACGGCAATTAAACGGATAATTTAGCTAAAAGATGTTGTATCGGAACTGCTCCACAGTTTAGGCAGGAGCTTAGGATATTAGTAGCTACTAGTTAAAAGTCTTTAGAAGCTAAGAAGTTAAAGAAATAAAGGTCTAATTAGCTTAATTAACTAGATAGCATTAATTATACCTCTAATACTTCTATTAGTAAGAGTGGCGAGAGTGTATAACCTAGGAAGTAATAAAGGTTACCTACTTCCTGGAGGACCACGCCTTCTGGCTCTCTTACCCTTAGCCTTAATAACAGTAATAGTATTAAGGAGCGAGCGGTCTCTACTACGCGGCCCACCAGCTTCTCCCCCCAGCACTATATATCTTCTCGCAATACTGGACTACTAGAAGATGGGGCTAATAATAGTTATAATTCTAATAACCCTATTAAAGAGAGTAGTGGGGGTGGCGAGGGTGGTAAGGGCAGTAATAGTCTACGTCCCTAAAAGCAATAAAGGCCATCTACCTATTATAAAGACTTATCTTCTAGCCCCCCTATCCCTCCTACTCTTAACCTTAACTTTTAATACCCACAAGTTAACTAGTAAGCGGTATCTACTCTATAGCTCGCTAGCCCTTCACTTTAGAAGCCTACCCTTCTTTATAGCATTAAACCGTCTTATAACAAGGCTAGCAATTGTATTTATAATAAGGATAAGAACGGTAATAGTAGTGGCGTTACTAATAACTAAAGCAACATTTTAAACCTAGAGCCTACTATAAAGCGTTATACCTAGACTAAAAAAGATAAAATTAATAAAATAAGCTTAGATAATAAATGGGAGATTAATAATATTGTAGGGGAAAGAATAACTAAGTTAGAGTGTAAATATAAGGTGGCTTAGAAGCCTACCTAGGTTTATTAAAGCAGGCTTTTAAATTCTAAAGATGCCCTTAAGTCTTACTAAAGACGCGTTTAGTAAGCCAAAGCTGGATTATTATAGGTGTACTCTTTTCTAAAGTTGCGAAAGTAAAGGGTAGGGTTGCCGTATAGAAGAGATAGGGCTAGTAGCATGGGCATATTCTTATATTTTGGTTAGTCCTATGGAAATAGGAAGCCAGGGTTTACATTTAGTGGTCTAATTATTTAAGTGCATTTTCTTAAGGCAGTGTTGCTGTATACAGCCATTTTTATCCAAATTTTGCTATTAACTTATTTGTATTATATATATCTAATTAGAGCTTCCACTCTAATATATTTCTATTAGAAAACTTTTAGAGCTCTTGCTGCACCCGGCCCAAAAAGACCAAACCAACTAAAAGAACCCTGAAAAACACCCTGATAATCCCCTAAGATGCATGCATTACAGGGGAGGCACAGGTGGAACGACGGTGGTACGCAGTTGCGTATAACCGCCAGACCCATACCTAATAATAGCCCCCTACAATAACAATAAGAACGGGCGAATACCACACTAGAAAGCGGAAATACCCTAATTAAGAAGGCATCTGACAAAATATAAAGCCTATTAGACGCGTCTAGTATCCGGAACTATAGGGGAGCATCTGTTAGCTATTACGAACTAATACAGCTAGTAGAATAGCTCCAGTCTAGCGAACCTTAGGCGCCCCTCTAGTAAACCCTTAATTAAATCCTTTAACGGCTAAATAAAATCGAAGATAAATAAAACTCCCCCCTACAGGCAAACTGTACCTGGGCCGCCGTAGCTGCGCTCCTATAGCATAGGGAACCTACCCCCCTAAAGACAATAACTGGGTATATAATTACAATATAACCAAATATAGAAAAGGCAGAGGAACTTAGGGGATAGTTAGAAATAGAAGTTCTTATAGAAATTTACAAGGAGGTCCATAACACCGTTACAGTCCAATACCTTAGAAGTAGAGATATTAGAGTCACCCTAAAGGACTAATAGGCAAAGGAACGGGCTATAAGGGTAGGGGACAGGCTAGGAGAGCGTATTAGTATAAAAGTGCTTTATAAAGATTACCTAGTTAAAGTCCTGTCGGTTCCCATAAGCCTTAGGGTAGAAAGGGGACGCTAGGCAGACAATACAGCAACTATATAGGAGATAGTAAAACAAACGGAACGCCTTATACTAGGACTTGTAATTACCCAGATCTAATAGCTTTAACAGAAAAATACAAACTAAGCATATAATAAGAACAATAAGAGGACATAAGAGGCGCTAGAGACTCGCTAGGGAAATAATAAATAAATATATGGCTCCCTTATCGTTAGCGTATATACACTAGGAATGCAAAAACTCCTTATCCAAAAAGGAATAATTATAAATGGCCTTATATATAATATAAGGCTCTATAACCACAGACTACGCCTAGAACAATGTTATTGCTATATATAATAGGGATACACCCAATCCATATATACAGCACAGGTGTGCTGCGGCCACTGTGCAGGCCCCTATAATATAAGATAATATATAAATTAAGACCAAATAAAATGCGCGAACTGTCACCAAAGCACATATAAGGCGTGGGAGAGAGAAGACTGCATTAAATATAGGAGACAGAAGAAAAGGGCTTAACAGCTATAGGAATAACTACACGCTAGGTTATATAAATAGAAACAACAGGTAATAAGCTAGGGAGACGTAGGTGTCTTCCTAGCGTTTTCTACCTTTAATACTAGGGGGCTAAGCCAGCCATCCCAAGCCTTAATGGGCCAAAAGTGACGCTGCGCGATATCACTAGACCGAATAGGGACATAAGGGACACATAGGACACAAGGGAGAGAATGCCCAGTAAAAAGACCCCTATAGATAGCTACGGCAAGCTTAAGGCCGGGATAATTAAGAATTAGATTTAACACGGTAAATATAACACACGTAGCTGGCTTATAAGGGGCATATAGCCAACCAGTAAGAACGGGGGAAGAACTAGAGGCAATAACAGACTTAGATTTAGAAAGGCTAGTAGGAACACAAGATATAGGAATAGAAAGCTCTATATAAAATAAGTAGTAGCTAGGGAGTAAACACAGGAAATAGAAGTTCTGAACATTTTAAAGAAAGTAGAAACGGAAGAAGCGAGGAGTAAAGGAGAGGCGAAGGACCCCCGCTAGGGGTCCGCCACTTAACCATTATATAGTATAACTGCGGCAATACGAACTACCGTCTAGTAAGGCCCCTACTAGACAGTCTAGACCTAGAGAAACACCATATTCTTACTATATAAGAGCCGTATTATAATACCTATATACAATTAATATACTGCCCTTAAGGATTCCAGCTCCTGTATAAACTAAAAGCAGCCATACGCGTATACTTTATAATTAGCAAAAATATCAGCCTTGCCTTATAGTCATAGCAGGCAGTTAACCCAGATATTATAGTTATAACTATCCAAATATATAGGGGACTAGTATAAATTATTAATATCTATAACCCTAGGGTCGAAGGGGTAGCATAGATAGAGAATATTATATCTATAATAAGCTTGCTAGAAACTAAACACGTGGAGTCCATTCTACTAGGAGACATAAACCTCCACTACCTATAGTGGGAGGGTATCCATATTGCTGCCAATTAATAGGCAGAGTGCCTATTAAGAGCTATAGATAATAGGGGCCTTAAGCTAGCTACCCCCCTAGGTGTAATTATATAGCAATAGGGCACTGCCAAAAGTACAATTAACCTTATAATTATAGACGAAAACCTATACTAGAGACGTAAAAGGTGCTCCCTTAAAGAAGAATAGGCACTTACCTTAGACTATATCCCTATCCAGATATAACTAGATCTGGACATTAAGGCGTAACCAAATAGCAAAAGATACGCAATAAGGAAGCTTAATGTAGATAGCTTCCTTAATATAATTAAATAACAACTTTAAAACCTAGAAGAAATCCACCCAATACCAAATAAGTAAGGCTTATTGGCTACCCCTAAGGAAATTAATCAAAAACTAGAAAGGATCCAGGTAGCAATTAAAAGTGGGCTAAAAGAGCACTGCCCGGTTTCAAAACTAGGCCCCTATACGCGATACGCATGGTCCGCATAGTGCGCGGCCCTTATAGCCGGCCAATAACGAGCAAGGAGGAAATATATAAGCAGTCACGATTCTAAGGATAAGAGACAATATAAAGATATAAGAAACCAGCTAAAGAATACCCTAAGAAAAGAAGTAAGGAATAACTAGAGACGGTTTATAAATAAATATACTACTAACCCAAGTCTCCCCTATAATAAGGGCCTTTGGACTATAGCAAAATAGGTAAAGAAAAAGGTGGGATGCCTAGTAGAAGATCTATACCTACTACCCCTATAAAGAGCAGGCGAACCATAGGCTATAAGCAACAATAATAAAAAGGTAAAGATCCTTATAGAAAGATTTTTTCTTTAACCAGCTCTAGTAGACCTTAGCGACATTACTAGTAAAACACCAGTGACTTGCCTAAGGGTTAACAGCGATATGACAACTAAAGAAATGGCTAGAACTATTAGCCACCTCTTAAACAACATAGTACTAGGACTAGATGGGATCTTAAACAAAGCCCTAAAGACCTATAGACCACTTATAGCACCTTGGCTTGCAGACGTAGCCAGAGTATACTTTGTAATAGGCTACTACCCGCAACTCAGAAGATCCATAACAACGGTTATCTTATAAAAAGAAGGCAAAGCAGACTACTTAATCCTAGGAAGCTACCGCCCTATTGTCTTAGAAAACACCCTAAGCAAGATCTTAGAAAAGGTTATAGCGGACTATATAGCAGACACGGTAGAGGAACACGCCCTACTACCATAAAGCTAAATAGGGGCAAGAAAGAATCGGTAATAAATAGAAAATGGCGTTCTAAATATAGTACGGCCACTTTAAGTACCTAGTAATGCCATTTGGGCTCACCAACGCACTAGTGATATTCTAGGCCTATATTAATAAGGCATTATTAGGCCTATTAGATATAATATATATAGTCTACCTTAATAACATTATAGTCTACTCTAATAACTATAAAGCACATATCCACCATATATAAATAGTATTAGAAAGACTGTAGAAATACAAGCTCTATATAAACCTAAAAAAATGCTTGTTCTATATTACTAGCATTAATTTTCTAGGCTTTATTGTTAGAGTTAATAGAGTGTTAATGGAGAAAAGCCGGGTAGACGCTATTAGGGAATGGCTATACCCCACAATATTTAGGGAAGTATAGGCTTTTATAGGCACGGTAAACTTTTACTAAAGGTTTATTGTTTATTACTTATAAGTAATGCTCCTAATTACTAATCTGCTAAAGGGATTTAAGGATAGCAAGAAGTTAGGACCCTTTATATTTAGGGAAGCTGCTAAGCAGGCTATAGACCAGTTAAAGGATTTATTTATATTAGCGCCTATCCTAATACACTTCTGCTAGGAGCTATATATATACCTTAAAACGGATACATCCAGCTTTGCCCTAAGGGCAATTATATCTTAATTAAAAGATAGAGAATAGCATCCTATAGCGTTTTAGTTAAGGAAAATAACCTCTATAGAGCAGCATTATATAACGCACAACTAGGAGCTACTTGTAATATTTACAGCAATAAAGCACTAGCGACATTATTATATAGGAAGCAATTATCCTATTAAAGTCCTTATAGACTATAATAACCTAGAATACTTTATAACTATAAAGGTATTAAGCGGTTAATAAGCTAGATAGGTAGAGGCACTATTATAGTATAACTTTAAAATTATATACTATCTAGAAAAGACAAATCCTGTTAATAGATTGTTAAGATATCTAGATTATAAGACTAGGAGAATCCAGAATAACACAGGGGAAATAATTCCTATATTGTAAAATTTGCTTAGAAAGAAAGAAGAATCTTTCCCTAAAACTATAGAATTCTATAGCAGGGCAGAGGTCCCAGCAATACAGCTATAAAGCACTATAATAATAGAGCTGTAGGATATAGTTATAGACTAAGTTATAGACAAAGCAGACATTATAAAGTTGGCGTATCCTAGAATTAGCGAGAATTCTATAGGATGTGCTAGAGGTATTGCGGCACCTTTAACTTAATGGCGTATTAGCTACGAGTTTCTGGATCTAGAGGAGATAGGCAAGATACCTATCCATAGCGTGGCATACTGTATAATAGTAGGAGAATCTACTGGCACTAATAGTTTAAAACGTCTTATACTACGCCTAGTATTTATAATAGTGGCGAGCGAAATAGAAACAAGTAATTTATATAAAACCTTTCCAGATCTTCTTCTTTAAGTGTAATAGAGGGACGCCTTTGTTGCTAGGGAGAGGTGGAAAGATATAGTGGAGACTAACTTGGCCGGAGTTATTAAGAAGCTATGGTAGTAAGACTAAAAGGGTCTATTGCGCTTTAAGGGTGCTATATATATCCTAAAGGACCAAGCGGTTTAAGATAAAAATTTAAAGGTTTTCTATAATAACCCTCTTAGGGGTTACTATAGTGCCAATAGAACCCTTAAGGCCGTTTAAAGGAAATACTTTTAGGATGGAATATCTAAAGAAGTTAAGAACTATATATTAAGATGTGATACGTGCTAAAGGGTATAGATATCTAGGCATTACCCCTATAGCAAGTTATTAGTGCTTTCTATTCTATAAGGACTAATATTAGAATTAACAATGGATTTTATAATAGGCTTACCCCCTACTAAAACAAGAATAGGAGAGGTTGCTAACGCTATCTTAGTAATTATTAATAGATATATAAAGTTTTTAGGGTATTTTACTGTTATAATAATAATCACAGTAGTGGAACTAGCAGACCTGTTTTTAGAGCAGTAGCTTTTATTTAGTATGCTAAGGGGAATTATATCTAATAGAGGTACCATATTTAACAGCATATTTTAGTATTTATTCTGTCTTTTATTAAAAAATATAGTAAAAGATAAGCACTGCCTTTTACCTATAAATAGATAGGCAAATAGAGCGTCTAAATACGTTGTTAGAACACTACCTCCACTGCTATATCAATTATTAATAGAATAATTAGCTATTGTGGTTAGCTCTGGCGCAATATGTATATAATATAAGCATTTATAGTAGTACAAAAATAACCCCTTATAACGCACTGTTTGGGGTAAAAGTAAATAACCCCTAAAATATTAAGGACATTATTCCTAAAAGAGAGGCACTAGTAGCATCTAAGAGAATTAAGCAAATAAGAATTTGTAGAGAAGAACTTAAAAAGCACTTACTAGACGCCCAAGCTATATAAAAAAGGTATTATAATAAGGGATATACGCCTAAAGAATTTGAAATAGGAGACAAAGTCTTACTGTTTATAAAAAATATCTAGATAAACGTATTAAGAAGAAGCTGGACTATAGGTAGCTTAAACCCTATAAGATAGTTAAGAAAACTAAAGGAAATTAAGCCTATAAATTGGAATTGCCAAAATTATATCCAATATATCCTATATTTTATATTTCCTTATTAAAGTTATACTGGAGAAGAAATGGTATAGAACCACCCCTACCTAGCAAAATTAATAGGGAACTAGAATAGAATATAGAAGACATTCTAGACCAAAGATAGTATTAGAAGAAACGCGAATTTTTGGTTTATTAGGAAGGATACTTCTAGGCGTATAACAGTTGGGAACCTAAGGAGCACCTTTAGCTAAGATGTAATACGGTAATTAAAACTTTCCTAAAGACTATAAATTAGGATTTAGCAACAGTTCTAGATATACTATAGATAAGATGATAGGGAAGACCCCATAAATTAAAACTATAAGGTTAAGCACAAGCATTAGAAACGGGAACGTTTTGCTATTATAATAGGGATCCTAGAATCCTATAAGAGAAAGCTATAGGGATCCATATAAGAACCACTAGGGATGCTGTCTAAAAAAGATACTGTTTAGGAATAAGTAGTAGTACTAGAAGAAGGGGCCCTAGGGATTTAAAAGGGTTCCCTAGGGATAAAAGAAGAGTATTTAGTCTAATACTGGAGATATGCGGTAGAGTTAATGATATAAAGAGGACTAAAAAGACATAGAGCAAAGACTCAGAAATTTTAAGAAATTGTGAAGTACCTATAAGAATACCACCCGTTTATTATATATGGAGATTATAGCAGTATACTGCTTTTACATGGACTATCACTAAAATTAAGAATAGAGGCATCCCTAAAGTATAAAGTTAATTCCTAGTACTAGGGCATTCTAGAGGCACTAGAGAGGCACTATATAAAGCTATCCTATAAAAAGAAAGAAAGAATAAGATAATAACTTAAACACTAAAAGTAGTAATAGGAGCCTCCTCCTCTATCTTAATGTTATTACTAGTAGTATTATTAGCACTTCTATCCCTAAAAGCATTAGCATTCTTGCTAATATTCTTCTTAGAGTGGTAGGAACTAGACGGACTACCACAGCTAGGGGACTAGCGGGGAGAACGTTCATCTTTATTACTATTCTTAGTGTTATCCCTAGGTTCCAAGTTGGCATTTAGGCTGGGATTAGAAAGTTGATAACTAAAGAGTTAGTATAGTTCCTAAATATGTTACTAAAGAGACTTACCTAGCCAGAAAGACCCGCGCAAAAGTGTAAATGTTATTATTTATAAGAATGAGCTACTTATATATACGCTCCTAGACACTATATATCCAAGATTACTACATCTCCACAGCAGTAGAAACCCTTATTAAATTAAAAAGGCTATAAGCAATAGAGGATACCTTCTATCCCTATCTTTTACTATTCTAATATAGACAGAAATCCCTAATAACGGGTTAGAGCTAGTAAGCCTTATGTGCGTAAATAGCGGGGATCTAATATAGCTAGTAAAATCTAGAATAGGATGGAATAAGAAATACTAGAATATAGGTCTTCTTCCAGCTGCAATAGTAGGAACACTTAAATCTATTTTTACTAGAGCGTGGTATCTTATAGGTATAGAAAGGGTCTAACGTAAGCGCGTAAACGCAATAATGGTAGCACTTTAGAGAAACTACTGTAGGAGTAATAGAAGTGGTCTATAGTGCTAATAGAGTAGGGATAACGCTGCCGCCAGTTTAGGGATGTATAGTATAATTACAAGCCATTGCGAGAGAACACTATAGGAAGTTAGTATTATTAAAGAGATAAAATAGGAATCCTATTGTGGTGGTATGATTTGGCCCCCTGGATTTAACATCTAGATTAGGCGTAGCTTTGGGAGAGCCTAGGCCTTCTACATATTTTATATAGATTGGTCTGGAGCCCTTAAAGTCTTTAATAACTCAAATAAGGCCGATAGATAGATAGTTTCTTTCTTGGAATATACTCCTTTCTTCTCTCTCTACAGACTGCGTGCTTATTAACGGCTTCTTACTAAAGGCACCGTGACTTTCTATCTGTGAGAGCCCGTACCCTCCCATATATTTTATGGCATTCTACATGGGGACGATGGCAAGCTCTTTAGATTAGAAGTCTGGTACTCTATACGCAAGAGACGCATAGGAATGATCTAGAACTGTAAAGGAACCGACGGACAAAAGGACGTGCGGAGAGGGAGGCGAAAGCACGGACACATTAGCGACTGGTGCGCAGCTACCGCCACAGTAATGAACCGAAGACACTTGCCGAGTTCTCTATGCGGGAGCAGGAGGCGGTGAACAGCAATGGGAAGGCGGGTACGTAGTGTAGCAAGACAGGGGATAAAAGGAGGGACTATAGTACACCAGGAACAGCAGAGAAAAGTCTTTTACATTTTATTTACTATATTTGTAATGGTCTACACGATTATTCTTATATTTATAGGAGCAACCTTCGAATTTATAGAAATAATGGCAACAGTACCACTAAAGGGATTGTTAGGTATATTAGGACCATTCTACAATAATAGTAAGGGTGCTGGAAAGGGAGAGGAAAGCAAGCAGCCTGTTAAACTACGAAGCTCTCTTAAACTAGGGGATGCAATACCAGCCCTAACTCCCACGATGTTAGGGACCGATGACCTATAATATATAGAGGATAAGGGCTATAAAGTCTACCTACCTAGTTATAGGGAAACTATAAGTTTGTTGCCTTCTAATAGACCATTAATAGCGTGAGATAAGGTATATATTATGGCCTAGCCTATACCCGCTCTAGGAACCCCCGGGACTCCTTACTTTATGGGATAAAACGTGTTGCAATTTATTAAATAGTACGAGTGACTATATATCCGACACTATGTTACGGACAATAAGAAGTATTAAGGACTCCCAAAGTATTGTAATTACTAGATAGGGACCTAGATCCAAAGCCTGCCTAAGTTTATAATTAGTAATTGGACGGAACTTATAAGGAAACTTAGGACAAACTACTAAGGAAGTAACTACTTTTAACAAGTCAAAATGGTAGAATTCTTAGAAGCTTATGTGCTGCAATATAGGAACAATCCACCTAGTAGTATATGTAAGTACTATAGGCAGTTTACGCTAATCTCCCAAAAGGTTACCAAGGCTGGTAATTTAGATAACTGTAAATAAGGGTACTGGTTCGCAAGAGGACTCCTATTTAAATATTAAAGACATGCTATAACTAAAACAGGGGCTAATTTGGATAGATAAGAGTCTTTTAACTTCTATCTACTAAGGAGAACTGTAGAAGATAGGCTTAGTTTATATAAAGGCGCAGACTGTCTGTTATTAATGAATCCTAAGGAGCAAGGTCTTCGTCAGCTAGTTAAATAGTTCCATAAATAGCAACCAGCCATAGCTAACCAAAGAGATGCTGCCCTTTAGTTGCCTATGGTCTCTTAGCTAAGTAAGCTAGTAAGCACCTATTAAACGACCTAAGAAATAGACCTAGAACTAGAAAAACTTACTAGTTAACTCTAGAAGCTTAATCTTAGGACGGTTAAGTTAGTAAGGGTTGCGTCTTTAATGCTATTTCTAGATAGGATTTGTTAAGATCCAACGCGGTATATATAGCTCTTAAATAGGGCGTTGGTGTATTAAACACAGATAGGTTTGTGATAGGCACTAAATAGCAATAGAGTATAGCCGTCCTATAAGGGAGCGCCACAAGAACGATACGAGCCGGGCCTAAGGAGGTATAGAGGGCTAGGAAACTTTAGCGCATACTAGGTACAGGCTTAGACGTGCTATAGGTGTAGGGGCCCTTACTATTTTATTAACTAGTGTTTATAGCTCCAGGAATTAGTTCGCCGTGGCTTTTTATATATAAATAAGAATAACCAAATCTGTACTAGAACATATGAGCGCCTAGGAAATATAATTCCGTATTTACTAAGCAATAATTAGATCTAGTTCCTTAAAGACTAGCTAAGGTAGAACGTGAATATTAATTCTAATACCTTAGGAATAGGTGTCTAACTAAAGGCGGCTTTAGTAGAGCTTGTAGAAGGTAGCGACGCTAAAAGTAAGGAGAAACTCGGCAAGTCCTAAAAAGATACATACTAAGTGGAGTTAATATACGTAGATTTAGTTGGAGCCATAACCCAGTTACAGCCTGTGCTACGGTTATATAATCTTAGGAAACCGTAAGGGGAAGTAAGGGTAATAAAGCCGCCTCTAAAACCATCTAGTCAGCAACTGGCAGTAGTTTGAAATGTATGACTAGGAGGACATATCCAAATCGCACTATAGCCCTAGCAGTAAGCTCCTTAACCACTATTAGGCAATGACGAGGTTAATAAAATAAACTACACTAAACAGCTAAAACAGATGGAGTAGATAGTAAATATAATAATAATAGCTAAGGCACTACGACTAAAGCCAGTTAGAATAATAGATATACTAAAAGGAAACATCTTAAGCCCAACCGTAATGGCAGACAAGATTTTATTAAAAACTATTAAAGTTACTATTAGTAACTGCCTTGTATACATGCCTAAAGTCATAAGATTATTCTTTAAGCCTCTTTTGCTACCCCTTGCGAAACCTTACCAATAGAAGCAAGAGGACGTTAAGGTATTAGTATTATTAGCGCACTTAACATTCTATGCTAATTAAGCCGGCTTAACAACTGCTAAAGTGGACTAGATTAAATAAGAAGTAGGATTTGTTTAGTTCCGAAGATAATACCTAAAAGTTAAAGTGTAGATAGGAGACGGAAGGGCTAAGTGCTTAATTAACTCTAGAGCTAAGCTTAACCTTATTAAGGAAAGCGTAGCCCTATAGCACGGCCTGCCAATATTAAGTCTACCTTTATAGCTATAAGGCGCGCGTCTAATGTCTACAAATGGAACCTAGTCTAAGTTCATTAGGCTAGTATATACGGTCCCTATAGTAATAGGTGACGTCTTAATATCCACAATATTTATTGCTGTAGGGGAGATGTTATATAAGGTAATACTTGGTGAGCTATAGTTGGTAAGGGCTAGACTAGTAACAAAATGAATAGTAATAGGTTAGGTATCTTGTATTATTTAATTAGAAGATGGCAGAGTTGAAATAAGGTTCTTAATATCCCATAAGGATGCAATGTTCTTTAAACCAGATAAAGGCATTAATATAGACAATAGTTTGGGAAATGTATAGCCGGTATAACCGCTAGGATTGTATCTGGGGTTACTTATAACCCGGTGTATTAGAATAAGGAGGACGTTGAGAATAAAGGAAGAGGAAATGAGGTGCGGCTCCAATATAGATATTTGCTATTTTGGATACCCGCTAAGCAAAGCCATTAGCGGAAAGAAGAATATGATATTAGATAGAGGGAGCTTAATAATAAAATATTAGAGGAAGTTCTAAGGAAACACTTAAAGAAGAATCGGAAGCTAGTATTTAAAGTAAAAGCTGGGTCCCTTATGTATTAAATATTACAGACAACGGATCTATTTATAATATAAATAGAAGGCTATTAGAGCAAGGCCCAATAAAACGCTGTAAGTATAGCAACTGCGTATAAATAAAAGGCAGATAAAGTCCACCTAGTTAATTTGTTAATACCAGATGGAACCGTTCTAGGAGGTATAATGGAATGGCGAAAGGTAGCCTTGTGTTAATAGAAGGCGTCTATCTATAAATTACCTCTTGGTCCATATAATTATTTCCTTAAGCCGCGATACACTAAACTGGCCTGTGGTGTATAACTAAAGCCAGAACGATTAGAGCGTATAATTATAGGAGATATTTAGCTAAGAGAATGAGAGATTCTTAAGGCCATATTGTTTAACTAAGAAGAGGTGCTAGTATAGAAGTTTTCTAAGATGGGTTGAGTTAGTAGGGACATAACTCTGCCACTAAAGATTAAAACCGTGCCGTATGAAGTATAGTAAGTACTGAACTTTCCTGTACTAAGGGCCCTGCGAGGAGAGGTAATAAGTATGTTACGAGAATAACTAGCTTAAGGGACTCTAGAATATTGCGAAAGCTTATATAGAAATTTATGGTTTCTTATAAGCAAGAAGGAACGTAATAAGTACCAATTAATTAATATAGCGATGAATATTAACTGAGTAACTATTAGGGACGCAAATTTGCTGCTATATGCTAATAAGTTTTCTGAGGAGCTTACTAGGTATAAGGCTATATCTCTAGTAGACTTCTTCTCTGGCTATAACTAGTTGGAGCTTAATATAGAAAGTAGGAACCTAATAGTCTTTATAATACCTCTGGAACTTCTATAATAAACGACGGTACCTATAGGAGGAATGAATTTAGTTACTTAGTTTGTAAGGACAATTACTAAGATCCTAGAGCGCTATATCCTATACTATACCTTGCCGTTTCTGGATGACATCACAGTAAAGGGCCTATAGACAGTGTATAATGGAGAGAAGAGTCTTCTAGGCGTACGTAGATACATTCTAGAATATATTATATAGCTAGATGGAGTACTTGCAGATTTAGAACAAGCTAGATATACAATCTTAGGCGCCAAGTCTTATTTCTGCAAAGATAAGATTATAGTGGTTAGTTACCGCTATAATGGAAAAGGATAGTATCTGGAGAAGTTAAAGGTCGCAAAGATTATTTACTGGAAGGACTATAAAGATATTATATCAGCCCAAGCATTTCTAGGGGTTTGCGTGTATTACTAGATATAGGCAGAGGACTTTATAATTAAGGTAGAGCTAATCTTCCGACTGCTATAAATGGATGTTCCTTTTATATGGGGCATAGAGCAGATTGCCGCTATAAAGATTCTAAAGTATGCACTCACCACTGCGCCCGTATTAGTTTAGCTGGATTATAGTAAGGGGGCTAGGCTGATTATTCTTGCTGTTAACAGGTATAAGAATAGATGGGGATGCGGTCTTATATAGCTAGATATATAAGGTTGTCGTTACCCATGTTAATATAAGAGCGGCATCTGGTCTTAAGCGGAATAAAAATATGACTTAGGAAAGCTTAAGTGTCGGGTGTTGCTATATACGCTAAAGAAGTGTCGCGTATATCTATACGGCGTTTAATTTACAGTGGAGATGGATATAAACACCTTAGTCACGTAGCTAAATTATGCTGCTACTAATTTACCTAGAGCCTTAATAATAAGATGGCTAGCTTAGATCCAGCTATAGGACTTTAATGTTAGATATATGCTAGGGAAGAAGAATAGCCTAGCTAATAGACTTTTATAACAGCTACCTAATGGCGAATAACCTAATAAGCCGACCAAGGATATTAAAGAGTTTATTAACTGTGAGCTAAGTGCCTTAGAATACACGGCTAGCCCTCTTAAAATGGAAGCGGGTCTACTATTAGAATACTTATATTTAGAGGAATCTTAGAGGATTATAAAATGGCTAGTAACCTTATAGCGTCTAGAGGAGATGAATACTAAGGAATTTAAAAAGTTTAAGTAGTATACACTGAGGTTTCTAGTGCGTAATTAACAGCTCTTCCGCTAATAGTCTAAGAATGTACTAATATAAAGGGTAGTTAATAACGAGACTACTTAGTAGGAGATTATTAAGAGCCTTTATAATTAGAGTGGATATCGCGGACAGAAGGGAACATATTAGAGGGTCTTAAATTAATACTGGTGGCTAGGGCTATAGGATTAAATATTATGGCATGTTAAGTTATGCTTATAGTACTAACAGCAATAGCTGGGATAGGAAGAAGAAGTAATACACCCCATATAGGAGTCTACCTTATGGCAACGAGTAATGGTGGATATTATATTTATACTGCTAAACCGTCTTGGGTTCTGATACCTAGCTATTACTTAAGAGTACATATCTGGATGGGTGGAAGCTTGGGCCCTTCAGAATAAGGATGCGAAAAGTATAGTAAAGTTCCTCTATAAAGACGTTATCTGCCGATGGGGAGTGTTTGGACAGCTCTCTATAGATAGTGGAGGAGAGAATGCTGATATTACCGCTATACTCGCGGAGCTCTATAACATTAAGAGGGTTATGGCTTCTGTATATTACCTGTAGTTGTAAGGCTTTATAGAGCGAGGTCATAAGCCTATAGTGGACGCTTTAGCAAAGATAGAAGGCTTATAGCTAGACAATCTTTATACAGTCTTATAGGCAGATAGAATGACTGTTAAGAGGTCTACGGGAATAATACTAGCAAGGGTTATATGTGGATATAAGCACGTCCTTTCTGTTGAACTCTGCATACCCACCTGGTAGACGCTGCCTTGGGAAATAGTCTGGACTACTGTAGAGCTACTAGCACTTCGCGTAAAGTAGTTTAACCAAAGAGACGCAGATATATAAGAAGCTATTACGTATATAAGACAACTAAGAGTTATAAATAAAGAGTATTTTAATAATACCTACCGCATTCACTAGGATGGATTTAAGGTTGGAGATATAGTTATGCTCTATAACACGCAGCTTAAGCAAGACTATTTTAGCAGTTGTAAGTTAGATTTAAAATAGCTAGGCCTGTTCCGCGTATATAAGAGTTACCCTTATAAAGGATGGTACTTAATTGAGGATCTTAATAGTACGCCGTTTTGTAATTAAACTCTAGGGAATAGATTAAAGAGGTTCTATTAATAATAGATATCTAAGGTCTGTTAGGAGGACCGGCTTAACTAGTTAGGCGGAACTATACTATAAGAAATAATAGCAGAGCCAGAGCCTAAGGAGGATGTTATATAAAATCCACTAGTATCGCAACGCCGCGTATTTTAAGAAGTACGCGTTTTAGAAAGATTATTTAACAGAACTAAGTATAAAATATTTAACTAAGGGATAGTTAAGTTCTAAAATGGGGGAGGGGATATAGATAATAGCCGCGCAATCTATCCGTTTATTTGCTATATTTCCTAAAGCTCTTTCTATTACGCTTTTTTATTTGCTTTTTTTAGTTATAGGAATCTGATGCGTATTAACAGTAAGGTAAGGATAGAAGAATGTTTATATATAACTATCTAGTATTGTTTACTGTAAAGATATTAGTTTCGCTTACCGCCTTTACTAAGCTAATAGCAATTTTCCATCCTAGGGATGGAAAATTATAATTAGTCTATTTAATGATTAGCGCTGGTAGAACTCTATACCGCTACCAGATTTAGTGGACTATTTATATTAGGAAACCCTATTAAAAACTTTACCTTTTCGCCCTTAATAAACCTTAAAGATAACCGTAATTAGCTAAAGCACAAACTAAGCAGAATTAATAATAGTATACTTATTATATCTTCGTCTAGCAAACCACTGGTACTATATAAAGGAGCTAAGTAATAGATTAATGATATCCTTATAGAAGTTAGAGGCTTTATAGTTAATTAGCATTGTATAGTGCTTATCTAAATCTATAACAAGATTTTGCTCGAGAGAGAGAACTACGCAGATGCTGCTAGTGTGGTAGTTAATTTCGTTAATTATAATAACGGGTTATAAGCATCTCTAGAAAAGGACGCGTTCTTAACAATCTTTAAGGATATCTTTGACGTTAGTAAGATAGCAAAAGATTAAAGGAATTAGTGTAATAAAGCTAGAGAAACTATCTAAAAAGCCTAGGGATAGGGTGTTTTTAATAGGCTGCTAAAACACACAGTCTCCTATTACTTTCTTTCTACTGCCTAAAAGCTTACCGTCCACCTACTTTATAAAGTAATAGCGCGAGTTAATAAAGCCCTGGTTAAAAGGCTTGATTATCTAGGACGCGGCATTAAGAACACTACTTAACTATAGCCAACTAACTTCACGCTTGCGCCTAAAATGTTAGGAAGAGTGATATTAGATTAGGTGGTAAATAAACATAGTTTAGGGAGATACTTAACTAGCTTCCTTGTTCTAAATAAGGACCTACCGCTAAGGAGTGGGAGACTGACTACTGTGGGACCAGAGGTCACTAATGTCAGAATTAGATAAGTAGGAGAGAGCTTAGCTCTTACACTGCGAACGTATTTATAATATACTTCCGACGTAATAAATCCCTTAGCTTTTTAGCCATTAACACCTATTTAAGGAGGAGGCGTTAGTATCATGCCAAGCCCGTCCCAGTAAGGATCGCCTATGTTAGTGGACTCGCCTTTATTATCTATAAATAAAAGCATTCTTGCGGCTAGAACGCCTGTTGGCTCGCCCCCGTGGCTACTAGTATCCTCTTTAAGGAGGAATCCAAGGAGAGGGCTTGCGGTTGCCTATCCAGAAGTAGGAGGGCTAGGAGTGGAATTGCTATTTAATAAAAACATTATTGAGCTGGGAGATAATGAAGAATATATTAAGGAGGCCGTAGACGCTATAGCGATACTCCGCGCGAAATGAGGATGTGACTATAAGGACGATATACTAGCTTATCTTAAGGCGTTCCTAAACCGAACCACTAAAATTAAGCCAACTAAGGTTATGAAGCTCTTGCGCAGTTAGTATAGGGCGGCTGGTTTAAACCCGGAAATATATAAGGTCTGCTAGATGCACACACAAGCTATAAAAGGGCGTATAGGTTTAGTAATAAAGGGTTTAAACTATGCCGCGCTATATTACAGACTCCGTTTAATATATTACGCTCGCAATTACCTAGGCACTATAAAGATAGACCTTACTACGTACTCTTAGTTCTAAAAAGCTTATAGGCCTCTAGTTCCGTCCGACTCCTTAAGACCATATAAGTTTATTTATAACTCGGCACCAAGGTTTTCCTACAACAGGGAGGCTTTACTTAATTAGATACTGTTACTAAATAACTAAGATATATGGCAGCGAGAAGGATCCGTAGTTTTAAATATATTTAGGTAGTGGTAGGATTCTGGCATCTTAGCAATAATTAATAAGGAAATATGTATATACCGCCATTATTAGCGTCTGATTAATGGGCGACTAAATTATAGCTGGTTAAGAATAATAGTCCACGGTCTCTACCAACAGCTAATAAGACAAGACCCTTAGTATTATCGTCTCTATTATACTCTTAGGCCTAACAGCTGGTGGCGACTCATTTCCTACCCTTATTATGCGAAATTTGCGGTTAAAGGAGACTCTACAGCTTTCTGCTATATTAACGTTAATATTCCCTCGCTCCTTAAAAGTGGATATAGTGCTAATATAATCTAAGGGGGCGTTTCTCTAGATAATAAGACTAAGGATAACTATATAATTATCCTTCCCAGCATATATTATTACTTGGAGTTGTAGTAGGCAGATCTTAAAGCGTGAGGATCGGCTAAGGGTAACAGATTTAGGCATAAAATCTTAGACCATAACTGGACCGCTAAGAACGTAGAGAAATATGCGACCAACTAGGTAGCTCAGCTATATAAGAAGGGAGATATGCGTATAACTATACCTTACCTTCCTTATGGAGCGAAAGGACCTTTAACTGGGACCTGGTAAACAATACTGCTATAGTTTATTAGTATTTAGGACAATTATAATAACCTCAAGGTTACTAAAGGAGGTACTTAGATAGAGTTAGTAGATACGCACTAAGACTTAAGAGCGCCGCCCTATACGCTGTCTGGACATGCCAATTTCTATAGCGTAATTCCATATCGCTTTCCTGCAGCAGTTAAGCTTATAGCTGCTAGCGCTCTATCCAACGCCTTTTTTAGTAAACAACAATGGGATTCTCTAGTAGTAATCTAAGATTATAATCTTCTTCTTACCGGTAATAGGAACAAAGTTGCGAAATAGATGCATTCCTATTGTCTAAAGGCCGTTAAGAACTACAAGGATGCGTTTTAGCTTATATATATAACTAAAGTGGAGCGCTTTAACAGCCGCTTATACTTCTACTACGTTGATAATGGAATCGAGCCTTTAACTGTTACGGTAGATCCAAGTAGAGTACCCCTAGTTGTTGCAGAAGGATAGAGTTATGCGGAGCTGCCTAAAGAATTGTGGGACAGAACCAAGCAAGTAGAAGGACATAAAAGAGCTATATTATCTAAGAGCCGCCAATCTGATACATCTCATACTGCTTAGCTAGGCGGACGAGAACGGTCTTGTTTAACCAGAACGGAGTCTCCTCGTTTACCATCTTAGGTTTATGGTAAAGGTAAGGAACGCATGCAATTACCTACCGCGCCTTCGTTTTAAAGGTAAGGAGTTTTAGAGTTTTGGAAGTCGTTAGGGGACAACGACTTAGGTAGGGGAGGTATATGGTAGTATAATTTGGCCCCCTGGATTTAATATCTAGATTGGGCGTAGCTTTAGAAGAGCCTAGGCCTTCCATATATTTTATATAGATCGGTCTAGAGCCCTTAGAGTCTTTAATAACTCAGACAAGGCCGACAGACAGATAGTTTCTTTCTTGGAATACACTCCTTTCTTCTCTCTCTACAGACTGCGTGCTTATTGACGGCTTCTTACTAAAGGCACCGTGACTTCCTATCTGTGAGAGCCCGTACCCTCCCACACTATTACCTATAGACATGTCATAAGAAGAGAATAGAGTAGTAGTGGAAAGAATAACTGGAGATGCAGAAACTAAAAACTGAGATATAATAAAAAACTGTCTACTAAAAGGCGAGACGAATGGTATTATTAATAGAAAGATGCGTAAGAGACAATAGCTTATAAACTAGAAGAAATTAATATTAAGACGTTATTATTAGGACCCATTTTAGGTAAATAGGGATAGTGGCTAGTTAACGCGTTGTATAGGATAACCTCCGGATCAGCTTATAACAAATTCTTATAATAAGGAAGGTGAATCCCATCTATTTTTTATTATTATTATTAAAGTTCTATTATAAAGGCACCGTGAAGAGCTATAGTAGAAGAAGAGCGGAGGAATAGAAGATAAAGTAAGGTTCTATATTAGTAAAGAACTGGCAATAAGCCGCATTATAGAGTACCTTTCCACTAAAGAACTTCCCTAGTGGTTTTAGTTGGAACTCTATAAGAGTTTATTAAAAGGTAAAGTCTTAAAGGACTAAGACCCTTAAAGGGGAGGCAATTGTAACAGGCGCTCCTAAAAGGTACATATTAGATAAGACAGATGAAGGTTTTACTAATATCCTACTAATATCCTAGAGGAGACATGGTTAGATAGACAAGGGGCAAAGGGTTTTACTAGTGTCTTAGAAGGATTATATAGGAAGCTAGTTCTTCTCTAGAGAAGAACTAGCGATTAGTCTCTAAGTAGAAGAAGTTAGAAAGCATTTGTCCTTTATATGTAAAGCTTGTTCTATCTTCTACTTACCTGTAACTCTCATTCTACACTGTCGATTAGATAATTATACGTTCCGGTCAGACTGGCCTCTTACATTTACCTAAGATCTAATTCTTAAAATCTATTAACTAAAGTTAGATATAGTTATAGAAACAGACGTATTAGACTTTATACTAAAAGTATATTTACTATAGAAGCATTAAGACGCATAGCATTTAGAAGCGTACTATAGTCGGAAGATAATACTACTAGAACTAAACTATAACATTTATAATAAGGAGTTATTAGGTATAGTTGCAGTACTTAAATTAGGTCTAAAACTTAGTAAAGAATTAGTTTAATTTTATTATTAGGCGGCTATAGTTATAATAGGCATCTCGCACTTTATTTAGATTAATATAGATAGCAGCTAGATGCTATATTATCTTATTAGCAGATATAAACTAAATAGGTAACTTCTTCTTAAACTTGGCTTAAAGGTATTACTGGGTATCTCCAATAGTTTAACCAAAGAGGTAGAGCATTTTAGCTTTTTTTTAGAGGGGAAATGGTTCTAGTTAACACGGAGCTTTCCTTATACTTAGATCCTCTAATTCTTAAAGGTAGGGTCTATTCTATTAAATAGTGGTTAAGGGTTAGGGAGCTTAACAGACTTTAATTACTTTATTATTATGTCCGTACTCTCTAGTATATTATATTTAGTTAAGTAAATAGGTTAACTAAGGCTTTATAAACGGGAGGTTAGGCTATTTTATAAGGCAGTAAGGCTTTTTAGGATTTTCTTAAGAGCCTTTTATATACTTTAGCCTTAAAAATAATTAACCTTCTAATTAGCTATAAGGGCATAAATCTGCTCGTATATATCTATAATGTTATTATTATCTTTAATTTCTAATCCCAACTAGATCTTATGTTCCTCTTAAATAGAGGCAGGTCTTTTAAATAAGCTTGCTTTAGGTGCCATTATTGGCTTCCTAAGGTTCGTTAGAATTATATAATTTGGTTTTAATTCTGGGGTGTAGGTTAAGTACAGTCTATCCTATAAAAGTGGGATATTATTAAGGCCTTCCCAGGCAATATAGGGAGAGCTTAGTATAATGTAATAGGCTTATACAATTGCTTATAAACCAAAGCTTATAGATTGCTACTATATAAGAATACTAAGCTAAGGAGAAGAAGAAGTCTATTAGAGACTGGCACGATATAAAGGGGTCGCTAAGGCGCTAGTAGTAAGCAAGCTAATAGCGATTTTCCATCCTGGGGATAGAAAATCCTAATTAGTTGGCTCTATAAGTAGTGTCGGCAGAACATAGTAAAATTTGGCAGAATGCCTAGAAAGTAGTAGGTGACGCGCTCTAGCACCGTTATAATGTCAATTAAAGATGTATATAAGTTAAATTCTACCTAAACAATACTACGGTATTAAAAAAAATATTATTATAGACGTTCTTAATAATTGTATAATAGCTACAGGCGCTATTATAGGGTATTCCTCCTATTTACTAAGTAGTAGAGCTATACCAATTTTATAGCGCAGGACTACTAGATTTAAAAACATATATACTAAATCTAAAAAAAAAATCTCTCTAATTAACTGCTTAATTACCTAACTATATATAATAGCCTAAGGGCGAATATGGGAGCAATATATTAGTAACGCAGGGGATTATAAGAAAGAATTATAGATTATAGATTATATCCTAACAGTTAAAGATAACGGTAAGCTAAGGCCCTATATATTAAATCCTATACTAAAAGGTTCTACGGAACCATATTAGGAATACTAAATTACCTATAATACTTATAATTAATTACAGACTAGTATAAAGGCTTAGAAGTAGAGTTATATAAAAATCCTTAGGTTAGCCTAGGTAGTTACTAGTATACTTTTAGTAGGATTCTAATAGGTCTCCTGGCAATCCTTACGTCTTTTCTTTAGTTATATTTTTCCCTTATTAAGGTTTTTAGGAGTTTAAAGTAGGGGTTAGATAGATAATATACAATGGTATACTAATATTTCTTTAAACCCCTTCTGGGATAAGCCCTTATAATCTCCCTTTACTATAAGGTAATAGCAATTAGGGGCCAATTATAAGAAGGGAGGAGGGGGCAATATAAGGGATATTATTGTGGTTACCTTAGGTTGCCCTTAGGACAACCTCCAAACACCCTTTAAATGTTTATTAGTTATATACTGGAGGCATGTGCTCGTAGTATATAGTCTCTATAATCCCAAAGGCCTTACCTCCTTAAGGATTTATCTCCTCTACAATCTATCCTATTCCTATAATCGTGCCTTATAGCCACCTGTCTACTAAGTCCCCTCACAACAATTATATATTTAATTTCGTACACTTAGCATAAGAAGAAGGTTGGCAACTGGACGGAGCCGTGATTGCGATATATACTAACTTCTTCTCTATATAATAAGAATAGTATAGTATAATTTTACCTAGTAAAAGAATTATTAAAATTATATATATATAACGATTAGACATAGAGAATCCAATAGGAGGTATTAGGAATAATAAAGGTCCCTAAATTAAGACTGGAATACTATACCTTTAGTTAATAACTTAAAGATATGGGATATCTTTAAGGATAAAGATAAAGAGGAGGGAGGTAGTATTACGGACCTTATATTAGTAGTAGTATAGCTACTAAGAGAAGATATAAACGGACTAGTGGTGGAGGCGTGGGAGGTGCTAGAATTAGTTAAACTATAGGATAAAAGGTAACTAAGTTACATAATAAGATTATATTACCGTTTTAGTATATAGTGTTGGGAATAAGGCAAGCGGTTATTACGTGTCGTCGCGGCACTAGCGTGGCAAGGAGCCTTAAGCTCTTCGCCCTTCCTCGTTCTAATCAAAAATCATATATTATTAAACAACGTCACTGTATCTACTTAAGTAGTACTGGTGATTTACCCTATGTTACCAACACTAATTAGTGGTTGAATATACAACCATAGAACAGCAAGGTTTTTAATAGAAGAGACAGTCTTATGCAGGGGTGCCATATGCGCTTATATGGAATGGATCCTAGCGATACTGTGCTACCTTAGACTTGCAGAAAACTAGTAACAGAAGTGTCACTAAGTACTAGGAGATACCAAGTTGCGTCTATTACGCAGAACAACTACGTTTATAAAGATTTAGTCAAGTACTTTAGGTTAGAAGTGTTACTAAACCTAGGGTCCTAAGTCAACGTCCAAAACGTGTTAACTACATCTTAAATTGCCTACCTTTTGATAGCAAACCTACAAGATCCTATAAAACCGAAAACCCTACCTACCTTTAACATACGACACCCCGTTAAACAACCCTTATTTTTCTTATTTTTTCTATTAATAAAATAACAGCTATTATAGCGTTAACCTACCTAAAGCAGTATAAGAAAGATATTAACCCAGAGATATAAGATATAGACATTAACCCTACAAATACTAAGCAATAGGACCTAAACAGATTCTTAGTATACTATATAGCACACTATACAGACCGCAAATACAATAATACAATACTATAGTATTATATAAAAGAGGACTTTATTAGATAGATAAAGGAAACATAGGCTCTTACAAAAAAAGATATTATATAAGACTTCTGTAATTTCCTTTAGGAGAATAGAGTATTTGTCCCTATAGATGGGGATACTATTAGAGATAATATCTAGGAGTAAGTTATTAACACAGAAGAAGAGCACAAATGGATTCTATAAGAGATTAAGCACTAACTACGTAATAAGAAGAAGCTTAACTTATAATAGAATCCAAATAATACACTAATAGAGACGTGTCCTAATTCCATTGCTCTAGGCATAAGTTCTTATATTCCATATCCATCGCTTCCACTAATTTAACCCATAACTTTAACTACTGCCCCTTAAGAGCAAGCGCAAGATCCCCTTGCTTCGCGATTTAATAACCTTTAAACTCTATTACAGTAAGATTAGGTACTATACCATATTCTATTAAGATCTATATCTCTACTATAGCCTATAAAGCAATCCCCACCTTAATCTCTAACGTAATTTTAATATAGCCTAATACCGCTTAAAGGTATCTTAAAAATGCTTATAGAGCTTATAAAGCTCTATTTAGACTAGGAAAAGAGGTTTAGTAGGGAACTATATAATATCCTTAATTTAAAGCTGCGTATCTTCTATAACTATTGCTAGAAGGTTAGACTGGAACCTAACTAATATTATAACGCTTATTCTGTTATGCTTAAGGGCCGCGCCAGTACCTTCTATTATAATTATTTGGTAGGAAAAGGATATAATTTTAACCAAATAATATATAAGATAAGATGCCACTTTAAAACAGAAGAGAATAAGCAGCAGTATATATTAAAGTAGAGAGACTACCTTCCTAAGAATTATTACTATAAACCCAGATGCCTCTTAACTTAATTATCTTTAAAAGCTCTTTAACCAACTTTAGATAATTTAGCGTGGTTTATCCAAATTATATTAAAAGGACTTTAGCTTACGCAATTAAGTTATTAGCGTATACTAAGGTGTTAAAGAATATAACCTTGCTCTCTTTAATCCTATAAATACTTATAAAGGAGTATATACTTAATTAAGATCCTCTATTGGCACCGCTCTGCGCTCTTAAGAAGTATAGCAATTTAATACCTAACCCTAACCTACCTTAATTAACCCAGCTAACTAACACAATTATAACTAGACTAATTAAACATATAGTGGCTAGGGTAGAGGATACAGTAGAGGGTATAATTAATATTAACTATAAAGCAATTATAGAGGTCCTTGTAGAGGTTTATCTTAAAACAATTAATAGAAGAAATACTATATTTATAAGAAGCTAAATTACTAGTTAACTAAGCACCCTCTTAATAGACAAAAGGAGGCATATAATAAGTTTTGCCAGAGTGCACAAAACGTTAGAAATTATAAGGTTACTATAGCCTACTTCTAAAGCTTCCTAGTTTAATATAAAGGCAAAGAAGATCTTAAGGGTAAGGTTAATAAGGCCGAACAGCTCCTTATAGATATAGAAATTAAGGACTACTCTCCCAACTAATACTTTACTAAGTATAGTAAGGTAAATAACACACAAACTGTTACTGTCCTTAATAACCAATCTACGCTCTATTCTGTTACAAAGTTAGATATCTTTAATAAGCTAAAGGAAAGTTCCGCGTTCTCCTTTAATAATAGATACTCGGCGAACATCTTTTATGGTATTATGCCAGATACTAGAGCCGCAGGAGTATCTATAGTTGTGACGGCTCGAACCATTGAACAAATGTCTTAACGAAGACTTGAACAAATGCTTCTAACACGAAGCGAACGAATGCTGTATTACGAAGATATCAAGGTGAGGAGCAAGAGAAGTGGTGAGGCCACGTCTAAATACACAAGCCAAGCCCTAAGCGAACCCCTGACTAGGTGACGCGCCCCAGCGCCGTCACAATAGTAGGAGAACCTTAAGTTTAAGCTCTTTAGCAACTTAATAGCTCTATTTAGATTAACCAATTAACGGCAGGCTAATATATAATTTGCTTTAGCAAGGGTACTACAATCTCTCTTGGCACAATTAAGGTCCAAACTCTATTAGGATATATTACTTTCCATATTATTCCCATAAACACCCCGTTTCTATTCTATATCTAAGATATAAATAAGTTAGGCGTTAAGCTTAATAACCTTAAGAATATGCTTATTTAGGGAGATAATTGGGTGCCCGTTATACGTAAGTAGGGTTACCCTTAGTTACTCCTTTAGCAGCTAGAAAGGAGCATTACTTAGAGCTATTTAACTAAGTTAGAGTTACGTTAACTATACCGTTACTTTAGTTACCTATTAGTTTATAAATCACTTAGGGTTCTTTAGCAAGTAGGTTATAAAGTTAAGGCTAAGACAATTAAGCATCTTATAAAGTACTGCTATTACTGCTAAATAAACCAAAAGTCTCCTAGCCAATTTAAGTTCACCCTTAAAGATAACTACAACTTTAACTTCTATATTATTATTAATATTATATATCTCAGCGGCAAGCTAGTACTCTAAGTTATTAACCTCTTAACCTCCTTCCAAGCTACACGTTTCCTAAAGGATATATTAGCTAGGAACACATAGGATACTCTTTAATTATACTAGATTAATATCTACCTAGGACCCCCTAATTAAGTTATTTATAATATAGGAAGGAACTTCTTATCTATAGAGTTTTAGTAACAGGCAAAGGTAATAGAAATTAAGGTTAAGGAAGTCCCTATTAAGGCATATAATAGTATTAGAAAAGTAGAACGATATTACATGCCATTACACCAAGCATATAAGATTATTTCTTTAGAACTAGAGGGCGCTAGTAAAGAGCTTATCTTACAGATAGCTATTAAGGCTATTAATAATTCTACTAGCCTAGATAGGCTTATACCTACATTACTAGTCTTTAGCGCCTACCCTTAAATAACTAATAATTCTCCACTATCTCTATCCGTTATATAATAAGCTAAGGCTATCTATAAAGCAACAAAGGAGGTATGCTGCATCTACGCCATACACTAGGTTAATAATATACTAAGAATAAGAAATAGTCTAAATACCTTAATTATAATAGATCTACCACTCTAATCTAAAGTATGGGTATGGCGTAAGAAAGGGGGCTGGTTAGGCCTATATATACTTATCACCATTAAGGGTTAAACTTGTACTCTTTAGATACCCTATAGACCCACTTAATTCCGCTTAACTGTTATTAAGCCCTACTATAGGGATAATAGTTTTAAGCCTTTATAGGATACCCTAGAGAATACCTTAAAGAAAAACCACAATTAACATGCTCTAGAAGGCGACTATAATTCTAATATAATTATAGTAAATATGCCGCAACCATAACACGGTAGAGGTCGCCTAAATGATCATAAAATTACTAACATCTTATTAATTTTAAAGAGCAATTCATTACCGCTATTAAGAGTAGAGTTAAGTTATTAATAGCCTTTATAACAGCTAAAGAGAAGGTAGACTTTAAGCTTGCAAAATAACTCAAAAAAAAAGGCCGTATTACAACTTTAGGAGCCCCTTTTTAAGCATCTAATAAGTAGGAGATTAATAGTCTTATTATAAGAGGAGTCTCTAAATTTAAGAAGTATAACCCTACTAAGTTTAATAGAGTTCGCATCTTTAAGTTAAGAATAGTTAATAAGATTAAGGGTAAAGCTACTAACACCCTATTTAAGAAGTTAAGGCTAGTTATCTAAGGTTATAACAATAATAGTAAGGAAGTAATTCTTATATAATCCCTTATAATTTAATAAGCTAGTTAGCAAGTTATTATTATACTAGCTCCCTCCTTAATAAAGAATAGAATAATGGTTTATTTATAAGATATTACTTAGGCCTACACCCAGTTAGAGACGTACCTTTAGCGCTTAATATTAGTATACCTTCTAGAGCAAATTCGCTACTAGTATTCTAAAGATACAATTATGGTTATACTTAAGCCATTATATGGAATTACAAAGGTAGGAACTTACTAATAGGCTACCTATAGCAAGCACTATAAAGAGAAGCTTTTAATAACTACTTCTATATTTAACCCCTACTTCCTTATCACAACTATAGGAACTCCATTTAGAATCATTAGCATACAAACTAATAATATAATTATCTTAGGAGATAACCAGTTCTTAGCTCTTAAAGAAGACAAGCTAGTAAAGGCAAATCTTATAGCAAAGCCAAAGGAAAAGCTTAATTTAATAATACTATTACTCTTTAATAAATATATCCTCTCCCTAAATAAGGATTCTATTACTTTATGCCAGAAGGGTTAAAGCAAGAAGATTAATATTATTAACATTAATTCTCTAAAGCAAGGATATATAGAGCAACGCGCTTATGGAACTTATATTACTTCTATCTATTAACCTAAGGCTTTATTTAATCTCCCTATTGCCACTTAATACTAGGAACTAACTAAGAATAATATTCTTACCCTAAATAAGCGTCTTTCCTAGTAAATAAACCATCTTAATTAGGGACTACTCTATATGCCTATTAATCTCCCTACCGCCAAGCTCTTTGTATTTATTAATAGATTATTTATAAATAATAAAGATTTTAGCTTCTAGCTAGGATATAAAATTATAATCGCAAATAAATCTACTAGAGAGAATAACTTTATAATCTATAGTAATCTTATCTATTAGAGCTTAACTAAGAGTAAGTATGTTACTTAAAGTGTTCTAGTGTTAGAGATATATAAAATGGTTGGCGGAGTTAACATAGTAATTGCAATTGGAACTACTCTAAAGATAATTATAGATTAACTCAAACTTCCTATTATCCCTATAATTGTATATACTAACTTATATTCCCTTTATAAGTGCTTAGTTAAGCTTAGTACCATAAGGGAGAAGCGCCTTATAATTAATATTATGGCACTTTAGTAATCCTATAAACGGCAAAAACTCTTTAAGATTTAATGGATTAATAGCTAAGATAACCTAGTAGATATAATAATAAAGGCAAACCTAAATAAGGCTCTAGAAACGTTTGTTAACACAAACACTCTATATATATAGATTAAAGGTTAGGTTAAAAGGGAGTAAGAGCATAATATTCCACAGACCCTGATTTCAACTAGTAAATTAAGATTTTCCATACCCGGTATGGAAAATCGCTATTAGCTCGCTTACTACTCGCGCCTTAGCGGCCCCTCGCCTTCGCGTTAACCCCTAACATTCTTCTTCTTCTTCTTTACTTAGTATCTTTGTATAGTAGTAATCTATAAGTGTATATAAATAGCAACTATAAAAGAAGAGTTGCCAGTGTTGGGAATA
>Ga0307507_10002697_pt1 | contig 36513 bp, 18 predicted proteins | sample 7_EM_MG_FD_207223 | JGI IMG/M metagenome (GOLD analysis project Ga0307507, IMG submission 207223) | Populus trichocarpa ectomycorrhiza microbial communities from riparian zone in the Pacific Northwest, United States - 7_EM | ecosystem: Host-associated > Plants > Roots > Unclassified | place...
GGCTGCGTGTTAAAAAAACACGATATAGGCTAGTCGGTCGAGTTGCCAAATGACCTCAACTGCGCGCCAATTGCGTCAACCACCAACCATTGAGGCCATTGAAAGGGTACCATATTTTGCCGATGTAGGTAGTCTCTTTATAGCCTATCTACTTTACTTTATATTATATTTTATTATTAATATCCTTATAACTAATAATCTTTAAAATCTCCTATTTATCTTATTCTTGGCCTCTATACGTATCTAATTTATAAATTGGTGGCTTAATATTTCTATATGCTGGCTCTAATATTGCGATATATTATATAGGGTAGATCTTTATTTTCTCTAGTAAGTTAAGTCTAGTATAATCTTTAATTAACGTCTAATACGGATCCTATCTAGGCCCACGCAGACACTTGCCGTCGCAGGGGGGAAAACTTGTAAATTGACAGGAAGAAAACCCTGCTATATAGGGGACGGAAAAACCCTATAAGCCACCTTAATAGGATAAAAAACCCCTAATTTGCCATATTCGTCTATAGCAGCGGCCCTACGGGCCTATAGCTACGTCCTATCCTCCTTAAATATTTGAACTCTATAGGAACTACTACTTTCTTCTCTAGCTTATCTAAAGCTAGGGTTCACTACGTCCTAGCTAGGCCTCGCTATATATACTATATGCTTTATGTTCTATATCTTAACTATCCCCTATATGCTATCTCCTATAGACTATTACCATATACGCTATGCCTCCCCCCCCCTAGAGCCATTAAAGGCGTAAGGGGGATTCATCTGTCTTAACTACCATAATACTAATAGCGGGATATATTGTGTTATGTTTTAGGTATCTTTTGTACCTAGGCCCCAGCTAGGCCCTTTCTAAGGGTCACCACTCCTTAAAAGGAGATAAGGAGAACCGTAGGTCGCAATCCAGACTACTAGGTATTTAGTAGTTAACGGCAAGTAACCGCATGCTCCGCGGGCGATCGCCCTAAGGGTTAGGAGGGGCCGTATATTTACTCGTTCGTTCGCAGTCGCCGTTTGTCGATGTAAGGTTGTTAATGCTTTCAATTAGGGGTTAGGGGATGTTATTAAATACTGCGCATCTATATTGGATTGTATAGGTGCCCTAATAGAGCAGTGTAGAAGTAGCTATTATCGTAAAGGGGTACTATTAGTTGTGGTTTTCGAGATCTCACTATCCTATGTAAAAACTTTTCACTACCGCCTATAACGCTCGCAACTACCACCACGAAGTCATATTACACGCTGTGCGACGTCTCTGCGTTGGCTCTAAGTCTGAACTTCAAAGACCTAGGTTCATAGCCGTCACCACATACAGGTGCAGAGTCCATTTTCGACGGCCAGTAAGTTAAGTCTATATGTAACTTCTAAGATCTTTATCTTGACTATAAATGGTCCTAGTCTAATGTGGTCTAACTTCTTACTTAGTTATTAACTCTTAAAATTTTTATATTATAGCCTACTTTATCTCCCTCCTTAAGATCTAGTCCCTTAGATCTCTTAGTATTATAGTACCTTTTTATTTTTTCTTGTACTAGTATAGCTATTTCTCTAAGATATACGTAAAGATTTATTAAGTTCTCTATTCTTTCTTTGGCTGTACTACTTATTTTCTTTACTTATTATAGCGATAATAATATTCTTGGTTTATATCTATAATTTGCCTTAAAAGGTAATATGCCTATCCCTTTCTATAGTATTGCATTGTATATAAACTATATAACTAGTAATAACAATACCCAATTATTCTGTGCGTAATTAATATAATAACCAATGGGAAAGGGTAGCAGCTTAGTTTAAAGATAAATAAATAAGTATAGGATAAAGATTCCTAGGGAGCTAAGATTTTAAAGAATAAATAAGGTCCGTAGTAGGCAAATATAGTGTTTAGCCTAAAAGTTAAAAGGTTAACATAGCGATTAGGAAGCAAGACGACTTTAAGGATTTAATTATAAGACGCAGAAAGTAAGAAAGCATAGATAAGTTTAGGCAATAAATTATTACATGGTAAGAACAGAAACTAGATTAAAGATCTAGTATACTAAGTTGTTTAAGGGACAGAGTACCTATATAAAAGGTTACTAATAGGCTAAGGGTAGGTATACCTAGAGCTAAGTAGCTAGATAAACTGGAGCAAGAAGAGGATTTAGAAATCCTAATTAGGTTTATAGAATAACACACTAAGGACTGTTATTAAGCAGTAATAGAAAGATACTTCCTTATAGATAGATTGTATACGCTTATAGAGTTATACTAAAAGTGGTATAGATAGTAATATAACGATAAGTGGGAAGATTTCTATATATGGCTAAATAAGAAAGTTATATCTAATAAGGCCATAACGGAAAGGCAGATGAGTTATATTAAGGGCGTATTAGTAATAATATTATTTATTAATCTTACACCGATTTAGCTCTGTGGCCATGCGGTACTCCTATTTTATATAATGGGAAAACCCGATACGGGACAAAAAACCCCCTCCTTGGCTTGTTATACACTTTCTACCGTCTACTTCGCAGCCTATAAGTATCGAAAAGGCGTCTGCAGACGCCTACTCCTTCTATTCAGCAAGCCTCTTACCTAGCTAGCCTACTTACTCCCCTTTCTTTCTCTTCCTCCTCTCGCAGGAGCTCCTCCGCATAGTGGAACTACGGTAGGACCCGCAGTTATAGAAACCATCTTGCGAGCCGTTTCGCTCCCTTGGCCGTACTAGCTAGTTTTTTAACCTCTAGGCGGCCTACCGCTAGCCCTTGCCTCTACTCTGCGAACTGGGGGCAGTAGGCTATAATATATAACGCCGTCTCTTTGGCTTGGCCGCACTGGTATATAGGGGAGGGAAAGTCTGGTACCCTAGCCTTATTTAGGAAGGCCGCTAGCCCTATCTATCCCGTCTATATCTGCGTTAAAACTGAGCTTTCTGCTTTCTTAAGCTCCTTATATATCTTTAGCGGTTCTTCTAACGGTGGCACTACCCCTATAAGTCCCCATTTCGGCTGATTAGCTCCCTATCTTCTCTTCCAGCTTACTAGAAGCGGCATCTCTATCCTTTGTTTTTGCTGCCTCCACTCCTCTACCCACTGGGTCCGTTTCTCTCCCTCTATATATATATTTCCGTTTTGGTTTTGACCCTGTCTTTATCTTTATCTTTAGGCTAGTTTCCCCTATATCTATATACAAGCCTCTGTAACTAACTTTTCTTTATACCTAAACCTAAAGTTTGCGAGTCTTTCATTTAGGTAGAGATCTAGCGGGGGTATAGAGGTTTTAGTTTTAAGAACTAAGGTGGGAGTTGCCTTATATGCCCCTACTATTGCTCTTAGGCACTTATTTTGAATCTTAGCTAGCTTTATAGCTAGGCCCACGGGTTTAGTGCTTTTAGGACCTTTAATTAGGGTAGGCGTGTGCCAGATTGCTACTCCGTAGGCAATAGCGGGCCAGATTACGGCGTTGTAGATCTGCCTTGCCTGTACAAAGGTAGCTCCCTATGTTAAGGCTATTGTCCGCAGTAGGGCGTTTGTATACGTTTTTATCTTCTTTTATATCTCCTTTACATGTGCCCCCTAGTTTAGCCGTGGGTTAAGCCAGACACCTAAAATGCGTATTAAGGCCTTAGGCTTAGTCTCTACCCCTAATAGGGGGAGAGGGGCCTGTATATTAAACTGCTTTGGGTTCTGGGATAGATGTATAAGCTTATACTTCTCTAGGGCGAAGCTAGCGCTGTAGCGGCGCGCCCAGTCAAGGCAGCGGTTGTGGCCACACATTAGGATCTGGCAGTTTTCCTCTATAGACGGACCGTACGCAAGTAAGTTAGTGTTATCTATAAATGCACTAGCGCTTAGTTTCTCCTGTAGGTTATTATAGAGGTCTAGTAGCTCTGCTATATAGAAGAGAAATAGGATAGGTAAGAGGGGAGACCCCTATAGAATGCCTACGGATATTGGGAACTCCTCCATTTCCTAATTTAAGAGTACTAGCGTTGTAGATCTGTCCGTTATAAAGGTTTCTACCTAGGTAGCTAGCTCCTCTGGGATCCCCTTTACCTGTAGTACGTGCTATAGGCGCTTTCGTACTACCCTATTAAAGGCTCCAGTAATATTAAGGGAGAGTAGTAACGCCATATTGCCTTTTGTCTGCTAAACTGTCTGTACTTGGTTGACTAAGAGGTCTAGGGCTATCTCTGTTAATTGCTTCTCCTGGGCTCCCATCTGGTAGGCTGGTAGCATATTATGCTCTTCTACTATACAACATATCTGTTCTGCCGTGACTGCTTCTATAACTTTACCTACTGTACTTAGTAGGGCTATAGGTCTCTAGGCGTTCGGTAGCAAGTAGTTATCTTTTCCTTACTTTCTAATAGCGACCGTACGGGCTTGGCGGAATTTTTTTGGCCAGTACGCCTTCTCCTAACAGGCCTTTGTTAGGGCCGCCATTGCTTTAGCAAACGGCTGTCCTAACGCCTTAAGGAAGGCGTTTGGGATACCATTGGCCCCAGGGGCGCTGTACAGGAGGCGGTCTCTTATTACCCTCTGCACGTCATCCTTATTAATATACGGGAGCTGTTCTGCGGGTAGGGGGTACTGGTACCCCTCTATATCGCTTATATCGGCTTTGGGTTCTTAGGGGAAAAACCTTTTCTGGAGTAAGTTAGCCTTCCCTTACATTGTATCTGCTACCTAAATTGTTTCTTCATTTCTTACTTTCCGTAGCGACGGGATTACGGGCGGTTCAGGCAGTAGGTAGCTGCGCTCTCTTGCCCAATGGACTAGCTTCTAGATGCTATTCGGCTTAGTCGCGGCCTTATAGACACTTTGTTAAAACTACGCTGTTTTCGCTCTCCGGATTATATTCTTCTTGCATAGGTTAATTATCTATAGCTCTTCTGTTAAGACCCCCTGCCGCCTTACTACCCTAGCTGCCTGTACCTCCTTCTCTACGTCCTGCGTCCACTAGGGGCAGGAGTAGCCTACTATATCCTTAGCTGCCGGTACTGTTCTCTTAACTAGGCCCTCTAGGAACTCTAGAAGGTTAGTTATATAGTTTTTAATTTCCTCGGCCGTGGCAAGGGCGCCTGGTTGCGGGAGGTGCTCTGCGCCTGCTACAACCCTATCTCAATCCATCTTTTTCCAGTTACGGCGCTGCTGCCGTTGCTGCTGGCTTTACGGAGGCGACTCTAGGGCAAGAAGTGTTGTGATTGGATAGTGGTCTGAGCCGCTTTTAAGCCGGTCGTCTTTTTTGCAGCTTACAAGGTGCCGTGCCATATTTGCTGATCCAAATGCTAGGTTAATTGTACTTACGGCCCCTCTGGCCTCCCATATTTCTACCCCTGGTGGGGTAAGAAGCTGTAGGTATGCTTCGCGGGTAACGCGGATAAGGTTATCCGCCATGTCATGTTGCTTAAGGCACTGCGGTCTACCCTAGATAGGGTGGTGTAGGTTAAAGTCTCCTATAACTATATGCTCTCCTGGCTTGTTAAATAGCTGTGGAAGGTAGTAAATAGGTAACTCCTGATTTACTGTTCTAAGTCCTCCCAGGCCGGCTAAGTAGACGTTATGGATGTGCACTACATAGTTTCCGGTTTATAGTGTGAGGGAGGCTATATCTGGGCGAGGGTACTGGACCGACCACTTTAATATTGGGATTCGCCTACTTACTAAAAAGCACGCGCGGCTTCTAAAGCACCTTGGGTAGGCTGGCCAGTAACCGCAGCTACTTAGGCAGTGTATTGCGTTTACTTGTTAGTTCTGCTACGGTTCTTGTATTGCTAGAATTTCGTACCCCTGCCGCGTTGCTTCCGCGATAAACGGCATTATTACCTTATCTTTGCTTTTCTGCACGTTATACTATACAACTCGGAGTGTATTCATAGTTCTTCGTTATTCTGTGTAAGGTATGCTGCAATGTCCTAATTGTTCTGGGCGGCCCGCGGCCTATTCGGCGGTCTGCCTATTGGATTTCTCGAACCCCTTGCGGAGACGCTGCGGCCGCGCTTCCCAGTAACTACACTAGTAGGCCTAACCTACCCTACCTGGATTCCTTCTATGCGTAACTGCTCCTCTGGTCCCTGCGTGCTTGGGATTGAAACCGACCCATAGGAGCTCATTGGGGCGCTGCTCTGTGTGGTGCTGCTAAGTGTACTACTAGGGGTACCGCCGGCGCGGTTAAGTGGCGGGTAGGAGGATATGCTGCTCGCAGAGCTTACGTACCGTTTTGGTCTTGTTGCATACGCTAGGCGGGCCCTGTCTGCCTGCTCGCTTAGTAATAATATTAAAGGATTTAGAGGAATAGGCTATAGACTAGAGATAAATAATATAAGTAGTAGTACTATCAAATAATATAGTAACATTTAGATTAATTGTCACGGATTCCAGCCTTGGCACTCACAGTATATAGAGCCACGGTGCCTACGCACCTCTTGCACCTTTGTGTAATATCCTGTCGTGTACCTAGTCAATGCTACGACGTTTACAGAGCCTCCTGACCCCGTTCCGTGACATTAATATAGGAGATGTTTAAACTTAAGGATAAAGATAAGCTAAGAGTTAACCTAAGACACCTAGCATATTATATATTAGCGTGGATTATATATGTAGATAATATATATAGAGCACCAAAAGATAAATATCGGAAGTACCTAGTAAGAATATATTGGTTACTAGATAAACAGAAGTTTAAAAACGCTAAGTATATATATAGTTGGCACCTAGTAGAAGTTTAGGAGTTAGGTGACTTAATACTTTAACCTAAAAGGTTTCTTATAGAAGAATGCCTAGATAGATAATAGTAGTGGGAGTGTCTAAAAAATATATGTCTATGGCATATTAAAGAAGAAAAACGAACTAAGTATTAGCCTAAGGAGGACTAAGTACAGTTAAGATCTAGTAGCTAATAATTAGGAAAAGGGGAGGCCTATAGAACTAGAGGGAGCTAGTAGTAGAGCCTTAGACCCTTAAAAGAGTTGTAGGATAATACCTAAACCTAAGAGTTAAATAGCGAGATTAAAAGTTTAAAGCGTTAGTGGATAGTAGAGTAACAAGAAACCATATATTACTAGTAGTATTTTAGAGAATGGAATTACCATATAGATAGAAAGAATACCTATACTTATTAATAACGATTTTAGGAGATCTAAATAGCCTATAGAGGAGGCATTATTAATCTTAAAATAGGACCTATTTAGTTAACTATTAAAGGGAGACAGGTTAAAATGTCTTTTAATATCCTACTATTAGGAAAGGATAAGGCAATATTAGGAATGCCTTAGTTATAGGAGTATAATCTAAAGATTGATTAGATTATAGGTTAGGTTAATATTAGAGATATATAATAATATAAGATGCGATAATAAACCAAGATGGTATAGTACTAAGTTGGAGCAATGTATAAAGAGATTAAGTGAAGCTTAAGTTATATACTAAAGAGATACCATAAGTATGGCAAAAAGTTATAGTCACTAGAAAGTAAGAAGCTGTTAGAGTATATAGTATAGGACTATAAGATAGAGTTAAAACTAGGAATAAGTCTAAAGTTCTTTCCAATCTATAAGCTTACTAAAACAGAGTTAGTAACGCTTAAGGAGTTTATCTAAGAGAACTTATAAAAGGGATATATTAGACCGTTATAGTCATTAGTAAAATATCTAGTGTTATTTATACTAAAGAAAAACAGAAAACTTAGGATATACATTAACTATAGATAGTTAAATAGTATTACACAAAAGGATAGATATCCTTTACCCTTAATTAGCAAAATCCAAAACAGGATAGGCAATACGCGAATCTTTATAAAGATAGATTTAAGATAGGGGTACTATTAGATTAGGATTAAGGAAGGAGACAAATAAAAGGCAGCCTTTAGGTTAAAGGAAGGACTATATAAACTATTAGTTATATAGTTTAGGCTTATAAATGCACTAGTAATATTTTAGAAAAGAATTAATAGTATATTATTATTATTATTATTCATTGCTTAACGTCCAATTCGGATCCCTGTTGGGCCCACGCGGACTACTCCTTATATACATATAGGGAGAAAACTCTATTTAAGAAAACCCTATAATCCATCTCCCCGCCTTTTGGGGCTTGCTTATAAGTCGCCTACGAGTTACTAGTGGTGCTCTACTACCTTACTTTTTAACCTCCTTGGGAACTACTACTGCTGTAACAAACCTACGGACGCGCTAGTATTATACACTGTACTCTACTCCTGTAGAGTTATTAGGGGGCGCCTATTACTCGCCCCTTTACCTTCTATTACTATTTCCTTTGCAACCCAGAACTGGTTTAGTATATTTTGGCTAATAAGCTACTGGGTAGCCGCCTTAAGGCCTTTCTATGTTAAGAGTAGTATATTATAGTTTTCTATGCTAGCTACTGAGAGCATTGCTTCTTAGCCGGTGCATAAGGGGCATAACAGTATTACGTATTTTGGTGTCTATCTTAGCCAGCCATATTCGCACCTTAGGCTACCTATTAGGACACCTACCTAGTAAAGCCAATCTTTTAGTCCTATTATTCCTGTCCTTAAGAGTGTTACCATTATATTTTCCGCCTTTATTAGGCCCTCTTGGAGCCCTTAGGTATTTACCCCTTATAGCATTACCTATGCTATAGCTTAGGTTCCCCTTGCCTAAGTCTACCTCTGTACCTTTAACTCCTATTTATCTCTCCAGTGTCGGTCTAACCAGTATTATATTACGGTAGATGGTTTTCTAGTACTCTTTTATGCTCTACTTTAGCTCCTTTTTCTCCCTTGCTGTTGTCTTTACTGGCCTTTTACGTATCTCCCTTTCTCCTCTATATAGGCCTAGGCCCTAGCGCCGCACTATTTTTCTTCTACTTTCTCTACCTGTTTTCCTAATATATCTTCCCTACTTTAGGGTTGTTGGTTCCTTCTCCTATAGGGCACCCTAAGGTCCCTCTATAGTTTGTTTAGGCATATCTTAATATACTTTATAATGTTAGAGTTACGTTTCTTTTGCACCCTTTATATTGCATTGGCTTCAATATATAGTTATAGGGGGGGAATATTGGCTTCCTTCTTGAGCAGTGCTATAGCCGTTTGCTTATACCCGCCTGTTATACTCCTAAGGCAGGCTGTTTAGACCTTTTAGAGTGGTTTAAGAAGTGATTTAAAGGGGCCTTTCTTAGTTTCTCTAGTAGCCCAAATGCTAGATCTATACGTTATGGTTAGCCAGACAACTGCTATATATAGTAGGCGTGACCTCTAGAAGTATGGACCCTATATAGAATTAACAATCCTAGATATGGCAATATACTATACTTAGCCCTTATAGGCCGCTTGCGCCGTATATACGCTCTACCGGAGCTTACTGTTTACCTACACTCCCAATACCCTTAGGCCTTAAACCGGTTAACCCCCAAAGCCTTAGATGTGGATTATATACTAAAGATCTATAGATTAGTTACGTTTTCTTATAAAATAGATTAGCTAGTATTTCTCTAGTGAAAATTAGACTCTATATTATCTTGCCCATTCTATATAGGTGTTATAGGCTTTCTCTAGTGTCCTACAGTTCTCTGCGGCTGTTGGCCCATATATAATTAGGTTTATATTATTAATAAAGCCTATCCCCTAGGTTGCCCCTTCCTTAAAGGTGTTAAGCAGGTTGCTTATAAAGAAGAGGAAGAGTATAGGCAACAGAGGTAATCCTTATAGTATTCCTATTATAACTATAATAGGGGGGCTCTGGTATCTACTAAAGACTAGTAATATTTCTTTCTGGCCTATAAATCCTTAAATAAATTAAATAATCTATTCTAAGAAGCCCTTTGCCCTAAGGATATATAGGAGACGCTTATAGGGTATATTATTATAGGCGCCGCTAATATCTAGGCTAAGCATTAATACTACAAAGTCCTTTCGCATAGCCTATACAGTTTTAATGGTAGTAGCAAGTAGTGTAAGTGCTAATAGCGTTAAGCGATTCTTTCTTGCCCCCATTTGGCTTTGTGGTAGTAGGGCGTATTCCTCTACCGTGTCTACTATATAGTCCGCTATAACCTTTTCTAAGATCTTACTTAGGGTATTTTTTAAGGCAATAGGGCGGTAGCTTCCTGGGATTAAGTAGTCTACTTTACCTTCTTTTTATAAGATAACCGTCGTTATAGATCTTCTAAGTTACGGGTAATAGCCTATTGCAAAGCATACTCTGGCTACGTCTATAAGCCAAGGTGCTATAAGTGGTCTATAGGTCTTTAGGGCTTTATTTAGGATCCTATCTAGTCCTAGTACTATATTATTTAAAAGGCGGCTAATAGTTCTAGCTATTTCTTTAGTTATTATGTCGCTATTGACCCTTAGGCAAGTCACCAGTGTTTTACTAGTAATGTTGCTAAGGTCTGCTAGAGCCGGTTAAGGGAAAAATCTTTTTATAAGGATCTTTACCTTCTTGTTATTATTACTTGTGGCCTGTGGTTCGCCTGCTCTTTGTAGGGGTAGTAGGTATAGATCTTCTACTAGGCATCCTACCTTTTTCTTTACCTATTTCGCTATAGTCCAAAGGCCCTTATTATAGGGGAGACTTAGGTTAGTAGTATATTTATTTATAAACCATCTCTAGTTATTCCTTACTTCTTTTTTTAGGGTATTCTTTAGCTGGTTTCTTGTGTCTTTATATTATCTCTCGTCCTTAGAATTATGGCTGCTTGTATATTTTCTCCTTGCTTATTATTGGCCGGCTATAAGGGCCGCGCACTGTGCGGACCATGCGTGTCGCGTATAGGGGCCTGGTTTTGAAACTAGGTAGTACTCTTTTAGCCCACTTTTAATTGCTGCCTGGATTCTTTCTAGTCTTTAATTAATTTCCTTAGGGGTAGCTAATAAGCCTTACTTGTTTGGTATTAGGTGGATTTCTTCTAGGTCTTAGAGTTATTATTTAATTGTATTAAGAAAGCTATCTATATTAAGCTTCCTTATTGCGTATCTTTTACTATTTAGTTACGCCTTAATGTCCAGATCTAGTTGTATCTAGATAGGGATATAGTCTAAGGTAAGTGCCTATTCTTCTTTAGGGGAGCACCTTTTAAGTCTTTGGTATAGGTTTTCGTCCATAATTGTAAGGTTAATTATACTTTTGGCGGTGCCCTATTGCCATATAATTGCACCTAGGGGGGTAGCTAGCTTAAGGTCCCTGTTATCTATAGCTCTTAGTAGGCACTCTACCTATTAATTAGCAGCAACATAGATGCCCCCCTACTATAGGTAGTAGAGGTTTATATCTCCTAGTAAAATAGACTCCGCATATTTAGTTTTTAGCAAGCTTATTATAGATATAATATTCTCTATTTATGCTACCCCTTCGACCCTAGGGTTATAGACATTAATAATTTATACTAGTCCCCTATATATCTGGATAGTTATAACTGTAATATCTGGGTTAACTGCCTGCTATAACTATAAGGTAAGACTAATATTTTTACTAATTATAAAGTATACGCGTATGGCTGCTTTTGGTTCATATAGGAGCTAAAATCCTTAGGGGCAGTATGTTAATTATATATAGGTATTATAATACGGCTTTTATATAGCAAGAATATAGTATTTCTCTAGGTCTAGACTGTCTAGTAGGGGCCTTACTAGACGGTGGTTTATATTGCCGTAGTTGTACTATATAATGGTTAAGTGGTGGACCCCTGGCGGGGGTCCTTCGCCTTTTCTTTACTCCTCGCTTCTTCCGTTTCCACTTTCTCTAAAATGTTTAGAACTTCTGTCTCCTATATTTACTCCCTAGCCACTACTTATTTTATATAGAGCTTTCTATTTCTGTATCTTATATTCCTACTAGCCTTTTTAAATCTAAGTCTGTTATTGCCTTTAGTTTTTCCCCTATTCTCGCCAGTTGGCTATATGCCCCTTATAAGCCAGCTATATATGTTATATTTGCCGCGTTAAATCTAATTCTTAATTATCCCAGCCTTAAACTTGCCGTAGCCGTCTATAGGGGTCTTCCTACTGGGCATCCTCTCCCTTATATCCTATATATCCCTTATGTCCCTATTTGGTCTAGTAATATTACGCAGCGTCGCTTTTAGCCCGTTAAGGCTTGGGATAGCTGGCTTAGCCCCCTAGTATTAAAGGTAGGAAATACTAGAAAGACACCTATGTCCCCCTAGCTTATTACCTGTTGTTTCTATTTATATAACCTAGCGTACAGTTATTCCCGCAGCTATTAAGCCCTTTCCTTTTATCTCCTATATTTAATGTAGTCTTCTCTCTCCCACGCCTTATATATGCTTTGGTAACAGTTCGCGCATTTTATTTAGTCTTAATTTATATATTATCTTATATTGTGGGGGCCTGCATAGTAGCCGTAGCACACCTGTGCTATATATATAGATTAGGTATGTCCCTATTATACGCAGCGATAATATTGTTCTAGGTATAGTCTATAGTTATAGAGCCTTATATTATATATAAGGCCATTTATAATTATTCCTTTTTAGATAAGAAGTTTTTACATTCCTAGTATATATACGCTGATAATAAGGGAGCTATACGTTCGTTTATTGTTTCCCTAGCAAGTCTCTAGCGCCCCTTATATCCTCTTATTATTCTTATTATATACTTAGTTTGTATTTTCCTATTAAAGCCATTAGATCCGGGTAATTACAAGTCCTAGTATAAGGCGTTCCGTTTATTTTACTATCTCCTGTATAGTTGCTGTATTATCCGCCTAGCGTCCCCTTTCTACCCTAAGGCTTATGGGAACCAATAGGACTTCAACTAGGTAATCTTCATAAAGCACTTTTATGCTAATACGCTCTCCTAGCCTGTCCCCTGCCCTTACGGCCCGTTTCTTTGCCTATTAGTCCTTTAGGGTAACTCTAATATCTCCACTCCTAAGGTGTCGGACTGCGACGGCGTTGTGGACCTCCTTGCGAATCTCTATAAGAACTTCTGTTTCTAATTGTCCCTTAAGTTCCTCTACCTTTTCTATATTTAGTCGTATTGTGATTATATACCCGGTTATTATTTTTAGGGGGGTAGGTTCCCTATGCTATAGGAGCGCAGCTACGGCAGCCCAGGTGCGGTTCGCCTATTAGGGGGGGTTTTGTTTATCTTTAATTTTGTTTAGCCGTTGGAGGATTTAATTAAGGGTTTGCTAAAGGGGCGCCTAAGGTTTACTAAACTGGAGCCATTCTGCTAGCTATATTAGTTCGTAATAGCTAATAGATACTCCCCCACAGTTCTAAATATTAGACGCGTCCAATAGGCTTTATATTTTATTAGATGCCTTCTTAATTAGGGTATTTCCGCTTTCTAGTATAGTATTCGCCCGTCCTTGTTGTTATTGTGGGGGGCCATTGTTGGGTATAGGTCTGGCGGTCGCGCGTAACTACGTACCACCGTCGTTCCACCTGTGCCTCCCCTGTAATGCATGCATCTCAGGGGATTATTAGGGTGTTTTTCAGGGTTCTTTTAGTTGGTTTGGTCTTTTTAGGCCAGGTGCAGCAAGAGCTCTAAAAGTCGAAGGGTATTAATAGTATATTAGGAGAACACCTTAATAAGTTTATTATGGTATATCTTAACAACATTATTATCTACTTAATAAGTAAGGAAGAACATAGAGAATACGTTAAGTAGGTCTTAAAGAGACTATAAAAAAAAGATGCTAGTAGCAATTAAGAAATGCGAGTTCTTTACCAGGAAGACTAATTTTATTAGATTTATTATTAAACTAGGAAAAATTAGTATGGACCTAAAGAAAGTTAAAGCTATAGTAAGTTAGTAAGAACTAGAGAACGTTATATAGTTAAGATCATTCCTAGGGTTTTGCAACTACTATAGGAGGTTTATTGCATAATAGTTAAAAAAACATTAAACCGTTTATAAGACTTATAAAAAAAGAAGAACTATAAATATAGGGAAGTAAATAAAGAAAGTTATTTAAGGAGCTTAAGGAGTTGTTTACCCAGGATCCAGTTCTTAAAATTTATTAGCTAGAGTTAGAAACAAAGGTGGAAATAAATATATTAGACTTTGTACTAAAAGCGTACTTACTATAGAAGCATCTAGACGGATAGCATTCAGTAGCGTATTATAGTTAGAAGATAACACCACTAGAACTAAACTATAATATCTATAACAAGGAGTTATTAGGTATAGTTATAGCGCTTAAGAAATAGAGAGCATTCTTACAAGGTATAGAGAAACTATTTATAGTTAAGATAGATTATAAAAACTTAATGGGGTTCCTAATAATAAAAGAACTTAATTATAGACAAGTTAAATAGGCAGAGATGCTTATAGAATATTATTTTAAAATATAGTATACTAAGGGAACTAAAAATAGATAAATAGATACACTTAATAGAAAGGCAGAATTGCAGAACAATAAAAAGTTATTAGGCGTAGTGTTACGTAAAGATAAAGATGGATTAATTAGGTATAATTATCCTAAGATTATAGTAACTAGAAAAGAAAGTTAGACCTATAAGATATTAGAGAGTATATGGTTACAGAAGATCTAAAAAATATAGGATAAGGATCTAGACTTAGAGCAGTATAAGTACTAAGAAGCTACGTACATACCAAAAGAAATTACAGAAGAATTTATATAAGAATTCTATAAGGGAATAACTTAAGGACATAATGGAGCTATAGGCTTAGTGTTAAGACTTTAAGAGGAGTATATTATTTAAGAAATCTAGGGACTAGCAAGACAAGTTATAAAGGAATATCTAAATTGCTAGAGAAACAAACTAACGAGGTATAGGCTATAGAGAGGGCTATAACCTATTAAAATACCAAAAAGACTATAGGAGGTTATATTATAGGACTTTATTATAAAGTTACTAAAGTTAAAAGATCCTATTACTGGACAAGATTATAATATAATCTTAGTAATAGTAGACAAGTTAACTAAGTGGGGCTATTTTATAGCATATACAGAAGAAATATTCGCAGAATATATGGCTAGAATCTATATTAAAGAAGCGTTTATAAGACATAGAGCACTAATAAAAGTTAAATTAGATAAAGATCTAAGATTTATAGCAGTATTCTGGGAAGTATTCTTAGCTAAATAAGGAGTTTAAGCAGCAATATTAATAGTATATTACCTATAGATAGATAGTTAAACAGAGAGACTAAACTAGATATTAGAACAGTATCTATAACATTATCCATTATGGTTTCTTAGGTTTATCTTATCTTATCTTAAGAATCTTAAGCCTTTAGCCTCTTGCCTTTATTAAGTGGTAAGCTAGTACTAGCAGTTATCTGCTTACTTAATCGTCTTTAGATATTACTCCTTCCGTCTTATAAAGCAATGGATTCTATATCCAACGGTGTTATAATACCCGTTACTAAACCGCGTTCTATAGTGGTCTCAGTCTCTACTTCTATTACGTTATTAAGGTTTAAGTGCCCCTAATTAGCCTCTTTTTCTGCCTCTTTGCTATTAATTAATAAGTACTCTAACTCCATTATTATTATTGCTGATCTTTATTTATACATTACTATAATATCTTAATCTAGCTTATAGAGTTAATCCCGTTCTTTATCTAACTCTCTAGTTCCCTTAAGTTCTTTTAACTTAGGCTCTTATAGCCAATAGCTTACGCCATACTTAGCGTTCTTATAAATTAGACACATGTTGTTGTAGCAAAACGCAAAATGCTTAACTGCGTATTTCTATATACCTTATAATCTTCGCGTTACTAGTCCTAGTCCTTTCTGCTCAGTTCCCTTAACTATATAATTACTCTAACCACCTCTATAGTCTTTGGAATAGTAACCTTACTTTCCATAATTTGTATAAGCTCTGTTTTTAAACCATTCTTCTTATTATGGAGTCCACCTAAACGTCTTCTATTAATAAAATCCCTGGTTTAGCCTCTACTCCTTAGTCCTATAATTACTTAATCCTTAACCTCTAGGTTTTTATAATTTCTTATTCCATCTCTTAGATTCTTTAATACCGCTTAAGTCCATTAGCTCTGGCCCACTATTCCATAGTTTACTATTCTGTACTTTTTTTTATATCCGTTGTATTATACTACGTACAATACTGCGCATGCAGCCTCTAGGCTATGGCGCTATAGTCCTATATACATGAATCCCTTAGGGCAGCTTAACATATACTAGTAACTATGTCCTAGTAGTTTATAAACCCCTAACCTAGGAGCTTACAGTTCCTTAGTAAAATACTAAGTTACTACAACTACTAGGGAATGAGAAAACGGTAGGAAAAACTATAAGAAATCCTAATACCTATCCCTGTCCTTTTGCAATTTATTTCTATCTTTTTGCTTACTAATATCTCTTTACTAGGAGCCTAGTAGGAGTTACCTCCTTCTATAGATCTAGCTGTTATTAGCCACTTTCTAGTAGCTATTTCTGTCCTACTTAGAAATAGAAAAAGCGCCTCTCTTCCTTTTTGTATACAAAATAGCTTCTTTAGAGAGAGAGAAGAGTCCAGTTTCTTTTGCATTTCTCTTCTTTCTTCTCTATATAGGTTGCAGTCTAGTAGTAGGTGCTTAGGGGTTTGTAGTGCTCTACATTTCGTAAAGCATCTACCTTCTTTATCCTCCCCTATTACTTTAGTAAAGGATTTAAAATAGCCTTTTCCTAGCTTTAGCTGGAAGAAAGCTGATTGTAGCCTTTTAGGATATTTATCCTTAGGGGCTTTAAGAGAAAAGGAATAGCTTCCTTTACAGATCCTAGTATAGTGTTTTCCTTTATTCTTATTCTGCTGCCAATTATTCTTCCATTGTTCTAGTATCTCTTCTCTTGATGCTCTCCCTATATAGGCTAAGGAGGTATAAGAAGATTGTAGTTTTTTTCTAGAAAGGCCCTTTTTAGCTAGCTTATCTGCTATTTCATTCCTATAAATTTCTAAATGGCTAGGAACCCAATAGAAGTTAATAGAGATCCCATTACTAGCTAAATAGGAGCAGCTTTGCGTAATTTTAAAGACTAGTTCTTGTCCCCCTGTAAGAGAATTAAGCTGTAATCTCTTAATAGCCACTTGGCTATCTATAAAGATATAGACTTGTTTCTCTTCTAGTCTTTATTGTTTTAGGTGTTCTAGGGCCCTATAAACTGCATAGAGCTCTGCGTCTATAATTTCCATATAGGGTCCTAGATTCCAGTTTGTTGCATATTTAATCTTATTTCTCTCCCCTATTTTATATACGGCAGCTGCATTTGATTTATTATCTTTAGAGCCATCCGTATAGTATATATCTACTAGGTCCCACTCTAGGGATTCTTGCAGATTTTCTACTAGTCTTAGATGTTCTTGTGCAGCTTCTTCCTTACTACTTCTTAAGATAGAAAAGGATGCAGAAATAGGAGACCACGGTTTTTGCCAATCTAGAGAGATTCTCTCTATTTTCTAGTTTTAAACTAGCTGCTGAACTCTAGAGGTTAGAGATAGTAGCTGTGTCTTTGGCTATAAGAGGTACTTTATAGTAGAGTTTTTAGGGCTAGAACTAGAGCTAGAACTAGCTGCTAATTCATCCCTATCTTTGTTGGTCTCTTCTATATAGACCTTCTTAATTGCGTGGTTTTCCTTGAATTTTAGGATTCTTAATGCGTAGCTATTGCAAAGCTTTTCAAATCTAATTCTAGGAGGGGGAATAGAGGCTTTAATCTCTATAGCTTGGCCAGGAGATCCTCTAAACCCTCCTAGAACTAGTTTTAGGGCCTCATTTTGTAGAGATTGGTACCTATCTAGTAGGTGGTCTCTAGATTTACTTTTCCACCAGCATTGTACTCCGTAGTCTGCTATAGTAGTAACGCAAGCTATATAGAGCTGTCGTAGGGCTTGTAGAGATAAACCTCTTTGTGTATTATCAGTCTTCTAATTAAATAGAAGGCTGCTTTTGCTTTAGAGATTTGTATTTCTATATATTGTTTAAAAGTAAGCTTAGAGTCTAAGAATACTCCCAACCACCTAACTAGGGGTTTAGGGGATATTTCCACGTCTCCTAGCTTTAGCCCTTCTTCTATAGTAGTGCGTTTACTATGGAAGTGTATAAGCTCTGTTTTGCTAACGTCAAAACTAATAGCAGCTTCTTTGGCTCTAGCGCTATTCTCTCTAGCTTTTTGCAATTAGATTTGGCTGAATTTGAAGTAACTGTAATTGCAAAATCGTCTATATATATTCTGTACTTATTAATGCGTACTCTACGTCTTATATAACTATAGAACTCTATATTACCCTTTCTTAGCTTATTCCCTCTAATAGATCCTATTATTAATCTTTATTAATTAATCTATTAACTCTTTTAGAGTTTCCACATCTTCCATTAAAATAATCGCGGCCTAGACTTTAGCCTTAAGTCCCTATTTATACTATGCTATAAGTTCCCTATTGTTCCACTCAACCTATATTATAAGTGTCTAAAACTGTGTTATATACTTAATTGCTAAAGTGCGTTATACTAGGTTCTGAAGTTTTTTTTCCACTATAGTTATTGCTTCTAGGTCTTTAAATATCTATATTAGTCTTTCCGCGAACCTATTTTAGTTAGTAAATATAAACCATACTTCCTAATTAGTAGTTGTTATTCCGTTTATCCGGATCTTAGTAAGGTAAGGTTTAAACCACTTAAGTACTCTTCCTGTTAAGAACAATCCTATATACGCCACTCAGTCCATAGATATTGCCAACTTTACTCCCTCCTGTATGACCTTAAAGTACATTTATATAAGGAATCCTTTAAGTTTTAACTTCTCTCCTAAGAATTATTTAATTAACGGTAACTTAACCTTAGCTGCTCTAATTCCATTAAGTCTTTCTTTAAGTATCCAATTATTATCTATTATTTAATTAACCATTTCTTGTAACTAACCTACCATAACTAGCTGCGAATCAGTATCTTCTATACTAGTGTCTCCTCCTGTTCCTAAGGTCGTAGCTACTATAGATGCGGTCGTAACTAGTGCCTTCGACGGCGTAACGACTTGCACTTTTAGTAGCATATTGTTCGACTTTGTTAATACCGTAACTAGGTAGTGAATATATAACAAAGCCTTATAGGAAATACTACGGTGGACTTATTAATGGGCTAGGTATATAGGTAAATAAGAAGTTAATAATATAACAGTAACAAATAATAACTGGTAGAGTGGTTGCCTAATAGATTAACTCCAATTATATTCTGAGATTCACTATAAGGAAAGGAACTATCTAGGTAGGGACTGTGGTCCTTTAAATACATATCCGTACTCCTAAGAAAGTAGTTGCTCTATATACTCTATCTGCTCTACTTGCTCTATTATAGATTATACAGATTACCTTACATGACCTTTACCATTCCTCGTTATATAGTTCCACTGGTTCCATCCTAGACTATGCCCTTATTAACTAACTAGCTTCCTCTAACTCTTCTCTAAGTAGTTGTAACATTGTACTTAAAGCGTCCGTAACAACTACTAAAGCGGAGCTTCTCTCCCTGTCTACTACTACTATTAAAATTATCTAGTAGTAGTGTTTCTTTAAGGCAATCGGCTTTAATTTAGAGCGCGAGTTTACCCTACTATACGATAATATGCAGACTATCCACCTACTAAGGCAGGATACACTAAAACTCGATACCAAACTTTGATATATTGACGTCTATTAGCACTGGCTTAGGCAGGAGGTCTAAGACAAAAAGATTAACGTACAATGGGTCCCTATAGACAAGATGCCTACTAACGGCCTTACTAAGATCCTACCCTGTTAAAGGCACGAGGCATATATAAAGTAATTAAATTTAGTGGATATTTAATATTAGGTTTTATCTAATAAAGACTCTTAAATATTACCCTATCTATTTACTACTCCTAAATCGTATCTAAATTTCCTATTTTAGTTTAGCTTCTACCTTTATTTACTTTCTACAGCTTTAACTACACCATTAAATCTAGGGGGGGGTGTAACCGACTACTAGTATACCGCTAAAAGACCCCACTAACTTACCTGCATATTGACTTGGTCAACGAATTGGTTAACGACTTAGTTAATTACCCCTTTATTGTCTACACCTTTTATATATATATATTACACCTAATTTCCATATATTTAGAATTAAGTCACTTATACAATTCTTTACACTATAAAGTTTATACTTTATTACACACGGAGTAAATATAAGCGACGACAATATATAGCAAAGTAGATATTACTAAGCTATATATATAAACTACGTAATAAAATTAAGACGTTGCGTAAGGAAAGAAGGTAAGAAAACGGGAAGAAAGGGTATATATTGTTAACTTAATTGCTTAGTTAATATATGTATGGAGCAGAATAGGATTTAGGTAGAGGTCTTGGCAGAACTTAGTAGGATTTATTAGACTTGACAGAACATAGCAGAATGCCGTAAATTGTCGTTAGATTGCCATCAGATTGCCATTAGATTGCCGTCTCGCGGTTAGTCTCTAATTGCTAAGTTAGTGGAAACTGTGACGGCCTTAGGGCGCGTTACCTAGTTAGGGGCTCGCTTAAGACTCGGCATGTATATATAGACGTGGCCTTACCACCTTCTCTTGCTCCTTAGCTTAATATCTTCGTAATATAGTATTTGTTTAACTATCACGTTCGCATTCGTTTAAGCTTTGTGTTAGAGGCATTTGTTCAAGCTGTAACGCATTTGTTTAAGCCGTTATAGAAATAGGTAGATGTGTGTAAGATGTTACGGGGGTGCCCCATAATAGTAATAGGGTATATTGAAAAGATCCATCGATATAGTATAATCTCACGCCTTATATTAATCATTATCGATTAGATTTTCCACTACCCCGTTCCCTAATACTATAATTTATTAAAAGCCGGGCTTCTGACGTTCTGCTAGCTATAAACTAATTACCTAATTAGGTTTTAATATAGGTATGATTTAGATTTCTCCTACCTATACTAGCCTTGCCCGCTCTATTACCCTCCTCTTTTTTAACTTACGTAGCCTTTATAGTAGGCTTAATTAATTACCTTCCTTATTTGCTATTGCCGATTAATTACCTTTCTTATTTACTATTGCTAATTAAGATTATATAGAACTTTAAGGTTTTGTTCCCTACTAGGGGACTAATAATGGCATTATTGTCACGGCACTGACCTGTCGTACACTGTCTCGTACTGTTTCCTACTGTTGGCTGGCCCACCATTAGCGCCTTGGCGGGCTGGCCCTACTATTTGTGTACAATACCCCCTTTCCATCTTCTTCTCCTCTTTATACCACAATGTAGTTATTTAGCCTACTTGCATTACAGCACTGTGACAGTTTATAGTATCTCTAATTGCGCCCTATTGCGACCTTTGTTTTTTCCCTCTTCCTAAGTATACTGTCTCCGTTTTCCCAGTGTAATCGCGACCTGGCGCGACCGATAACACCATACTATAGTCCCAGACAACCCTAGCACAGTCCTAGACAATCTTAGTATAATCTTAAACAATTTTAGTACAGTTATAGACAATCTCAGCATTATAGCCAGCCTTATAGATTTTAATTGCCTTACCTAAATCCCTTGAAATGGGTAACTACAATATAGATAATACCCCATCGACGAACCTACACGAAGCGCTTGCCTGCCTTTTTAATACCTCCCACACCCACATTGCCTGGGCAATTAGGAATGGCCCAGAGTACCCTAAGGACCTTAATATGGCAGGAACCTTCCAGCACCTTTCTATATATACAACCTTTTTAACTAGCGTTAAGAACGGCCTCCAAGCCGTCTATAACAAAGGCCGAACTATAAAGTCTTAACTTAAAGAAGCTCAGCATAGAATTAATTCCCTTAAGACACTTAAACCACGTGTATAATAAAACAAACAATAAGCTCTTGTATATACTAAGACTATACAAAGTCTAAGCTCTTAGATTACTATACTTACCCAGACTATTGCTAAGAAGAATATAGCTACTAGCTCCCCTCTTCTAACTAAGCCCTATAGAAAAAAGCGTGAAGCAAAAGATTCAACCCTGTTTAATAGCAAGGGATCACCAATTGAAAAACAAGAAAAATTTAAGATATAGGAAATGAAGATCTAAGGCGTTTTCTAAAGAGATATAAAATGCTTTAAGACTCTAATGGACAAAATCCTCTATATATCAGACATGCTAATAGACAAGGCCTATGACTATGTCAAGCATGGCCTTAATATACTACGTATATACCCAAACAACTCGAGCAAATAGACCTTCTCCAACCGAGAGTCTATGCTTGTGTACATAAGGAAGTACTATAAGACCATTAATACAACCCAAGCGGCTAAAAATAAGTTAGATACCTTAAGCCAGGGTAAGCGTAACTACTAGTCCTAGAAAGCAGAGCTTAATAAGTTAATAATTAAAGCAAATAAGACTAAGGAACAAAAAGTGGACTTACTTAAGAAGAATATTTTACTAAAAATAAAAGACCTAGCCCTTACCCTCAGCCGTAAAATCGGCAATGCTGACTATAAAGGCTAGAGTGAGTAAATAGACGTATTCGCTTATAACCTACAGAACTATGCCCACCATATAAAGCTAAATACTGCTAAGCTAAGTACCGCTAGCGGCTATTAACCTATATTACCTAATAACAACACCTCAGCATTAGTACTATAGAATAACCCAATAGACCTTAACGCCGTTAAATTCGGTAGCGGTAGTAGTAGCCTCCCTAACAACGTCTAAAGACACCGTATAGATAACAGACTCTGTATAGTATATGGTTAACCTAGCTACTGGAAAGATGCTTACGACCCTAGGACAAACCCAAATCCCCTCCTAATACTACTGCGCCAACCCCCTCCTAGCCGCGGCGGATTCTTTAGCAGAGGGGATGGCAACTAAAACGGTAACCGCGGACAAGGATGTAAGTTTAGACACAGAAACCCACCCCCGCAATAGCCTTCCCTAATATAGCCCTAGCCAATGGTCCTATACGCAAACTATAAACAAGTACTCCATGTCGCTACTAATTGTAAGACCGGCTATATTATTGGTAAAGTACCCTCTAGTATATATACACCATCGGAGACCAATATGTTAGGATATACTAGCCAAAACCATAGCCACCAGCCAAGCCCCACAAGTTAGTTATTAAAAGGCCAACCCTTGGACTAAGTCGCCTCCAAGGGTTAGAACTATACGGGGAGGAGGATAAAAGGATTAAATCTATACTACTAGATTAGTTAGACCTTGTTCTAAGTTAACTACCACTTAACCTTAGAATAGTAAATAATAATAGAAATGCTATCCTTATTTAGACCTACCTCTCCTTACTACGTAACCCACTCCTATAAGTTTTCATTAAAACAGTAAGCCTTATTAACACCGGTAGTATAGCACTAGCATTTATAGACAAAGACTTGCTTATAAAAAAGTATAATATTATAATAAAAAGACTCCTAGTTCTAAAACCACTCTGCCTTGCTAACGGACTCCTATCCAGCTTTATTACCCACTACTTTATAGCAAAAATAATAATTGGCCACTATATAGAATCTATGCTTTTTTACGTTATAAAATTATTACCCTCTATACTAGTAATTCTTAGAATGCCCTAGCTTAAAAAATATAACCTAAGGGCAGACTTCCCTACTCTAGAGCTTAAGTTTAACTCTAATTACTATGCCTATAACTGTCTCCTATGGCATATTCCCGATTGTAACCGAGTAGCACTATACGGACGCATTGTAAGGCCAACGCTTAGATACCGTTAGCTAATAGTAGAAGAGGTACCTAATACTAGTAACCTAATATACGTAATAAACAAAGTAGAGATCCTAGAAGACTAGACTACCGCCCTATCCCTAAAAAAACAAACACTGCTAGAACTATAAGTCCCCCGTATATACCCGCTTAACCTAGGTCAGCCAATAAGACACCTAACTTTAAGTTATTTGCTATACGCATATGCAACCGCATATATAACAGCTAAAGACGTTATAGCCAAGACTAAAACTAGAGCAATTAAGACCTTCCCCCTATAACGCCTAACCTCACACCCGTCTCCTGCGCGTACCGTGCAGGGCCGCTACCTTGTTTTCGCCCCCTTAGGCCAACTAAGCCGTGCTAGCCCAGCCGTAGCACCGGAGAACTAGATACGCCCCAACCTAGACAATATTAGATGCACTTATGCCGTTAATTTCACCCAGTTCTATAAACAAAAAGACGTAAAGGTAATAAGGATCTATATAGCGGAGCTAGTAGAACTAGTTAAACAAGAAAAACACTAATAGCTGCTTAAAGAGCTGCCTATAGGCCTAATAGAAGTACCAAACCTATTAGAAAGATCTTTCCGCCGGCTAGTAGAAGGCGACTATATAATAGAGGAAGCCTATAAAGCGCTACCCCCTTATTTTTATAACTTCCTTAAGACAAACCTAAAAACCAAGCCTAAGTTTCTACGCCGAAAGATAGTTAATACTAATATTAAGAAATTCCTAAAAGGCAAACCAGGATTAACCCGCGAAGATATTCTATAATGCTTACTAAAAGAGTTTCGCGAATATATTAAACACTTCCTCCCTAAGAATGTAGATAAGCTGCCCCCTTACCAACCATAGGACCATAAAATTAAGATTATACCCGGAAAGCAGGCCCTGTATTATAAGAACAGACCACTCTCACCTACTAAACTCAGTTGTGTAAAGAAATGGATTGACAAGATACTAGATAAGGGTTTTATCTGCGAATTAACCTTACTAGCCGCCATACTACTCCTCTTTACTGCGAAACCTGGTAGTGGCGTGCAAATCTGCTATAACTACTAAGGCCTAAACATAGTTACTATTAAGAATTGGTACCCATTGCTACTAATCCGCGAGACACTTAATGCACTCTATAGTGCTAAATACTTTACTAAGCTCGACGTAATTGCTGCGTTTAACCAGATCTGGATTGCAGAAGGTTATAAGTGGCTTATAGCATTTATTACCCAGTTCGGACTCTATAAGATATTAGTTACACCGTTTAGTCTCTATAATACGCCCACCACGTTCTAGAACTATATTAACCATGTTTTATATAACGCCCTTAATAACTACTGCACTGCCTACTTTAATAATGTCCTTATCTTCTCTAAAACACGTACTGAGCATACTAAATATGTAAATAAAGTTATCCAGAAACTTGGCAACGCCGGACTGTAGATTAACATTAATAAGTCTAAGTTTTATGCTACTAAAACAAAATATCTTAGCTTAATTATCTTAACTAATAGCATAACTATGGACCCTAAGAAGGTGCAGGCCTTATAGGAATAGAAGGACCCAACATTAATTAAAGAACTACAGCAATTTCTTGGCTTTATGAACTTTTACTAACAATTTATCTAAAGTTACTCTATAGTTGTTAAACCCATAACTAGGCTACTAAAGAAGAGTACCAATTAGTTATAGGGCCCTAATTAAGCACAAGCCTTTCAGACACTAAAGATAGCGTTTACCACAGCACCGGTCCTAGCATACTATAACTACACAAAGAAAACCGTAGTAGAGACAGACGCCTTAAACTAGGCTTTAGGAGGAGTACTTTACTAAGCTAGCGAAGATGGTAAACTTAAGCCAGTCGCATTCTTCTCTACCAAGCACTCCACCCCAGAATATAACTATAAGATATACAATAAGGAGCTCCTAGCAATTATAAAAGCACTAAAAGAATGGCGCCCTAAACTATAAGGAACCGAGCAACTGTTTAAGATTATTATAGACTACAAGAACCTCTAGACCTTTATAATAATAAAACAACTAAACTAGCGCTAAGTCTAATGGGCTAAGTTCCTCTCTTAGTTTAACTTTATTATTACCTATAGGCCTAGCACCAAAGCCATAATCCTAGACGCTCTTAGCCGTCTCCTAGGCATAGCACCTACTAATACTAATAATAAACGTCTACGACACCAAGACTATGTTGTCTTACCATAAAAAAAAGTCGACCCTGCTATTCTAGAAGAGTGTCACGGAACCCCACCGTAGGGGCCTCTATAGGAGAGCCCCGTGCTCTCGCGTATACCTCGCGTACAGCTTACGTCAGCTACGCGTAGGTATATCACCTCCTTACGCCCTCGACCCTTACGATCGATCGCGCAACGTCTTATAGACTCCTCGAATATATACGTCTTGTAGCCACTGCCCCCGTCCCGTGACATTACGTTGCGCCTTTTTACCACCGACGCTCAGCCTACGACCAATTCTACGTCTCTGCAATACTACAGGCGCTGCCAGAAGCAGCATGTCTATGAGTTACCTCACTTTACACTTCCAAGGAACCCATAATAGTAAGACAATATTCCTTACTAGCTACTATGTCAAACCTAAAGAACAATCCAATACCTACACTTAACCTACGACGCCAATCAATCCTAGGAGAATTCGATTTATCAGCACTAGCCTTAACCCCTAAGGAGATGGACACCGACAATGTCTTATCTTTTATTAACTACACAACTACGGACAAGTAAGCAGAAGGGCTACTACCCATCAAAATCAAAATACGAGACGCCGAGACGTTTGCAAAAATGGTAGCATAAGAACCCAACAAATACTACCGCCTTCTATAGAACTACCACCTAAAGCTTACACGAGCCGAGATGCGTGCTGCCTAAGATCGCGATATTATCCAAGACCTACAAGCTCGCGAGGCGCTCGCCGACAACACACATTAAGAAACCGAAGACGACCTCCACGTGTCTGAACGCAACGTCCAACAGTTAAAGAAGGCTGAGATTGTACTTATTGCTACGGTTACTAAAAGAGAAGGAACAATCAAATACCTACAATCTTAGCTTAACGAGCACATTTGTAACAACGCCAGACACCTCTCTACTGCATATAACGCCACTTAAGTCTCTACGCCCCCGGCAACTTCACCTACTTAACGCTTGACGGAGGGTCAGCGCCAAGCAGCCTTACCTAACGGGAACCCCTACTAAAGCGACGACGAAAGCCACAACGACTAAACCTAAGCTGTCACCGCAAGGTCTAATGCACGTTACCCTAATCCCCTAGTTTTCTAGGGAGACCGCAAAGAATATAGCCACTAGAAGATGTAAATCCGCGAGAAACTAACTTAGAGCGCCTGCCTTTTTCCTATGGAAGACACTAAGATTGGCTACATTATTAGGCAAACAAAGGGTACACCATTCAACAGACTCTTCGCCTAATGGGAGACTAATAGCCCCTAAAAGTGGCAGTCCTACTAAGAAGTCCTCGACAATCTTGACCTAATATACTGTAACCACGATCTACTGGCCACCAACCGAGCTAAACTACGCGCCCTAAAGATGAGCCCTACTAAATTATTTGATGAGTTCTATGTTAAATTCTAGGAATACACCGGAGCCCTCGCCCGAGACAATACTGAAGACCAAGAAGATCTCCTCGAAAAAGTCACTTATCGCCTCAGTTACGCAGCCGCCAGCCACAACTATAATGATGTTTATGATATGGTAGCAGCTATACGGAAGATTAAACGACGACTGAATTAGATCGCTACTATAAACCCCCGCCCAAAGACCTCTCTATAGAAGCCCTCCGGACCTACTAAACCACTGACGCCTACTACCCTAAGCAACACTACTGGTCCTAATATCAACCTCTCTATACTAACCTTCCCGCAGAAGCTACTAGATGGAGAACGCGAGCTACTCTGGAAGCTAAAGCGTTGCTATAGATGCCGTTAAGAAGGCTGTTATAGCTATAGCCTAAACTGCCTAATGGCTAGGTTTAGCAGCCGCCGCCTAATACCTAACCTGGTACCTCAAACACCAAATACGTCGCTATGTGCCACTACCGTACAAGACAAAGACGCAGCAACAGCGGTAGAGTTGGATACGGAAATGGAAAACGCCAAGTCCCAGCCTTAAGTCGCAGGTTGGGACGCCCTGATAATAAGGGGATCTATATATCGGCCTGCTTAATAGATGACTTAGTAAAGATAAATGGACGGAAACAGATAGTTTTACCTATAATAGGAATTACTGCTAAAAAACAATATAAAAGCCGTTCTATAATTGATTGCGGAGCTACTGATAAATTTGTAGATACCCAATTTGTGCGCACTTATAACTTACCTACCTTACCCCTTACCAAAGCCCGCGCCCTATAACTCGCCGACGGTAGTTATACCGCACAGAAAATTACCCACATGGCACAACTCCACCTAGATATAAATGGGCACTAGGAAGAGCTCTGGGCCTATATTATACTACTTGCTAACTACCCTATTATCCTCGGAATAAACTAGCTCGAATAACACAACCCCGCCATTAACTGGAAAAAGAGAGAAGTAACCTTTAACTCTAAATACTATAGAGAGACTTGCCTAGGATATAGCCTAGCCGCCTCTATCTACTCCCTAGGATACTAACCTAAGGAACCCCTTATTATCTTACCCACGACTAACTGCCACTACGTAAGTACCGCGGCCTTCTACCGCATAGCACGTAGGAAAGGCTGGACCGTTACTGCAGCCTCCTAATTATAACTATATAAGCTTAATAAAGAACAGGACCACGTCCTCTATAGTAACAGGATAGATATAGTTAACCTCCCAGAAAATAATGCCCCCGCGGAACTCTACGGACTTTCACCTTTAGACTTTAAGAAGTTTATAAAGCTTAAAAAAGGACTTACTAATAAGGAACTCCGCAAGCTCCTCCCTAAGAGGTACTATAACTTTATTGATGTGTGCTTATAAAAGAGCGTAGATATACTCCCCCTACATCGACCTAATAACCATGCCATTAATATTAAACAAGAAAAAATACTACCCTATAAGAGACCCTACCTAATGTTAAAAGACGAACTTCTAGTTGTTAAAAAGTATATTAACGAGCACCTCGATAAAGGGTTCATTTGTCCCAGTATATCCCTAGCAGCCGCCCCTATTCTCCTTGCTAAGAAGCTAGGAGGAGGTATTTAATTCTGCGTTGACTATAGAGGACTTAACGCTATTACGATTAAGAACCGATACCCCGTACCGCTTATACGTGAGACTCTTGAGCGGCTTAGCTAAGCCAAAATTTATACCAAGCTTAATATTATCGCCGCCTTTAACCACCTTTGAATACGGGAAGGTGACGAATAGAAAACCGCATTTGCATCACGTTTTGGCTAATTCAAATATACCGTTATGCCCTTTGGCGTATATAACGGCCCAGGCAGCTTCCAAAGCTACATTAATAACGCCTTATGAGACTACCTCGATGACTTCTGCTCTGCGTACCTGGACGATATACTTATTTATAGCGACGACCCTTCTAAGTATACTGAGCACGTTCGAAAGGTCCTACAGCGCCTTAGGGACGCAGGACTTTATATTAATCTAAAAAAGTGCGAATTCTTAGTTATAGAAGTAAAATACCTTAGACTAATTATTACTATTAAGGGTGTCCGTATGGACCCTAAGAAGGTATGTATAATTATGGAATGGTAAACCCCTAACTACATTAAGGACGTATAAGCCTTCCTTGGTTTCGCCAACTTTTATTAAAAATTCATATACAACTTCTCGGGTGTTGTAGCACCACTTATAGCAATAATGCGAACAAAGGGCCTTTCTGTAAAAGGAAGAAAAATATATCTACGTTTTATCTGGACGCCTAAATACAAGAAGGCGTTCCAAGACCTTAAAGATGCGTTTACCAAAGCACCTATCCTAGCTTATTTTATACTAGGACGACAACTCTATCTTGAGACTAACTCCTTAGACTACGTTAACGCAGGCGTCCTCTTCTAGATAGGTAATAACGGTCTCCTCCACTTAGTTGCATTCTACTTATCTAAGCTTACACCATAAGAATGTAACTATGAGATCTATGATAAGGAACTCCTTGCGATTATATAAGCGTTTAAAGAATTCTGACTGGAACTCTCCTTAGTAGAACCTAACTAGCTAACTAAAGTCCTTACGGACCATCGCAACCTTAAGTACTTTATGACTATAAAATAACTAAACCGACGCTAAGTACGCTGGAACGAGTTCCTCTCTAGCTTTAACTTTAAAATCGTATATAGGCTAGGAGTATAAGGTACTAAGCCTAATAGCCTAATACGCCGCTTATAAGACCTCCCTTAGTCTAAAGATGACCCCTATAACTAGTTCCAATAACAGATAATCCTAAAAGCACGGAATTTGGCCCCAGGTATGCTACCTATAATAGAGCCAACTGTACCTTAGCTTTATACTACAGAACTAGAGTTACCTCCTAAAATTAACAAGCTTATTACTACGGCATATAATACCTCTGTTGACCCATTACTGCATTAACTTATTGCCGTAAAGACCGCTGGCGCCTGTACGCTACCTACTAACCTCTGACGCCTAGGTTAGATTGATATAGCAGCCTTAGAAGTAAAAGAAAACAGGCTCTATTATAGAGGCCGTCTATTTATCCCTAACTTAGAAAATTTACAACGGCAACTAATCTAAATGGCCTATGACCTCCGATCAAGCGGCTACCTAGGCAGAGGAGGAACCTATAAGCTTCTTAGCCGATACTACTTCTGGCCTAAAATAATAGACTTAGTTGAACGCTTTATAGGCGCCTGCTACGGTTGTAAGTGCGCTAAGGCTTTTAATACAAAGTACTAAGGACTACTGCACCCTCTACCAGTACCTATACGACGATGGGCAGATATCGCCATAGATTTTGTTATCAACCTACTACCCTATAAACGACATGGCCGTACCTATAAGAACATCCTCATGATAATATGCCAACTTATAAAAGAGCGCCACTATGTCCTAACCAAAGGCGTAGCTGTTAGCAACGTTACTAACGCCTTCCTCCACGAAATCTACTGATTACATGGGTTACCTAACTCGATTACGTCCGACTAAGGCACACAGTTCGGCTCTGATATATGGAGACGAATCTGCTAACGCCTTGGCATCTCTATTAAGATGTCTATATCCTTCCACTATGAAACTGCTGGGCAACCGGAAAACGCTAATGCTAGCATAAAAGCGTACCTATAATAGATAGTCGCCTATAGTTAAGATAACTGGGTGGATTACCTTCTACTAGGTAAATTCGCAGCGAATAACCACGTTTTAACTACTACAGGACTTACCCCGTTCTTCGCGAATAAGGGTTATCACCCCTGATCTGGCATAGAGCCACCAGAACCTATTGATAGGAAACTGCTATATGGAAAACGCCTTAAGATGCTACTTGCTGACCAGCATGCAGACCATATAAAAAATCTACTTAACTACTGCAAGGGAGAAATGGCCTGGGCTTAAGCAAAACAGGCCTACTTCGCCGACTGTTATAGAACGCCACCACCGGAGATACGTGTTGGCGACTGGGTATGGCTAGATGCACGCAATATCTCTACGCAGAGGCCTATAAAGTCACTTAATTATAAGAACCTCGGCCCCTATCTAATTAAATAAGTTATTGATAGGGGAGCCGCATACGAGCTAGAGCTCCCGCCCGCCCTAGCCACCTGTGGGATATGGCCCGTATTTTACCTATAGCTACTACACCTTCACCAGCCTAACCCCTTACCGGGACAGATATAGCCTGAACCCCTACTAGTACTAATCTAAGACGAGAACAAAGACGAGAACCACGAGGAGTGGACTGTTAAACAAATTATTAACTCTAAATACTCTGGCAAAGGTAGAGGACGGCGGCTCTATTACAGAGCTATCTACACAGGATTTGACATAGATCAGCCAGAATGGCAACTATGGGAAGACTTTAAAAATGCAAAGGATCTAATCAGCGACTTCTATTACGCGAACCCACAGAAACTAGGCCTAAGTAGAGATTTCGTGCCTAATCCTCTATGGGAGCCCTTATAGAGTCAAACTATTGTATATTGCCACGTAAGGGCAAATTGCTGTCAGATTGCCGCAAGTTGCCATTATATAATGGCAAAATGCGATTACGTGACCGGAATATCGTTGAGATGTCCAGGAACTTTGACCGGCGGTCGAAGTTGTCTGATTGGTCGGATTTTTAGGTGCCAAGCTTTATCACGTAACGTTGTTTTAAGCCTTTAGCGATACCCCCTTTTTTTTTCTTCTCTACACCTTAAGTGTCCCTTCTACATGTACATAGTAACCACAGCGTTGCCGGAGCTCCGCCTCTGTAAGAGGGGGGGTAGTGTCATGGAACCCCACCGCAGGGGCCTCTATAGGAGAGCCCCGTGCTCTCGCATACACCTCGTGTACAGCTTACGTCAGCTACGCGTAGGTATATCACCTCCTTATGCCCTCGACCCTTACGATTGATTGCGTAACGTCTTGTAGACTCCTTGAATACATACGTCTTGTAGCCACTGCCCCCGTCCCGTGATAAAGAGCTACTAAGCAAATCCTAAGACCAGAGCGTTAAAGACTTTATCACAGTAATAGACCTAGAGCCTAAGAAAAAACCCCTTAAGGAGCTTATTAAGAATGCCTACAAGGAGAATAAACTCGCTAGGGATATATTAGCTGCGCTATATAAATGGGAAGGCCGTAAAGCACGTCGCTAGCCTAAGCAGATTAGGAAGTTACTCCGCTATAATAAATCCAAATGTTTAATTGTCGACGGCCTAATCTACTATAGGAATTGAGTATTTGTCCCTAATTCACCTAAACTCCAACTAGAAGTTGTATACCGTATATATAGTTCAGGTCCTGCGGGCCACTTAGGCCGCGTTAAGACGCTAGACCTCCTTAATCAAACCTATTAATAGCCAGGTATTTCACAGTTCACGGCTACCTTTATAAAAGACTACGCTCTCTGCTTCCGTATAAAGACCCCACGCTTAGTACCGCCCGGTTTCCTAAAACTATTAGAACTACTAGTCCGCCCATAGACCAATATCTCCATTAACCACGTCGTCAACCTGCCTAAGTGCCTTCGTAACGGCAAAACATATAAATATATCTTTATCGTTGTTGACCGCCTAATAAAGATAAGACACTTTATTCCTGTTACTAGCCTAGATACTAAGGAGCTTATTAAAGCATTCATCTACACTATCTATAAGTTACACGGCGCTCTAAATACTATTATTTCTAATAGAGGCTTTTTATTCGTTTCTAACTTCTAGCGTCGCCTAAACCAGCGCCTAAAGGTAACCCTAAGCCCTAGTTCCGCATAGTACCCTAAAACAGATAGCCAAACCGAGATTATTAATGCAGCAATAAATAAGTACCTACGCGCCTTCGTGAGCTTTACCTAAGACGACTAGGTAGATTAGCTCCCCCTTACCAAGTTTACCACAAATAACCAGATTAATAAGACTACGGGAATCTTACCATTCTTTGCCAACTATAGCTATAACCCATATCTAGGCGTTAAACCAGCGGGCCCCTAGCCATCAGCCCTGTCTGTATATACAAAGAAGGAGTACCTGTAAGCTAATACTATTGCTAACCGCTTCAAGCGTATCTTAACCCAGCTTAAAGCCCTAGCTTGTATCTCCCAGCGATGCTATAAAGATAACGCTAATATAAAACGAGACGAAGGTATAATATTCAAAAAGGATGATATGGTTATAGTTAGCCTTAAAAACATAAAGACTAACCAGCCTAAGAGGAAGTGGAATAATAACTAGGACGGACCCTAGCCCGTCCTAGCTGCCTATAGAGGAGCAGTTATAGTTAACCTCCTAAACCACATCCGCGTTAACAAGTCTTTCCACACTTTAAAAGTCCGCCTCTGGTTCCCTAAAGAGATCTCTAGTTAAGCACGCATTAACAAAGAGGAACATCGTAATATTACAGGAAGGATAGCTAAAAGAGATAATAATAGCAACATTATAGACAAGTGGGAATTTAAAAAGATCCTTAATATACGTAATAAATAAATAGACGAGCATAGCCTAACATATTATATTAAGTGGAAGTATTATAATAAAGAAACCTAGGAACCTAAGAAGTCCCTAAAAGGGTGCAAGCGCGCACTATATAAGTTCTATAAACAACACCCTAAGAAGCCCGGACCCCTAGACTAGGCACAAGATAAGGAAAAGTTACGCCAAGGTTATAGCCAACCACGATATTAATTTATAGTGATTAAGATGTCATAGAACTTTAACCACCGGTTAAAGTTGTCTAATTGGCCAGATTCTTGCCAAGGAACGCTATAAAACGCCATACAGATTAATTCTGGTGGCGGTATAGAGTTCTGCCGACTTTATTTACTAAACTAACCAATCAGGATTTTCTATCCCCGGGATAAAAAATCGCTATTAGCTCGGCTAAGGGCGGTAAGCAGAACCGACATCTTTGTGACAAAAACCAGCCCCCGCGCATTACCTGTTTTTAGAGTTATTTGTTTGGTTTAGGGACCAAACCTTCTAAGGGAGGGGAGTACTGTCACGGCACTAACCTGTTATACACTGTCTCGTACTATTTCCTACTATTGGCTGGCCCACCATTAGCGCCTTGGCGGGCTGGCCCTACTATTTATATACAATACCCCCTTTCCATCTTCTTCTCCTCTTCATACCACAATGTAGTTATTTAGCCTACTTGCATTACAGCACTGTGACAATTGTTACTATAAGAGTATATATATTAGATCCTACCGCGCTTATAACAAGTTCGCAAGCACTTAATATCTTTTTAGCTATATAGCGACCTAGGGGCGGGACACGTTACTATAGTTTTCTTATCTTCTGCAATTTTTTTAATAAGACGGCTCCTATATAAGTATAACTATATAACGCCTTAATATTTTTAAAATACTAAGTTATAAAGTTATAGAGTTTATTAACGCGACTCTTTTGTAGTAGTAGGCGTCTTAATATTTATTGTTATTATAGATATATAACCCATATAAGTTAAGAGATTTTGTGTGTTCTTTAATAGGGTTGCTACCAAGAAAGTAGTTTATAGTACGTGCATATATACGCACAATAAGGCAGACCTGCGGAGGATAAATTATCCTATCTGGTCGGGCGGATAATAATCCTATCTGAGGATAGCCTGGATATCGGATAATATTCAGATAATATCTGGATATCCGCAAAAATTTAACTATCCCTTTCCCTAGTAACGTCCCGTAAGTATTAGACTATATATAAATACTAGAATTAAAAGTACGCGTATATTTATAGAGCCTTAATCCTATTAATTCTATTAGCTAGCCTTTATTAATAATAGTAGGACAAAATATATTAGGGGAAAGGATAAACTAAACCTTTACCCCCTATTATATAACACTATAAATATAGCTAGTACTAGTAAAACTTACCCTAAAAACTTTAATAATAATATTTTTTTAAAAGTTAATATACTTTCTGCCCTTTAAGCGGGATTAAGACTAAAGCTAATACTAGTTTAATTTTAACTACTTATATAACACAGATCTTAAAATAAGTCTCTTTAATTTATAAATATACTTATATAGTAATAAAGGAAGAAAAGGCTTATATAAAGGCGTATAGATAGCGTATATAAATATATATTATTATTTATTACTTAACGTCTAATTTATATCCCTATTAGGCCTACGTGGATTACTCCTTATATATATATAGAGAGAGAAAACTCTATTTAAGAAAAACCCATAATATATCCCCCCGCCTTTATATAAATATATACTAATTTAAAATATAATAGATTATAAGTTTAAATTCTACTAATATTGTTCTCTATTAGGAATTAGGGAATATAATTATCTAGTATATTTCTCGTCCTACTATATAAGAGGTTTTCTAATAATATTACTAGACTATAAGTAAACTCTTCTCTTTATATAATACCTATATAACTAACTACTCTTAGAATAAGTAGAATAGAGTAGAAGTTTTACTAGTAATTAATATAGAGGCTTAAATAGGGGTATATTAGAGAAGTAGATATAGATAGGAAGGGCCTTATATATAAATATAATTCTAATTTAGAGCTGTAGATCTTTAAATATAACTATAAGTAATCTATATTACTTATATAAGGCAGAGAGCTAATTAATGCTAATTCTATAAGGCTTATATAACTACTTCTAAACCAAAGCTTGTAGATTGCTATTATATAAGAATACTAAGCTAAGGAAAAGAAGGAGAAGGAGACTATTGGAGACTAAAGAGATACAAGTAGTAGCTAAGGCGCTAGTGGTAAGCGAGCTAATAGCGATTTTCCATCCCGGGAATGGAAAATCCTAATTGGTTAGCTCTACGAGTAGTGCTAGCAGATTGCCCAGAAAGCGGCAAATTGCCCTAGAAACGGCAATGTAGTAGGTAACGTGCTCTAGCACCGTCATATATATAGCAACTCCGCGTTATCTAATAGGCCCTTACCCCTTAACTAAGTATTAGAGTCCTAGGGTTCTATAGTGGGTGCTATAGAAATTGCAAGTAGCGGGATTATAGGGCTTAATGTTCAGCGTATAATAAAAATTCTTAGCCTATAGTAGCGGCAGTAGGAGTATTAGAGGGTAAGGATTAGATTATGGAACTAGAGGATAAGGAATAAATAAAGGTTACTAAATTTAAACTGCTGGGTCTCTCTATTGTACTATTTTTATTTTATTTTATAGTATTTTATATAAAGAGAAGTATAAATAAAAAGGTAGAAAGGAGATATCTAATTAGTAGGAAAGCTAAAGGTATTT
>Ga0307507_10002698_pt1 | contig 36510 bp, 38 predicted proteins | sample 7_EM_MG_FD_207223 | JGI IMG/M metagenome (GOLD analysis project Ga0307507, IMG submission 207223) | Populus trichocarpa ectomycorrhiza microbial communities from riparian zone in the Pacific Northwest, United States - 7_EM | ecosystem: Host-associated > Plants > Roots > Unclassified | place...
TATACCAAGAGATTTTATTTTTTCAGCTAATTAATAAAAATAATAACAAATACGAAAATAAAATTATTTATTGATCTTATCAGATAAGATTTTATTTTAAACCACACTGGCTGTAAAGCGGCGTTAGTATAGTGCAAAGACCTTTGGGTCTAGATGCTCTGTTGCTCGACGAGTGTCTAAATGTGTGGAAGGAATAGGCCAATTACTATCGATCTCGTCTGTTATCTTATGTAAGTTAAAAACTTAATTACCCTTAAATAGTACATGTTTTCGTGTGTTGTTACTGCGTCGTACTAATAGCTACATTAAGGAATATTAAAATCCAAACATGGCGCCCAGCCCCGAAGATAGTAACTATCGACTAAGACTGACATACGAGACGGGGGATGTAATCAGTCAACTATATAATCTTTGCTCCGATGTCCACCGTCTGTTTGAGCATCTGACTGATTTAGAAGAGAGGTAAATTGTCGATCGGATGTCCGTGCACCGATCATAAGAAAAGAATGAGGACTCTGTCTATTGAATGTGGTTCTAAGACCTCTATATATACATGAGAAATGTGTAGGAAATAGGAAAGACAAGAGGGGTAGGGGGTGGCAATGGAAACTCGGGGTAGGTGACCGAGTCAATGAGTAAGTAGCTGAGTCGGGGTAAGATAACCTGATTCAGGTCGACATAAATTCTTAAAAGATACATACCGCAGATATTCGTGAAAACAATAAGTATAAAGACAAGGAGTGGCCCGTTAGATAAGCCGTACAGCGTAGAGGATTCTGTGAAACATCTCATAAATGGAGTAGACACTTGTAAGAGGTGGGCGGCGAATTACAAGACCGGACATATCTGTACGAAAATATGTTATACCACACCGCCGCTCAAGAGGACGATCGTGAACGGGGAGAATGCCAAGGCGAACATTCGAATAGTGAAATTAACAAAAGACGATAATAAGTCTTTGATTGCGCTCTCGGCGCTAGCAATGCTATTTCTTCCGGGGACTTTCGTCGCAGTACGTGAGACATGAGGACCTCTTTTTGAGCTTTGCTAATCTCAATCAGGGTATCTTCAGCATGACTTTCTTCGCCGCTCGTTCCACACAAGACTTTGCGGTTTCGGAGTGGATTTTGTTGTACTTCGTGGTAACTGTCCCGCTGATAATTATCATTTTTATCAGCTGGTGGGTTTAGAAACAGCGAGGAATATTGATAAAAGCCTCTCGCAGGAACTCTCAAACAGATATCGAACAAGGCCACGAGTTCGGCACAAGTCCACTTCCAGTATGAACTAGGACTGCAGCAGTGCACTTACTACTAGCATCTGCCTAAGTATAATCGATCTCTACCTGTATATGGAATAGATTTTTGGGTAAGGATGCCATTGCCGGCTGGGCCCTGGATTGCAGAGCACTTCGCCTCAATGCGAAGCGTTTCTAACTTTGTGACACGTTTGAAACAACCTAAGCGGACAGCGTCGGGAACCATTTGAGCCAAGTTGCTATCTTTTCGAGATTGCTGCTACATCGGTTAGTAAAAAAAGGAGGCTGAAACTAAATTGTAGGAGAGAAGAAACGGAAAGAGTTGAGGCATTCAATCAATAGAAGCTATGACCCGCACTGATATAATGTTTCCCGGAAGCCGAAAAGTCTATCTTAACCGAAGGCCGAAATTGATTTTCTCAATGGAAATCTCATCAGTGCACTGGTGGGGCTATTAGAGAGCTTGCTATGCTGAATGATCAAGATGCATTTCGCCATACAGGTGATAGGATATCCGGGCCTGTATGGGATTGTGGACATGGGTAGATGGGTACACCGAAATATTGAATCCCTGAAACGATTAGGGTGGTATCTTCCCGGGGTAGAGTTTTAACATGTTAGCGAAGAAGAGGATCACTTTATGAAACTCGTGTAACTTATCCATTAACCCGCTACTTTGCGTGCATCCGTTATCGATAACGAGTCAGCCAATCGTAAGCTGCACGAGATACTAGTGCCCGGTTAATTCTAGTCGCGATTTAGCGATGCACGCAGGCGAGATAGCCGTGCTAATATACTCGATACTTTCATTGGGGAAGCTTATGAATACGGATTCTGAATACTCCAAAAGAGTCGTGCGATTAAATGCGTAAGACTGCTGAGGTCGTTGGAATTTCGAATACTTTATCTGCAAGAAAGGCATCCACCTCAAGAAATGAGACCAACCGTTGGAGTTATTTGGATATTCGAAATGCAACCCCTCCGGGATCTTCCTCCCACACTATTTCCAAACCAGTCAGAGTTGCGAAATTTCTAATTCTACCAGTTCAAACATCCTGGTCTCGGAAGTCTGCGGGAGCTCGAGCCCAATGTTCAAGGTACCAGCCCATCGGGATAACCCGTAAATGATCGACGTTTTGTTTCTACAAGGGGGGTACATGTGCGAACTGCTAGCCTCTTGGCATAGAATGCATGAGAACCTTCACTTTGCCCATACAAATCTAGACGCTAGCAATCCGCACATGTACCCCCCCATTGTGTTGAAGTTTCCTTGGTGAGGCCTAGACCAACTCCAAGAATCCTCTTGACACCGAATATTTCGATGCTCATCGCCCAATCAAACACGCTGGATTGGGCACCGATGGCTGAAAATGCAGAGATTGGAAGGCCTCTCTTGGCGCTTTTATTGTCCACGATGCCTTTTTAGGGGTTTGCAAGATGCTGAATCCGGCATGGCCTCGATTGGGCAAGCCAAGTGATAGAAGCAATATGGACTTTCAAGGGTACGTGGGATCCCTGGGCAAGAGAAGGCAGGCTGGAGATCTGTCGATCCTTTAATATCCCTACGAGGAGATTGATATTCAAATGCTTGACTCGCCCTCACTTTTCAATGAACACCCGGTCTGGTCTGTGCGAGATACCGAAACGCTGGAATCGGTCTCAAAGAAGCAGCTCGGACTCTGTTGGTTGTGGTGCCGGATACCCTGAGGATGAGAAAGAGAGCTGTGGAGTATGCTACTAGTTTAACGGTCTAATGACTGATGAGAATTTGAGATGCTCATGTGCTTTGAGCTGCGTTTGAGTTGGTTGATTGGGTAACATTGTGGGGGTTTTGGCGCTGAAGGAGTCTGCTTTGAATTTTGGCAGCAGGCCCACCTCATTTAGTCACGGCCTAGCACATACCAAAACCCACCAACTTAAGATGGGTTTACAAATTTACTTAGGCTATAATAACTTATTTTAAAAGCTTAAAAACTTCTGTATAAATAATATTAGTAATAAAATATATCACAGCTATTTTTTTGTAAATTTGTTAGAAGGCTTTACTAAAGAGAAACGAGGTGGGCCTCGCAGGTTGCCTGAATTTCGTAAGGTTATCGGTCATGAGTATACTCCTCGAATGATACCCAGGATTGATGTGTGCAACGCCTGATTGACTATTTAAAGACGAGGCTTGGATTAGTGTCAATCATCGATCGCTACTGTCAAGTTGGAAGGGTATGGCTCCTGGCATTGACTCGTAGTTCTTCACTAGGATTTTTGGTTGATTGTGAGGCCTTTGTTAATAAGTCAACTTAGTAACTATTTATGCCCGACAGTATAACAAAGGTTAGAAGCAGCATCAGCTGTTTAAATCACGTGACCTTAACATCTGAGATGTTTTGATTTGGAAACTTGAGAGTTTGAGCACACCTCCCCAGGAGAGAACTAGAGTGGTCTTCAAGCAGAGCCCGCGGAACCTCGTAATGTTCATGTGGAATGAATCTTAGTCCTGCCTTGTCTGCACTAGCGGCTGGGCTGCAGTTGGAGCTGAGGAGGTTTAGCAGCCGTTGGAGCTGTAGCACAAGAGCAGGGAATGGTCGTCCTCGCCGCAAGAACCACTGGGGCTGCCTCGAAGGATCAGAAACCCAGTGTGTTGCCGTGCGGGGTTCGGAGAGACGAGTTCTGCGAATTTTGCTCAAATGGGAGCCAGTGGCTTTCGGGGCTTCAGCCGAGTGCTATGATTGACCGGAAGTGTGAAATTTCCCGGGGGGAAGGCGGATGAACGACAAGGGGGGGGGGGCGAGATGCATTTGAGAATTGGGGGTGTGACTTCTTCCCAATCGTGCCCGAATAAAAAGCGCGCGCGCCGCCCAGGTGCTGATGACCTTGTCCCTAGTCCTGAGCCGGGCTTGGCTGTCTTGCGCAATCAGTCCAGGAGGGAGATCTTCTCACTCGCACCGGGAAAAGCGGCTATAGTTGTTATGTTATAGCCCTTTATCCAGGCACCCTTAATAGATGATATAACGTGATATGTACCCGAAATGGTGGGTGTCGCTGCAGGGACATACATCCCCACAGTCACATGGTAATCTTGCAAGGTTTGGATGCGGAAATGGCTTCACAATCAAGAACCGGCAAAACAAGCAATTGGTAGAAAGCGTGACGTGCAGAGTCAAGCGCTGCAGGAAGACTGAAGCAATTTGGAGGTATGCAAAGCGACCCAATTCGAACGACGAATAGGTTGAGATATTACAGGATATCAATGGACATCTATTACCGTGGGTGTGCCATCGTCTGTCCCATCTCTGATCAAATCGTTGGTCCATCGTGTTTCGGAAGTGGCTTCTTCTCGTTGAGATGAGAAATGCAGCCGAGGACGCTCACGTGGTACTAAACTCAATTCTAGGTTCACCCAGCTCGAGGAAGGTTTCAATCGGGGACTCTGAACGCTAGCAGCTCGGGTACGTGCAATGCTGGCTATACGAAAGCACAATGTGATAGACCTAGTGCTAATCCAGAGTCGGAGGGCAATAGATCGAAGCCATTCAATAGTGGTTTGGTGACCAAATTGATGCATCCGGAAAAGGATCAACTCTTGGAATTCGTGCTACGGTTATCGATAAGGGCTAGCCAATAGAATCAATAGGATCAAGGCTCCGTGACCATACGAGTACTTGTGATTCTGGTGTTCGCGCACGGTCCAACTCTCGTAGGACACCCGTTGGAAGAGATAGAGGGCGTTTTGGTGTGAAGTTGCGACTGCTGCTGAGGTTGCGATATCGGATAGTAATTCTGACGCTGAGAGAAAGTTTGAGACGTGCCGTATCCGACAGCTATTGGATCACAAAAGGACCCCACCTACTGGTCTTGACTACCGTAAGCACTCTTTATTTTTGAGGAAAGCAACGATACGAATGCGGCAACTGAGACACCGGACGGTTGGTTGTGATGGCGCTGTACCTACGTGGCTGATGTCAGACCGCGAAAAAAAGGGGAGGCATGTTTCAATTCAGAGAAGACGAAGAACGAATATGACTAAATGTAGGAGCGGAAACACAAAGTTCAGGCGGGTGGTGGACAACAAAATCTAGACCGATCTGCTTTCTGATAGACGCCACGATCGTGGCACGACGAGGGCGCCTGCAGCATCACGTTGGAGCGTCACGATGGAGTATCAGCGGGCTCGTCTTTCAAGGGGGATATATGCAGCCGCGCTGTCAGACATTTTGACTCCGTAACACAAACAAGTCGTCCTGGAGGCTGACTGGCTGGAGCGGGTGGTGCAAGCGTGCTCTGTCATGGCGATCTAAAACATGTTCCAATAGCATGGTATTCCAAGTAAGACCGGGCGAAGCCCCAACCGTTCCACAAATCCACCAACTGGATAACGGGAGATCTTCCGACCCCCCAGAATTTCACTTGCATGGCCTACCAGGGAATTTCTCACAAGAGCTCGAAGCGCTTGACCTGGAGCCGAAAGAGGTCGTGTGCAATTGAGATTGCTCTTGGATGGATCCACGTGGCGGCGATAATAAAAAGTAAGCTTACAGCGAATAACACTGTCTTCCTTGGAGCATACGTCCTCGATGATTCTGTCCATCACCATTTACGATTTCGCGCGGGGTGATTGGCCGTGCTAAGGGAATTGCAAAACCGGGGAATGGGCCGGGAAGGGCAAAAAGCACTCCGATTGCTCGCCAGGCGATGAGTCAGTTACCATGTGTGATGAAGAGGGCCCACGTGCAGGCGCGGTGCGGAAATAATACCAGAGTAAATGTCACCACTGCGTTGCTCCCATGCACGCTGAGGCTCTTGCTGCGCCCTAGGAGCCTTTCCAGCAGCGCGTGGGAGTACTTAAGGTACATCTGATAACGGTTGACATTTGGTGGAGTTAGTGCAAAGCCCTCGCGATCGGCAGTGTGTGATTGGCAGATTGGCACGGCAGGCCGCCTAGGCTATTTTCTTACAAAGCGATGGTATTGCTCTTCCTTTTGGGGTAGTGCCTCGATGCTTCTGCTCTACGCTCACCGTTTAGCAAGGAGTTGAGGTTGGTGATGCATGGATGATGGCCGCCTTCAAAACGCCCCATCCCTGCCCCGCGCAGGTTCCAACTTTGCGCTGCCGGCTCCGGATCGTCGCTGTCGGTTCTGCTGGCGCGGAGTCTATCGTGAGCTTGTTTCCTCGAGGGTGACTGCCGACCAACGCCCAACTCTCAGCAGCCGCGCACTTGGAGCACTTGGGAGGAGCACCGAACGCACCATCACCCACTGAGCGCATATCGACGGCGAAGCTGCTGCCGGCGGCCGGCCTGTCGCCAACGTGATTCGCTGTAGGGCTGCGAACTTTGCCAAAGGACCGGGATTTTAGCGTGTCGGCGTTGCGGCCTTCTGGCGAGTGAAGGCCGCGATATGGGCTATGGAGGGCTTGGACGAGCCACGGCCAGCACCAACCTTGAGGTACGCGGTGGTGCAGGGCCGCTAGTGCTGCGGGCTGGGGAACTCCTGGGACGCCCGAGCGAGGGCCAAGGTGAGGGCCAAGGTGAGGGTCAAGGTGAGGGCCGGCTGCAAAGGCCCATGGACCGCATAGCCCAGGGCATGGGGTTTCAAAAATGCCGCTGCCACAGCCTGAAGCTCGACGCGCCCTGATATGGGCTGCGTCAGCTCGGGCACAGACGACCGCCTGGGCACTTTGGAAAGCAGCGAGCGAGTTGCACACGGCGCAACACGGGCGCAACACGGCACTACAGAGAGGATGGCGACGGGGCGTGAGGTCCTCCAAGAGGTGTGAACCCCCCACCCTGCGCACATCTTCAGCTGCTCGCCGCTGCAAAGGCTGATACACCTGCAGCCAGTCGCAGGCCCGGCCAGAGCCGACACGGGCCACACGGGAGGTTTGGCCGACACGGACCATACGGGAGGTTTGGCAATGCCACGGATCGCTGCGCAGGTCGCGAATGTGGCAACGGGGCGAAGGAGCGAGGGGAAAGTCTGCAAAAGCCAAAACGGCCCATGGCTCGTTCGACGTGGCCGCATGAGGCCGTCTGAGGTACACACTCAACAACGACGGTACCATGATTCTTAACACTCTCTGCCACTCTGCGCGCTGCCACTCTGCTCAGCCCAGCCCAGCGCCCTGCCAGAGAGCCAGCACGCCGAGGCAGCCTTCTTTGCCCCCAAAAGGTCCGCAACGGTGCGACCCTTAGGCGTCCGCTATCAATCGCTGCCGCTTCGTGCGCCAGCCCAGTGGCAGAGCTGCTCGTAGGGCACAGAGCTCCGCTCACCAAGTGGCTGGGGATCCCCGGCTGTTCCGCGTCAAAGTCCAGCCACCAGCGCGCATCTAGACAGTTCGCACTCTCTTGTGCCTGCCCTATCTCACCATTGAGTCCTCCTCCACACTCCCCCCCAACAGCCAACCCAATCCCCCCATTTGCTCCGTACCTCCCGCTCAGATGCTGCCTCGTCCCTCGTCGATGCCGTCCTCGCCCTGCCCATTCTTCTCCCTCCCGACTGTCAGTTGTCTTGCTGTACTGCTCCGCGGTGTCCTGATCATTGGCTGAGCCTCAGTCTTCCCGCTAGACCTGTCCAGAGAGGTGGGCGCCAAACACCTTCTGAGCGAAAGCAGGCCCCTCTGCCGCATTCTCTCGCGGCCATTGGCCTCGTAACCGTTTTCTCACCGCGAAAACCAATCACCCTTCGCCTCCGGCTGCATGCCCATTCCTTGGCAAGCCCCTCAGAGTCTAGCGCCCGACCCCAATCGACATCTTATCCGTCGTCCGGTTTCCTTGGTCCCATATCAGGACCGGTCGCTTCTCGGTCGGAGCGCATTGTTCTGGCATCGCATCGCATCGCATCGCATCGCAGCGCAAGACCATCAGCGCCGGAAAATCGCACGCTTTGTGAAGCTGCGATTTCGCGAAGCGCAGGCTGCATTCTACGCATCCGTCGCCACAATTTGTTTTGATTGGAGTTGCGCGCCGATCCTCCAGCTTTCCGCGTGCAACGCCGCAGCCCATTCGATCAAGAACCTTCAGCTTAACGAAGTCACGAAAGTCTTCAGACAACCTAGATTCCGCTGTTTCAATATCATTCATCGCTATAGACCGAGTTGCCGTCGCGTTTGGCTCCGTGATACTCGGTGGACTTCCTGGTCGAGAGCCTCCTCCCGCCTCCCGCGCCTCTTTTGTCTCACTGACGGCTGCGAAGATCACGGCAGAACAAAGGGAAGCATGGCCGGTGGGCCGAGCCCGAGCAGCACCAGTCCTTCGAATCTCTCCAACAGCAGTCCGTTCCTTCACGGTTCTTTTAGCTCAACCTCGTCGTCTCCGCCCAAGCAGCCCTTTTCTTCGCAGAATACCATGTCCGCAGACGTGTTTGCCGGATCGCATGGCTATAATTTGCCGCCGCCGATTGGGGAAAGGAGGCCCTTAGAAAAGAGCGGCATGTCGTTACTTTCCTTCAGCGAAGTCGAGCCAAGTGCAGAGTCCAAAGGCCTCCCAGCTATTTTTCTGCGTAAATTACCCAGCAGCAGCGACAGAGAAGCCGTTCGAAATATTCTTTTGTTCGCAAAGGATCTTATTGATTGTGAGCTCGTTACAGCAAAGTACCCCGAAGACAAGGGTTTTGCGTCCGCTGTGGCAAGATTCCGGTCCTTGGAGGGCGCGAAGGAGGCCAGGAACCTTCTGAACGGTAAACGTAACGCTTCAAATGACGCCAATATCATCGTGGACTTAATTCAAGACGGAATTCCCGGAACTATTGGCTCCAGAAGGAATACCGTCGACAGCACCATGAATCGCCAAGGTTCAGTTCCAGCTGCCTCTGGCATCTTGACCAACGGACAAAACGGCCGACAGTCAAGATATAACGGAACTTTTCAAAACATGGAGAGGATGTCTCCACCAAACGGCACCCCAGGCCTTGGCAACGGCGAATTTCCGGTCCAAAGTCTGTTCTCACCAACATCACCCGTTAGCACGTCTTTTAACCATAGAAATCTTGGAAAGTCGGTTATCAACGACGAAGCCGACGATGAGACTGAGGGGTTGCTCAAAGAATCCATTGGTTATGCTACTGGGAGCCAGCCAGCACAAGCAGCAATGCCTCGTCGTACGACCAACCCATCTATACCAGTTTCTCGCTTTTCTGCACTGTCTCTGAATACTAATGGTACTACCGGAATTTCCTCTCCACCTTTGTCAAGTTATGCGTCTCCACGGTCTGCAGCAACAGTTCAGTCTCCCAGTACTGCCATCTCTGCCATGTCCCCGCATACTATTCCATCTGCAATGAACAACTTGGGACCGAATGCTAGTTATCAACCGTTTTCCTCGCATTACCCTAGACACAACTACCCACCAGTCAATCCTGCTGATCAGAACCCTCCTTGCAACACTCTTTATGTGGGAAACTTGCCAATCGATACGTCGGAAGACGAACTTAAGGCTATGTTTTCTAAGCAACGCGGATATAAGAGGCTATGTTTCCGCACGAAGCAGAACGGCCCTATGTGTTTTGTTGAGTTTGAAGACATTTCTTTTGCTACAAAGGCATTGAACGAGCTTTACGGTCACCCATTACACAACAGCGTCAAAGGAGGAATCCGACTCAGCTTCTCGAAGAATCCGTTGGGTGTTCGTACTGGGCAGTCGAGCAGCATGGGTTCTCCAACTCCCCTGCCTCCTGCAGCAGCAATGCCTGGTTTTGGAGGAAACCCTGGAGCCCCGCCTGGATTTACCACCGCAACTGGCCCACCCCCAGGACTCTCTGCGCCTCCGGGGCTTTCGACCCCTGTGAACTCCAACGGAAATCCAAACTTTAGCGTCTTCTCTAACGGAGGCTTTGGAGTCGCTGCAAACGACATGACTAGTCCAATCAGGGCACAACCTTTGGGTGGAGGACTTGCCACTAGTGTTGCTGGCGGTACTTTTGGTGGCATGGGTGGTGGCTACTCCACTTACATGATGGGACGCTGAACAGTTTATGATGTAAGAAACCCATTACGCAGTCATGTGTGATGATATCGGGAGTTTAGGGGCGTGGGGGCATAAATCCGGACTGGTGTGCGAAACTCTGTTTCTTCTACTGTTGCGCGATATCCTGTCACTTCAATCATTGCGTGGTGTCTTGCTTGAAATTCTTTTTCTGGTTTCTCATTCCGGCACGGGCATGGGTAATGGCGTGAAACTCCATCGAAGACCATTGCGTCTCTTTGGGGGTGGGCTGCGTTTCAAGCATACAGCGATGATTCCCCCTTGCGCGTTGTTTTTTAGGGATTACTGCTGGGAGTAGGGCGCATACAGGTGGTGGTCATGTTTGGTTTCATTCTGGGGCATCCTTTGGGTTGCATTTACCTGTCGTTCTCTGTTTTGCTCTCTGGGGCTAAGAAAAACCGGTCTTGCGGAAGTTGTATGGCGGAGGAATTCGTGTCGGACTTCGTGGCAGAATCCTTCTGGGTACTTTTCTTTGGTTTTGTTTTCTTGACCGGCTTCGGTCGGCTTTAATGGAACAGGATTTGTCATGGCGGGTTTCCTTCGGCTGTCTGTTCATCGGCGGAGTTCTTCGTTCATCGGCCTTCCAACACATGGTATGGCGCTACTCTTCACGGCAGCGCATGGCTGAATCATTTTTGGTTGAACAGACGTTGTCATCCTGTTGTTCGTTGCATGGCGGCCATCTATCGCATGTTTTGTTTCACTTTGGTGCTTCCAAGCACGCTTTTGTCTGGTCATAGTATTTAGAGTCGCGTCATACTTCAGAAGGTCTGAAGGCGGGGCGATATCCTGTCCTTACTGTTTTTTGGTTGGCGTTTACTAGGATTTCACACCCATCAGGCAGACGTTAACGCATTTGCCTTCAAAGAGCATTCAACTTGGGGACAATAGAGTAATCTAGTGCAAGGCGTAATAAAAGTAGCATCTTGGGGGTAGCCTTTCGTCGAAGTACCAACTAACCTAGACAGGAAGGCCGCAATGCAAAATGCCGGATTCGAGTTTGGCTTGGGATGAATGCTCAAGTCCAACAAGTCCAGTTCAGGCCTCAAGTCCAGGCCGCAATCCAGGCCTCAAGTCAAGGCCGCCAAAACGCAGATTGGACAAATCACGTGACATTAACATCTTCTGAATTTTCGACAACTTGAGCTCTATTCATCGGCACACCTCTACGTACCTCAATTGCTCTACTCTCCATTCTATAAAGCCCATGCAGTGGCTCTCTTACATCTGTTGAAAATGCCTCCCCGGATACGCGCTAGTAATCTTCGCTGTTCATTAACTTACTCCTGTCCTTCGTCTCCTCGCCCTCAATCCCTCTCCCAAGCAACCCAAACGACGCGAGAGTTTTCCCAGACAACATGTCGGCGAGCCACAAGGATGCGAAGACGTATGTATGCATGGCTGAATGGGCCCGGTAGGGTGTTCGAAAACCCCCTCCCAGGCTCTACGAATTACCTCGGGGCGTACGACAAGAGCGGTAACCTGATTCGGGGGAGGGATAATCCACGAGAAGAAAATACCAACGAAGACCTGCCGAGTTTGGAGGCAGATGCACGCGCGGAAGCGAACGATGAAATGCGGGAAAGGAAAGACAAGACCGACGAGGACAAAGTCGATGCGCTGGAAGAGGAGGTGCAGAGGCAGGAAAAGGCGGAGAAGAGCAGAGAGGGCAAGGACGATGACGGCGCGCTCTCGCGGGAAACGATGGAGGACCTGAGGCCTTTTCCGTTGAATAAACAATTCAGGAGTCAGCCGGTGCTGAGCGAGGAGCTTCGAGAAGCAATTTATAATGAGGTGGTAACCCGTGGTATTTCAGTTCCGACCGTGAGCGTCCAGTTCGGCGTTTCAAATGAGAGAGTGGCCGCAGTGGTGAGGTTGAAGCGGGTGGAGAAAGAGTGGATTGGCCAGGTAAGCTTTTCTCTTATATTTCGATTTTATTGCAGGATGCACATGATGAGACACAAAACAAATTCGATTAGTCTTTAAGACTCCCACATGGTTAGAGATATTTTGCTATGCTCTTTCTGAACCGTTATCCTTCATCTACTTTCAATTGGCCATCCATATATAAAGATAGATGGCTGACAATTAAATCTAGGGTAAAAAGCTTGCGGCCCCCTACTCCAAAGCCGTTCTTGCCATGCTCCCCCAGACGCCATATGTTCGCCAGGGGAAAGGCGAACGACCGGTTCCACATGAACCTATCAACGATCTCCCCGTGCACCCTGCCACCCGTCAACAACTTTTCGTCCCGGTCTCTGAATCTCGTAACTTCACCCGTGAAGATGCAGCTCGTGCCTTCGATGATACACTGCTCACAGCTGACAAACGTATCCCACATCCAGAGCTCGTGATTGTAGAACGAGAAAGATTAGCTGGAATTAGTAATGAGGAGCGGGTTAGGCTAGCTGCGGCGCGTATGGAGCTGGAGAAGAGGAGGAAAGAAAAGGTTGAGAAGAAGAGGCAGGATGAATTGAACAAGACCCAGACCGTGCCTGGAAGGAGGTGGGATTTTGTGTTTAAGGATATTAGTGTGGAGAATGTAGGACCTGATGGCAGGAATCCGAGGGGCGTGGGCTGGCGATACGGGGTCCCGCATCAGGACCGGAAGAAGGGCCAAGTTAAGATTCCTACAAGGGTAGATGGGTAATAATTGGAAGATATATGGAAATTTTTGTCACTTGCATATGTTCAAGGTTTGTAGGATATTATATATGTCGACCTGTATCATACCGAAAGGAGGTAGAAGTGGCCTTCTAATTTCCAATATACAAATCACTACATCGCGGAGGTTCTTAACCTACCTCGCTTGGTCTTGCAACCGTCCAGCTGTATGATGCTGAACGTCCGGTTTGCCTTGATTTTAGACCTTGGTCAAAAGTCCTGCATTGCCGAGTGGTAATAAAGCGACGGTGGGATGCGAAGTTCTCTATGCGCTGCCGACATGTTGAACGGCACGTCTCGTCCGATGTGGATAGCTTGGTTGCGATTCTACCGATATTGGACCTTCTGCCCACCCCTTTTCTCCATCTTTTGCTGTCTCTTACTTCCCGCCTGTGGAGTGCCGGCATTGTCCGCTCCTGCGAATTTTGACATGCCTCCTTGCGCACCCATGAAGGTCGTGTAAGCAAGCCATGCGGAATAAGCTGGTATAACAATCTGTGACGATCCGTGTTTTAGCACTCAAAGTACTATTATAATTAAAAGAGGATCGACATAAGATTTACACTTACCCACCACCACCATGCCCAATCCCCCAGCACGGCGGCCAAAATCACACAACCGTAAGTCCAATATAGCACATCCCACATGTACTCGGTGAGTCCCTTTGCTTCAAGGTCTTCGCCGCTTTTCCGTAGTTCACCGGGAGAGGAACCGTAGGTAGGGCGACCAATGCGCTCAAACTGGAATTGGATGAAAAATGAGGGGAAGCAGAGGAGGATGTAGAGAGCGAGCGATTTTTTGGTGAAGCTAGACCGCCAAAGGAGACATCGCAGGAGGATGAAAAAAGTGTGTATAACGAGAGTGAGCAACAGAGTACGGTTCAGAACCGCAGTATTATGGGCAGCGAGAGTCTTGGCCGCTTTCTGAGATACATTAGTAGAATATTCGGATGAGTGAAGGAGGGCTTATGGTGTTATAATGGGAGAGGAGGATTGGTACGTACTTGTGCCATAATGATGGTGCTCTATAGGCGCCTTTCAATATGTGATGTGTGAAGTAGTTCGCGGTTCGGTGGGCGTTGCCTTTTGCGGCCCGTGCATTGCCCGACCAAAGTCCTCAAATCACAACATCAAAGCGCGAACGACGCCGTCAATCTCTCCGAGCGGCAGTGACCCTCAGTCAACTTCGAACCACGAAAACTCCATGCATTCACTTGCACCCTCGGACAAACACTGTGGCGCTCTGTGCTGAATTCTGCACGCTGCTCGCTGTTCGCTCGTTCAGTTTGGCAATTAGCTTTGTCGAGCTGCAGATTGAAAGCGTCTCAAGAAACAGCCGCAGCAAGGCTCACAACGATCGTACGCTGGGATCGCAGTCACTGCAGAGCCGCATTCATGATCAGCATCAGTGGATCGCTTTTCCGTCCACTCGAATTCTCTTTGTGGATAGGCAGAAATTTGCCTGTTTTGACCTCATCGTAACAACCTAGAAAACCCGCCACTCACCCTCTCACCTATTTTGCCTATAATGTCTCCCTCCAACACTTGCGTAGCGGCTCAGCTACGCCAACTAATATACTACCACCTCGATAACGACTTGGTACAAAACGCTCTCTTCCTCGCTGGTCGTCTACATGGTTTGGAGCCACGCAGCCCGGACGCGGCTCACCTGCTCGCGCTGTGCCATTTTCGCCTGGGACGACTGAAGGCAGCATATGATTATTCTAGAGATAAAGGATTGCGGGGTCAGCATTTGGGATGCGCATATGTGTTTGCGCAGGCGTGTTTAGGCTTGGAGAGGCTTACGGATGGTATTGGGGCATTAGATCGCGCAAGGGGTCTTTGGGGAGGACGGAATCATTGGAGTGAGTCGAAAGTGGAGTTGCCACTTCCTCGATCGCGGCCTCTGGCGTGGGATGGAGGGCTGACGAGTTCTGTTTAGACAAGCATTCCGAAAGTTCGAGACGACATCTTCCGGATGCAGCGGCGGTTAATTGTCTCTTAGGCAAATTATGGAGGGCGCATGGCGACATGAAGAAGGCGGTAGATTGCTATGTCGAGGCACTGAAGCTGAATCCTTTCATGTGGGATGCGTATCTTGACCTGTGCGATACAGGTACTGCAGAACTTTTACTTCTCCGCATTTTCGCTCACTGACGGATTTAGGCGTCGTTGTCCGACCGTCAAACATCTTCAAAATGACTCCCGAGATGCTAGCGTTTCTTTCTCACTCTACAGTATCGTCTAATGGAAACGGCTCACCTCCGCAAATGCCTTCACAAGAGCCACCTGCAGTGACCAAAACTCAGTATGTTGCAACGCCAGGAAACAATCCTTTTAACCCCTCCAACCGCAATGGGAACGATATTGGGCTTAACCTGGGAGGATCAAACTTATTATCAAAACTAAATGGTAGCATTCCCGTTGTTAATGGGAATGGGAATAGTTCTCACTACCCTGATGTCGAAACACCAACCTCTAATGGGCAGAATTACGACGATGATGTAATGATGGGCGATGCAGGCGGAGGACCGGTAATCAATATTCCAGGAAACGAACCGCCGCAAGCTCCTGTGAGGAAGCAACGGATGATGCAGCCTTTTGCATCAGATGCTGGCATGGAAGCACCAAAGATGAGGCCGATTACCACGAGGAGCAGATTAAAAACGAGCTCTGAAAGCTCAGAAGCAGCGGAGGCCCCTCGACCGATTGGGCAAGCCAATCACAAGAGGACAATTTCCGGGCACTCGACCCAACCAAGTAGTTCACTTAATCTCGATCCAACTGCTGCGCCACAGCGAAGGAGTGTAAGGCTTTTTAATCAGATCAGCCAGATTAGACCATCTAGCAGTAGACTAGCATCTGCAGCCGGGAGAGATCCCGAATCGAAGGAGCGGCGAGAATTAAGGAAAGCGAAGGCCACAGGCGCTAAGGGACGATCAGGAACAACGTCGACTGTTGGGAGGGTTGTGAGTGGTAACAGGAAACCTGTTGAGCTTACGGATCACAACCTAAAGGATTCACGGCCACCTAGTGTAATTGGAGGTGTTCCGCCAGTACCAAAAATGGCAGCGATAGCGCCACCGAATGATACCGGACGAGAGCAAGAAGCGTTACAGTGGTTACTAGACCTTCTCTCAAAGCTTGGAACTGGCTACTTCCATCTGTCCCGTTACCAATGTCAGGCAGCGCTCCAAGCGTTTGCATCAGTTCCGCCACAACAGCGAGAAACACCCTGGGTACTGGCCCAGGTTGGGAAAGCCTACTATGAACGATCTTCCTACGCCGAAGCTGAAGAAGTTTTTGCGCGAATTAGGAAGATCTCTCCATCTCGAATGGAAGACATGGAAGTGTATTCCAACGTGCTGTGGCAACTAAAGAAAGAAACCGACCTTGCATATCTATCTCACGAGCTTATCGAAGCTGACCGCCTCTCTCCGCAGGCATGGTGCGCGATTGGCAATTCCTTTTCCCTGCAACGTGAGCACGAACAAGCTATTAAGTGTTTCAAGCGTGCAACTCAGCTGGATCCAAAGTTTGCGTATGCGTTCACTCTCCAAGGGCACGAGCACGTCGCCAATGAAGAGTCTGAAAAGGCGCTTTTTGCATACAGGTGTGCGATATCAGCTGACCACAGGCATTATAATGGACGGTATGGCCTTGGCCAGGTTTTCGAGAAGATGGGCAAGTTTGATATTGCCGAGCAGCATTACAGGTTTGCAGCGCAGATTAATCCGACGAATGCCCTATTGGCTGTTAGGATTGGAGCGGTGAGTTTATGCATTTCTATTTGGATTAACAGGTCCGCATTTCTCATTATACTAATTGAATTCTCAGGTCCTTGACAAGATGAAGAAGACTCAAGCAGCACTCGTCCAGTACAGCCACGCATGTGACCTAGATCCTCGGTCCAACCTTGCGCGCTTCAGGAAAGCCCAGGCGCTCATGAAACTACGACATCCTGCGGAAGCGCTTACAGAGCTAGAAATCCTGAAGGACCTAGCACCTGATGACGCGAATGTGCATTTCGTGCTCGGCAGGCTCTATAAAATGACGAGGGATAAAACAGCAGCGATCCGGCATTTCACGATTGCTCTGAACTTGGACCCGAAGGCAGCACAGTACATCAAAGAGGCCATGGAGAGCTTGGAGGATGACGAGGATGACGATTTTGATGAGGAGGGCGTGTCGTGATGATAACGACTGGACCAAAAAAAGATTCTCTTTCTGCGTCTAATTATCAGCTTCATACCCCCTCCTTTTTTTGGCCGTCGCACGTGCCCCGGACCTGCATTCTGGCGTTTGCTATTTCATCGAATTCGATGCACGATACCTCGCGTCTTCTGTCCGTTTTCTGGACGACCTGGTCTGGTCTGCGGCAAGTTTTTGGGCACAATCGTTCTGCAGTTTTGCATTTAGGCAGCGTAGCAGCATTGAGGGTCTTAGGCTTTTGCATTTTGGCCCAAGGGGCTTAGGAGTTAGATGTTGTTTTTGGCTTTATTTGGGCGGACGACCACTTTGATGGATCGGCGTGGTGGGGGACATGGGCTGTACAAATACAGTAGCGTATGCTGTAAGCTTTTTGAGAATGAAGGAAATCGGTGAATAGGACGGGCCGAGATAAAGAGTAATGAAGTCTTGCCAGCGACAGCCGGGATTACTGTGATGGATGCTTCTCGTGATAGAGTAATTGGGGGTTGGAGAATGTCACAAGGCAGGCTCGCCGTTCTATTTTCACGTCACGCGAAGAAAGTTTTGCTGGGACGTGTGCTAATAAGTTAAATTCAACGTCGTCGCTCTAATTACCAGCTTTTTCCCACCTCCGGCAACTCACACGCCTCTACCACACCTTGTTATCCCATCCCATGTTGCGTTGATGCGGAGCGGGACCTGAAAAGCAGGTCCAGCTCACCGCCCTGCAGCCTCGGCGTCTCAACGAACGAGCAGCAAGCAGAAAAAAAGCAGCAAGCAGCACCGCAACCCGGGCTCGCACCAAATCTCAACTCCCCTCTACCGCTCTGTCCTACACCAACCTCCAATAGCAGCAGCCATTGTCGTCACTGCTACTACTACGGAGTACCACCACCACCACCACCACCACTAATTCATCCAGTCCGCCGCGCCCAGCACCCCGCACCGCACCGCACCGCACCGCATCGCTCCGGGCCCGCTCCTCCCACTAAACCCGCAACAATGACCTGGCCCACCTACCTCCTCCTCGGCCCTCCCATCGCCATACTAACCCTCCACACCGTCGCCTTCACCTTCCCGCCCTCCTCCCCGCTCGCGCACCGCTCCGCCTTCTACGCCCGCGTCCTGACCTCCTGGCTCGCGATGGTGGTCGCGGCGGCCTACGGCGTCGTGGCGTCGATCGCGCTGCGCGCTGCGGGCTATGGGGGGCTGAGCCAGTGGACGGCGGGCCGGATGTTCAAGTGGTTTATGTGGGAGGCGACCGGGGTTACGTTTCGGGTTGCGGAGGGGGGGAGGGTGGAGGGGGGGCGGAGAGGGGGCGAGGAGGCGTTGGAGGTGAGGCCGGCGGTATTTGTGGCGAATCATCAGACGTGAGTTTTTTTTTGGGATTTGAGGGAGGGGTGGGTTGTCCTGTGGGGAAGGGTGAGGAGTGGGAGCTGGATGTAACGGAATTGGGGGGGAGGTTGTTAGGAGCAATTGGGGGAGGGATTGTCAGGAGCAATTGGGTTTGCAGTAGGATAATCGCTAACGTTCTGGTTTCTGGGTGCAGGGAACTCGACGTCCTGATGCTCGGCTGCGTCTTCCCGCGCTGGTGCAGCATCACGGCCAAGAAGAGTCTGAAGTGGATACCGGTTTTGGGCTGGTTCAGTACGTCTCTCCCCTCCACCATTCCCCGTTCTGTCCCCTCCCCACCACCATACCTTATGCACCTCTGCACCTCTACACCTCTTCATCTCGTTACAAGAGAAGCTAACCCACCCTCCCCAGTGGCCCTCTCCAAAACCGTCTTCATCGACCGCGCGAACCGCGCCACCGCGCGCGCCGCCTTCGACAGCGCGGCCGCACACGTGCGGCGCGAGAAGCAGAGCGTCTTCATCTTCCCCGAGGGCACGCGGTCGTACGCGACGAAGCCAGACCTGCTGCCGTTCAAGAAAGGCGCGTTCCACCTCGCGATCCAGGCGCAGGTGCCCATCGTCCCCGTCGTCGTGGCCAACTACGCGCACATCCTGAACGTCAAGGCGAGGATATTCAGGCCCGGGGTCGTCGATGTTAGCGGTGAGTGGGACGCTTCGCTTCTTGCCTTGTACCACTATCTCTAGCCCTGTCCCTAGCCCTAGCCCTGTCTTTGCCCCTTCTCTCCACAGCCCTTTTCAGTAGCGCGACCGAAGACGTCAACATCACCCCTCGTATAAAAGCAACGAGAACAGGCTTGCTGATGGAACCGCAGTGCTCCCCCCGATCCCCACCACCGGCCTGACGGCCGCCGACGCGGACAAGCTGACGCAGCGTACCCGCGACGCCATGATGAACGAGCTAATGCGGCTCTCGCATCTACGGCCATACGAAGACGGCGCCGCGGTCGCGACGGGCGTGGATGGCGGCTCTGAGGTGAGGAGGAAGGTCGGGGTGGGGTTATAGCTGGCGTTGGGTCAGCCCCGTTGATGATAAGCGGCGTGAGCGGAAGAGGGAGGTGAAAGGGGAAGAGTGGGGTGGGGTGGATCGGCGTGAGGGATGTGGAGGGGGGGAGTGGACATTGGGTCAATTTCAGCATAGCGTGTTCGGGCGTTTTGTAGACGCGGGGGCATGTGCAGAACAGGGCGGTGCGGTCGAGGTTATGGCTAAAGGTTAAGGTTACAGACGCGAAGCGAGGCCTGCTTTTCAGCGCACGACGACCGCATTGGGGCGTGCCGGAGGTCATACTTTTTGGCGTTGCAAGCGTTTCACTTGCTGGTGCATACGACTGATACGTTCTCAGACTTTCAGATGAGTATTTGGGTGTCGGAACAAGGGCGTCCAAGGCGCGGTAAAATATGATAGATTTAGATCTACGTAAACGAACGGAAAGGAAAGAGCAGACTAGAATGAAATAGAGGGTATCAACTGCTTCAAACGTTGAGAAAATAAGGGATGATAGAAGTCATTACAAAGAAATGAAGGTGAAAGAGAACGAAAGAAAAGGATTAAAGGGGGAAATAAACCGCGAACCGGCTTTGCGTAGGCCGTGAAAACCGCATGCATTAATTTTTTTTATAAAAAGGATCTCTCGTTTGTCCCGCACTCAGACGCCAAACACCCACGCAGCTCCCACAGCACCGTCCCATCCCCTCTCGGAAAAAAAGTAGAAGCCCCCTCCCCTTTCTATTGACCGTATTTGTATGCATTAACCTTCCCAGACGCCATGCCGCGAGTCCATCAAAACGCAACCGAGAATAAAAGGCCGACCTAAAAGATTCGCAGCACCTTAGCGACCCGGAGGCGCCATATGCATTCCCGGCTCTGCAGCGCTTTTCCGGTAGCGGAGTGCAACATAACGTCCTTTTCGCACACAGGAGAGGGTAAGCGACTACTCTTTAATACAGCGAGAAGGGGTTTTTATTTCTCGGGAGGGTAGTCGAGTGGCGTACTCTTGCGTTGGCGCAGCACGCCCATGACGGCGGCCGCGAGCGCGGCCACGTCGGCCAGGAACAGCGGGATCAGCATCCATCGCCACGCCTCGATCAGGTGCACGTGCGTGCGGATCTCGGAGCGCTTGTTTGGGTCTGCGATTGGCGTGTTCAGCAGCGCCTTGTACCAGGTCTCCGGCGTCCATTTGTCGGCCGGGTAGTGCTCGTTTGGCTTCGCGAGGGACGGGTCGATGGTTTGGCCCGAGGTTTGGTTCGTTACGAGGAAGGTGAAGATGAGGGCGGAGAGGGTGAAGAGGGTTGAGAGGAGAAGCAGAATCGTGAGGGCGAAGAGGGAGCGCGAGGGAGGCTGGAAGGAGTGTTAGTATGGGAATTAAATTTTGTGGGTTTGAATCAGGATTTTTTTCTTTGGAAGATACAAATCGGTGCTTAAAATTGCGCATCTGGAATTGGCGTGTAAATTACGCGGTTTTGTGAATATCGAGCTTACCTTGCCATTACGGTTTCGCTGTCTCCAAGCAACGAAGAGGCCGAAAATTCCGAGCACAAAACCGTATCCAGCCGCTCCGTTGGTGGTGTGGCCTTGGTCGAGCCAGAGATGCGCGGGCAACGCACCGAAGGCGATGGATTCGTTCGGCCAGTCGATTTGGTACGTTTTGACGAACCATTTTTGAATATGCAAGAAACTGACCATATCGCTGACAAGGCCAACCTCGGTGACCGAGACGGCAGCGAGCAGGAGGCAAGTAGCGAAGACTGGTACGAAAGCCATGATGGTTGATTGACACGGAGAGAAAGAGAGACAAAGAGAGGTGGAGGGAAAAATAATCCCTTAAGCAGACACTGTTTTGGGAGAAAAAGTTATTATATATTACAGAATAGTAGGGGTGATAAATATAGTATGTTTAGCAATCCGGGGATTAGCGAGAGGCGAGATGATGAGGAAAACACAAATGTTATATGAACGGTTGCACATGTTTCGAGGGGCTGAAGAGCTGACCTCAGCGCATTGTGGGAAGCGGGAAACGAGATCGTCGGTCAGCACCAAAATAAGTTTCTAATGGGAAGAGCCAATACGGCGTCGCCAAAGTTTCACGTATGCAAGCCATGTTCATAACACCCAGCTAGCTGCGGCCGCCCTAAAGATTAGACTATGCGCACACACACGCTTGAAGTCGCCTGGCGAAAGCCTGGACGCCTCAACGATGGGGGGCTGACTCGAGTTAGTGTGCTTTGGTCAGGTTGTGCAGCGAGCCACACTCCATGCAGCTTTTTTTCCTGTGTCAGCAGCGGCGCAGCTCTACTCAGCCCTGAACATGCAGCACAGTTAACAGCAAATTCCATCGGCATTGGCGTTTTGGCGGCGGTTCATGGCCTGCTTGTGGCGTATTACGGACGTGCAGAGTTATGAACGATGAGGGGATGAAGAAAGTGTTGTGGTCGAGGCGGCGATGGGGAATTTGCAGTCTCTTCTCCAAACTCTTGGCAAAACCCCAGCTTCTAGGGCTCCAGCTCCAGAAAGCAAATTGTCGTTGGCGGGGTTATGTGGGTGCCCGACGGCCAGCAGTGCCATTGGAAGCGATACCGTGGATGGGAGCATGGAAGCGTACGTGGACGGGTCCCAAAAGAGTGAGATGGGATGGCACATGGCTGGCGGTGACAAGCTTTGGGGGCTGATTCTAGACAGCAAATTCCACATTGGCATGCCTGGCGGCCATGTGATGATTCGCTGCTTGTTTTCTTTGCTGTCACTTTTCGCTTGTTGTCTGTTTTCATCCTTGGGCTCGACGCTCAGCCTTAACGCCTTGATGCTCAGTTAATGCAGCTCCTCCGCTCTTTCGTTGCCTGGCTTGCGTTGAGATAGCACAGATTGCATTCTAAAAGCTTCTATTTTCTTCAGCCCGCACGACAAATGCCGACTAGACTTTGTCTACATACATCGGGCTGGATGCAATTCTCCAAGTGAGCAGCCCAGCTGTGGCTGTTGACGATAGGATAAACCAACCAGCCAATCCCCTTCGGCAGTGCATCCAACAGATTGCTGCCTTAGAGAAACCCACCGCTTTCTATCCTCCCTCCCTCTCTCTCCATGAATGTTTTACACTTCGCTGACCAGCTTGTTCCTTTCAGCCATCGGTCAGCTGGATGTTTTTTCTTTCAAATTTATTTATTTTAGCCCCTTTCTCGACGGAGCGACCTTCTCCCGCCATGTCGTGATTACATGAGACTTCGTACTCCGAGAACCACCCGAGACAATGCCCAACACCACAGTTACGGTAGGATTTGACGTTTCTAGGCTTCCAAGACCTTGCCTCGAGTGTCAGACCTTTACATTGGTGAGTTTGAGGTTCTGAAGGGGATATATTTAGGGCATAGAAAACTACTGCACGTCAAACACTGCATGTCGACTTCGTATTCCGGAATCACGCGTCAGTTCTTTCATAGAACTGATGGGATGATGACGTAAGGTACATCAGAAGGCGCGTGGAGGGGGCCTCATGCACCGTCTTGACGGAATATTAGGAATATCATTTATTTTTTCCTCGGAGCCTCTCGACTGGGAGCGTGACGCGAACTTGAGAAGCCTCTGAAGCAACCCGCTGTTTAATTAGTAAACCTCACCTTTCTAGCACTTAGACTACTCCATGTTGGACGAAGAAAGTATGTCCAAAGCCTTGAGCGATTGTTATACAGCATACTCACCCACCTGTCAGCGATATTCAAAGAGAACTACAAGATGACTCCAAAGAGCCTCTAATCCTTCGGTGAAGAGTGCAACACTAGATTGGTAGATGGTTTAAAGCAATCCGCAATGGCTGGTGGAAATTGAGGGTTTTGTAGGCATGGATCCCACTCAGTCAACTACTAAAAGAGGAAAGACAGTACAACCTGTACGAGCTCCAGCTTCTCCCCCCTGTACGCGCGCAGCGGTACACACGCAATTTCGCTAATAATAGTTAAATGCACCATCCAGCGTAGACACTGTGCACTTACAAGAAAGGTAAAGTCTCTAATTTTTAAGCTTAATCGTAAGAGTTAAACTTAAAGTTCTCTAGTGTGCAAGAAAACGAAATTGTGTACCGCTGCGCGCACACGGGGGAGAAGCCGGAGCTCTGTAGAGTGCGGAAGAGAAAGCCAAAAGTTGCAGAGAGGCCCCGGAGGGATTTCCCCAAGCTGGCAATGATGTCCGTGCTCGCAGTCTATCTCGGCTGTGGAATTTGGGGGACATCCGAGCCTCAGTATTTTTGCTGGGACCTAAGTGCAACCGGCATCCCGCCGCACACAAAAAATCCATTTCTATCAATATAACTCTCTTGACAACCTCGCCAATCCACTTGCGCGACCGAGAGCAACGAATTGGCTACTTTACTCCCTCTGTCGAGCCTCCAGCTACCTCCCTTCCCTCGCCAACATTCGCATGTCAGATTCCCAACAAGGTATTCCATAGTCCAAAATGGCTTCTAGCTCTCTATTCGCCCCGCAATATGTCCACGGCGTCTACATACCTTCTGCTCTTTTGATTGTGGGCACCGCGATTATCAAGTCTGAATGGCTTGTATACGCTGTGGCTCTCGCCGCGATATTAGGAAGCTGGAAGGTCTACAACAACCGTAAAATCACCGAAAATCTCCAGGTTCAAAAATCCCCCAGACTGACACTCCACAGTCCCGCGCAAAGTCCTCAAACCGAATGAGTTCCAGAACTTCGAGCTCAAGGAGAAGACGATCCTCTCCCACAACACCGCCATGTGAGCATCTCCCACACAAAAGCAACGCTCAACCAACTGACCGCTCGCTGCAGCTACCGCTTCAAGCTCCCTAGACCCACCGACATCCTCGGTCTTCCCATCGGCCAGCACATCTCCCTAGCCGCCACCATCGCCGGGCAACCCAAGGAAGTCGTGCGATCCTACACTCCGATATCGTCCGATGAGGAGAAGGGCTACTTCGACCTCCTGATCAAGTCGTATCCCACCGGCAACATCAGCAAGCACGTCGCCTCGCTCATGGTCGGGCAGACGATGAAGGTCAAGGGTCCCAAGGGCGCCATGGTGTACACCCCGAATATGGTGCGCCATTTCGGCATGATTGCCGGCGGAACCGGTATTACGCCTATGCTCCAGATCATTCGTGCCATCGTCAGGGGAAGGCCGAGGTCGGGAGGAAACGATGTCACGCAGGTCGATCTCATCTTTGCCAATGTCAATCCTGAGGATATTCTGTTGAAGGAGGACCTGGATGCTTTGGTGAAGGAAGATGACAAGTTCAGGGTGTACTACGTGCTTAACAACCCCCCTGAGAAGTGGGATGGTGGTGTTGGATTTGTCACGGCCGATATGATCAAGGTAGAACTGACTATAAATTTGTGCGTTTAGTCCTGGAGATTCCGCTAACTTTTTGGCAGGCTAAACTCCCACCACCCGCAAAAGACATCAAGATCCTCCTCTGCGGTCCCCCGCCAATGATCAGCGCAATGAAGAAGGCAACAGAGTCTCTAGGCTATGAAAAGCCCAGGCCAGTCAGCAAGCTTGAGGACCAAGCCTTCTGCTTCTAAGCAAATAGTTGATGTTGTGGGAAGTTAATGAACGCATATAGTATAGATACCTAAATGTGTTTTTTCTCAGCGAGACACATGTTGCAGGCGTTTGAAAGGGACATAGCTAGGAGTCTGCTGTTCGGGTCTAGGTGGTTGGTTTAAAATGTGGCATAGGTTCACGAAGGTAAATGGATTCCAACACCACGCACTTTAGAGTCTTCAATTCTGAATCATCTTCTTTCATGTGTGTCAATGTCTTGATGCTTTCATCTTTGAAGCCCTGCACGTGTGGTTTTCATATGCAGGACATTCTGCGATCTAAAGGAGTTTCCGGTATACTGGACTTAGCCCGTGATGCATTCGATCTCAATTACCCATCACGGCACAACATCCCTCCATCCACTCCAATAGCCTTGTTCGTCACATATCCCGTCTTCACCATCCGAACCGCGATTTCATCCGGGATCCAACCCGACCAATAGGAATCTCTACAACCATTATCAGACACATAGATCTCATTACTTGCCTAAATGGCATATAATCTAAAGCATAACAATCATAGGGACATTAGGGAACCCCTATGTATATCCGATTGCGTGTCTTGGTGAAGCGGAAGCTTAATGGAACTACGCACTTCGTCGTACTTGCTCAAGTCTGCTTGGAACGCCTCAGCCCTGATGCTTGAATGGCTTTGAAATCAACTATGGTGTGTCTGATGATGATTTTGTTGGAAAACAAGCCCGCAACGATATCACGTGATGAGACTTGGGGAGAACCTCTTGGCAGGAATCTGACCAATCAGAGAACTTCGACCGGCGGTCGAAGTTCCTTGAAATCTCTTCAACCACCTATATAGAAAATAAGCAATACACAGAGTTTTAGCCCCATAACCTCATTTCAACAGATTTGCTGGAGCTGTGCAAAACACGAAGTAGAGGGTTCGGATTTCGTACATTGATATCGCTTCAAGCATTCCGACTGTGAGCATAGTGTTGCAATTATTAACTAGGAGGTTGTAGAAGAGGAAAGCTGCTATGTTCGAGATTCCCCGGCTTCACTTTGGCTGAGTGTGGAGGTGCCAAGATATCAAGTCTCCATCTGTAGTCTTTCTTGCGGGACATCGCCGCTAGCCGTTTTGGGGAATGATAGACAGGATTACACCTTAAGTTGACGGGGATTCAATGCTTATCATCCCCGCGGTTAACTTCACTCCGTACGTCTTCTCATCACACTTCATTACTTGAGGTGAAGAACAATTAGCTTCTTTTGAAGAGTCAATTATGTCAAGAACAATGGAAGATATCCTCAAGTCAGCAGAGATAGACCCAGAATACAAAAAGGTAGGGCCACTCCATCAACTCCGAACCAGCACTGACGTCCCTTATCAAGGCCGCCGAAGAAAACCCAATCAACATAGGCGGCTCGGACATACGAGGATCCCGCGCCGCTCACCTCCAGAGACTGCGCCAATTCTACCCGATCCCAGGCCCGATCCCCGAAGTTGTCGAGACCGAGCAGCAAGTGCCAACATCAGACGGCCAGGCCATCCGTGTGCGTATCTACTCGCCCAAGCAAGCCCCTCCAGACGGCAGCCCGTTGATTCTCATGTACCATGAGGGCGGCTGGCGCATGGGCGACTTGACGGACGAGGACCTCAACTGCCGCATGTTTTGCAGAGACCTGGGTGCTGTGTGTATTAATGTGGAGTACCGGTTAGCCCAGCCAACCACTCTCTGCTGCCCCTTTGCAATATAAAGGTGTGCAATTGACAGCCTCCCAGCCTCGCGCCTGAACACCCCTTCCCAACCGGCATCAATGATTCCTGGGGTGCGCTGAAATGGGCTGCAGCCAATGCAGCATCGCTGAAAGCAAACCCTGCGCGCGGCTTCATCGTCGGAGGAGCCTCAGCCGGCGGCAACATTGCTGCAGTGCTGGCGCATCTGGCAAGAGATGAGGGTTTAAACCCGCCGCTCACCGGGCAGTATCTCTGCGTGCCGGCGCTACTGCATCCAGGAGGCGTGCCAGAGAAGCACAAACATGAGTACCTAAGCAGGTCGATCAACAAGGATGATCCGGTCTTAAAGAATCCGGATTGGAACATTGTCCATGGTGAGTAGCCCCATTCCTGCTTTGATAACGATATCACTGCTTCGTATTTCCCGAAGGCGAATTCTACAGACTCCACTGACAATCGCCCAAGTGATATACAAGCCTGATAGATCGTCGCCGTTGTGGGAGCCTTTTAACCATCCGCTTGGTCATAAGGGCGTCGCTAAAGCTTACCTGCAGGTCTGCGGCGTGGACCCGCTACGGGATGAGGCGCTGATTTATGAGCGGGTGCTGCGTGAGGAGGCGGAGGTTCAGACTAAGCTGGATTTCTACCCGGGATATGGGCACATGTTTTGGACTAATTATCCAAAGATGCCGATGAGTCGGAAGTTTGTGGAGGATACACTGAAAGGTTTCAAATGGTTACTGGAACTCTGACAGTGGGCTTCGAAGTGTATGAAAGACTTCAAATCATGCTGCATCTAGCGTGTTATTAGCTCCGCAAATTCTAGGGAAAGGGTCCGAGATGAAATAAAACCAACATTTTCAGACCTAGTGAAGCCATCCGATCCCATGAAGATGAAATATCTGCCTCAATAACTGACTGAGATGTCTGCTGCCGGGACCCACAGTTCCTGTGCTAACGCTTGTCACAACACAGCTGCCTGCTGTCTGCTTCTTTGTACTTTCATATTAATTCCCACGCATTAAAAGAACCCTGTGTATCCCTAAACATAACATTAGCCTATTTCCTCATATTATTCTCTGGATTGGACCTCCCTGTAATCCTACCTCATGTGGTCTCCGAATTACAAGGACAAAAAGGTAATAGTATTGGTTGCTTATACATGTACGTGCGAATTAGCTTTGCGATAGCATCAGCATCCGGCCTCTTCTCTCGGTCCGGAGTTAGCATAGGCCATAGACAGCGACAGTAAAAGCCATTCACTCCAAACCACTCGCTCACGCGATCGATCTTCTGCCCATAAAGTAAGATCCTCTTTGCAGTCTGCGCCCCGGCTCCACCTTTCTTCGCTCCTTCGGGGAAGTCAGAACGCAGCAAGAATTTATGAAAGTCTTCAATGCTATAATTAGTCAGCACGGTTAGCATCTCGCAGAACACAGCACCAAGCGCGAAGACATCAGTGCCGCGCCCGTGCCTGTTCAGCACGCCATCACAGTTGATCACTTCTGGCGCAGAGTACATAGCCGAGGTGCGAGCCGGATTCTCCGTCGATGTCGTCTGCCCGATCTAGAACTGAGATGAGGAACTGAAGTCTGTGAAGTAAATGGTGCTGCCACGGTGGATGATATTTGAGGGTTTGATGTCCTGATGCCGCACCCCACTGCTGTGCATGTAGGCGAGCGTTGACGCAAGGCACATGAACCATGTTTGCAGCCAGCTTCTCTCGATCCTGGCCATATCACGATGGCCATCCCACGACGGATCGCCGACCACCTCAAGAAAGGCTTTGAGGTCCTGGTCGCCAACGGGTGACATCAGCAGCGAATAAAATTGGCGCCCTGATGGCGGGCATTCGCTATAGCTGCCGATTATCTGGACAACGTGGCAGTGCACAAGGGATTCTAGGACGCGAGCTTCTTGTTTGATGATTTTGAGGCGCTGGTTACGGTTGTGATACGGAATTTGGACACGCTTGCGAACGAAGCTTGGATACTGCTTTGAGATCTGGACTTCTTCAACGATGCCTAAGGACCCATGCCCTAACGAGCTGATGACTATAAGGAGATTTTGGTTGATGTCGGAAAACTCCATATGCAGGAATGTCAAGCCGTATTTCTTCGCCATTAACTCGGAATTTTTGTTTGGCTCAACGCAGTGATCTGATTTGGGTTCCGGGAAATGGCGGCGTGGGGTTGAGCTGCTCCAATAGTATACAGTCGCTTCAGAAAAGGACGGGTTTATGTCAGAAACCATGATCTAGTACAGAAATTTGCCGAATCCTCACCTGTTTAAACCACTTTTCTGTACCCGCGTATGCCACCACCTATTCTCTATACTAACATATCGCTGTCGCCTATTTTTTAAAGCCATGGGCAAGCCCGCCTGGTTGACTGAATAGAAGTTAATTATACAAGCTCTGATTGACCTTAACTACGATAATATCTATATAGAAATTAAGACCTATATTCCTTAATATACTCTTTAACGCTAAAGGGCGAATTTAAAGAGGTATGGCTAGATTAATCCACTAATTAGGGGGAATAGTAGGCCACTACTGCTTATAGATAAAGCTCTAGATGTATAACGTTAGGTAGTAATATTAATTTTAATTTTACTAACAAACGCGTACTAATTAGGGCCTCCTTAAATGCCTCTTATATAGCCCAAACGCCTATTTTAAAGAGATGCTCTAGTTTATATATAATAAATATAATATAATAGTAGCATAAAGCATACTATTGGCTAGATTAAAGCGAAGAAAATGGAGTAGAAAGGTTATAAGGATAATTATATAATAGCGTAACCCAGGCCGAAGGGACAACTAGATTATTTGAATCTATAGCTATAGACGCAATTAGTTTATTTTTATTAATAAATTAGCTTATAATAAAAAGACAATAGATAGAATGTATAAATAGGCGCTAATTAATAAGCCTACTAAAGGAATATTAGAATTAAAGAGATCTAAAAGATAGAGCTTGCTGCTAGTATATGTGACGGGCTTGTACAAATGCTTCTAAACCGAAGCTTGTAGATTGCTACTATATAAGAATACTAAGCTAAGGAGGAGAAGAAGGCTGGTAGAGACTGGCAAGATATAAAGGGTTATTAAGGCGCTAGTAGTAAGCAAGCTAATAGCAACTTGGCAGAATATAGCAGAATTTGGCAGATTGCTTAGAAAACGGCAAATTGCCGCAAATTGCCTAGGAAATGGCAAAGTAGCAGGCAACGCGCTCTAGTACCGTTATATTACCCCCCCTCCTAAAAAAGCCTGCCCTTAGGCTTTATCTAAGTTCTTTATTGTTGTTTAAATTATTATAGTTATCTAACCCCTCTTCCCAGCATTTAATCCAGCTATTTAATTTACGTGGTGGTCTGGAGAGGTCTGGGTAGGCTAGGTAGAAATCTTATAGCTTATAGGGAGAGTACTTAAAATTAGATGCGGGGTACCATTCTAGATCTTTATTATAACCTACCTAGCTTATATAGTATTTTAAGGTACCTTGGTCCTTTTTAACTGCTAAGATCTCTTTAACTTCCTATTCTTTGTCCTCTATAATCTAAATTAGTGGCAGGGGGTTGTTATACTGTCTAGGTAGTAGGTTGTTTGTAACCTTCTATAGTTAGTCTAAAGAGAAGACAGGGTAGATCTTTATTAACTCTAGTAGCTTAATCTTAAAAGAGTGCCCTACTTTCTTAGGGATCTTATAAGGGCTAGCTATTTAGTAGTCTAGCTTATAGCTTAGCCTCTAGGTCTTCTAGTTCTTTATTAATATCTATACCTTATCTCCTATGTAGAAGTCTACCTTATAATAATGTTGGTTTATATTGGCCTCTTTCTTCTTTTATACCTTTTTTATAATTACTTAGGCAGTCTCCTAGGCTCTATATATTCTCTTAGTAAATATCTAGGCCTCTTTATAGCTAAGGCGTTCGCGGGCTGTTATAGGTCCTATAGGTCTATTCCAATTAAAGGATATTTATGGCTTATATTTATAGAGTAACTTAAATAGTAATATTCCTATACTATTATAAGGGAGTGTAAGCTGTGCTTGGTCTATTATAGGCAGTAGTTCTAACTAGTTATCCTAATAGTAATTAATAAAGGGGCAAAGTCGCTAGTTAAAGTATTGGTTTATAATCTTGGTTTGGCTATTAGTCTAAGAATAGAATATAGTAGAGAGTTTAATCTTAATCCTAAGGATATAGTAGAATTTGTCCTAGAAGTCTAATATAAACTAGTGTCTATAATTAGAGACAATTAACTTAAGAGCGCCATAGATCTGGTAAATGTTATTAATATATATATGGGCTATATTCTTTATAGTTATAATCTTAAAGTAGGGGAGGGAAATAGCTTATTTACTTAGTTGGTTAACTACTATAAAGGCTATATTATAGCCATGTTTATCCTTTAGAAATAACTTAAAGTCTATTATAATATGCTGTTAAGGGTGTTTAGGAACTAGTAGTGGTTATAACTACTTAGGGGTTTAATCCCTAGGGGTATCTACCTATTTATAAGTATAATAATTTCTAATAAATCATTCTATGTTAGATAGAAGTCCTTACTAGTAGTAGTAAAGTACTAGTAGTTAGTAAATCTTATCTTAACCAGAATGCGCTATAAAGACTTAACAGTAGACTTTATAGATTAGTTCTGTTTATAGGTTGTTAATATCTAAAAATATAAGCCGTTTTTGGTATAAGAGCAGTCTGTCTTCTATTTCTAAATTAGGGTTGCTTTTTATAGCTTAGTTATAGAGGGCTTTTAGGGATTTAGCTATGCAGTTTATAATTAAAATGTGGTTAATTAGTCCTATTAGTTTATCTAGGATCTCTCCTTCTATAGGTACCAGCTTATTTTATTTAGAGCTTAGTTCCTTAAAGATATATAAGTTAAGCTATTTAGGACGGAGGAGAGTATATATCTGGTGCTAAGCCTTTAGCTTATCCTATGATTCTATATCCTATTCTCTCTAGGTAAGGGTATTAGCTTTAGAATTTTACCTATTAGGGCGGTATATAATTATAAAGAAGAATTAGGAGAGTATTTTAGCCCACTTAGCCTATTAACTGGTAAGCTGCTTTATTGTTATAAAATACTTAAGGGCTTTATAATTAGTATAGACTTTAATCTAAGAGTCTGCGCTTTTAAGCTCTGTGCGCTACTAGGATAATAATTATATAATAGCCAGTATTTCCTTATTGTATACCTTATAGTTATGCTTAGCTAGGGCTATTATTTTTAAAAGGAATACAATAGGGTACTACTTACTATCTAGGTGTAACTATAAGAGAACCCCTACTACTACTCTATTAGAGGCATCTGTTTTTAGCATTAATTTAAGGTCTAGATTATAGTGATAAAGAACTAGGGAGGAGGTAAGTTGGTCCTTTAACTCCTTAAAAGCTTTTATATAATTATTATTAAAAATAAAAGGCGTATTATTCTTAGTTAGTTATATAAGAGGCTTAGCTATAACCCTATAGTTATAAATAAACTAATGGTAGAAGTTATAGAAGCTAAAAAAGGACTATATGCCTTTTATAGTATAAAGGGGTTTCTAGTTATATACCACCTTAACCTTCTTAGGGTTAACTTTAATTTCTTTTATGCTAACAATAAACCCAAGATACTTTGTTTATTTTACTCTAAATTTATATTTCTTAATATTAACTTATAGGCCTATATTCTGCAGCCTCTCTAGGACCTTTTTAACGTGAACTTAGTGCTTAAGTTTATTATCTAAGTATATAAGAATGTCGTCTAGGTATACCGTGCAAAATTTATTAAGGTAGTTAAAAAGAACATTATTTATATACCGTTAGTACGTAGTGGGCCTATTTATTAGTCTAAAAGGAAGAACTTTATATTTATAAGAACTGTAGTAGATGCGGAATATTATTAGGTCCTTTAATATAGGGTCTATCTTAATTTAGTAGAAAGCTTAACGGATGTTAAGCTTTATAAAGATCTTGGCTTAGCTTAGGCGTATAAGAGTCTTATTAATTAGGGGGAGAGGGTAATAATTTTTTTTAAGTAATAGTGTTTAGTTTCTAATAGTTAATATAGAAGCGGAGGCTTTTATTAAGTTTCTTTATAAATAGAATAGGGGAAGTAAAAGGGGTCTAACTTAGTTTAATAAACCCTTTATAGAGGTTGTTGATTAAGTACTGTTTTATAGCTTTTAGTTCTTTTATAGTTTGCTAATAAAGGGGGCTATAGCCTAGAGAGTTGTCGGCCTCTAACTAAATCTCATAATTATAGGTTTAGTAAGGGGGTAGTATATCTAAAGCTGCTTTTAAAAACGCGTCTTTATAGTTTAAGAGGTAAGTAGGAAGAAGGTGCTTAACTAGTTCTTTATCTGTTTCCTCTACTTGCCCTTCTTCCTTCTTATTAATAATCCAGTTAATTTTATATAAGCTAGTTATAAAGACTTTATTATCCTTCCGGTATATATTAAAGTAAAAACCTATAGTACTAATTACAGTAATGTCTACTATAGAAGTATTATATAGTAGTAAGGGTGTCCACGGCCCTAGGGGCTTTTAGTATATTAGTATTATCCTTACTTTTTTTTAGCTCTTGCTATATCTTCTAAAGGTTGTCTTTTATATCTTATTAGTATATCCTTTTCTATATTAGCCGGATCTCCGCAATTTAGAAGTTATCTATATTACTGTCCGTTCTACTTCTATAAGTAGAGTCCTCCTTAACTATAGTGCTTTAGGAGAGTATTATTATTGGTATAGAATTCCTACCGGCCTTAGGTGGGTATCTTCTTAGGTAAAGGCTAGGTTATGGTCCCTAATATCCTATTAATAAATAGGGTTAGCCTTTACGGCTAGTGTCTTATAGTTGGTCTAGATTTCTCTAATAAAGAAGGGTAATTTTAGTCTATTCTCTAGCTAGACAAACTGTCTTTATTATATATTTAACCAAATATTAAAGTAGGATATCCATTTTTAGCTAAGGATTATATTATAAGACCCTAGGTTTAGGATATAGAAGGGGATACCAAACTGGCATTATCTATTAATAGTAATATATAGCTTTAAGACATAGGTAACCGGCTTATCAGCTTAGCTATTATAGCCTTTTACTTAAATAGGCTTTTCTAGTTAGGTAGTATTTATATTTAAGAACTTAGCAATGTTATTTATATAAGCAGTATTTATAAAGGTAAAGCTATTTACTCCAGTATTAATAAGGGTATTTATATTAACTCCATATCTATTTTAAGATACTATATATAGAACTATAAAGTGTTTTCCACCTATTAGCTAACTTAAATTAGTCTCTTTAAGATTAATAGGATATCCTAGGGGGGAGTCTTTCCCTAGGGTTCTTCTTTTCCTAACTTATTAGATATTTCTTCTTCCTCTATCTCCTTAATATTACCCATATCTTTTAGCTCTAGGCAGGATATAGTAAAGTAACTATTCTTTCTGCAATTAAAGTATATAACTATAGTAGGGTTAATTGGGGTATTATGGTAAGTATTAACTAAAGGTATAGTATATGGCAAGTTAGGCAAGGCTTATAGGTAGGTAGTTATAACCGCTTTTAGTATAAGGGTAGTTATGGTTTATCTTCTAACACTAGCTCTTATTAGTATAGCAGATAGGTTCTAGTTGCTATAGGACCACTTTAGTTAATTAGAATAGGTATTAATTTATAGTGACAAATATTAGGCTGTAAGTCTTTAGTAAGTTAGTAGGTTATCTAAGGCTACTATAATCTTCTCTTGTAGTTAGACTATTAGCTTGTTGTATAAGTCCAAGCAGTAGTTCTTAAGGGGGACCTAGCCTTTGCCTGCTAGGTATAAGAACTAAGTCTAAAACTTAGCAAAGGTTTAGTTTAATTTTATTATTAGGTGGTTATAGTTATAGTAGGCATTCTATACTTTATTTAGATTAATATAAATAGCAGCTAGATGCTATATTATCTTATTAATAGATATTGTCGGAATAAGGTTCTGTGATACAGTGGACATCGTTGCTTGTAACTAATTGGGTTGACCACGTAAGCTAAGCGAGCTCAGGAGATCCATCAAATTCCACCTGTAGAAGTAGAAAGAAAAGTATAGAGAAATCGATTGAAACCAAAAACCCCCCCCCCCACCGTAATTCCAACAGATATAAACCAAATGGATAACTTATCCTTAAACTTAGCCTAGAGGTATTGCTGCGCATCCCTAATAGTTTAACTAAAGAGGTAGAGTATTTTAGCTTCTTTAGAGGGGAAATGGTTATAGTTAATATAGGGTTTCCCTTATACTTAGATCCTCTAATTTTTAAAGATAGGGTCTATTCCGTTAGATAGCAGTTAAGGGTTAGAGAGCTTAACGGACTTTAATTACTTTATTATTATATCCATACTCTTTAGTGTATTATATTTAGTTAAGTAAATGGGTTAACTAAGGCTTTATAAAGGGGAGGCTAGGCTGTTTTATAAGGTAGCAAGGCTTTCTAGGATCTTCTTTAGAGTCTCTTATATACTTTAGACTTAAAGATAATTAACCTTTTAATTGTCTGTAAGGGCATAAATCTGTTTATATATATCTGTAACGTTATTATTATCTTCAATTTCTAATTCTAACTAGATCTTAGGTTCCTCTCTAGTAGAGGCAGGTCTTTTAAATAAGCTCACTTTAGGTGCCATTATTGGCTTCTTAAGGTTTATTAAAATTATATAATTTGGTTTTAATTCTAGGGTTCTTTTTAGGGGTGCAGGTTAAGTACGGTCTAGCCTATAAAAGTGGGATATTATTAGGGCCTTCCTAGGCGTAGTAGTATGAGTTTTTTGGTGTCTAAGTATAACGCATTAACACATTATTGTAGATAGAGGTTTTCTTTTAGGGTGGGATATTATAAAGGCCTTCCCAGGCGATATAGGGAGAGCTTAGTATAATGTAATAGGCTTATATAAATGCTTCTAAACCAAAGCTTGTAAATTGCTACTATATAAGAATACTAAGCTAAGGAGGAGAAGAAGGCTGGTAGAGACTAGTAAGATATAAAGGGGTTGTTAAGGCGCTAGTAGTAAGCAAGCTAATAGAAACTTGGCAGAATATAACAGAATTTGGCAGATTGCCTAGAAAACGGCAAGTTGCCTATAAAACCGCAAATTGCCACAAATTGCCTAGGAAATGGCAAAGTAGCAGGTGACGCGCTCTAGCACCGTCATAGTATATACCTATTAGGGCTATATGCCTAGCTAGTTAATATATTAGGGCGCTGTTAACGGGCTAATATTTATTAAGTGGATAAAGAATAAGGTTTTACTTATATACAGTCTTATTCATCGGGAAAATATTCGCAGGATAAGATTCAAGTAGACTTTAATTTTCGCGTTTCGCGTAATTAACATGCAATTTGACTAACTTAACACGCAATTAACTAACTTAATACGCAATTGACCAACTTAACACGCAATTTAACTAACTTAACATGCAATTAACTAACTTAACACGCAATTTAATTAACTTAATATATAATTAACTAACTTAACACGCAATTTAACCAACTTAATATGCAATTAATTAACTTAATATACAATTTAACTAACTTAATATGCAATTAACTAACTTAATAACTTTAAAAGTTAAATAATACGCAGTTGACCTACTTAACAACTTTAAAAGCTAACTATATGTTCCTTAACACGCAGTTAACCTACTTAGCAACTTTAAAAGGTAACTATATATTTCTTGACATGCAATTAAGGTAAAGTTATATGCTATATATTT
>Ga0307507_10002699_pt1 | contig 36507 bp, 17 predicted proteins | sample 7_EM_MG_FD_207223 | JGI IMG/M metagenome (GOLD analysis project Ga0307507, IMG submission 207223) | Populus trichocarpa ectomycorrhiza microbial communities from riparian zone in the Pacific Northwest, United States - 7_EM | ecosystem: Host-associated > Plants > Roots > Unclassified | place...
GCTTCTGTAAAGCTTCGTGCAGAGCTTCGTGTAAAGCTTCGTGCAGAGCTTCGTGTAAAGCTTCGTGCAGAGCTTCGTGTAAAGCTTCGTGCAGAGCTTCGTGTAAAGCTTCGTGCAGAGCTTCGTGCAGAGCCTCCGTACGCAGACCTTCGCGTAAAGCTTCGTGCAGAGCTTCGTGCAGAGCTTCGTGCAAAGCTTCGTGCAGACCTTTGAGCAGAGCTTTGTGTAGGCATTTGTGTAGCGTTTGTGCAGACGTTCGTGCAGACGTTCGTGCAGACGTTTGTAGCCCCCTAAGATAGTAGTAATAAGCAGCTTAAAGTCCTTAGGTGGTTGTTGTTTGGGTAGGCTGTAGGCGATTTAATAGACACATCGCCCTTCGGCGGCGCTTTTTACTAGATATCATAGAGGCGTACGGAGTAGATATACTTATCGATTATAGAGCTGCTTCTGCGGATCAATTTAACGGTATTTCTGAGATAATAGCTGTTGTAGGGTGGTAGATTAATTTCGTTAAAAAAGGTGACTGCTCTATATACAAAATAAGTCGGATCGCCTAAGAAACCTTGCGAAAGTCTCTCAGACCATAGAATCAACTTTTTGACAAAAAAGGTTAGCGATATCCGCTTGCGGATATACGTATGTCCGCTAATTGATTCTATGGTCTGAGCTTGCTGAGGTAAGTGCTAAGTATGACACAAAGGGCTCGACGCTTGTTTAGTCAGCCAACACGTCTCAGCGTCAAACCGCTCAACATAGCCATCGTACAACTTCGAGATTCGGTTCAACGCACAGTAATACCTACTTTTGTAACATAGAGACATGCTATTCACGTCGCCCTCAAGCGTTGAAGTCCGCCGTTGTCCCCTCCGCTGACCGAACGAGGAAGGGCGGCGGAAGCGACCACAACTTTAACGCGAGGGATACGTCGAACCTGCCTGCTCAAGCTGTAACTTAGGTTCTAGATTGGGTGTTGTATTCTTCTAGCTTGTGTTTGATCTACCAGAAATCAGAATAGTCGGAGTCATACCAATCCAAGTTTTCCTCCTCCGTCGTCTCATCGTCTTCGGCGGTGTCAGCCTGTTCGCTAGAATCGAGCTCGTGCCATCGGTCGAGGTTCGCCCTCTGCTTTACCGATAACATGAACCTGCTCTCGTACACTGCTCGTACGGCATTTCTCGTCTTCCATTTGAAGGTTCCGGGATGAGATACGACAAACAGGACGGCATTAAAGATGGTATTCTTGTGCTTGTCATTGCTCTGAAATGTGTCTTGTAGAATGGAATAGACAAGCTTGAACGCGGCGTCTCGAGCTTTCGATTTATCGCGATATTCATCATAGCCTTGCCCGGCTTTCAAATCTTTGATGATTTCACTGAGCGTCCGCCCTTTACAGACGTCGACATGAAGAAAATCATATGTATCACAGAGGGTGCGGTAAAGAGTAATGTCGCTGGACATTGATCGAAAACACTGGCGGTAGCCCGATTCAATCCCTTTGAGGGCGACATCAAAAAGAGGAATGGCTTCGTGGATGATCTCCGTTGACTGAGATGAGTTATCACCGCTGTTGAGGACTAGGGATGCTAAGCGCGGGATCCGAGAGACATCAATCTCATATCGCACGTTTCCAATTGTGATTGGTGTCCTCGCGCGTGATGTAGTGCTTGTTTGGGCCGGCGTCTAACAAGCTTATGTCAGATGTGCTCATTGCCAACGTGCTTACTGACCTTGTACTGATCTCCCTTCTTCGCCATCAGGTTGTTGTCCTCGGTTCCCTGTTTTCCGCCCTGCCATTTTGCGTCTACACCTTCCGACGGAGCCTTCTGCTCACCGGCGATGACCTCCAACTTCATTCCGCCGTCGTACCTGACAACTGCAACCTGACTGGCACTACCTTTCACTACTTCAATGATTTGATTCAACAGATAGCCCAGACTACAAAGAACTTTTTGGTTGCTCCTTTCCCAATCGCGGACATTCTGGGTCATATCTCGGACTTGGACATCATTGAAAAGGCCATTCTTATGGTAACCGACAGCCAGGTGTGGAGTCTGTGATATCCAAAGCTGAGCTGCAGTCTCGTTCATGTCCAGGCTCTTACTAGCAGCTCGAGTCTTGATTTCCAGGATGGAAGAACAGTCTACCTCATTTCCTTCTCTTTTAACTGTAATTGTGGATGTATGTGTCGATGCGGGAGCGGAGTCAGCGAGCTGCAGTGTTTCCAGTAACTGCGGCAGGGAGTCAGTCGTCTTTGCCTGCTTCTGGACCGCAGCCCGCCCTAATGCATCATCAATGTACCCATCAGTTTCATGTCTAACCACGCATTGCAAGCCACCGAAGCGAAAACTGGTGATTCTGTAATATCCAGAGGTTCCGGTCGCGCTTTTTGTGCACGCCTTCTCGAAGTTGCGGCCGTAACCTCGGAAGCTCTGAATGACTGTAGTGGTCTCATTCTCCATGCGCGTAAACAGTGCCCTCTTGCCGTCGATAATTTCGACCTGTATCTGAAAGGATTCGCTTGAAGTACCATCGAGGAAGCGGAGAAGTTTTCTGATATTGTTCCGATCCGTTATCACGTCGACACTTCCTATCTCGAAATCAGGATTCTGGGCGAAGAGTGCACCGAACAAGGGCTCGAGAGGCGCATCGGGGATTCGCGCCGCATTTTGATCAATGTACACTCGTCCGGAGTCGGGTTCCAGTTTTAGTGGTCCCGCCGGCGGTGACCAAAGAGGTGGGGAGCCTTTGTTGGCCATTAGAACGAAATATTTGACAAGCGTCTCTCTTAAACAGCTTACCAGGCACTAAAATGGTAGGGACGTCGCTCTCAAGCCAGCTATAAGAGGCGAGGTACTCAAACTCGGTGATTGTTGCATGAGCAGGGTCCAAACGGTCACTCAAGTCAGAGCGAAATATCGCGGCGACGACTTGAGAAACCATGCTGGCACCGGGCGGATGTCGCAAGGCAAAAGTGATGATTTTGAGATGCAATAAAAGCTGCTGAATCCTTAATAATTCGCTTCCTCCATGGATATCGGAGGGAATGGCCGACTTAAATCATCAGCTGATGTTCGTCTACACCCAAGCAGCGCATGATCTGCGCAATGTTGCACAGCAGAACACGCTATGTGCTTAAGCTATGCTTTGTTGGAAGAGCGCATTGCCATTGGATAGACGTGAGAATGCTGAATAAGCATTCTGCGCAGCCTGGCGTTGTAGTAAGAAACTTAATCCTGTTAATGACTATTAAAGCTGGTGAGGATCCTTCTTACATGTGTTAGCTGAAGACATGTTGAGAAAGTAATGGGCCGCTCTATACAGCATTAAAGCAAAGTCAGAAACTAGAAAGGTTGCGTGCTTGGTGAAATACTGTCATCTTGCTGTTTGGTGGGGGCTGTGCAGCGCCAGTAGTGGGATTCCGCCTCGTGCCGCCTACCGTTACTGGAATTGTTAGCGCCTTGCTCTCTTTTCCGTCCAGGTACATTAATAAAGGCGCGGTGAAGCACAAACACGAGAGTATTGAGGCACGAACACGAGCAGGATGCTTACGTGATAGCGTTCTGTACCCTGTGTAGGCGTGGGCTACGGGCTCCGCAACACCAAAAATCCGGGGATAGCTAGCTCTACACGCAACTTTACAGCTTTACTTTTACTTGAAAATATTTGACCCAGAATGATAGGTGCAACGGAGCCGTTCGCTATTTGACTATATAATAGCTATATCACCTAAACATGCAGAGCCTTTCCACCTTTGTATGTGCTTGCAACGATGCCGTTCTACTAGTAACACTTAACCCACCTGCCAAAGCGCAGGCTTCGATTTCCGTGGCCGCCGCACTCTATCTTATACCCCTTCTATCTTATTACTCAGCTGCTTGCTTAGCCTAGGAATCGGCGTTAGTAGGCGCGAGAAGCATGTGGACGTAGTGGGCTTAATTATGTCTTTTGTTTGGTTAGCAGAGGGAACAGCGGCGGATTCCGGCGCTTAAGGGCGATGTAATGGTATGTTCTAGGTTATAAAGTAGGTACTGCTGTGCGTTGGACCGCATCTTAAAGTGTGTGGGATGGCTGTGTTGAAGCTGCGTTAGCTGACATAAACAAGCGCCGCGCCGTGTTCTTAGCACTGCTCCCAATCCAAGTCGGATTTAACTATGTTCCGGCCCTTATGCGATCTGCACAGCCACATACCTTACAGTAAAATACCCGCGTATGTACAAGTATAAGGTGGGAAGTGCGGTGTCATCTCGCATTAGCCAGGATTGGTGATTTGCTTCCGCTAGAAGTACCAATTAACGTGGTGCGTAAAGTTGCGCCTTGTAGCGCACATAGGGCTAATAGACTAGGTAGCAGCTCTTCGTAGCTTGATTGGCCGGCTTTCTAGCATCCTTTACCTCTACGCAACTCAAAATATGCCATTTTCGGCTAGCTATAGTATGAGAGGTTCTAATTGGACCACTAGGGCGTTTAACGATGGCTCTAAAACTACTTCTAACTGAGCTATAAACCAGAGCAAAAATAACAGCATTCAAGCTAGACAATTTTGAACGTTTTTCGCGTGGCATACTTCGGAATAAATTCAATCACATTGTCCTTCCAGTTCCTGACCTCCTCTCCAATCCTAACAAAATTAAACCCAGCTATTTGCTAAAAGGTACCAGAACAATCCGGCAAAGGCAAGAGCACAATCACAAATGGGTCGGCTGCTGCCACAATTATACAGGTTATACAAGAGCCCTCTTGCACAACGTCTTCAGGTGCGGCGTAGCACAAGCAGTTAATGTCCAGCTCAAATTCTTCGTGTTCTAGGCCGGGACAGCTAAAGGCACCTCTGCAATTGTCATTCACATCACTATTATACTGGTAGTTGTTAGTATATTCAAAGTCCGCCTCAAAGCTCCAGGCTTTAATAGTTATGGTCCCGCCGCTTACTCTCCCGACCAGGTTATTCATCAACGGCGTGGTCGCAATATCAATAATGCGAGCATCCAGCTCGTGCTTTTCCCGCTGGCCCTTAGAATCATATTTAATGGGGTTGTTAAAGCAAGCCTAGGACCATATCAGCGCCAGGTCTACAGGTTCTTAGCTAGTTAGAGCCCACTCGCTTATCTGCCAAGTCAGATCCAAGAGCAGGGAATGCTCCCATAGGCCGGCGTAATATTTACTGCCGGTTGCAGACATCAGCACGCTTGCGACTCCAGACAGCGCTAGAAATAGGTCCAGTTTCTATATTAGCAGCCGGTGAGAATAGTCCTCAATCATTTTATGCCACTAGATGGCGAGCTTATTCATATCCACAGGTCAATTAGAGAGGAGTTCATAGAGCTCAGCTCGCGCATTATTGCCATCCTTAAGGGCTTAAGAGCGGCACTTACACCACTGCGATTGTCGACACTTGAAGATTATCTTGGTTGGGCCAAACTAAAGGTATCTTGGAGATAGGATATTCTCTTAGAAAGTCCATGCTCTGTGGAGGAGTGGCACATAACCCCAGTTAATCTCCCCACGACTTTTACTGGGCTTAAATCCTTCCTCGTCATCTATACTAACCTTCTTATACTCATACCTTCGAAACCTAACGTGAACTGTGGTGAAATTGGGAAGAACTCATATATCAAGACATTTATAGAAGTGGTTAGGTATCCGTTTCAGGCTGGTTTTTGATGCTATCGATAAGGCATTGATTAATAATCGCTATCATTAGTCAATAATCGATAATTATCGATAATTACTTGGCATTAGGGTACGTGCCTAAGGCTAAATAATTTATAAAGGGAACTTGGAGGAAGGCTTCCAGAAAAGGTCCTAATAGCTGCCTAATATTAGATATCATTCGTCTAAAATACCACTTTGTTTATAATGTTTTAAACACTCTACCCTCTTAAGGTTTTCTGCTCCCATCTGCGCCCTTTCCTATAATACCGTATAACGTCCCCCTGAAAAGACTCGCTCTGGTTTATCACTTATAGCTGGAATTAAGAGAATATTAATTGCCATATATAATAACCTTGGCCAACGTTTTCTTTGCTAATCTTAATACTACTATTTAAGCGCTGGTATCTTACCAATATCGTACGGTTCCCTATTATAATAATTTTGGTACTCGTCCTAACTTGCTAGTTAAGTATACTTGCCTAGCTTTTAAGCAATCTAATTAAATACGTTAAGTTCCTGCTCCTAAGGTCTCCTTTTATACGATGGAGGACTTAGAGGAGTAGGAGCTTTTTCCTAGTAAGACTCCTAAAGCTCTTTAGCCTTTTTTAATATGGGCTTAACCTACTTTGCTTTCTAGTTTACCTTAATATACTTTATATAACGGTTTGGATAAAGAATAAGGGCAGTAGCATAAAGTGGTAAGTTATCCGTTTTACTATAGTACTTATTAAAGGTCTCCCACCCCTTTTTAATTTAAGCGCTAAACTCCTTATTAGAAGCATGTTTAGACTATTATATAGTATTAGTATTATCTAATTTAGAAGGAAGTCTACTTATAAGCACGGCTTTAAAGTACTAAATAATAATATCCATAGTAAAGAGTATACTATTAATTGTTATATGGTTACCTTAAGTCTCTAGAGTTGCTTAGTAGAATGGTTAAAGGAATTCCTTAATTATATAAAGCCGTTTCTAGTCCTTTAAAGAGAGATAGTCTGCCTAAAGCGTGGTAAAGTGGTTCTTAGTGTAGGTATTAATAGCTCCTGCCTTTTAATTGGCTATAGCTAGTATTTAAAACTAGCTATTCCATCTTATATGGTTATTAAGTGGAATTATTCTCTCTGCTAGATCTTTAAACTCCTTTATACGACCAGCAGAACTGCGGATGTGTATAATAATATTATAAAGCTTACCAAGTGGTCTTATAACCTAAAAGGTTGCCCATTTCTCCTCTTTATCTACTACCTCTCCTTTTCCTTCTTGTTTATTATATAACTCTAATTACTCTATTTTAATTAGACTATAAAATAGGAAGGCTTATACGGCTAAATTAATAATATGGCTAGTATAGCGGATCTGCTAATATGTAGAATCCTATTTAATATCCTCCTCTTTCTGGAGATAGGCTTCTACTATATAATAAAGTGTATTATTTAAAGTAGCGTTATCACAAATAATAGACCTAAGCTTTTGTATAATACTATAGTCCTTAAGGACTGGGAGAAGAGTAGCGAATTGCTTATTTCTGCTATGGTTTGCTACCGTATGAAGCGCGAGGAGGGCCTTTAAGCGCTTTTCTTAACTATAGTTAATAAAGTGGGCGCAGATCCCTAGAAGAAGGAGCCTATTTAGGGAAGTTTAGATATTAAGTAAAAGATAAATACTTAATATTGCTAACTAAAGTTTCTTTTATATAACGTCTTTATAAGTCTACTAGGACTACTTAATCTTCTTTATAACTTAAGAGTGTGCCGTAGTTATAAAGTTAGACGATTCTGGATTAAGTACTTAGTAAAAAGCATAAAATTTAGGCCATTTAATAACTCGAAAAGGAAGGTTTTGTATAACAATTAGGGTAATTAAAGCCTTATTAATTATATCCTGATTTAGATGTTTTTGGTAGACTTAAGTATTAATCTCTTCTATTTGGCCTAAAGACTCTACTTGGGTATAAAGTTGCTGTAGTTGGCGGACGGTTTCTTCTTAAATTGGACCTAGAGTTTGGTTAACATATATTCCATGCTTTAACTTAAGATATCTACGCATATTTATACTAACCGAAGTGCTATACGGTGGTGTTGCTGTACAGTGTATACAGAACTTAAGCCGAGAATTCTCTTTATTATGTGCCGTTCGAGTATGGACCCATGTCGTATGAGCAGATTTACCCCTTCCTTTTAATTTAGTTTTGACTAAATTATAGGTAGTTAAAGGCGTAGGAAGAGATAAATTAATTTTGGAATCTATAATTTGTACAGAATAATTAAAGAGAAGGAAGGAGTTTAGAAATTTTGGTTAAGCGGTGAGAATTATTAATAAGAATCGATAAGAATCGATTATTATTGATAACGATTATTAATCAATCTTATCGATAATAAGTTATCGAAAACCACACTGATCCGTTTGATCCCGCTGTCACAACTATTTGCGCTAGTAGCAGCGATTGTAACATATAAGTTGCCATATATAGTCGCCATCTTCGCGGACTGCTTAACCCAGTCATTAAAGTCGCCCTGGATGGTACACAACGCATCTATCCAGAGGTATAGGATATTCATATCTCGGCAAAGCAGAATGCGGTCTTTATATATCTGCGGCAACTTGATCCAAGGTATACGTTTCTGAAACGCTTGGATCGTCTCTGTTATGGTCTTTATTTAGTTTACAACACCCCAGCAATAGCCTAAGGCGGCATAACTGCCCCTAGATTTCTTGTCCGTGACGAAAATAAATGGGTTAGGCAACTTGGTGTCTGGGTCCGTCCAGGAGATGTTCAGAACTCACAAGGGGAGCCTAGTACGACCTGCCTCGCCAGACCTGCACTTTTTGTGTTGTTTGTAACAATCCCTAAGCCATTGCTTCGCCATCTCACCGCTATAATACACATAAGAAGTAGTAGATAGATGATTTGCTACGGACGTTATGGATGGCCACAGCAATTTGGGGTTACCTGTCATTATCTTAGCAATACTTAATTAATGTCTATGCTCGCAAATGGAGATTTTGCGGTTTGGGGCGAGGGAGAAAAGTACAATGCTCTATTACCAGATATATAGTACTCCAGAAACGCATATATAGTATTATTACCAGACTTAGGATCATATTCATTATCGCATATCTTAACCATAAAGAGCCGTGGCGGAGTGGCGGATAAGAATTCAATATGAAATCCGTTGGCCAGGGCAGCGCTATCAAACCACTGGTTCTGCAGTATACCTTTAACAAGTACAGCGCAACCCCTACACTTCCCATTCCTTAATTTCTTAGTGGCTCCAAGAAACTCGCCTAATTTCCACACATAATAAGGACGACGACTATTGGGATCCGTGTTTGACTTTTCAAGCAGGATACACACGCAGAGAGGACAAGTGTCGGTAGCAAACTCATTGTAAGCAATTGAAACTTCTGCCACATCCTTCTCCTCCAATACATATATAGGAGCCATTTTGACGGTTTTGCTTGATATTATTTGTGAAGCACAGAACATTCAGCTAACTCAAAACACTTCGTACCCCGCCTTCACACATAAAGATTCAGCAGTTGAGCAACCATGGGATTTCTATCATTGCACTTCTAACTAGAATTAATGAGCTCTTTTAGTTTCCTGATCTTATATAACTACACATCGCCGCTTAACCATCAATGAGAGTGTTAAGAGAACTGCGGCATATTCGCCTTACGTGACTGGGGCGTTTATAAGTTATATGCATGTAGATTCATCCTAGAATGATTTAATTTTGATAATATCTTAATAAGAAGTTAAACATAATCCTAGTTAAGTCTAGTCTGCTAGCTCGACCATTCCAGACTATTCCTGTATCACACTACAGTCCGCCAGGATCGGCAGTATTTAGACCCACACAACACACCAACCGATAAGTTTTAATGCAACAGCTCTAGCAGTGGCAGTATAGTAGCAGTAGCGGCGGTATAAGTTTTATCTTATACTCCTAATATCGTTAACACTCCCACTAACTTATTTGCATATTTAGGCAGGAGAATCCCTACCGGTGCAATCCAACCAACATACTTCATTTAAACAGGGCGTCAAGTGCATCCTGCTGTACTATAAATTTAACAAGGGCTTTCTCTTCCCATAGGTAGAGATATTATTGGCTTTAAGCCTTTTCTTTAATCAAGGGTTAATTGCGGGCACAATACTGGAGAGTAGTGCAAGTAATACCGCTATGCTCCGCTAAAGCACGGAATTATCTCCGCATACCAGGCGGTACACCTTATGCCAGTACCTAACTGGCTTCATCCATGTCAGTCTACTAGGATAGTAAGGGGTTGTGATGGGAAGAAAGTGAGAGGGAACATCGTTAAGGCATTACCAGGCAACCATAAATGCGGCGGTAACCTAAAATAAGGCATATTATTCTTAGAAACTTCTAAAACTTCTAGTTATGCGCCACAGACCTATAGACGCTAATCCCACTATAAGAAAGTCTTGTAATAATAATAGAAAGGGAACAAGTAAGGGATAAAGCGGGCGTAAGGGGCTTAGAGTGTAGGTGAGGTGGGACCAAGGCTGACCCTAAAGAAGGGCCTATTTTAGATATATCTATTTTTAGTAGTCTATAACTCGAATTCTTAACGCTGTACTAGGCTATAGCTCTCTTATAGATTAAATAAATTCTAATATTTATAATAAACCTTAAGACTTTTTCCTACCGGCCCCTAAACGTTTGTTTAAGCGAGGTATATACATATGCTGCGACCCAGTTAAGACAGTTAATAGCAAATGGTTTAACTTAGGTTTAGGTATAATATTTTATTTAGCGAATGGTGGTTAAGACTAAGCTGGCTAGGTGGATTGTTAAGTTATATTTACCAGCCCACACTAAGAGGATAGAGTGGGAGGTTAAAGTGCTAAGGTGCAGGTATACTAGTAAGGAGGGTGCCAACCTGTTCTAGCCCTATCCTTATGTTAGGGGCGCTGAACATTTTAAAGACTAATAGTGGAGTATTTATATGCGTGGTGGCTATAAAGATGAGTTTAGAGTATAGCCTTACTACGCCTAACACGTAAAGCGAGCTTAATCTGCGGCAGGTCCCATAGTGGGAACTAAATCCAGACACTAGTAGTAACAACCACTACTACATTAGATATTATTTGTTTCAGAAATTCTAAACACCTCTCCCATAAGCCAGGAACGTCTAGATTTAATAGCAGTGCAAAAAGATATAAGGATCATTGCTTATTGTCGGTATCACTTCCGGTGATACGTAATGCTATTGCAATAGTATGGGGTGGTAACTGATTTTGATTGATGCTTATTGATTCTCCTATTCTACAGGTGGAATTTGGTGGATTTCCTGAGCTCGCTTAGCTCACGTGATCGCGTGCAACTGCATTGCGAAACCTTGTTCAGACACTTATAATAGGGGACAGTATGCAGCCCTAGATAACCTTGCCAAATATAGCTACTAGATACGATTCCAGATAAAAATGGCCCGGAACCTTGCCCAGCCCTTACGAATATTAACGATCCAAACTCTTTGTTACTTTAGAGGTTAAACTAAAGCACCCCTCCACGGCCCTAAAGATTGCAGTGCTTATATAAGGAGCCACTCGTTGTTTGACTATATAACAGCTATATTACTAAAACATGCCGAGCCTTTCCACCTTCGTATGTGCTTATAACGACGGCGTTGTGCCAGTAACACTTAACCCACTTACCAAAACGCAGGCTTTAATCTTGGTACTCTATATCATGCTAGCCGGTTGTCCACTACCATACCCACTATAGCTAAGGCCCACTCACCCACTCTATCCTATCCTATACCTTTCCTATCTCATCTTATTCCCCTTTAAGGGGGTAGTACCAGACACCTGGCTAGTGCTTAGTATAGATCAGTTGTAATAGGCTCAAGAAGCATAAGGATATAGTAGGCTTAGGCACCTATTTCGCTTAGTCAACAGTAGTACCAACAACGGGTCTACAAAGCTCGAGGGCGATACAATAGTATATAGCTATCTCACGGAAGCTATCAAGGTAGATACAATTATACATTATACCGCATCTTAAAGTTATACAATAGCTGTGTGGAAAGCTAATTACGGTATCAAGGCTGCACATCTTAGTTAATTAAATAAGCGCCAGGGCCTTTTAGAACTTTAACCCTACTCCCAATCCAAAGTCGGATTTTATAATATCCCATACACTTAGCAAAGGCTTTACACAGCCATAGGTCTAACAGTTATCATAAATAAATTACATAGTAATGATTATATAGAGCGCGGGGTCGTTTTATACTAGCTAAAATTAGTAGTTGGTTTAATTGGAAGTACTAACTAGGGTAGTAGCCTTGCATAAATTTGCGCGTAACAGCAGACATAAAGCTAATAATAACTTCCTATTATTATAATAAGGCTTTAAGGCTTGGATAAGACCATTATATATAGTTAATAAGTGGTAAAAGCCTAATGGTGATGCTATGGGGGAGAAATTCTATTACGGTATAGAAGGAGGCTCTCTATAAATTAGGCGCAAAGGCGATAATGCAAACATAATTTAGAAGTAGAAGGTATCTCAAAATGTCTAAATTTAGCTACAATATAAGACTTATAAAGAAATATAGTAAAGCTTAATATACGCGCTAAATTATAGTCACTTAAAGTCAAAGTACCCCTTATATTTTCTAGCACAGTGGGTTTTCCAGCACGTAGGAAGGGACATTAACTTCCTTCTAATTCTAAGGTTTACCTATCCTCTCTTACCTTATACTATTTACTACCTTTATCTAGCACTAAAACCCAGCAAAAACCCAACTATACTTAGCTATAGAGTGGATAAACTAATCATTAAGCAAGTCCAATTGTTTTAAGTTATTTTCCTACCAGAAGCACTAGTCTATAGCTCTAAATAGACTAAATACAGGGAGTTAGAGCTAGGTAGAGTTAATTATAAATTTTAATTCACTTACTTTGGTTTATTAGCAAACGTTAGTTTATACCTTATTATATATACCTCTACCTTAAATAGCATCGTATAAGTTAGAGATATATTTGTATACCAAACTACAGGTTATTACGCCTGGAATATCTATCTACTACTAACAAATAGCAGGTAGGTTCTCCTACTAGGTAGTTAGAGGCCACTATAAGCACTATATAAAAAGGAAGACGTAAACAATTTCCCAAGTTTGCCACCTTCCTATTAGCTTTCTCTCCACTATAAGAATTAATTTCTTTACCTAGTCCCAGGCTCTCTCGCGGAGGCTCTCCAACATAATAATCGTTAAAAGTCTCTTAATGCCTACCTTTTGTTCTTATATCCACTCTATAATACTTTATAGAAATAGGAGAATTGGTTTTAATTTATATGCTCTTATAAAAAACTATAAAAATATAGGCCTCTGGAATCCCCCTCTCCCTAAAAAAAGGTAGCCAACCAGCTATTAGCCGAGCTTATTAATATTTACTTAAGTTATATATTCTATTCTGCCATTTAGATTAATTATAGCTTCCCTATTACTAATATCTAAAGTTTTATACACTAACCTAGTCTAATTAATCTTGTCTTTGCTTATCCCTAATATGTCCTTTAGTAGTCTAATAACTAGTATATTACTACTTAAAGCTTTATACTTAAGAGGCCTAAAGTCGCGATTTTTTCTTATAGAAACCTCTAGAGATATTAGTAAAAAGGTTAATAGTAGGTCGAATGCTCTATATAGAAAGTAGTGATATATAACTATAAGTATTCCCAAAACTCCTATAACAACGGCTTAACCAACATATATAGCTTTATCTTAAAAATCTTGGACAAGTGTAAAGAGGCCAAATAGGCCAGCTTCTATAAGATATAGCCCAGCTAAAAGCTGCTTAATAGCCTTTAGATAGAAGAGGCCACTACTATTAATATTTATATGGACAATATATAGCATATTATACTAATAGACCAACTAAAAAATAGTAAAAGTAATAACTTATAGGAGCGAAATCAACGGAGAGATAATTAAGTATATAAGGCCTAGTAGGTCAGCTGCTAATTTTTAGAGAGAAGAAATTAAACCTTACTAATACAAGATAGGTTTATATAAACAGGGACAAAAACGCCCTACTAAATTAGTATAACATCCGTTTTCTTTGCCAGCTTTTAAGTCACTATATAATTTAGTAGTAGTAATAATATTAGCTAGTTGACCAGTATACCAATCTAGAGAAGTGCGCTAGTACTAACTAATAATGACTATAATAGCACGTAAGACAAGAAGTAATTACTGGCTTTAGGAAAGCTTTTTATAAGCATAGCTAGCAATAACACTACGTCCCCCCTAACTTTATTAAAAATTATAGTTAAACCTATAGAGAGAGAAACTATAAGAGTAATTTAAAGGAAGAGAAAGGAAAAATAATAATCTTATATTAAAAGTTCTACCGCAACCTTAGAGTGAATCCCTTATTTTTATACAAGGTACTATAAGCTAAAAGAGAATAAAGCTATAAATGTAGATAGCATTATAGGTAGCAAAACACCATATATAAGCCTAAGCAACTAGTCTAGCAGTTTATTAACCTAATCAAGCTATAAGATAGCGCGAATTAGATAAATAATTTAAGAGAAAAGGCTAGTAAAAGTAACAGGAACCACATAGAGGACCATTAGCACCATAATAGCAGTGTTTGAAATTACTATACGGAAGAAGTTTTCCTACCAACTAATAGAAATATTGTCCTATAGGATGTCCTTAGGTAATATCTAGAGGTTACAAGGCCTTATATAGTTAGTGGTTTCGTATAACACTATTTACCATACTATTTACGCCGCTATTTATATATTAAATTTAATAAAAGCCAAGTTTAGGGCGGGAAATCTTTTCGGTATCTTCTTAGCAGATTTAAGCTTAGAACTTAGGCGTCTATACTCTTCCCTATAGTAATCAATAGTATCAACCTTAGGTCATAGGAAAGATGTTAATATCTAAGTAAAAAGTCCTTTAGGGAGCGTAACAAGTTCGCATTTACTCTTATTAAGGTAAGCCTCCCACATTGCCTTGCAAGTTTTATTATAGTGCTCTTTTTACTTTCCTTTACTATAGTCTTAAAGAACTTCCCAAATAAGTCTAATTTTAGCTTCCTTAAGTACTACTACAATATTATTACACCTCTTTACGCTTTCGGAAAGCGTGGTAAAATTTCTATTTAGGTTAATATTACGGACACCTTTAGGAAACAAGTTAAACTATTATTTAAGCTTTCCTAGGTAAAGCCATTTATTAGGAATTAAGTTAATAAGAATAGTAGTTAAAAGGATATACTAGTTGTCACGGAGTAGGCACGAGCCGAGATACAATGCACTAAACGAGGTAGTAATTGAGAAGGCTACGTACACGTAACTATGCGTGGTTAATACAAAGACATTGGATGAAGAAGAAGAGTCTTTATATGCCAGGTACGGGTATAAATAGGGGTTGTAGGGGAACGTGCGTAGGTGTCTCGGGACGAACGTAAGCATGGGTCAAGAACGTTAAAACGCGCAGAGTGTAACGGAACCTTATAGCAGGAACTACGATAGGTCCTATTATTGGGCTGAGTATGTAGATATAAACAAGTAAACAACGTAATAACAACTAGTGGAGTGGTTGCCTAACAGATTAACTCTAAGTGTTTTCTAAGATTTACTACAAAGAGAGAACTATCTGGGTAGGGACTGTGGTCCTTTAAATATATAACCATATGCCTAAGAAATCCCTTCGCTCCATAAGGTATATATACTCTATCTACTCCATTACAGATTACATAGATTATATAGATTATACAGATTATATTACGTAACCTTAGCTACTATTCCTCATTATATAGTTCTACCGGATCTATCCTAGACTATACCTATATTAACTAACTAGCTTCCGCCAACTCTTCTCTAAGTAGTTATAATATTGTACTTAAGCTGTCTATAACACTATCTCCCTTCTCTCTATCTTCGTCCTTAAAGATTCCTAATATCTCTAAGTTATCCACTAAAGGTATAATGTCCGTTTAATTAATCTGGTTAATATCCTTACTTATTATACCTAAAGCTTCTTCTTCTTCTTCTATAGCCCGTTAGTCTCGCACTATTACCGCAATACTATCTCTAGGTAAGATAATGCCGTCTCTATATTCTTATTATATAAAAGAGGGGTTAGTCTATATCGCGCTAATAAGTCCTTTATCTTAATAACCTTTCTCTTGCTTAAAGTGCACTAAAGCAAACATTTAATTATCCTATAACGTTCGCTCCATCTTTAACGCTAAGTATATACATCCTATAACTTTTAACAGTCTTTAGGTTTCCTAAGTAACTTATTATAGGGTCTTATATTTAATCTACCACTAAAAAGCTTAATAGTAAGCTAGCCTCAGCGCTACTTAAGGTTTAATATATCTTAGAAGAGTCCGTATATATCCTTAAAGCCTAATATCTAGCTTACGCTCGTCTTTAATGCCTTAAACATATCCATAAAAAGGTTTATTTTAAGGAGTGGAAACTTATTTAATAGGGTTTGTCTAAGCTAGGTAACAAAAGAATAGACCTTCTTCCTATAAGGGAAACAACTCTAAGTAGCTTAGCAATTGCTCCTCTTAGGTCCCCCTTAGGTAACCCATTCTTTAGCAATCCTTCTTTATTAATACTACCTAACCTACTCTCTTCTAATACTTTTATACCTTTCCTATAGCGTTCTCTAAGTTGCTTAGTAGTTCCTAGGTAGTCTTACTATAGCCTATCCACTTTACTTTATACCATATTTCGTCATCCACGTTTTTATAGCTAATAATTTTTAAAACTTGCTATTTATCCTCTTCTTACCCTTTATATATATCTGCCTTATAAACTAGTGGTTTAATACCTCCATATACTAGTTCTAGTATTATAACGTGCTGTATAGGGTAAAATTTTATTTTAGTTAGTAGGTTTAACTTAAACATAACCAATAAAATTCTCTATGTAATTTTAAAAGGTGCTAGTCTAACATAGTCTAACTTTTTACTTAGTCGTTAACTCTTAAAATTTTTATATAGTAGCTACACTTTATCTCCCTCCTTAAGATCTGGTCCCTTAGATCTCTTAGCGTTATAGTACCTTTTTATTCACTCTTATACTAGTTTAGCTATTTCCTTAAGGTCTACATAAAGATTTATTAAAGTCTCTATTCTTTCTTTAGCTGTGCTACTTATCTTCTTTACTTATTATAGTAATAATAATAACCTTAGCTCATACCCATAGTTTACCTTAAATAGTAATATTCCTATTCCTTTTTATAGTGTTGCATTATATACAAACTATATAACTAGTAATAACAATACCTAATTATTCTATGCATAATTAACATAGTGCCTTAGATACTGTTCTAGTGTCTAGTTTAATCTTTCCGTTTATCTATCCATCTGCGGATAATACGCTATTAAGATTACTGCGCAAACTCCTTATTCCGCTAAGAATACCTCCTAGAATACTATTATAAATCTTAGATCTCTATCTAATATAATCTTGCTTAGTGCTCTGTGTCTTACAAATACTTCCTTAATATAAATTCTAGCAATATTTTCTACTAACATTTTTTCTATACACACTATAAAGTATCCCCACTTTATAAGCTTGTCCACTACTACTAAGATTACATTATAATCTTATCCTGTAATAGGATCTTTTAACTTTAGTAACTTAATAATAAAGTCCTATAATATAACTTCCTATAGTCTTTCTAGTGTTTTAATAGGTTATAGCCCTCTATATAGCTTATACCTCGCTAGTTTATTTTTTTAGTAATCTAGACACTCTTTTATAACTTATCTCGCTAGTCCCCAGATTCCTTAAATAACATATTTCTCTTAAAGTCTTAACACTAAGCCTATAGCTCTACTATGCCCTTAAGTTAGTCCCTTATAGAATAACTTAATAAACTCTTTTATAATAGACCTTAGAATATAAGTTACTTCTCTATTTTTATACTATTCCATATCTAGATCCTCTACCTATGCTTCTTAGATCTTCTATATCTAGTTACTCCCTAATAACTTATAGACCTAGCTTTCTCTTATTACTGCTATCTTAGGATAATTATACCTAATTAGTCTATCCTAATCCCTTCGCAATAAAGCCGCTAACGGCTTTTTATTACTTTATAGTTTAGCTTTCCTACTTAAAGTATCTACTCATATATTATCTATACCTTTAGTATACTAAATTTTAAAATAGTATTCTATAAGCATCTCCGCCCATCTAACCTATCTTTAGTTAAGTTTCTTCGTCGTTAGAAATCCTGTAAGGTTTTTATAGTCTGTTTTAACTATAAATAGTTTCTCTATACCTTATAAGAATGCTCTCTATTTCTTTAATACTGTAACTATACCTAACAACTCCTTATTATAGATGTTATAGTTCAGTTCTAGTAGTATTATTTTTTAACTATAGTATACTACTAGATGCTATACGTCCTAATGCTTCTATAGCAAACATACTCCTAGTATAAAGTCTAATATATCTATCTCTATAACCGTTTCTAACTTTAGTTAGTAGACCTTAAGGACTAGTTCCTAGGTAAACAACTCTTTAAGTTCTTAGAACAGTTTCTTCTACTTATTACCCCAAACCTATAGTTCCTCCTTTTTCGTTAACCTTATAAATAGCTTAATGCTCTTTAACTATTATACTATAAACCTCCTATAGTAATTACAAAACCCTAGGAACGATCTTAACTACATAACATTCTCTAGTTCTTACCAACTTACTATAGCTTTAACTTTCTTTAGGTCCATACTAATTCTTCCTAGTTTAACAATAAATCCCATAAAATCGGTCTTTCTCATAAAGAACTCGCATTTCTTAATTGCTACTAGCATCTATTCTTCTTATAGTCTCTTTAAGACCCATTTAACATATCTTCTATATTCTTTCTTACTTTCTAAGTAGATAATAATATTATTAAGATATGCCATAATAAACTTATTAAGGTGTTCTCCTAACACACTACTAATTTGCTTTTAAAACGTTACTAGTACATTTATAAGCCTAAATTGCATAACTAATAGTTTATACAGTCCTTCCTTTAACCTAAAGACTGCCTTCTATTTATCACCTTCCTTAATCCTAATTTAATAGTACGCCCATCTCAGATCTATCTTTATAAAGATCTTTGTATTACCTATCCTATTTTAGATTTCACTAATTAAGGGTAAAGGATACCTATCCTTTCTAGTAATACTATTTAACTATCTATAGTCTATATATATCCTAAGTTTTCTGTTTTTCTTTAGGATAAACAGTACTAGATATCCTACTAATAACTATAATAGTCTAATATATCTCTTCTGTAAGTTCTCTTAAATAAACTCCTTAAGTGCTACTAACTCTATTTTAGTAAGCTTATAGATTAGAAAGAACTTTAGACTAGTTCCCTCTTTTAACTCTATTTTATAGTCCTACACTATATATTCTAACAGCTTTTTACTTTCTAGTAACTATAACTTTTTACCATACTTATAGTATCTCTTTGGTATATAACTTAAGCTTTGCTTAGTCTCTTTGTATATCACTCCAACTTAGTACTATACCAGCTTGGTTTGCTATTACACTTTACATTATTAAGTATCTTTAATATTAACCTAACCTATAACCTAATTAACTTTTGGATTATATTCCTATAACTAAGGTATTCTTAGTATTGCCTCGTCTTTTCCTAATAGTAAAATATCAAAAAATACTCTAACTGGTCTCCCTTTAATAGTTAACTAAATAGGTCCTGTTTTAAGATTAATAATACCTTCTCTATAGGCTATCTAATCTCCTAAAATTATTATAAGTGGATATAGGTGCTCCTTTTATCTATATAGTAACCCTATCCTCTCCACTACTACTAGCAATATATAGTTTCCTATTACTTTACTATCTATTAACGCTTTAAACTGCTAATCTTGCCACTTAACTCATAAGTTTAGGTATTGTTCTTAAATTCCTTTAAGGGTCTAAGGCTCTACTACTAGTTCCCTCTAGTCCTGTAGGCCTCCCCTTTTCCCAACTATTAGCTACTAGATCCTACTTATACTTAGTCCACTTTTAGCTAATACTTAGTTCACTTCTTTTCCTCTATATACTATAGATAAGTGTTCTCTAGGTAATCCTACTACTATTATCCCTCTAGGCATTCTTCCATAAGGAATCTTCTAGGTTAAAGTATTAGGTCCCCTTAACTTTATACTTCTACTAGGTGCCATCTATATATATACTTAGCATCCCTAAACCGCTTTTCCTTTAGTGCCTAATATATTCTTACTGGGTATTTCTAGTTCTTATTTTTTGGTGCCCTATATATATTACACACATTATCTATATAAGCTATCCACAATAGTGTATAATACGCTAGGTAACTTAGGTTAACTCTTAGCTTATCTTTATTCTTAAGTTTAAACCTATACCTAGTTAACCTAACCACTAGTATTTCTACTGCGGGTATTAAGATTTATTATTTACTTCTCTAGTCCCTAGATCCTTCTTCTAGGTTCCTTAATATTATAATTAACGCTCCTTTAATATAATTTATACATTTTTCCGTAATAGGTTAGTCTTAGATAACTTTTTCGTCCAGCTATATATAAAAATCTTCCTATTTATTATTATATCGTTGCCTATACCACTTTCTATATAACTGGTTTAGTATATATAATCTATTTATAAGAAAGTACCTTGTTATCGCTGAGTTATAACACCCTTTAGTATATCTTTTTTTAAATTTAACTAAAATATCTAGATCCTCTTCTTATTCCAGTTTATCTAACTATTTTACTCTAGGTGTCCCTACACTAAGCCTATTAGTAACTCTTTATACGGGTACTTTATCCCTTATATAACCTAGCATAGCTAACCTCTTATCTAGCTTTTGCTCTTACTATACAATAATTCTTTATCTAAACTTATCTATAGTTTCTTATTTCCCGCGTCTTATAGCTAGATCTTTAAAGTTACTTTACTTTCTAATTTTAGTATTAACCTTTCGGTCTTTAGGCTAAATACTATATTTACCTAGAATTACTGTAGTTCTTATTTATTTCTTAAAATCTTAGCTTCCTACTAATGTTCTTACTCATTCCCCAAACTTATAGTTCTTAAACTTACGTCCTATACTTATTTTTTTATTACTAAACTAAGTTGCTGCTCTTTCCTATTAGTTTTTATCTATTATAGGCTTTTAAGCTATCCTTGTTGCGTCCTATAAGTCTAGAGCCTTTTTTATCTCTTCTTAAGAGTCTTAGACCTATGGCCTTTTACCTTTTATAAGTGGTAAGCTAGCACTAGTAGTTATCTACTTGCTTAATTATCTCTAGATATTACTCCTTCTATCTTATAAAGCGATGGATATTATATCTAATGGTATTATAACGCCCATTACTAATCCGCGTTCTATAGTGGTTTCAGTCTCTACTTCTATTACATTACTAAGGTATAAGTGCTCCCAGTTAGCCTCGTTTTCTTCCTCATTACTATTAATTAATAAGTACTCTAACTCTATTATTATTATTACTAATCTTTGTCCGTATATTACTTTAATATCTTAATCTAGCTTATAGAGTTAATCCTATTCTTTATCTAACTCTATAGTTCCTTTAAGTCCTCTTAACTCTAGCTCTTACGGCTAATAGCTTGCGCCATACTTAGCGTCTTTATAAATTTGGTATACGTTGTTATAATAAAACGCAAAGTGCTTAATTAAACACTCCTTAGTCCCGCGCAACATCCCTATATCCATATTATTATACTCTAACAACCTAGTGCCCTTTACCACGTGGTTACTCTAACTACCTCTATAGTCTCTAGCGAAATAACCTTGTTTTCCGCAATTTATATAAGCTCCATCTTTAAACCACCTTTCTTATTATAGAGTCCGCCTAAACATCTTCTACTACTAAGATCCCTAGTTTAGCCTCTACTCCTTAGTCCTATAATTACTTAATCCTTAACCTCTAGGTTTCTATAGTTTCTTTATCTATCTCTTAAATTTTTTAGTACCGCTTAGGTCTATTAGCTCTGCGCCATTCCATAGTTTTTAGCTCTGTGTTTACTAATACATACTCTACACCTTATACAACTGTAGAACTCTATCTTGCCCTTTCTTAGCTTATTCCCTTTAATAGATCCTATTATTAATCTTTATTACTTAATCTATTAACTCCCTTAGAGTATCCGCATCTTTTATTAGAATAATTACGTCCTAGACTTTAGCCTTAAGTCCCTATTTATACTGTGCCATAAGCGCCCTATTGTTCCATTTAACCTATATAGCTAGCGTTTAAAACTGCGTTATATACTCTATTACTAAGGTTCGTTATACTAGGTTCTAAAGCTTTTATTTTACTATAGTTGTTGCCTCCAGGTCTCCAAATATCTATATTAACTATTCTGCAAACCTATTCCAACTGGTAAATATATACCGTATGTCTTAGTTAGTAGTTATTATGCTATTAGCCTATATTTCGGTAAGATACGGTTTAAACCACTTAAGTACTCTTCCTATTAGGAACAATTCTATATATACCACTTAATCTAACAATATTGCTAACTTTACTCCTTTCTATATAACCTTAAAATGTATCTATATAAGGAATCCTTTAAGTTTTAACTTCTCTCCCAAAAACCGTTTAATTAAAGGTAACTTAACCTTTACTACTCCGATTCCATTAATGCGTTTCTTAAGTATCCTACTATTATCTTATAAGTAATTAACTATTTCCTATAACTAACCTTGCGTAATTAACTGAGAATCCGCCTCTTCTATACTAGTATCTCCTCCTATGCCTAAGGTTGTAGCTGCCGTTAATGGCGTTGTAACTAGTGCTTTAGGTGGCATATTATTTAACCTTATTTAATACCATAACCGTAGTAGTAAATGTGTAACGGAACCTTATAGCAGGAACTACGATAGGTCCTATTATTAGGCTAGGTATGTAGATATAAACAAGTTAACAACGTAATAATAACTAGTAGAGTGGTTACCTAACAGATTAACTCTAAGTGTTTTCTAAGATTTACTATAAAGAGAGAACTATCTGGGTAGGGACTGTGGTCCTTTAAATACACAACCATACGCCTAAGAAATCCCTTCGCTCTATAAGGTACATATATTCTATCTACTCTGTTATAGATTATATAGATTATACAGATCACATAGATTATATTACGTGACCTCGGCTACTATTCCTCGTCATATAGTTCCACCGGATCCATCCTAGACCGTGCCTGTATTAACCAACTAGCTTCCGCTGACTCTTCTCTAAGTAGTTATAACATCGTACTTAAGCTATCCGTAACACAGAGACGTGAGAACGAGTAAGTCCCGTGATACTAGTTATTTTACTAAACCTTAACATATTTCTAGAGCTTAGTCTATATTATAAAGCAAATATATACTATAATACCTATACCTAGAATTAAGTGCACCTAATAATAGTCTATATAAGACAACCTAATATTAGCCTAACTTAGTCTATTAAGACCGTTTATACTATTACTAGCGCCCCTTCCCTAGAGGAAGTCTAAAGGGATAAGAATTAGTAGAATAACTAGGGCAATAGGTCTAAATATCTTTAGTAGCATATAGAGATATTAAAGAAAGAAGTATATATTAAGGTTTAATATATAGTTTAGGCTAGGAGGATAAATTAGTAACTAAAACCAAGATAGCGTATAAAAAGCAAATTCTATATTATAAACCCAGCCCTTATCTAGCGCACTAGGGAACAAATTTTAGCATAGCGCAAAAATTGGTAGCTGGAGTACGTACTAAATAGTAGGAAGTTTTCTTTAGAGAATAAAGAATAGAATCGTCTTAAGCCTAAAAATAACTATTCCAGTGGTTAAAGAAGCGAGGAAAGAACTTAGAGAAATGCTATATAACTGCTCAGCTTTTCCTATTAATACAGTAAGGGTAGTAGCAATAGTAGGTACCAAACTTAAGGTTAATTTAATTATCTTAACGGTCCTCTTAATAAAGCTAAGTTATACTGGTTTCAGAAATAGTATTAAGTTACCTACAATATTTTATACCCTTACATTTTTAAGGACCCTAAAAAATGGCTATATTATAAAAATGGTGCCTATAAAAAATAGCAAGATATAAGTCCTATAGATAAGCGCGAGCAATAAACTGCAAGAAATATTTTATTATATTTACGCTAACCTTAAATAGGCACTAGTTACACTTATCGTAAGTAAACGGCGCTATTATTTAATTGCTTTTCCTCTTTATATCTAATATGCCTACAACGTAACAACATGCTAGAAATAATATTAATATAGCCCTATATCTTATATAAGACTATTTATAAAGCTAGGTAAATAGGGACTAAGTATATAATACTAATACTCTAAAAAGGCTATAAAGCGCACTTAAACTATAGATAAATATAATTAAAGAGCAGTTAAATCCCTTAGTAAGACTTAAGACAACTAAAAAAGCAACGTTAATACAGAAGGAAAGAGCTGAAAAAATAGTACTAAAGAGAGAAGCCGTAGAATAAAGAGAGGAAGAGAAAAAGGAAGAGAAAGAGAAAGAGAAAGAGAAAGAGAAAGAGAAAGAGAAAGAGAAAGAGAAAGAGAAAGAGAAAGAGAAAGAGAAAGAGAAAGAGAAAGAGAAAGAGAAAGAGAAAGAGGAAAAGGAAGAGGAGGAGGAAGAGGAAGAGGAGGAGGAAGATGAAGAGGAAGAGGAAGAGGAAGAGGAAGAGGAAGAGGAAGAGGAAGAGGAAGAGGAAGAGGAAGAGGAAGAGGAAGAGGAAGAGGAAGAGGAAGAGGAAGAGGAAAAGGAAGAGGAAGAGGAAAAAGAAGAGGAAAAGGGAGGAGAAGAAGGAGAAAGGGAGGAAGAGTTTAGTGGAAATAAATCCAAGTTTAACCAGATACCGCCATTTGCTAATATAACCCACCAAATAATAGAGGCCCCCTTACCTACCAATGTTACAAATACAACTAAACTGGATTTGTAAGACGTATTATCTAATATACTGTCGCTTACTAATAGCTTAGACAGTATAGATTTGGAACAAGGAAATGGTTTAAGTCCTCTTTTTAAACCGGAGGAAATAGGTATAATGGCACCAGAAGGACTAAGTAAAAATTGTTTAGACTATAATATAAATAGTTCTGTTTGTACCAACTTAATGGTACAGGTGAGTCATATCCCGGGGCACGAAATACGTATAGTATCGTATGCTCTTTAGGATGGTGGTGACTGTGGATTCTATTGAGGTAGACTACGTGGTCTATATACTAACGCGCCTCCCCCCTAATTAGTCAGCACGTAGGTAGTTGGTGCACCAAACGCGTAAATACGCGTTCGTACACCAGGTGCTATAATCATACACTAGCGGTACTTGGAAAATGAAACCACTTATATACAGCCTCCATAATTGCCTCAATAGAACTATAAAACACATAAGGAAATACATAGGAAATCCCTCCTAAGGTGCCTTCTGGACTGCCTTCCAAATGGTGCTCCGAGCTGGTTGTAAGTCCTGCTTACGGTCCATAAAATAAACCGTACGGCCTTCTAACGGGCCGTAGATGGACCGTACGGCCTTCCAACGGCCGTAAATAAACCGTAAGTGCTCCGTTAGTCTCGTTCCACCCATTCTATAACCTTTAGGTTAAGCTTATTTGTGTTAATTAGGGTTTTAAGGGCTTAACATAGCTTTGCCTTAGTCATAGCGTCTACTAGGTTGTTTCCGCCACTAATCCATTTAACCTCCACAATTTTATGTTATTTATAGGCCTAACGTAAGCATATTAGGTCGATTATAAGCCTCTTCTCTTATATCATACCTAGTTTAACTAGGCAGTTATAGAGGGACTTTAAATTGGTACATAAAACCAGGGGTAACTGCTCCAGTTATAGAATCTTCTAGACCGTTAATTTGATTACAGCTACTATATTAAAGCCATAGGCTAGTGCATATAGTTCAGAAGCTAGTACACTACGGGTTACTCATTTGCACTTAATTAAAGACTAGTGCAGTATATTTGCGTCCTAATTACGGTCCGTAAGTACAATCACAAAGCCGATTTGTAATAATAGGTCTTTATTATTAGTAAAGGAGGCGTCCGTAAATGCCAGTAAGCTAAGGGAACTTAGGTCTAGTGGTACAAAAGTAAGTCCCCTTACTGCATTGTTAATTTGCCACTAAATACGCTTATTAAGCTGCTTAATATTTTCTTCTTATAGATCTACTGCCTGGGCCGCAAAGGACAAATTATAGGCAGATTCGGGTTAATAGACTATAGCAATATAGGCGCCTCTTGCACGCTATACAACATATTAGTCCTTTATATTTACGGTCTTGCGGGTCTCTCCACAGGAGCTAGTAAGGTCCGTAGGCTTTACTATAACAGGCTTTAGGTTTTAAGCTTGGCGTTCCTAAGTTAGCTTAATTAGGTTGCCCTTTTATATAATTAGGCCTCTATTAAACTTAATTAGATTCTGCTTAGTTAACTACTCTTACAGCTTTGCTAAGAACTTGGCCTTTTATAGTTTAGTTTCTTTAGCGTCCGCAAAGGTCTAGTCTGCTAGGAATAGGGTATCATCTATTTAGAGTCTAACAATACCAAGGCCGTTCAATGGGCTATATAGGAGGCAGGGGTTATAGGTCGACTATTCCATTTTAAGCTTACTAACATAATGCTAGTAGTATGTCTTAAACCAATAGTTTCCAGCTTCCGGTACTCCGTAAAGAGGTTTTATAACCCGTAAAATTATTCCTAGTTGTAGTTTAAGCTTATAGGGTAGTCGTATAAAGATATCTCTACTTAGGTAGGTGTTAGACTGCATATATACTTGCGAGATATCCCATAAGTAGAGGGCTATAGGTTTGGTTTGCTGTAGTCTAGGCATAAGTATAAGTATAATCCGTTAACTAACTTGTTAAATTGTAGGCGATTGCGTAAGGACTAGGTCTTTTCCCTAGTTATTATAAGCTTATACAACAAGCCTTAATTTCTTAAAGGCTTTATTAGTACTAGGGTGCTTAATCTTATTAATAAAGCGTAAGTTAAATATACGGACGCCTTATAGAATATCTTTTTCCGTTATAACCGCAAAGACGCCCTTTTTAAGTAGTCCGTTGATCTCTTTGCGTTATAAGTCCGTAAAAGGGGTTTCCTATACTAGAACTAATATATCCGCAGGCAGAGATTGCCTTACAGATGTGCCTACGGAGGTTAGGTGGCTCTCCATTATAGGGTGCTTTTAGGGGCGTCCTCGGCCACGCTTTACGGCGGGTTTAGTAGGTTCAGTGGGTTTACGGGGGACTTCTAAAGTAGGTAGGGGTGCTTCTAGTTTATCTAGTTCAGCGGGTGCTTCTAGTTTATCTAGTTTAATATCATGGGTGTTTTTAGACCAAAAATAGGGTTTTACAGATATGCTTCTAAAGCTAGTCAGTCCGCTAGGAAGTTATATGCAGCACGTTTTGTCTTTTATAGCCAATAAACAATAAGGTCCAGTCTAATTACCATTTTTATACCACACGAGGACTTTAGAATTAAGCGGGAGGTTGTGTACTAAGGTTGTATTAGGTCCGTTATAGTAGTGCAAAGCGTTATTAACAGTTTATTTGGCCCGTAATTTGACTATTTCGGCTATTGCCTTCCGTATTGCAGCTGCTCAATCCGTAACAGACAGGGCAGGAGGGTCCAGTTTACTTATCCTTAGGTAGGCTCCGTAAACTAAAAGGGTAGGTACCAGTCCATTAGGACTAGCGGTGTTATTAACGGCTTTTACGGCCATCTATAAGGCCAGTTTCTTTTAGATATCTTTATACTCGTCCATAATAATCTGGTAAGATCTCTATAGAGCTAGGTAAGCTCGCTTAATAAGCCTAATAAACCAGTGCGCCTTAACTAGAACGGCTTTTATTAAAATAGCCATAGCTATAGCGTACTATTGGAATTCCTTACTAATAAAGTTCCTACTAGCGTTATAGGTAATATACTTAGGAGGTCTAAGGTATATATTAATCTAGTAGGTCCGTAAAATGTCCCAAGTATATTTTACAGATATATTTTGCAACTAACGGGCGGCTTAATAGTGGGTTGCCTCGTCAATTATATATAATACTAAACTGCCGTTAATGTACATAATGTCCACGTACACTAAGTGGTTGAAGTTAAGGTCCTTATAAAGGGTGAACTTAAATCAGCCTAGGGAACATCCGTATTTCTGGCAAAAGAAGCAGTATTTAGTTAGGTGGTCGATTGCCTTCCTATTAATGTTATTGTGTCCAGAGCGTTCAAGGACTCTATATAGCTTTTCGGCTAACGGGTAGCCGAAACGGCGGTACAGGCAGTGGATTTTAGTACTAGTAAGGTAGCACGGGTTATAGTTAAAAGATTCCTTAATATAGGTCCGTAAAGTCTCTCCCCATATAAGGAACGGGTGTCCAAATCGTTATATAATTGGCAGGGTAGTATACTTACTTCCTAGGGCAGTTGCGGGGCCAATTAAGGTGTCTATAACGTTGTTATAGTAAACCTGTAACCTATCCATATCCGCAAGGTAGAGTAGGAAAGGGGTATCCGCTTTTACTATATAGAAGTTAACTAGGCTAATTAGAGTCTTAACTTTAACTAATCTAATTAATACGGTTAAGCCAATGCCAAATTAGACATTTACGGCCCCAGTTTGCATAGTATTAATGTCCATATTATTATTTGTAGTGGTCTTATATGCAAGGTATTATCCGTAACCTATAGTAGACTTCTTAGAGGCACCTATATTAATCATAACGCTATAGAATTCTTTGGGGGTATAGCGTTCTGTAGTAATATATGCAAATAGGTCCTATTTGCGGTCCGTAACATCCGTAACGGGTCCAACAGGTGTGCTTATAGGCTGGTTTTTAGGTGCAATTAAGTGTACAAAGGAGCGGTTAGCTAATACGGTTATAATATTAAAGGCTTAGTCATCCATAAAAGGTCCAAAAGTGGTTAGGAACGTCTCTAAGGTATCCTATTCCTAAGTGTCTAAGTTAAAGTTAATTATAAGGGCTTCTATTAACTTATTAAGAGACTCCTCCGCTTCCTCTTCTTTATAGTCTAAGATAAACTAGTTAATCCAATTGTTAAATCTCTTCTTAAACTTATTACGTTCTTCCTAAGTATACCTTATAGACCAATATCCTTCCTTACCGCACATAAAGCACTTCTGGCTAGTTCATTTGTGGGGGTATACTTTTATACGGGAGTTACTGCGGGGGTTACGGGTGGGACTTAGTTGGTACGGGTACTGCCAGCGGTAGCAGCGGTCTGTAAAGTAGGCGTCTAAGTTAGTTTGCGGGTTTTATAGGTCTATAATAAAGGCTTAGGTACTATCTAGCGGGTTTAAGACTTCGTACATTACAATAAAGGACCGTAAGTTATTAATAAGGCCAGTTAAGGTGTCTGTAGGCTTATAATAGGCGTACTTATAGGGCTCCATTTCCTAGCAAGCCGTAATAAGTTTGTTATGCAGGAAGTTGTCTGTTCGAAGCTTAACATTAAGGCCATACTGTAGGTGTTAAAGGTCTTTAATAAGAATTTATAGGCACTCTATAGTTAACTTTTCGGTATTCTTATTAATTACGGTCCGTAACTTAATTGCATTCCATTAGGTAAGGATATCACGTTTATATTCCGGCCCTTTAAAGTAGTTGCGTGTAGCTTCGCATAGCTTATTAAAGAAGACACCAAGGGGGTTGCTCTTAAGGTTAGTATAGTAGTAGTTAAGGGCTAGGCCACACAGTATAGTAGAGTAGGCCTGGCTAAATTCCCATTTAGAAATATCAGCCTTTTAACAGAGGTCCGTAAAGATGGTTAGTTTAAAGTCGAAGTTATTATTTTCACCGCTATACTTGGATTCGTCGGTATAGAGCTTAGCCAAGTTAGCTAGCTCCTTACCGTAGGTCTTTACTTAAGTAGGTTGCGGATCTGTGACTTAGGCAGGTTACGGAACTATAGCTTAGGCAACAGGAGGGTTTTGGTCCGTATTTTGGTTTATAGGGGTATTATAGTCCATAACTTAAGTACTAGGTGTACTTTGGCCCGTAAGACCAATTCTAAAATCGCTTAGATTTATAGGACAAATTTAGTTAAGTAGGTCAGGTATAAGGCCAATAATGCCATTAAGTTTAGGAGAAGCAAAGAGTTTATTTATAGCTTTAACCTAGTCTAAAATCTCCTCTTTAGTCTATTCTGTTTAGTCCTCCTCCTATATTGTGTTGTATAAGGACCATACAACAGTGACTCATTTTTCCTTTTTAACCCATACACCTTGGTGACGTAAAAGGGTTCGTAGGTTACGGATAGCAGTAGGGTTATAAGCCTTAAGAATAATTTCCGTAAAGTCCGCAAAGTCTTCCTTGTATTGCTCCCATAGGTCGTTATTTAGAAGCTTATAGTGTCCATATTTAAGGATTTTAAAATTAATATAGTCATTAACGCCGTCCGTAGATGTAAGGTCGACTCCCTAACTCCACTTCTTTTAACCTTCACTAATTTGCTTAGTTATATCTGCCATATTATATAGCGTAGTATGTCTGTATAAGCTATAGTGGGTGGTGGTAGCTTGTAGCAGGTGGGGGAGGTTTTGTAACAGTCCGTAAAATCAATTAGCAGGTCCGTAACAGTTTAAGAGGTCTTATAGTGGTCCGTAAAGGTAATTAACGGGTCCGTAACGGTTTATAGAAGGGTAGGGGGTTTCCATAAGGTCCAAAGAGGTTTAAGGTTCAAGGGGGTTAAGGATAAAAGGTTCCATAAAGGTCTATATTCGCGTCTATAAACTTCCGGTAAACCGTACTAAGACTTAAATAAGTATACAGAGTTAGTAATAGGTCCGTAATCCCCAACTTCCAACCTTCTAGTAGGTCGTACTAGGAGTCTAAACAGGTGGTCGCTGTTGTATATCGCTTAGGGGGAGTTGTCAAGTGATTACTAATCTGTGCGCGCTTACTAATTAGTGTTTGTACCAACTTAATGGTACAGGTGAGTTATATCCTGGGGCACGAAATACGTATAGTATCGTATGCTCTTTAGGATGGTGGTGACTGTGGATTCTATTAAGGTAGACTACGTGGTCTATATACTAACGCGCCTCCCCCCTGATTAGTCAGCACGTAGGTAGTTAGTGCACCGAACGCGTAAATACGCGTTTGTACACCAGGTGCTGTAATTATACAAGTTCTTTTAACGACCTAAAGAGATTCTTTACTAAACTTTTTCTATATATTAAACCTAATACTATAGGAAAAAACAATGACGAAGATAAACATAATACTATAATAATAAATAACAACGGAAATAGATATGATACCATGGTAATAAACGACAATAACACTATAATAATAAATAACGACAATAGTAATGACGATAATAACGATAAAGACAATAAAGAATATATAATACTGCTTATTAGACCTAGGACAAAGATCCTAAAAAATCCTTATAATAAGTTTAACCGCTATATTAACATAGCTTATCGCGTAGGTCTAGATTTTTACCTCCTATAGGAAAGAGTAGGAATATACTAGACTTTAAAAGACATTAAATATTTACTAAATACTATGCTACTATTATTTAGTATGGATTTATGGCTTATAGGAAGGCTTATCTATAGGATTCTTTATAAGTTACTTTCTAAATCTATCCAAGTCCTTAAAATTAAGAAAGATCTTATAGAAAATAGTTGTTAAAATATAACAATACAATTTAATATACCAAAGCCTAACTTTCTAGCAGTCCTCTATTGCATTAACTAGGATATATTAAGGGCAAAGAATCTAGATTATTTTACAATAATTATTACTAATATTAATAAAAAGTATATAACGACTTTTAATGGATGCCACCTAATTAGTAATATTTAGGCGGATAATCTTAGACATAGAATTAACAAGGGGCTATAAGGATCGCATAAAAAACAGTTCTATAGTAGAATCTCTATAAGTAGCTATACTCTCTAGCTTTATAGATCCGCTAATTAAATCAAGCTCTATTTAGATAGCATTAAAGTAAATGGGACTAACTATAGCGTATATGCCATTCTCCGCGCCGAGAATCTTATTATTAGGACGCCACTATAAAACATATAGCCTTAAGAGTTACAATTGCGTTATCTAAAAGCGTTGGTTAAGCGATATAAGGTTATACCATAGACAGACGCTATAGTACAATAGATGGGTATTTGTCTCTCTAGCCCTAAGAAGAGGATAAAGAATAACAGTGTGGATAATTACTAGCGCAAGGTGGCCTGCCTATCTAGATATATAAATAGTGCCTAGAGAAATATGCGCAGTAAGACTGCTATTAGCTTATTACAGCAGCCAAAATCCTTAGACACCGCTAAGGAGTCGTTATATATATAGGCAGTCTTATCTGCTGCTTTTGCCGCTAGTTTAGATAGTAAAGCCATTTTTAAAGTATTTATGCACAGACTACATAACCTTTCCTTTAAAATTTGTTTGCGCGCCCTATAGTGCATTTATAAGATAGGTTCTTTAAATATATTAAAACGTCTTAAATATTCTCTTTAGGGCAGTTAGCCTAGTTCTATTAGATAATCTATATTTTCTAAAGGCGTGGGTCACGTGCACTGTAAATCTCTTTAGAGCCCCAGGGGCCCAGGTTACAGTCAAGAAGCATTAAGAACGATCAAGTCAAGATCATTAATCAATCAACCCATTTTATTAATGAACTGCTCTATACGAACTTTATAACAGTTATAAGCCCAGTCCGCCAACTCAAGAAGCTATTCAGCTATTACTCAATTATTTAAAGAAATTCTACCTTATCGTTAGACTTTGACATCTTATTATTAAGACGCAGACTCTAATAGAAATCCTACCTTAATTGTTATAGGACGATTCTAACACGAGATTCCACGAGATTCTATAAGATTCCACCTCAATCGTCACAGGACGACCCTGACGATAAGGACGATCCTAACGACAAAAATACCATCTCAATTCCTCCTTTACCTATCAGTCAAATGACTCTACTGTTAAGTTTATTAACTATGATTATCCTTAATAAGCCAGAAGACTGGGAATAATGGCTATGGCAACTCCAAGCCCTTATAGATTAGTAAATTTAGGCCCACGTTAACCTAGCCACAGAAGCACCTTAAGAAGGTCTACTTAAAAAACTACCTTATCTAAAGGTTACAGATTTTAATAAAAATGCAACCTTATATATATAGCTCTTAACAAATTAATAGAAAGCGTATAAGAATAGTAGGTAATACTATAACTAAAATATAAAGTATTTCCTATAATAGGAAGATTATCTTTAACAGATCCGCACCTAGATTACGTCTATAGTATTAACTTAGAAGAAGCTACTGCTTAACCCTTTCTTAACTGTTAAAGAATAGCTATCTTAGTTAAAGGAGACTATAGAACCTACCTTATTGTTTATTAGGAAGAAGGTATAATACTAGTACATAAAAGCCCTTAAGGGGTTTAAATAGTTATTAAAATTAAACTAATGGCTAGATTAATAGGAACATATAATATCCCTAGGAGAGAAGTATAAGATCCCTTAAATATCCAATAGAATCTAGCTTTAAGATTTAGCAGACGTTATTTAAACTTTTAGCGACGCCTACTATATAAAGTATACTACTAAGTTAAATAACCTTTAGAAGTCGAGATTATCTAAATACCGTAGAGTAGCAAAGGAGCTATAAGAAGGACTTAGAACACCCTTAAAGAAAGCTAATACTACTATAAGAGGGAGTACCTTTAATGGAGACTTCGCAGAGCAAGCTATTAAGGATCACTCTAATACTACTAAAGGTTTATAAAGAGGAAAGGCCTTAGTATATAAGAGCCGCTTAAAGAGAGCTAGGATACTAGTGGATAAGGAGACGTCCTGTAAGAAGCTAATACTTAAGTGCCTAGTGTGCGGAATATAAGGACACTCCCTTCGGGACTATTGGTGTTTATTTAAAGATAAAAGACCTATAGGAGTTATAATTAGAGATACTTATATTAAAAAGGCACTAAGGAAGGTAGAATAGAATAAGGATCTTGCTAATCTAGTTGCCAAAATTAGACTTAAATAAGAAGATAAAGCTTGATAATAACAGGACGAGAGTTAGGAAGTTAAGATTAAGGGAGAAGCTAATGCAATGTTCCTAGAATTATATCACACCGGTTAACTTTATCCACTAAAGCTATTAACTATTCTCAACTTAGGAACCACTCTCTATATCTTTAATAACCTCTCTTGTTTTTATAACTTTAGGAAAGCTCTAAGACATAAATATGTTATCGCTAGTAGCTTAGAAGTGCCTACTAGGCTACAGCGATGTTACTATCTAAGTCATAAAACTAGATAAGAGTGAGGGAATCCTACGTCTTAAGGATGTTTCCTTTTGTACGGACTTTAACATAAATCTAGTGCTGTTCCTTCTACTTTGAAAATAAGGGTACTACTAGGACAACAGACTATTAAATACGTCTAACTAGGAAGTCTATTAGCGTTTAATATAAGCCAACTGCTACGCCGCTAACGGAAGCGTAGAGTATTATTAAGAGACATTCGTCTAGATGCGAAAGGTAATGCACGACTATAGTATCTGCGTCTAGGTTATCCAGGACCTATAAACCTTTATTATTTAGGTATTAACGCCCAAGAGTTAAGCTTTAAGGCCCTAAGATAACGGAATATTAATACTATAGTCTCGCTAAAATTAAGCGTTAAGTCTTATAAAGGTTCTTAGAACGGAAAATTGATAAACCCTATCTCGACCTCTATATTAACTAGACTGACCTTAAAGAAGCGCTAAGGGATTATATTTAAGCCTTCGGTACCACACCCAAGCTTAGAATAGTACTGCTAAACGCTTAGGGGGTATAATTATTAAAAAAGCACGTAAAGGGATAGCAGATCCTTAGCTTAATAAGACCTACCTATAAGAGCTACTATATTGGCGAGTACGACATACCGGACCCTAATGGCCATTCCCGCAAAATTTGACCTTAAGACAATACAGAGAGATGCAGTTAACGTGTTTATCTATTATAATCTTAATAAAGTCGTTTGTTAATGACATTGTTTTCTGCTATTAAAAGATAGATAAGAAGAAAGCTTAAGAAGTACTTAAGGAGCTGAGTAAGAAATATTAGATAAGTACCCTTAGCGAGCTAAAATAGTTCCTAGGAATTTATATGCTATATAATTATAGCTAGAGGCTCCTATGGCTATCCTAGGAAGCCTATATTAAGAAGATAGCTAACTAGTATAAGATAGATTTCAAAGGGCGTCTTTTAGACACTCCTATAGCAGAATCGGAACTCCTCCCTACTAATTACCAATTGATCCGTCTAACGCGTCCATCCCCTAATATAGACCTACTAGTCCGTCCTATATCCTTACCAAGAGAAGCAGCTTCTATAATGCTATGTTAGAGTATTTTAGTACCTATATGGCATAAGGAGCAGAGTAATCTACTATAGAGGAGATAAGGAAGGAATAGGTGGTAGAGGGAGAGATAAAGGAATATGTAACAAAGGACAAGACGATAGAAGAGACGGTAGAGGTAAAGCGCAATTATTTATCTGTACCAGTAATGCATTATTTACGGATAATTCCGTTAACAGAAAGAGCTTATAAGGATATATTATAAAGCTATTTGGAGGACCGATTGTATAGAGAGCAAATAAGCAGGATATGGTAACTACGTTAAGCATAGAAGCCAAGTTATTAGCCCTATCTCAGACAGTAAAAAAAGCTATCTTTACTAGTAGGATGTTTAAAGCAACTAAACGAGCCCTTAATTATTAAATGCAATAATACCTAGACGCTCTAACTAATTATAGAAGACATGGCAAAGCTGATTACAAAGCTCCGACACGTTAATATCTATTAATACTGGCTACGTTAGGAATACGCAATAAGACGAGTATAATTTCAATGGACAGTAATAAAGGAGATAATTGCCAATGGACTTACAAAGGCCCTACCCAGGTAGAGGGTTTAAAGCTTCGTTAATATAATCGGAATAGTAGATATTAAGGAGCAGCTGGATAAGAAGAAGCAACTAGAGGACCTAAGGGAGAAGGAAAGATTTAGGTAAGATTATAGTTTAATTAACACATTAACGGACACAAGAAGGTGGTTAGCTTTAACCTTAAAGAGCTTAAAGCTAAGGGGGTGTGTTAGATAATCTGTATTCTCTAAAGGCGTAGGTCACGTGCACGAGTTACGTGCACGGTGCACGTGTATTATAAATCTCTTTAGATTCCTAGGGGCCCAGGTCACGGTTAAGAAGTATTAAGAACGATTAAGTTAAGATTATCAATCAATCAACCCATTTCATTAATGAACTGCTCTATATGGTCTTTATAACAAGTTCAACTCCATTAAAACAAGTTGATATTTAAAAAATTTCCTCTATATATAATTTCTTAAAAGGGCAAGAGACCTTAAGCTACCTCTTAACTGCCGGGAGCCAATATATAAAATTCTATTATTACTAAAGCTTTAAATGCGAAGTATGCTTACCAGCTGAAATAAAAGTATAAAGTTAAGCCAAGAAACAAAAGCAACTAACTTATAGAGAAACAGCAACGTATCCCTTAACCCGCTGGCGTGCACAAAGTAGGTAGTCCGTGCGGAACACCAGAATCAAAACTACGCGTATAGCCCACATAGATTTGATCAATTAATTACCATCAACTATGCCTTCTAATCGTACTTCCAATGATATAGATCTTGTTCAACCAACTTAATACAAAGTTCCACCAAGTCGGGTTGCTAAAAAACCACCCCCTAAGCCATGGGAGCTGCCCGATTTCGAGCCTTTGCATATTGACGATTTCGACGACTATGGCACCCCAAATCTGTCTCAGAAAGC
>Ga0307507_10002700_pt1 | contig 36495 bp, 6 predicted proteins | sample 7_EM_MG_FD_207223 | JGI IMG/M metagenome (GOLD analysis project Ga0307507, IMG submission 207223) | Populus trichocarpa ectomycorrhiza microbial communities from riparian zone in the Pacific Northwest, United States - 7_EM | ecosystem: Host-associated > Plants > Roots > Unclassified | place...
CAACCACTTAATAATAAATTCTAATAATTTGGATTTAGGCTTTTATATATACTCTATAGCTTCTATTAAGGTTATACGGTAAATAGTTTAGTAATTTTTAAGATATTAAAATTTGGGAGCTAAAATAAAGCAAAATTACTATATCTTACTATATCTTAAAAACTACTTAATAATTTACTACAAAAATTTAATAGAAGTTATAAAGTATATATAAAAGCCTAAATCCAAATTATTAGAATTTATTATTAAGTGGTTGTCGAGATATTAAAATGCGATTTTTCTAATTTTTGGTGAGTTTTAAGGTGCGCAGCTCGCTTATATTCGCAGCTCGCTTGTAAACCACGTTAAAGAAGATAAGTAGTATAGCTAAATAAAGAATGGAGAACTTAATAAACCTTTATATATACCTTAAGGAAATAGCTAAACTAGTATAAATAAGGATAAAAAGATACCATAATGCTAAAAGATTTAAGGGACTATGTCATGGAGCGAGCACAAGCGGTAATAATATATAGCAAAGTAGATATTATTAAGCTATGTACATAAACTGCGTAATAAAGTTAAGACGTTGCATAAGGAAAGAAGGTAAGGAAACGGGAGGAAAGGGGTATATATCGTTAACTTAGTTGCTTAGTTAACACGTATATAGGGCGGAATAGGCTTCGGGTTATAGTCCTAGCGAAACTTAGCGGAATATAGCGGAATATAGTAGAGGACGGCAAACTGCCATAGATTGCCGTCACATAATAGCAAATTGCCTCGGATTGCCGTCATATGTCTTAATTAACTAAGTCATTAATATAAAGGTCAAGACAGTAGAAACAGGTGAACGTGTATAAGGTGTCACAGAGGTATCCCATAACAGTACCCCCCCTTTAAACTTAAGCTTCTACAAAATAGGGCTGTAGTAGTTCTAGGTAGAGTTTATAAAAGTCTTCTGCGGCTTATATAAGTCCTATAAAGTTAATAGGTTCCTATAAGGGCTTAGTAAAGCCTCTCCATTTCATAAGGTACATATATTTACATTTCCGTTTATCATACTTAATATCATTAACTCTTTTAACAAGGTACTCATCTTCACCATCCACTTTAACTGGTAGGGGAGGGTCTTGGATCTGTCCAGGCAGGGCGTCCAATACAGAGACAGTAGGGTAAAGAACTGACGTATATAATACAGGGTAGATTTTAACCATATCAGAGAGCTTTAGTTAGTAGGCATAAGGAAAGACAACTTTTTTAACCTTATAAGGGCCGGCATTCTTCCAATTAAGTTTCTTAGTAGGTTATTTCGTGTTTAGATTTCTTGCATCTAGCCAGACAAAGTCACTAATTTAGTAAGCCAGTGCTAAGGTTCGGTTCTTATTTACTACGGCTTCATAAACAGACTGGGCCGATATTATTTCATTAGTAAGGAACTCCTATAGTTCTTCCATCTTTTTTATAAATTCGTTTACTTCTATAACTTATAAGGCTTAATAAGCTAGGCAAGGAACATTACTAAAGGGTTTAAAACCCATTTACAGGTACTAGCCATAGTTAGCTAAAAATAGGAAGACCTTTATAGTTTCCAAGACAGAGTTATTTACTATAAACTCGGCAAATGTAAGCCAGTCCATCTAGTCATCCTATAGATATAACGTGTATATCCAAATATATTGTTCCATTATAGCATTTATACATTCCATTTAACCATCCATTTCCAGGTAGTATGCTATATACAATAGTGCTTTAATACAGAGTCAGGTAGTCAGTTCTTTCCAAAACACAGAGATAAACTATCTACCTTAATTAGAGACAATCATTTTAGGAAGTCTATAAAGTTTCCATATATAATCCAGGAACAGTCAGGTGACAGCAGGCGTTAATATATTAGGACAGGCAATTAAGTGTCTTATTTTAGATAGTCGGTCTATAACTACTATAATATTTATACAGCCTTTACTTAAGGGGAGATTAACAATAAAGTTAATTAAGATGTCCTTCTATCTTCGGTCCAGAACAGGCAGTGACTTTAGAAAGCCGTTATATATCTTATGCAAAGCTTTAGCTCATTAACAGGTGTGGCAGCTAGAGATATACCTTCATATTATGTTATATATATTTAGCTAGTAGTACTCCCATTAGAGTAGTTCTAGGGTTTTTCCTCAGCCTAGGTGGCTGGCTACTAGTACTATATTGTAAATGTTATTATAATTATGGCTAACGGCTGCGTGACTAAGGCGATAAGTAACTTTTTTAAGAAGATCTTTTTAGTCTTTAGTATTATCTTAGGCGAGGACTCTAGTGTATTCCTAGAATTTAATATAGAACTTATTAAATGATTTAGTGGGACTTATCTTTAGGGCGCGTAGTTTGGCTTAGCTAGTAGCTACTAGGTTATAGTTATGGTATATTTAGTTAAGGTCCTTAAGGACTTCTTAGTAAGACTGCCACTTCTAGAGACTGCTAATCTCCTATTAAGTAAAGAGCCTATTAAATAGGATGCCCTTTGTTCGCCTAATAATGTAGCTAATCTTAGCATCTTCTATAGGGAAAAGGTAGGCGCTCTAGGTTAGTTTCTTGCGGATTTATATCTTCTAGTAGCTATATTCCTTATAATTACCCCAAAAGATTAGGGGATTAGGGTAGTATATATTAGGCCCTACGGTAGTAGTTTTAGTTTGGCTATTATGGCTTTTATTATTACCGCTATAGTAGGGGTTCCTATTAGGTAAAGCTGCTTGGCGCTGGCCCTTTATTAAGTGTTAAGTAGGTGAGGTTGCCAGGGGCGTAGAGACTTAGGTGGCGTTATATGCAGTAAAGGGGTGTCTAGTATTATTACAAATGTACTTATTAAGCTAAGATTATAGGTATTTAATTATACCTTCTCTTTTAGTAACTATAGTAATAAGTATAATCTCGGCCTTTTTTAATTGTTGGACATTATATTTAGATATATAGAGGTTGTCTTTAATCTCTTGGCGTATATTATTAGTAAGCGCCTTACGAGCTTATAGGTCTTAAATAATATTATAATCTTAGGTAGTACGCATCTTAGCTTGTATAAGCTTTAAATAGTAGTTCTATAGAAGGCGGTAGTACTTATTAGGTTCTTATGCTACCATTTTCGCAAAAATCTTGGCGTCTTATATCTTAATTTTAATAGGTAGTAGCCCTTTAGCTTGTTTATCCGTAGTTATATAGTTAATAAAAGATAAGACATTGTTAATGTCCACCTTGTTAAGGTTATTATAGTCTTTTAAGCTACTAGGCTTCCCTTTAAGGGTTAAGGCTAGGGCTAGTAAATTAAATCCTCTTAGGATTAATTGGCGTCGTGGGTTTAATATAGGTATTGGATTGTTCTTTAAGTTTAATGTCTAAACAAGGTTTCGCAATGCAGTTGCACGCGATCACGTGAGCTAAGCGAGCTCAGGAAATCCACCAAATTCCACCTGTAGAATAGGAGAATTAATAAGCATCAATTAAAATCAGTTACCACCTATACTATTGCAATAGCATTACGTATTACTGGAAGTGATACCAACACTAATCAGTGATTACAGATCAGGAGATGTATTATCTATAAAGAGAGGCGAACTTGAACAGTCCCTTTTTAACTAGAGGCAATCTATTGAGAACGTTTGCTAAGGAGTATTAGTTGACGTGTATTTAAAGAACCAACCCCATCTCGCAAGAGAGGCCCTTGATTCTTTATATACAGTCCTTAGGTATTTAAAGAGTCAACCCCTATCTAGTATAGGCCCTTAATTCGCGTCTATTACGTATATTTACTACTAGATTACTTGCTAAGGAGTATTAGTTAACGTGTACCTAAAGAACCAACCCCATTTTATAAGAGAGGCCCTTGATTTTTTATACATAGTCCCTAGGTATTTAAAGAACTGACCCCTATCTAGTATAGGCCCTTAGTTCGCGTCTATTATGCATTTTAATTAGTTCGCGTCTACTACGCGTTTAGAACCTGATAAGACAAGGAACCCTTAGTTCGTGTTTATTACGCGTTTTTATCTAGAACCTAAAATTGAACTCGACAAGAGTTATAAGAATTGATATGGTAGACATTAGGGCACAAGTTAACGAAGGACAAGATAGATGGAGCGAGGGAATTAATATACAATCCGACAATGTTGACAAGAAGGAGATTAAAGATTTTATAGAGTTTAAGCTCCTTGAGTACGAAATATATAAGCTTAAGGACGATAACCTATAGGAAACCTACCGTGAAGATTTTAGTATCTTTATAGCACAGACCTTTAGAGATTGTAACTAGATTACTGTTTATAACCTTTAACAATTCCTCCGAGTTCACGGTGTATGGGTTAAGAAGTATAGAAATACAACAATGCTAGAAGCCCTTCTCAACACCTTATAAGAAGAAGATCCTATAGAATGGACTGAACTTGAGATTAGGGAACATATGGCAACTGGAGGGAAGTTTAATTTAGGACGAATTGACTACCTCCTTAAGAATAACTTTACTAGCACCAGTACTACTGAAACCCTAACCTTAACCTTACTAACCACAAAACCTACCCTACTTATGATACCACCCACTACACCCCAACCTACCCCTACACCACCCCTATAACGGGAGCTTGATTATATTGACTTAACCCTATAACTAGAACCACCTACTGGACAGAGTCAAACCTAGGGTTTTGGCAAGGAGTTAACAAACCTTGTAAAGATGTACACGGAAGATAATAAGTATAGTGGAGAAGATGATAACTTTGACTTTAAACTTACTATCTTCTACGACCTCTGTAGCAGAGCCAATATACCCTAAGAAGCCAAGGTTAAAGCCTACCCTATAATGTTACGCGGTTTAGCACTTGACCACTACTATACTAACCTTAAGAACGTCACTCTAACCCTTTTGCTTGACCAAATCTGCGACGCTATACGCAATTACTTTAAGGGACCTAAGTACAGGCGTGGCATACTAGGGTAATAGAACTCGATAACCTTGAGGTCTATAATGAGCAAAGGCGAGAATACTGGAAAATTAACTCTAGATTGCCTGTAATTGCTTATTAAAGAACTAAGACACCTCCAGCACGGTCTTAACCTAGACTTATATACTGATAAGTTCCTCTATAACAAACTTATTAACGCTTGCCAGGAGTTACTAGCCTGTTAATACGCCTGCTTTAAACCTTCTGATAGCCTGACTGGCTTAATTAATGACCTATAATCTTCCATTATAACTTTTAAAAAGTTAAACAACGAGAACCCCTAAGCCTTCTTTACTGACCGCCGCTACCACAGACAACACCCCTGATTACCTTATAGAACACAATTATCTTTATCTAGCTGATATGCATCATCGAAGAAGCGCTGCTTTGTTTATTATAAGGAAGGTTACTGGTTATCTAAACACTTAAAAGAAGAATGTGATAAATTAAAGAAGAAGTTTAAGGATAGATTTAGCCGCCGCTTTGACAGACATGCCTAATAATATATTGCTAAGTACAAGGGAACAGATCACGATAATAAACTTAATTTAGAATCCATTGATGACGTAATAGAAGCTCTTATAATTAATATTAAGTTACTACTACTATCTCTAACTTAGGAATAGACCGAACTATTTCTTACCTCTTTCGGAATAATATAGCACGAAGGAGCTATTAATACTGTAACTGACTTAGCGGACCGATCTTTTACCTATATAATTACCGGCACCAATCTAATTGCTTACCACAACGACTCAGACCTATTTGCCTATGTTGCTACCAGTTAATATACCTCCAACGAGTTCTATAGAGTAATGATTAATATAGGAGCCTTAAAGAGATCAACAGCTGGCTACGGACAATACCTTGCATACAGAAAGACCTATAATACCGTTATTGATACTTTAAAGGCTGGCGCTATTAATGTCTAGTTTGGCATTGGTTCTACCTCTTCTATTGGCTCCATCACAGTTAATATACTAGTTGGCAATGTTGAGTTCCATATTATAAAGGCCAACATACCTTTCCTACTGTGTCTTGCAGATATGGACGTACTAAAGGTCTACTATAATAACCTTAAGAACGTCCTAGTCACCCCAACAAAATTAGTGCCAGTGGTTCGCCGATTCGGTCACCCTTTCTTATTATAGGAAGAGTTACTGTAGTTATTTATAACCTACTTATTTGATTAAAACCCTTGCTACCTAACCACTACTGAACTCCGCCGACTCCACCGTTGCTTTGGACACCTATCGGCAGATAAGCTGTATAAAGTATTAGAACGCTCTGGCTATAATAATATTAATAAGCAGGTTATCAACTATCTCACCAAGTACTATTTCTACTACTAGAAACACGGTAAATCTCCTGGACGGTTTAAGTTTATACTATAAGAAGACCAAGATTCCGATTTTAACTATTCCATTTTTGTTAATATTATGTATATTGACGGGAGTCCTATTCTTTATGTAATTGATGAAGCTACCAGATTTTAAGCCGCGAGATAGCTACGCAATATCTCCGTAAAACATACATGGGATATCCTACAACTATGCTGGATTAATACCTATATTGGACCACCTAACTATATTACCTATAACGCCGGGAAGAACTTTGTAAGCAAGGAGTTTTAATAGTACACTATAGCAATAGCTATATTAACCAAGAGCGTCCTAGTGGAAGCTCACTGGTCTATTAGAATGGTAGAAAGAGCTTATCCAACACTATATCAAGCATACCAGATAATTATAGAAGAACTATAGGACTTAGGAACAACTAAAGAACTAGCTTTATAAATGGCAGTAAAAGCCGCCAATAACACAGCTAGCCCAGACGGCCTGGTCCCAATACTACTTGTTTTCGGTGCCTATCCTCAAATAAGCGAAATCAACCCACCAGCACCCTCTATTACACAGCGAGCGGCAGCCATAAAGAAGGCAATAGAGGAGATTGCAAGGATTAGGGCAAAGAAGCAAGTTGACGATGCACTAAACCAACAAAATGGTCTATCTATCACCACAATCCACGACCTCCCCCTCAACTCAGATATACTCATATGGCGCGAAGGCAATACTAGACAAAGCAGCAGATGGACTAGCCCATTTAAGCTGCTCGGAATTAACGGAGAAATATACAAGATACAACTCCCTAGTGGACCTACCAACTTTAGGACTATAGTAGTGAAGCCATACCTATAACCTAAACTAGAAGAACCTAACAAGGAACTAGAGGAGGAGCCATCTAAAGAACCAACTAAGGAATTAACTAAGGAACTGATAACTACTGTACCCCTCCAAAGATTAAAATGGATATAACGATCGCCGACAAAGTCCTAGCAAAACATCGCGGACGTATTAATATTTATTAACGACAGCCTGACGAAACCTAATACTATAACCCTTAAGTGCACCTTACCGTCATTTACAGAGTCTTGATGTAAGGAGATAAACGGTTTACTTAAGAAAGGCGTCTTTGAGTTTATTAATATAGTAAACGTCCCAAAAGGAGTCAGAATCTTTAACTTTTGGTTTATTAACGAGATTAAAAACGCTAGAACAGATAAGGCCTTCAAGAAGTCTAGACTAGTTATATAAGCCTATAACGACTATAGCAAAGATCTGGTCTTAATATAGTTACCAACCATTTAACATGTTAGCCAGAGAATTATTTTAGCACTTACGGCAACCCTATAGGGAAATAAAAGAAGACCAGCCTCTTTATACCTACGTGATATCTTACAAGCTTACGTACAGTCTAGTACCTACTTAAACAGAGACTTCTTTGTACACCTACCACCAGAACTTAAACTAAAAGATAGATTAATTCTAAGAGTTATTAAACCACTCTACGGTGTCCCAGAAGCTGGTAACTATTGGTTTAATATATACTACCATCACCACCTTAACAAGCTACGGATAAACTAGTCAACATACGACCCCTGCTTGTTATATATAAATAGCAATAGCTTTGGAATTGTAGGATTATAGACTGACGATACACTGTTCCTTGCTAATAAAACCTTTATAGAGGCTGAAGAAGCCAGACTTTAGGAGGTAAAGTTCCTAGTAAAAGAAAGAGAGAAGCTTACGTTAAATACCCTAATTAAGTTTAATGGAGGCTATATTAAGTAAGAAAAAGACTTAATAGCCCTTACTTAGGAACGTTAATACCAGAACCTAAAGTTGGTTACTATAAAGGCTACAGACCTAACTAGCTCTAGAGGGGAAGTCTATAAGGCAGTTACACTAAAGGACTAGTACATTACCTAAAGAGCAAGAGGAGCCTATATCGCTACAGTCTGTTAACTAGAAGCTGCCTTTAACCTCTCCTTTATGGTATAAGTCGTTAACCCAAAGGAAGAATATGCGAAGCAGCTTAATAAGCGGCTATAATGGCAAATTGATAATCCCTCCCAAGGACTTTGTTTTATATAACTTAATACAAGCACTCTTAAACTAATAATATTTACGGACTTATCCTTTGCTAATAACTATAACCTCTCTTCTCAGATCGGCTTTGTCATTACACTTGCGGATAAGGATAATAGGGCTAATATCCTCCATTAGTTATCTATTAAGTATAAGCGAGTTACACGAAGTGTCCTAGCATCTAAACTATATAGTATAGCCTACGGATTTGATACTAGAGCTGTGATTAAAGCAACCATCGAAAAGATCCTATAACTCGAACGACTACCGCTTACCCTTTATACCGATTTAAAATCTCTATATAACTGCCTAGTCAAACTCGGAACAATATAAGAGAAACGACTTATAGTTGACCTAATATATTTACGACAATTATATAAGAGAAGAGAAATAGCAGAGATTAAATAGATCGACGGAGGTAGTAACCCTATAGACGCTATAATAAAATTAAAGCCTTGCTAGGCGTTAAAGGACCTAATTGATATAAATATAATCAAGCTATAGGTTACCGAGTAGGTAGAGAGAGAAGATGTTAAGGCAGGAATAGAGAGTGTAAAGATGTTAAGCTAGCAGCTAAGGCGCTAGTACTAAGCGAGCCAATAGCGATTTTCCATGCTGGGCATAGAAAATTGTAATTAGTCACTTTAACTACCTAGTAGAATTTGGCAGAATCTAAGTGGAATATAGCAGAATTTAGCAGAACTTAATGGAATTTGGTGGACTATAGTGGAATTTAGTAGAACTTGATAGAATCTGGCAAAACTTGGCGGAATTTAGCAGTGACGCGCTTAAGCACCGTTATAAAACTAAATGCCCCTAGTGTCTGAACAAGGTTTTGTAATATAGTTGTACGCGATCACGTGAGCTAAGCGAGCTTAGGAAATCCACCAAATTCTACCTATAGAATAGGAGAATTAATAAGCATCAATTAAAATTAGTTACCACCCATACTATTGCAATAGCATTACGTATTACCGGAAGTGATACCGACATTTAATATAGTGGCTAGTAAGGAATTTTGTTTTACTATTATCAGTTCTTTAGAAGTATAAAGTAGGAGACACACTACTTTTGATAGCGCCTATAATATTATAAAGACGTAGAATTGGTTATAGACTAAGCGTTAGTAATAAAAAAGCCGTAATATAATATTATAGGACGTGTGGCAATGGCTACAGAATGTATATATTTAAGGAGTCTACAAGACGTTACGCGATTAATTATAAGGGTTAAAGGCGTAAGGAGGTAATATACCTATACATAGCTGACGTAAGCTGTACGCGAGGTGTATATAAAAGCACGTGGCTCTCCTATAAAGGCCCCTATAGTTAGGTTCCATAATATATATATATATATATACGCACCAACCACCAAGACCCTAACTGTTTAATTATATAATTCTCTTATTATTCCTTTCTTTTCTTTATATAATATCTTATTCTCTATAAGAGCTATATATCCTTAAATTTAGATAGAATTTATATTATTCCTTTAAATCTTCCTTAAAGCCTCTTCGCGCCCTTATACTATGTTATATTAAAATAACTACTATTAAAATAGCAAACAAACCCAAATTCTATTTAATAACTATAAGTATTATATCCCTAGTTAGGGAATATTTAACTATAATACAATAGTCCTTTATAGATGCCTTAGCTTAGCAGTAGGCTGTACTGGAAACCTAATATTAATAATTAATAAAAGCACTCCGTAAAGAACTCTATAATATTAAAGCACTTATATTAAAGACCCTAATACCACCTATAAATAAAATTAATATAACTATATCTGAGCCTAGCTCCTTAAATACAAACTCTAAACTAGTAATGGTAACTTAACCTATATTTATAACAAATTTAATATACCTACTATAAAATCTAAAAAGCTCCCTAATCCTCTAATATTTAATAAAAATTAAAATAACCCACGTCCCTTTGTAACCAAGCTCCATCTTAAACTTTTAATAAACTATAATTAATACCCTACTAAAGCTAGTAAGGTTAGCTATAGAATATCTTATTTAAGTAAAGATACTGCACGTATTATAGATCTATTCTTATATAATAGAACCTTTATTAATTTTAAACCCTTTATCTCTTCACTAGAATAAATATATAATAATACTAGCTATAAACATATAGTTATTACTAAACTTAAAAACCTATAATAACGGAACCAAGACTTTACTAGCTTCTTTTTGGAATTTTTAGGCCTTATTAGTAAGCTAGATTAGAATAAAGCCACTAAAGTTACTGCCCTTTAATAAGCTATTTTGGGTAAGATTAAAGCCTAGTTAGTAAGTAGAGAACTGCTAAAAAACCTATTTAAATTTGCTATAATATGTTAATAAATTAATAAGGACCTTTAATATAATAAATAGACTTATTCTCTAAAGCTAACTATATCTTATATCTAGAACTCTATAAACCTAGTATATACCTAAAAGCGCGATATATCTCTAAAACCTAAAAGCTTTATATATAACCCTATAGACCTTAATGCTGCTTAATTCTACATACCCTTAGGAACTAATAAATAAAGAACTTGAGCTATAAATGGAGAATGCTTTAGATGCAGTAAAAAAGGATATATTTAAAAGCATTGCCAAACTTACCCCTTTAAAAAGGTCCGCTATACTTCCTCCCGTTCCTTAAATTATACCCGCTCTATAAATTGTACTTAGATATTATAAAGTATCTTACCTTTAGTTAACTTAGAAAATAAATCATCCTAAGGCTAAGTTGCGCCTTAGGATAAAAAGTAGAAGAGTATAAGTATCTAGGCTCTTCTAGCGCTAATATATAATATAACTCCCTTAATATACTTAGCAAAATTTAAATACTTAGGAAGTAGAAGGAAGTATAAATCCATATAGATAGCGGAGCTATTAGTATAGGCTTTATTAATACAAACTATGCAAAAACTTTATGCCTAAATTTAAAGAAACTTAATAAGCCCTAAGGCCTGTAAGGCTTTAATGGCAAACCCTTAATATAGCGAACTAACGCATTATGCTCTTATAAAATTGCGGATAGGTAAATACCTTAAATATATTTTCCTATTTATAATACCCTTAAAGCATTATAAGATAATACTTAGATATAGATAGCTAAAATAACACAACCCTTTAATTAGCTAGGTTAAAAAAAAATACTAAAGTTTTATATAACTTACTGCCGAAGTTATTGCTTAGAAAACTATTTACCCTATAAATATATATACAACTATTCGAATTTAATATAATATAAATTGCCCTTGCTATAAACCTTAAGCTAATATAATAAATCTATAACTGCTAATTATAGTAAAGAATATAAAGATATTTTATTAAAACCTTTTAAATTTTATATAATATAAGCCGCGCCTTTTATCTTATTAGCAAAAAGATAATATTATAAAATCTTTACTATAACTATGGAAGATATTAAGAAAGCACTAGAACTAAAATAATATCCTAACCCTTAACCTCTTATACCTAAAGAGTACTACAATCTAATTAACAAGTTTAAAAAACAATTTATAGACTAACTAGCCCCGCACTAAGATAAGCACAATTTTAAGATAGAACTTAAGCCTAGTATTACACTAAAGTTTGGTCCGCTATATGGTATATTATAAGAAGAACTACTTATAATATAATAATACCTTAATAAGTATCTAGAAAAAGGATTTATTCGCGCTAGTTAATATCTATTCGCCTTATCTATACTATTTATTAAAAAGCTAGGAGGAGGCTTAAGATTCTATATTAATTATTAAGCTCTAAACACAATTATAATTTAAAACTAATATCTAATTCCCTTAATTTAAGAAACGCTTAACTATTTAGTAAAGGTATAGTACTTTATAAAGCTTAATATAGTTACCGCCTTTAATAAAATCCATATATATATAAAGGAGATAAAAAGTATATAGCTTTATGCATATAATAGGGACTCTTTAAATACCTAGTAATGCTATTTAGCGTAAAGAACGGTCCTGGTACATTTTAGTAATATCTTAATAATATCTTAATCTACTTATCCTTGCTTTTTAAATATTGAAAATATATTAGAATGGTTCTTAAACGCCTATAAAATATAGGCCTATAATGCGATATTAAGAAATATAAGTTCTACGCGTCCAAGGTTATATACTTAGGCTTAATAATATCTTGTAATAGAATTAAAATAAACCCTAAGAAAGTTACCGCAATTATAAACTAGGAAAGCCCTAGTAATATATAGGATATTTAAGGATTTCTAGGATTTGTAAATTTCTATTAATAATTTATTAACTATTTTTTAGAAACTGCTTGGCTATTAGTAAACCTAATAAGAAAAAATATATAATTTAAATAGACTACTAAATATAAATAAGCTTTTAACAATCTAAAGCATTATTTTATAACTGCTCTAATTCTTACCTACTTTAACCCTAACCTTAAATATATTATTAAAACAGACTTATCCAATTACACGCTAGGGGGAGTATTATTGCAATATAATAAGAATAGTAAGCTATATCCAGTAGCCTTTCTCTCCTAAAAACCCGCCCCTACTAAATTAAATTATAAGATATATAATAAGGAACTACTTATAATTATTAGATGTTTTTAACAATAGCGTCCTAAGCTTAAAAAATTATTATTCCTAATATATATATTAACGGACTATAAGAACCTATAGTACTTTATAACTATAAAGCAATTAACACAGCACTAAATTTATTAGGCTAAATACCTCTTATAATTTAACTTTAAAATTATATACTAACTAGGTAAACTTAATTAGAAGCCTAATATATTAATATAATAATTATAGAACCTACCTATAAACGCTGCGGATAAATAGATTATAAATTAATTACGGATCTTATTACCTTCTAAATGTTTTAAAAAACTATGTTCTATATTCCTAAATATGGAACTTGATAGAAATAAATTAAAAGTTAATAAATAGGAAATAGAAATTAATAAGCTAATAGAATACAAATATAAGAACAATATATAGATAATAGATATAATAAAACTGATTTAAATAAGAAAACAATAGTATAAGGATATTATACTTGCTAAATATAAGATTTAAAATAACTGATTATACTATTAATAGAAGATAGTAATTCCGAATTCCAAACCTTTATAATTTAAGATACTTAAATTTATATACAACTTCCCTATAATAGGGTATCCTAGCCATATAAAGACTTATAAAATTATTTAATAAGTATACTACTGGCCTATAATGTATAACTATATATAAAAATACGTTTAAGTATGCAGGATATATGTATATAGAAAGACCTCTTATATAACGAAGTAAGGAGTACTTTAACTACTACTAATTCCAATATAAAAATAGCGCAATATCTTAATTAACTTTATAGTTAACTTGCTTAGCAGTAATAGGTTTATAAATATTATAGTGGTTATTAACTATTTTATAAAAATACGATATATAATTCCCATAGACTTAATTAATATAATATTAGTAGCTAAATGTTTTATTAAGCATATCTTTAAACCACACGGACTTTCTAACTTAATAATATCTAACCATAGAAGCTAGTTTATTTTAGATTTCTAGCAAGCCCTATATAAATAATTAAGTATTTAAATATAACTCTTAACTATATTCTATCTAGAGATAGATAGTTAAACTAAATTACAAACGTGATTATAGAATAATACCTATAAATATACTGCTTCTACCTATAAAATACCTGGGAAAAATGGCTGCCCTTAGCTAAGTTTACTGCAAATAATATAATAAATATATTAATAGGCATAACGCTGTTCTATGCGACCTATAAACAGGACCCTTAACTTAGATTTAAACTATAACCTAAAATTAATATAATAGGACCCACAATTAAACGGATTTAGTTAATTAATATATATAACTTTACTAATTAAATAAAGTAGTTAATAGAACTATTATAAAGTAAATTAATATATACTTAAATGGTATAGGAATGGTATATAAATAAAGGATAAGCTCCTATATAGGACTTTAAGGAAAGTAATATAGCTTACCTAAATATACAAAACTTACAGACTTAACGGCCCTTAAAGAAACTTAATTAGAAGTTTATAGGCCTATACTAAATTAAGAAGAAACTAAGCCTATATACCTATAAGCTTAAACTACTAACTAAGATAAAAATACACCTAATATTTTATATAAGCTTATTATAACCTTTAAAAGATAATTCTATAACTTATAAAATACCGCCGCTATCTTTTATAATTATTAATAACAGTAACAGTTTTTACTTTATTAACTTAATTAATAATATGCAATAGAAAACATGATCTAAATAATTTAAACTTCTTATTAAGTGAAAAGGATATAAAATATAAACCTAGGAAACCTATAATTAGATTAAGGCCAATACGCTTTCCTTAATAAAAGAATTCCATAAGGACTATCCTTTGCGGCCTACTTTAGCTAAATAGATATAATATAAAGGTAAATAACTACCTAATATAAATATATGAAATATAATAGCAGGAAACTTAAAATTAAAAAGAACTTAAAATATATTACAACGCTTATAACGCGATAAGTTATAAATTCTTAACTAAATTAAATTGTTTTAGACCTTTAGCTAAAGGGGGGGTACTATAATAGGACTAGCCTAGTTATAGTAGAAATGTCTTAGTAAAACACTTAATAGATAACTATCTAAAACTATTTACAACTGTTTGCAACTATTTATAATTATTTATAACTATCTATAATTATCCGCTATAATCCACTGTTTTCCACTAGTGCTATAATACTAAAGTCCGTTAAAGACCGTTAAAGACCACGTGCGTATATGCGTATGCACCGACCACTAAGACCCTAACTGTTTAATTATATAATTTTCTTATCATTCCTTTCTTTTCTTTACGTAATGTCTTATTCTCTACAAGAGCTATATACCCTTAGATTTAGATAGAATTTATATTGTTCCTTTAAATATTCTTTAAAGCCTCTTCGCGCCCTTATATAACCTTATTTACACATTTAACCACCTCTATATTATAAAAGAAGATAAATAGTTTACTACATTCTATACCAGGTATAGACTATTTAAATACTTAGTAACGCTGTTTAGCTTCGCAAATGCCTTAAATTTATTCTAGCACTTTATAAATAATACCCTATAACCTTACCTAAACATTTTCTATACTGCTTATATTAATAATATCTTAGTATATAGTAATAACCTAACTAAATATAAGAAATACGTTAACCTTATCCTAGAAGCTCTATATAGAGCTAGCCTATAATTAGATATAAATAAATACAAATTCTATAAAATGGAAGTCCTATACTTTAGACTTATTATTTTTATAAATAGCATATAAATAGACCTAAAGAAGATTAAAGTAATTATAAACTAGTAAGAACCTAAAAATATTAAGGACGTAAAAGCCTTTATAAAATTTACTAACTTTTACTAATAGTTTATTAATAACTTCTCTACTCTAGTTTTACCTTTTATAGCTTTAACCTAAAATGATAAAGCCTTTATCTTTAATAAGGAATATAAAAAGGCCTTTGCCTATCTAAAAGTTATATTTACTACTACACCTATACTTTAATATTTTAACCTAAACTAAAATAGTATTATAGAAGCTAATTTATTTAATTATATTACTAAAGGCATTCTGTCTTAGTATAATAAGAAAGGAGTACTATACCCTATAGTATACTTCTTAAAATAACTAAGTCTAGCTAAATATAACTATAAAATCTATAATAAGGAATTATTAGCCATTATTAGACATTTTAAATAATGGCGACCTAAACTAGAAGGCGCTAGATTTCTAATTAAGGTCCTTAGCAACTATAAGAATTTATAATACTTTACAACCATAAAATAGCTAAGTTATTGTTAAGCCCGCTAGTTAAAATATCTATTTTATTTCTAATTCTTAATTATATACCACCTAGGTATTTAAGGTTAAAAACCTAATACCCTAACCTAATGTTTATAAGATATACTAGTATAAAAAGAAGCGTATGCTTACTATAATTAAACCCTGCTTCGCCCTAAGCTATTTAACCTTCTTGTTAAAGACGTTATAATACACATCCTTAAAATGACTAATTAATTAATGTCGGAATGTTAGTTATATGACGTGGTCACGAGACCACGAAGTGAGGCTAGCTAACCTGACCTTAGAGCAACCCCTTACTTCTAGACAACAATAACTACCAACTTTAACACCGCATATGTATCGCAATACAGTGATATTCGTGCACGTTGATAAAGCGAGTATACTGACACTAATTAGTAGACGTATAGATTAGGAAATACGTAATAAGCTAGAGCTTAAGAACCGTACTGGAAATAGTACACGGATCGCCTAGCCTTGTCTATTTCAGTTAAAGGAGAAAGCTATATTACCCTCGAAGCTCAAGACCACGTATTAGCTTAACTGCTGACGCGTTAGATTGCCTAGAGAATTATATCTTTACTTAAAGAAGATTGCGACCTTCCTTAAGCTTAAGAGAATTTGTACTGGCCTTATAGCTAATATAATAGATCGCTAAGAGAATAGTAATCTTGCTAAGAGCTTTATAGGCCTAACGGCTGTAAAGGACGTATATACCTAAAACACCCTTACCTTAATACCTTTACCTTGATACTCTTACTTTAATAACCTTAACCTTAACCTTAACCTCGATCTTAACCTTAAACTAAATATATATAAGGACTAGTACACTGCTTTGTATAATAAAATGGATCCTAAATAGAAGGAGAGAATCGCCAGATATGGTTATAGGATTAATGTAGTAACTGCCTTAAAGGAAGACTTGGAAGAATATATGGAAACGAAAATCTATAAGTATATATATAAGAACTTTACGGATTATATACTACGGTCGCTATTCCAAGAAGAATTTAAAGGCTTTACTATTAAGGACTTTAGAAAGATACGCTCTGTTACTAGAGCAAAGCTCCGTACTTACCTACTCTAAAGAGGAGTATATATCACCACATATAGTAATAGATACCCACTTTATAAGGTTCTATATAATGTCCTTACAGAAGAGGAACCTTACAAATAGATAGATAAGGAAATTATAGGAGCTCTTAAGGAAGTTAGCCCTATAATTATAGTGGCACTATAAGAATAACTTAACTTAATATAAACAGCTCTAATATTAAATTAAGCTATAACCCTGTTAGTTATAGCCTCTTTAGTTCCTATAACCCCCCCCCGTAGCCCACTACCTTTCTATACGGTACCGACGCCTGTAAACTATTAACTATCTCCACTACCTTTAACGCCTGTAATTCAGCCTATAGCTATAGCTATAATACCTAGAACGCAAATACCTACCCCTATAACACCCTAACTAGCTGTTGCATCTATACCCTAGTAAACTGCACCAACTACTACCTAATAGTAAGCTGTATCTACCTCTACCTAGGATTAACTACTTACCCTCCTTACTTAACTCCTACAGACGCAGAACTAGCAATTATTGCCTACGGCAACTGCCTTTACCCTCCCTTTAGTAACCGCTCCTACCCTACCTAGTGCTCCTCCTGCCCAGTACCTTTACCCTGGTACTGCCAATACCGACCCTGTTATGCACCTGCCTATATACAGCAAAGAGGCAGCTACTATTGCTAAGATCTATATGGACGACCAGAAGTATAATAGAGTGAGTGATAGCTTTAACTTTAAGTTAACTATCTTCTATAATATCTGCAAGAGAGCTAGTCTACCTCCTAAAGGCTATATAACTGCATTCCTAACTATGCTAAAGGGACTTACTTAGGATCACTACTATAATAGTAGCCTTTTAACTAGATTATTCACTGAGGCATATAACCATATGTGTTACTTCTTTAAAGGACTAGAGTACTATTAGAGAAACCTTACTAAATAAAACGCTACCAACTTCTAAGGAATTATTAATAAGAACCCTAATAAGCAAATCTATTAGAGTTTCCAACTACTCCTTAATAAGCTCTTAAAACATTGCTATGGATTATACCTAGAATTTTATATAGACCTCTTCCTTATGAATAAGCTAGTTACCGCTTGCTAAGGAGTACTAGTATACTATATTGCTATTTCCAACCCTTCTAAAGACCTCTCCTAGTTGATTAGCAAGCTGCAATCTTCTATAGTTATATAGGAGAAGGAATACTCTTCCTAAGCCTTAATAAGACCGTCTTAAGGAGCCTACTTTACGGATTATATATACCGTTGTGATATCCGTAATAACTGTAACTAAACCCGCTCCTATAGATAAAACACTATTAGGTCCCTAAAGACCAAGTGCTATATTTACTAAAAGGAGAGCTGCTGCTTATAGAAACACATAGAGGAGGAGCGGAACTGTTCTAGAAATAAGTATAAAAGACGTTTTAATAATAGCAAGGGCTGTAATAGTAACTTTGAAGAACGCTTTAGACAATACACTATCTACTATAAAGGAGATGACGACAATAAGTGTAATAAGACTTTTAAAGCTCTTGTGCTAGATATAGACGCTGACAAAAACACTAATAATAATAATAGTAAGGAAGAACTAGAAGACCCTAATGGCTACTACCTTATATTATTTAGGACTCTTACTATAGACGAAGCAACCTTTATAAGTATAGAACTAGCTAATAAGGCTTGCGCTTACTTATTTACTGTAACCTCTATAGAACCTACTATGGAAACTGACCCGTTTAACTATAATATAACAACCGCCGTTTTATGCTATACTTCCACGGTATTTATGGGAATTATAATTAATACTAATACGTTAAAGAAGTCTATGGCCGGTTATAGATAATTCTAGGCACTATAGAACGCGGACTAATCTATAAGACTTAATACCTTAACCAAAGGACAAGTTAATGTGTAGTTTGGCATTGGAATTGCTACCTCTATTAGAACTATGGATGTTATTACCCCTATAGGCAAGATACAGTTTTATATTGTTTATATAGATACCCCCTTCTTGCTCTGTTTAGTGGATATAGATAGACTCTAAATCTACTATAATAACCTTAGAAACGTTGTTATTACTTATACTGAAAAAGTGCCAGTAGTGCGATGGTTTGGCCACCCATTTCTCCTATAGAGCTTATTACTATAGTTATATTTATCTAAATCCTTTAACGCGAACCCCTGCTACTTAATAGATATAGAGCTATGGCGCCTGTATTGCCGATTTGGATATCCCTTAGTTAAGAAATTATAAAAGCTACTCTATTATGCTGGCTATAAAACTAATAGAATGGCTATTAAGTAACTAACCAAGTTCTGCCACCACTATTAGAAGTTTAGTAAATTACTAGGTAGATTCCGCTTTACCCTATAAGACGACATTAATTTTAACTATAATATTATTGTTGATATTATGTATATTAGCGGATTACCCCTTCTATATATTGTTAATAAAGGAACATAATTCCAAGCCAGTAGATAGCTATAAGACATTAGCGCTAAACACATATGGGATGTTCTATAGATATACTAGATTAATATTTACCTAGGGCCACTAGACCTAATTACCCATAATACTAGAAAGAACTTTGTTAGTAAGGAATTTAAGCAATACACCACTATTATGGGAATTAGTATAAAGGGAGTACCGGTTGAAGCACATAACTCTATTAGAATGGTAGAGCGCTACTATAGTCTATTACGGCGAGCCTACCAGATTATTATAACTGAAATCCCTAATATTAATAAGGAGATGGGACTCTAAATGGTGTTTAAAGTAATTAATAATTTAGCTGGCCCTAAAGGACTAGTTTCTATACTTCTAGTTTTTAAAGCCTACCCCTAAATGGTTAAATCTGATATACTATCCCCTACTATTATATAACGCGCTGCCGCAATTAAAAAGGCTATAGTAGAGATATAGAAGCTATAAGCTAAACAATAGATTGCTAACGCGCTAAATATGCGAAACGGACCTAATGCTAATACGATTTATGATCTCCTACTAAACTCACCTATTTTAGTCTAGAGAGAAGGAAATACTAGCTAAAGCGGCTATTGGGACGGGCTATTTACCTTACTTACTATTAAGGGTAAAATATGCACTATTAAGCTATCTAGTAGACCTACAGCCTTCCGATCTATGGTTATAAAACCCTACCTTTAAGCAACTAAATTATAGGAGTAAATTGTTGGACTAGAATTACTACCTAAACCTCTACTTAGGTCAGCCCTTTCTAAGACTGTTTTAGAGAGACCTATTAAAGCTTAGCAACAACCCCTAAAATGAGGCAGAGGACGCCCTTATAAATACCCTCTATTTATGGCTATAACTAATATCACCATCTACCTACAGGATGACAGTTAATTTAGTACCTAATTTAGCGCCTCCTAATAGAAGGAGCTTACTGGTCTACTTAAGAAGGGAGTTTTTAAGATTGTAAGACTTATGGATATACTACAAGGCGTATAACTCTTTAACTTATAATTTATTAATAAGATTAAGAATAAGGGAACTGATAAAGCCTTTAAGAAATCCTAACTAGTTATATAAGCTTATAATAACTTAGAAAAGGAACTAGTTCTTACCTAATTACTAACTATTTAATAAGTTAGCTAATAACTAATTCTCTATATCGCCGCTATAAAGCTTCTATAGGCACGACTTTACCTCTGAGATATTTTACAGGCCTACGTATAATTAACCACCACACTAAATTAAGAGTTCTATATACAACCTCTATATAAGCTAATTAAGCAACTTGGGATTAATAAGGCCTCCGTTCTAAAGGTTATAAAACCACTCTATGGAGTACCGGAAGCTGGTAACCACTAGTTTAAGATATATTACTTATATTACATCTAATAGTTATATATAGACCAGTCTATATATGACTTCTGCCTCCTATAGAGTAATAAACCCTTTGGTATTATAGGCCTATAAACTAATAACACTCTATTTTTAGTAGATAAGACCTTTATAAACGCAGAGCAAAATAAGCTGCATAAGGCCAAGTTTATGGCTAAGGAACGGGAATAACTTACCGTTAATACGCCTATTAAGTTTAATGGTAGAGTTATTTAGCTACTAACTAACAGGAGCATTACGCTTACTTAGGAATAACAATATATAAACCTTAGTATAATTAGCACTAAGCTTGCCATAAGTATAGGATTAAGAGGAGCTATAAGAACCTTAACTCTAAAGGACTAGTACATCGCTTAACGTGCTAGAGGTGTATATATCGCTTTAGTATGCCAGCTAGAAGCCTTATTTAATTTATCCTTTACTGCCTAGGTAATTAACCCTAACGAGAAAGACGTAAAACAGTTAAATAAGCGTCTAAACTAGCAAATTAAGAACGCTAATAGAGGTCTTAAATTTATTAAGTTAGATATTAAAACCCTATAGCTACTGGTATTTATGGATGCGTTATTTACCAATAACAAGGACCTCTTTTTACAGATTAGCTATATCCTCGTACTAGCTAATGCTATAAAGAAGGCTAATATCGTCTATTAGAGCTTAGTTAAGTGCAAAAGAGTTACTTAGAGCGTACTAGCTTCTAAACTCTACGGCACGGCCTATGGCTTTAATATTGGCGTTGCAATTAAGTCTATAGTAGATAAGATCCTATAAATTAACCTTCTACTTATACTTTACACTAACTCTAAGTCCTTATATAACTGTCTAGTACGACTTGGAACCACCTAAGAAAAACGCCTAATAATCGACATAATGTGCCTCTGGTAAGCCTACAAACGGAGACAGATTATGGAGGTGAAATAGATTAATAGAGAGGCCAACCCTACTAATGCTATAATAAAGGGAAAACCCTACGCGGCTTTTTAATGGCTTATTAATACAAACTAAATTGACCTATAAGTTGTAGGATAGGTTAAACAAATGAACTTAGATTTAGCTTAGCATTAGGTAACTAATTATAATAGTATAGACCCTGAATTTAACCAACTAATTAGGATTTTCTATGCCTGGTATAGAAAATTGCTATTGGCTTGCTTACTACTAGCGCCTTGGCGGCCCTTGCAATATGTTAACCTGCTACCCCTAATAACTCTTCTTCTTCTTTTCTTTCTTAGCATAGTATCTCCGTAATACAGTATTTTACAGGCTTTGGTTTAGAGATATTTATATAAGCCGTAATACGGGTTATATAATTACGGACCTGTAAAAGGAGCGTGGAAGCTATTGTATATACGCTACAAATAGTCTAGAAGTAAACTTGACTTTAAAGTATAGATTAGCCTTCTTTTTAGAGTTGCTCTAGTGTCGGAATATTAGTTATGTGATGTGGTTATGAGACTATAAAGTGAGGCTAGCTAACCTAACCTTGGAGCAACCCCTTACTTCTAGACAACAATAACTACCAACTTTAATACCGCATACGTATCGCAATATAGTGATATTTGTGCACGTTGATAAAGCGAGTATACCGACAATTAATTAAATAGTTAATAGTTAATAAATACCTAAATAACGAGTTTATTTAAGAGATGTTTAAGCTAATCTAAGGTAGCATTAAACGCTTTAAAAGGATTTCCCTAAGTAAATATAAAGCTTATAAAGATTTTTTATACTATAGAAACTACCTAGTTATACTTAACCATAATAAACTTAAGCTTAAGCTCCTTAAATATATATATAACCTACTAGTAACTAGTTACCTAGGCTAAGGAAAATCCCTTAAACTGCTCTAATAAGAATATTACTGGCTAAATATGCATAATATAATATAAAGGTATATCTTTAGCTGCTATACCTACTAATAAGCCAAAGCTTTGTATAAGATATATAACGTCTTTCTAAAGCTACTGCCTGTTTTAAACTAAAGATAGAAGGATATCTTAATTAACTTTATTGTTAAGCTTTCTGTAAGTAAAGGCTGTATAAATATTATAGTAGTTATAGACCAAATATCTAAGATAAAACACTTAATTGCCTGCCCTAATATATTAGCGCCTACTATTACCTAACTATTTCTATATTATGTATAGAAACTTTATAGACTTTTTAAAACAATTATCTCTAATAAAGATAGCTAGTTTATTTCTATATTTTAGAAGGAACTAACTACCTAACTCCGCATTAAAGTACTATTATTTATAGTATATTACCCAGAAACGGATAGTTAAATAGAATAGTATATTTAGATATATACGTCGTATTTATAGGACAACTAGATAGACTAGCTGATATTTACTAAGTTTACTATAAATAACTCCGTCTTAGATACTATAAAAGTCTCCCTATTCTTAGTTAACTACAGCTAGCATCTATAAATGGGTTTTAAACCCTTTAGTAATATTTCTTGTCTAGCTTATTACATCTTATAAGTTATAGAAGTAAATTAATTTATAAAGAAGATGGAAGAATTATAAGAGTTTTTTACTAATAAAATAATATGGGCCTAATTTGTTTATAAAGCCGTAGCAAATAAGAACTAAATCCTAGCACCGGCCTACTAAATTAGTAACTTTATCTGGCTAGATATAAGAACTATAAATATAAAATAACCTACTAAGAAACTTAATTAGAAGAACGCCGGCCCTTATAAGGTTAAAAAGGTTGTCTTTTCTTATACCTACTAATTAAAGCTCCCTAATACGGTTAAAATCTACCCTATATTCTATATATTAGTCCTCCGCCCTACTACCCCTATATTAGATGCCCTACCTAAACAGATCTAAGACCCTCCCCTACTAGTTAAAGTGGATAGTAAGAATAAGTACTTTATTAAACGAGTTAATAATATTAAGTATAATAAACGGAAACGTAAATATATATACCTTATAAAATGGAGAGGCTTTACTAAGCCTATATGGGAACCTATTAACTCTATAGGACTTATATAAGCCATATAAGACTTTTATAAACTCTACCTAGAACTACTATAGCCCTATCTTGCAAAAGCTCAAGTTTAAAGGGGGGGTACTATTATGGAACACCTCTGTGACACCTTATATATATCTACCTATTTCCACTAACGCAGTAAGAAAAGACTAACCGCGAAACGGCAATCTAATAGCAATCTATGGCAATCTAATAGCAATTTATGGCAATCTAATGGCAATCTAATGGCAATCTAACGGCAATCTACCGCATTTTACTATATTTTGCTAAGTCTATTAAATTCTACCAAGTTTTGCTAGGACTGCTACTTAAATCCTATTCTGCTTTATATACGTATTAACTAAGCAACCAAATTTATAATATATACCCTTTCTCCCTATTTCCTTACCTTCTCTCCTTACGCAACGTTTTAACTTTATTATATAGTTTATATATATAGCTTAATAATATCTACTTCGCTATATATTATCACCGCTTATGCTTACTCTGTAATAGGTTTAAGTATTTTCCTTAAATTCCTTTAAGGGTCTAAGGCTTTACTACTAGCTCCCTTTAGTCCTATAGGCCTTTTCTTTTTCTAACTATTTTTAGTCCTCCTTAGGCCAATACTTAGTTCGCTTTTTTTCCTTAATATACTATAAATAATTTTTTCGGTGCACTCCTACTACTATTGTCCGTCTAGGCATTCTTCTATAAGGAACCTTCTTAGCTAAAGTATTAAGTCGCCTAACTCCTAAACTTCTACTAGGTACTATCTATATATATACTTAGCGTCTCTAAATTACTTTTCTTCTATTATTTAATATATTTTTATTAGATATTTGTGGTACTTATTCTTGGGTACCTTATATATATTATATATATTATCTATATATGTGATCCACAATAACATATAATATGCTAGGTGCTTTGGGTTAACTTATAGTTTATCTTTATCCTTAAGTTTAAACCTTTCTTATATTAATCTAAATGCTACTATATTATTTACTGGTACTAATATCTATATTATTTCTCTCTAGTCTACGGCCTGTTCTTCTAGGTTCTTTAATATTATAATTAATGCTCCTTTAATATAGCTTAATCTAGTATAACTTTTTCGTCTAACTATATATAGAAATCCTCCCACTTATTATTTCCTTATTACTTATACTACTTATAATATAGCTCCTTAAGTATATATAATCTATTTATAAGGAAGTATCTCTTTATTACTGTATTATTACAACCCTTTATATATTGTTTTATAAACTTAGTTGGGATTCCTAAATCCTCTTTTTATTTTAGGGCCTTTAGCTACTTAGCTCTTAGTATACCTACCTTTAGCCTATTGGTTATTTTTTATATAAGTACTTTATCCCTTATATATCCTAGTCTGCTAGACTTCTAGTTTAGTTTTCGTTCTTACTATGTAATAATTTATTATCTAAACTTATCCATACTTTCTTATTTTTTATATCTTATAGCTAGATCCTTAAAGTCTTTTTTCTTCTTAATTATTATATTAACTTTTTAACCTTTAGGCTAAATACTGCGTTTACCTAGAATTATTATAGACCTTATTCGTTCTTTAAAATCTTAGCTCCCTAGAAATCTTTATCCTGTGCTTATTTATCTATCTATAAACTAAGCTGTTACTCTTTTCTATTAGTTTTTATCCGTTATAGGTACTAGGTCCTCTTTTATCTCGTCTTAAGAATCTTAAGCCTATGGCCTTTTACCTTTATTAAGTGGTAAGCTAGTACTAGCAGTTATCTACTTACTTAATCTCCTTTAGGTATTGCTCCTTTTATTTTATAAAGCGATAGATACCGTATCTAATAGTGTTATAATACCCGTTATTAAACCCTATTCTATAGTGGTTTTAGTCTCTACTTCTATTACATACTTAAGGTTTAAGTGCCTTTAGTTAGCCTCTTTTTCTTTCTCATTGCTATTGATTAATAAGTACTCTAACTCTATTGTTATTTCTACTAATTATTGTCCATATATTACTGTAATATATTAATCTAGCTTATAGAGTTAATCCTGTTCTTTATTTAACTCTTTAGTTCCTTTAAGTTCTTATAACTCTAGCTCTTATGGCCAATAACTTATACTATACTTAGCGTCTTTATAAATTTAGTATATGTTATTATAACAAAACGCAAAATATTTAATTAAGCTCGGACCCTTAGAACTTGGTTACCCCCAAACTCAGCTACCTAACCAAATTGGACCCTACCACTTTTAAAGCTATCTACACTTAATTAAATCAATTTTATCTTTTACCCCTACGTGCTATTTAATATATTGGCCTTGGCCTTTCTACTTAACACCCTTTAAGGCCTTGACTTTAACTCTTTTGCTCTTATTTTAGCCTCTATCTCCTCTGCCTCCTCTATTACTTAATTAATTAAATCTATATTTACAAATTTTGTATTTAGATTTACAGCTACCCGCTTATAAATCTTTGGGCCTTTAAGGTCCTTAAGCTGCGATTACAAGCTATATATTTAAGCGTCCTTATATGCGGCTTCTACAGTAAGTCGCTTAAATTGTTAGCTTACTCTTTATAAGAGTACCTAAGTCTTCTAATTGGGCGTATAATTATTGCAAAGGCTTTAAATTGCCTAATGTATATCACAAGGTTTCTTTAGGGTGGCTATAACGTTAAATTAGTCGCTTTTAACTTGCTTAAAGCTTAAAGCCTTAATTAGAGCCTTATTCTTAACTTATAAGGATATAAGGCCTTTACGCGGATTCCATAGGTAAATACCAGAGGCATGCCACTCAGATTTAATTGTCCTTGCTATAAGGCCTTCTCCTTAGGCCTTATAGTAATACTTAGTAAAGCGGTGCTTCTTAATTGGAGCTATATTATTAAGAGATGTAAGATCGGCAATCTACTTTTAATACTTTAATTTAATAGGGGAGAAGCATAATAGATCTAAGGGTTGTAGCACGTGCGTTAAATAAGGTGGTAGAAGGACGAGCTATATATTATTCCGTTTATATTCTAGTAGGAATTTTACTATATAGTAGCTTGCATGTCTGTTAAGAGGATGCAATTAAGGTTTGTTATCGCTAGGTAGTTTAGTCTTAGGTAGAAAGATATTAGTAAGCCACCCAAATGTAATGCGATTGGCTATCCAGCCGTTCTTTAAGGTTGTATATATCTAATCAGGTACCTTACCCTGGTGGAACCATGTTAATTAGGGGTGCTTTCCTTTAAAGATTATAAGAGGTCAAATTAATCGGCTAAGGGCAGAAACTGCCTCCACAATTAATACCTATTTGCAATTATTTGGTGTCTATACAAGAGTCTTCTTTTTAGAGGCGTCTCCTATAGTGATTAAATTCGTATATGCGCCTAATGTGATACCAGATTCGTCCATATTCTAGGTGTTCTCTACCTATATATTAACCTTCCTTTGCATCCTCTTATAGAGATTATAGAACTCTTAAATTTGCTTTAGCTATGCTCCATTAATTTATGCACTTTCTATTGGTTGGCCGATTAAAGATTTAATGCAAGGATTACGCTAGAGGTAGCTAGAGACCCATACTTTGCCTAGGGGCTTAGTGTCACCGTTTTAATTAAGGATTTAAGTCGCCATCTCTTATAGTCGCGTATGCGAGGGAGTAAATCCCTATAAGTCCTGTTCGAGTACCTAATTTATAAGGAAGTCTTCTTGGGTAGGGGTCAATCGCTGTTTGTGTTGGTGTGCAATTCGTTATAGTTCCTTGCCATTTAATCGATCTTTAAAAGTCGACGGTGGGACACCATATGCGCGTGCAGCTTCTCTACTAGATTTAAATTTGCCAGATTTAAAATCAGCGATAGCTATTTGTAAGTTCTACTCCTTTTGGTCCATATTAAACGATTGGTTGTATAGAAAATGAGGGGACAAATAGGTGGTTTAATTTTAGTTAGGTGGCTAAGTTCTAGGGTGGCCGAGTTCTAAGGGTCCGAGCTTAAATACTCCTTGGTCCCGCGCAATATACCTATATCTATATTATTATACTCTAATAACCTAGTGCCTTCTACTGCGTAGTTGCTCTAACTACCTTTATAGTCTTTAGCGAAATAACCTTGTTTTCCGTAATTTATATAAGCTCCCTTTTTAAACCATTCTTCTTATTATAGAGTTTACCTAAACATCTTTTACTACTAAGATCCCTAGTTTAGCCTCTGCTCTTTAGTCCTTTAATTACTTAATCCTTAACCTCTAGATTTCTATAGTTTCTTATTTTATTTTTTAGACTCTTTAGTACTGCTTAGGTCTATTAGCTCTAGTCCACCATTCCATAGTTTTTAACTCTATATTAGTTATTGTGTGCCCTACGCCTTATATAACTATAAAATTTTATCCTAGACCTTCTTAGCTTATTCCCTTTCGTAGATCCTATTATTAATTTTAATTACTTAATTAATTAGTTCTCTTAGGGTATCCGTATCTTCTATTAGGATAATTACGTTCTAGACTTTTGCTTTAAGTCCCTATTTATACTATGCTATAAGCACCCTATTATTCTATTTAACCTATATAGCGAGTGTTTAGAACTATATTATATACTTAATTGCTAAAGTACGTTGTATTAGGTTTTAAAGCTTCTATTTTGCTTTTATTGTTACTTTTAGGTCTCTAAATATCTAGGTAAGTTAGTTTACAAATTCTTGCCAACTTAAGAATATATACTTAACCTCTTAGTTAGTAGTCGTATCTCCATGTTCCTATATCTTAGTTAAGTAAGGTTTAAACCACTTAAGTGCCCTACCTATTAGGAATAATCCCGTATAGACTACTTAATCTATTAGTGTAGCAAGCTTTACGCCCTCTTATACTACCTTAAAGCGCATTTATACTAAAAATCCCTTAGGTTTAGACTTTTCTTCTAAAAACCGCTTAACTAAGGGTAACTTAACCGTTACTGCTCTAATTCTATTAATTCTTTCTTTAAGTATTTAATTATTGTCCGTTAATTAATTAACTATTTTCTATAACTGCCTAACCGTAACTAGTTATAAATTAGTGTTCCTTATACTGGTATTCCCGCTAATACCTAAGGTAGTTACTACTGTTAATAGCATTATAACTAGTGCTTTTAGTGGTATATTATTTAACTTTATTAACACTATAACTAGGTAGTAAATATAATAATAATTCATTGCTTAACGTCCGATTTGGATCCCTATTGGGCCTACGCGGACTACTCCTTATATACATATGGGGAGAAAACTCTATATAAGAAAACCCCGTAATCTATTTCCCTGCCTTTTGGGACTTACCTATATAACGCCTACGGGGCGCCTGCAAGTCACCTGTGGTACTCTACTACCTTACCTTTTAACCTCCTTAGGAACCACTGCTGCCGTAACAAGCCTACAGATGCGCTAGTATTGTAAACTTAACTCTACTACTGTAGAGTTATTAGGGGGCGCCTAGTGCTCGCCCCTTTACCTTCTATTACTATTTCCTTTATAACCCAAAACTGGTCTAGTACATTTTAGCTAATAAGCCACTAGGTAACCGCCTTAAGACCTTTTTATATTAAGAGTAGTGTATTATAGTTCTCTGTGCCAGCTACTAAGAGTATTACTTCTTAGTTAGTGCGTAAGGGGCATAACAGTATTACATATTTTGGTGTCTATCTTGGCCAGCCATATTTATATCTTAGGCTGCCTACTAGGACACCTACCTAGTAGAGCCAGTCTTTTAGTCCTATTATTCCTATTCTTAGGAGTGTTGCTATTATATTTTCTACCTTTATTAGGCCTTCTTAAAGCCCTTAGGTATTTACCCCCTATAGCATTAACTATACTACGGCCTAGGCCTCTATACCTTTAACTCCTATATACCTCTCCAGTGTTGGTCTAACTAGTATTATATTACGGTAGATGGTTTCCTAGTACTCTTTTATGCTCTACTTTGGCTCCTTTCTCTCTTTTACTATTATCTTTACTAGTCTCTTACGCGTCTCCCTTTCTCCTCTATGTGGGCCTAGGCCCTAATACAGCACTATTCTTCTTCTACTTTTTCCACCTGTTTCTCTAATATGTCTTCCCTACTTTGGGGTTGTTAGTTAGCTCTCCTATAGGGCACCCTAGGATCCCTCCATAATTTGTTTAGGTATAACTTAATGTACTTTATAACACTAAAGTTGCGCTCCTTTTACGCCCTTTATATTGCGGCGACTTTAATATATAATTATAGGGGGGGGATATTAGCTTCCTTCTTAAGCAGTGCTATAGCCGTTTGCTTATACCCACCTACTATACTTTAGAGGCAGGCTGTTTAGACCTTTTAGAGTAGTTTAAGGAGTAATTTAGAGAGGCCTTTCTTAGTTTCTCCTATAGCCTAAATACTGGATCTATACGTTATGGTTAGCCAGACAACTGCTATATATAGTAGGCGTGACCTTTAGAAGCATGGACCCCATATAGAATTAACAATTCTGGACATTATAATGTACTGCGCTTGGCCCTTATAGGCCGCTTATAACGTATATACGCTCCACTAGAGCTTACTGTCTACCCATACTCCTAATACCCTTAGGCCTTAAACTAGTTGGCCCCTAAAGCCTTAGATATAAATTATATGCTAGAGATCTGCAGGTTAGTTACATTTTCTTATAAAGTGGATTAGCTGGTATTTCTCTGGTAAGAATTAGACTCTGTGTCATCTTGCCTATTCTATATAGGTATTATAGGCTTTCTCTAGTATTCTGCGGTTCTCTGCGGCTATTAGCCTGTATATAATTAGGTTTATATCGTTAATAAAGCCTATCCCCTAGGTTGCCCCTTCCTTAAAGGACTTAAGTAGGTTGCTTATAAAGAAAAGGAAGAGTATGGGCAAGAGGGGTAATCCTTATAGTATTCCTGTTATAACTGTAATAGGGGGGCTCTGGTATCCGCTAAAGACTAGCAATATTTCCTTCTGGCCTATAAACCCTTAAACAAATTATATAATCCATTCTGGGAAGCCCTTTGCCCTAAGGATATATAGGAGGCGCTTGTGGGGTATGTTATTGTAGGCACTACTGATATCTAAGCTAAGCATTAATACTACAAAGTCCCTTCGCATCGCCCATGCAGATTTGACGGTGGCGGCGAGTAACGTAAGTGCTGATAGTGTTAAGCGGTTCTTTCTTGCCCCCATTTGACTTTGTGGTAGTAGGGCGTGTTCCTCAGCCGTGTCTGCCATGCGGTCCGCTATTACCCTTTCTAAGATCTTACTAAGGGTGTTTTCTAAGGCAATAGGGCGGTAGCTTCCTGGGGTTGAGTAGTCTGCTTTGCCTTCTTTTCATAGGACAACTGTTGTCATGAGGTAGTAAATATATAATAAAGCCTTATAGGAAATACTATGGTGGACTTATTAATAGGCTAGGTATATAGGTAAATAAGAAGTTAATAATATAATAATAACTAGGAGAGTGGTTGCCTAACAGATTAACTCTAATTATATTCTAAGATTTACTATAAAGAGAAGAACTATCTAGGCGTATATAAGGTACGCGAGGTATATTTAGTACGTAACGTTCCTTATAAATCCCACAGATCCTATATACTAAAATAGTAACGTGATCTGCTATATAACTCGGTTACCTCTTATTCTATAGTTCGACTAGTTCTAACGCCTTCTACGCCAATACTATTAATTCGTTTATGTGTTTCCTAAGCAGCCGCACTACTGCTAATATAAGGTCCGTAACAGGCATTGCCAAACTTACCCTTTTAAAAAGGTCCGCTGTAGTTCCTCCTAATCCTTAAATCATACCTACTCCTTAAATTATACCCATTCTATAAATTATACTTAGTCGCTATAAAGCATCTTGCCTTTAGTTAATTTGGAAAATAAATCGTCCTAAGGCTAAGTAGCGCCTTAGAATAAAAAGTGGAAGAGTATAAGTGTCTAGGCTCTTCTAGCGCTAATATATAATATAACTTCCTTAATATATTTAGCGAAATTTAAATACTTAGAAAATAGAAGGAAGTATAAATCCTAATAGATAGTAAAGCCACTAGCATAGGCTTTATTAATATAAACTACGCGAAAACTTAATGCCTAAATTTAAAGAAACTTAATAAGCCCTAAGGCCTATAAGGCTTTAATAGCAAACCTTTAATACATAGCAAATTAATACACTACGCTTTAGTAAAAATGCGGATAGGTAAATACCTTAAATACGTTTCTTTGTTTATAATACCCTTAAAGCAATATAAATTTATACTTAGATATAGATAGCTAAAGCAATATAACCCCTTAATTAGTTAGGTTAAAGAAATACTAAAGTTCTATATAACTTACTACTAAAGTTATTGCTTAAAAAACCATTTGCCCTATAAATATATACACGACTATTGTAAGGGATCTTTTGGACCCTTACTTGGGTGCATGCTTAGGGGCTTTTAGGAGTTGCCAAGGCTAGCCAAAGGCTAGCCCTTGGCACCTCCTTATAAGCTCCTTGGGCCTATAGCCCTTTCCCTCCTTATCGGTTCGTCTCTATACCTAGGGTATTGCTATACCTACTCTTTACCATATCGTCCTCTTCTATCGACTCTACTTGTGACTTATGCTCGGCTTGCCTACTCCTTACTATACACCTAGGCAATAGCCTTACAACTATTTAAATTTAATATAATATAAATTGCCCTTACTACAAACCTTAAACTAATATAATAAAGCTATAACTACTAACCATAATAAAGAATGCGAAGTAATGAAAGGCAAAGGGGCGAGTGACAGGCGCCCCCTAATAACTCTACAGTAGTAGAGTAAAGTTTGCAATACTAGCGCGTCCATAGGCTTGTTACGGCAGTAGTGGTTCCTAAGGAGGTCAAAAAGTAAGGTAGTAGAGCACTATAGGTGACCCGCAGGCGCCCCGCAGGCGCTATATAGGCAAGTCCCAAAAGGTAGGGAGATAGATTACGGGGTTTTCTTATATAGAGTTTTCTCCCAACATATATATAAGGAGTAGTCCGCGTAGGCCCAATAGGGATCCAAATTGGACGTTAAGCAATGAATTATTATTATTATTATTATTAAAGAATGCGAAAATATTTTATTAAACCTACTTAAATTTTGTATAATATAGGCCGCGCCCTTTATCTCGTTAATAAAAAGACAAGATTATAAAATTTTTACTATAACTATAGAAGATATTAAGAAAGCACTAGAACTAAAATAATATACTAATCTTTAATCTCTTATACCTAAAGAGTACTACAATCTAATTAACAAGTTTAAAAAACAATTTATAGACTAACTAGCCCCGCACTAAGATAAGCACAATTTTAAGATAGAACTTAAGCCTGGTATTACACTAAAGTTTGGTCCGCTATATGGTATGTTATAAGAAGAACTACTTATAATATAATAATACCTTAATAAGTATCTAGAAAAAGGATTTATTCGCGCTAGTTAATATCTATTCGCCTTATCTATACTATTTATTAAAAAGCTAGGAGGAGGCTTAAGATTCTATATTAATTATTAAGCTCTAAACACAATTATAATTTAAAACTAATATCTAATTCCCTTAATTTAAGAAACGCTTAACTATTTAGTAAAGATATAGTACTTTATAAAGCTTAATATAGTTACTACCTTTAATAAAATCCATATATATAAAGGAGATAAAAAGTATATAGCTTTTTATATATAATAGGGACTCTTTAAATACTTAGTAATGCCATTTAGCGTAAAGAACGGTCCTAGTATATTTTAGTAATATAATAATACGCTTTATAAATTCCTTAATTATTTATTACTGCGTATATTAATAATATTTTAATTTACTTATCCTTGCTTTCTAAACACTAGAAATATATTAAAATAGTCCTTAAACACCTATAAGATACAGGCTTATAATATAATATTAAGAAATATAAGTTCCACGCGTTTCAGGTTATATACTTAGACTTAATTATATCCTGTAACGGAATTAAAATAGACCCTAAAAAAGTTGCTGTAATTAATAATAATTTATTGCTTAACGTCCGATTCGGATCCCTATTAGGCCCACGCAGACTACTCCTTATATACATATGGGGAGAAAACTCTATATAAGAAAACCCCGTAATCTATCTCCCCGCCTTTTAGGACTTGCCTACACAGCGCCTATAGGGCGCCTACGAGTCACCTATAGTGCTCTACTACCTTACTTTTTAACCTCCTTGGGAACCACTACTGCCGTAACAAGCCTATAGACGCGCTAGTATTGCGAACTTAACTCTACTACTATAGAGTTATTAGGGGGCGCCTAGTACTCGCCCCTTTGCCTTCCATTACTATTTCCTTTATAACCCGAAACTAGTCTAGTACATTTTAGCTAATAAGCCACTAGGTAACCGCCTTAAGACCTTTTTGTGTTAAGAGTAGTATATTATAGTTCTCTGTGCCAGCTACTAAGAGTATTACTTCTTAGTTAGTGCGTAAGGGGCATAACAGTATTACGTATTTTAGTGTCTATCTTGGCCAGCTATATTTGTATCTTAGGCTGCCTACCAGGACACCTACCTAGTAGAGCCAATCTTTTAGTCCTATTATTCCTATTCTTAGAAGTGTTACCATTATATTTTCTGCCTTTATTAGGCCTTTTTAAAGCCCTTAGGTATTTACCCCCTATAGCGTTAACTATGTTACAGCCTAGGTTCCTCTTGCCTAAAACAGCCTCTATACCTTTAACTCTTATACGCCTCTCTAGTATTGGTCTAACCAGTATTATATTATAGTAGATGGTTTCCTAGTACTCTTTTATACTCTACTTTGGCTCCTATCTCTCTCTTACTATTATCTTTACTAGTCTCTTACGCGTCTCCCTTCCTCCTCTATATGGGCCTAGGCCCTAATACAGCACCATTATTCTTCTGCTTTTTCCACCTGTTTCTCTAATATGTCTTCCCTACTTTGGGGTTGTTGGTTAGCTCTCCTATAGGGCACCCTAGGGTCCCTCCATAATTTATTTAGGCGTAACTTAATGTACTTTATAACACTAGAGTTGCGCTCTTTTTACGCCCTTTGTATTGCGGCGGCTTCAATATATAATTATAAGGGGGGGATATTAGCTTCCTTCTCAAGCAGTACTGTGGCCGTTCGCTTATATCCGCCTATTATGCTCTAAAGGCAGGCTATTTAGACCTTTTGGACAGGTAGTTATATAGTAGAGTTCGGTGTGCCTGCTTATCCAGGCCTCTACCCTAGTTTTCTAGTAGCTTTCCCTTATCTAGGCCTAAGGGCCTAGGGCTTTCCATAAGCAGTTAGCTGCCACCACCACTCATACAGGGAATTTCACCATTCTCTTAGGTATCTTATAATGGGTTATAAGTTGCTATAATTATAAACTAGGAAAGCCCTAATAACACATAAGATATTTAAGGATTTCTATTATTAATTTATTAACCACTTTTTAGAAACTACTTAGCCGTTAATAAACCTAATATAAAAGAATATAAAATTTAAATAGACTGCTAAATATAAACAAGCTTTTAATAACTTAAAATATTGCTTTATAACTACTCTAATTCTCGCCCACTTTAACCTTAACCTTAAATATATTATTAAAACAGACTCGTCTAATTATGCGCTAAAGGGAGTATTATCGCAATATAATAAGAACAGCGAGCTATATTTAGTAGCCTTTCTCTTTTAGAAACTCGCCCCTATTAAATTAAACTATAAGATATATAATAAGAAACTGCTTATAATTATTAGATGCTTTAAATAATGGCATCCTAAGCTTAAAAAATTATTATTCCTAATATGCGTATTAATGGACTATAAGAACATATAGTACTTTATAACTATAAAGTAATTAATACAGCGCCAAATTTATTGGGCTAAATACCTCTTATAATTTAACTTTAAGATTATATACTAACTAGGCAAACTTAATTAGAAGCCTAATATATTAATATAATAATTATAGGACCTACCTATAAACGCTTTAGATAAACAGATTATAAATTAATTATAGATCTTACTGCCCCCTAAACATTTTAAAAAACTATATCCTATATTCCTAAATATAGAACTTAATAGAAATAAATTAGAAATTAATAAGCTAATAGAATATAAATATAAGAATAATATATAGATAATAGATATAATAAAAGCGATTTAAATAGGAAAACGATAGTATAGGGATATTATACTCGCTAAATGCGAAATTTAAAATAATCGATTATACTATTAATGTTAGCGACTCAGTCAATCGAGGCACGAGCACGGCATGAGGGACGCGCAAGCCTGTACAATTGGTAGTCTATAAACGAGGATCCAAAGCTAGAGAAAGGAAGGGAGAAGAATAGCAGCGCTATGC
>Ga0307507_10002701_pt1 | contig 36481 bp, 24 predicted proteins | sample 7_EM_MG_FD_207223 | JGI IMG/M metagenome (GOLD analysis project Ga0307507, IMG submission 207223) | Populus trichocarpa ectomycorrhiza microbial communities from riparian zone in the Pacific Northwest, United States - 7_EM | ecosystem: Host-associated > Plants > Roots > Unclassified | place...
ATTGATTGCATTGATTATTTTAGTTATGTACTAATTTCCTAATTAGGTAAGTGGGTGTAAATACAGGTACATGGTGATTAAAAAGGAATTCTAGATAAGATATGCTGTAACGCGTTGACGCGTATATCTTAACTTTTTCTAAGAAAGCCCGCACGGACTTTTTTTGTATGTAAAATTGTAAGGCTCGGTACTTTTTAGAAAATTAATGCGCGACTTTCTCAACACCAGAGCTTTATCACTATATTCTATTCCTACGCGTTCTTCCCGCGGGTGATTATATTGATTATACAATCGTAACCATAATCAAAAGATTGATTTTGATTGCGATTAGTTATATTATATAGTAATCATAACTTATGTAACTAATAGAATAGTTATATGCATCCCTGTCGGTATCTGTCTCTGTGATCTGGAGTCTTGCCCACTGCTGGGAATCCAGAGCTTTACTCAGTCCAATTGATAGGTCGTTGAGTTCGCGGCTGAAAACTAATATTTTCGCGTGGCTGGAGATTAAAGCCAAAGACTGGCAAATCTTTGCCCTTTCACTGGTATCACACTCATCAAGTCCATCCAAAACGAGGATGCGTCTCGCGCTAGCTTTCCGGAGAAGGATACCGAGACAATCTTCCATGTTCACACGGTTTGACTCTGCTCCGGTATTGTAGATCTTTTCTACGTCTTCCAGACCATCATCACTCTGCAGAAGCAGTTGCCATGACCAAGTTCGTAGAACAGCAACCACCTCACGAGTGTCCGCTCTATTAGTGTCACAATAGAAGTATGCGACGATATGTTCATGGAGTAGCATTTGTATAGCGCAAGTTGCAAGTATTGTTTTTCCGGCACCGGGAATCCCAGTTATCCATAGTAAAGAGGAGGATTCATCTGTCCCGGTAAATTGAGACTAGCTTAAGTACTCGGGTCTGCTGAAGAGCCATTCGCAAGAACCATCCAGCATACCCAGGAGTGAGTCTTTGTAGGTCTCTTCTACGCAGACCGGCTTCAACCATCGTAAAACGTGCTGGCGAGTGCCAGGATCCTTGTCCTTCTCGTTTTCTACAAAGTATGCGGCAAGGGTAGTCTGAATCACCGATTGTACCGTATTCACAACATTAATGGAGAGGTTTGATAGGCTCGTAGAAAGCCCAGAAACCATGATGAGCGTGTGAAGACCTAGGTTGAGCTGGATGTCCTGAAGCGGAATAGCAATTCGACTACGAAGTTCATTGACTTGCTCAGCAACGAAAAGACCGTATTCAACTTTCTTCGGTCCAGTGCCTAAGAACCTTTTGAAGCTTTTGCCGTCACTCCTGCCTAATGCCGTCTGAAACTTGGCGCTGAGCTTTTGTTGCATTTCCATTACAGGATCTCGAATAGCTTTCGTCTGGATCTCAAGAGCTTTTGGCAAAGAGCCATCCTGTACGCTTTGCTTGATCTTTTCTAGAGTCGCTGCAAGTGACTCAAGGAAAAGGCTGTCTTCTTGATAAGTGGCGGCAGCTCCATTACTATCTCGTAGAGCCTTGCCAACCTGAAAAAGTATCTCAACTGCCTTAGTCAAATCGCCAACCGACCAACCAAAGGACATATTGGGATGACTAAAATATATACAATAGGTCTAGCCAAATGTAATTGAAACAATCAAGGCACAAAGCTTGAACGATGGAGACCCAAAGCTCCGCGCAGCTGAGAAGCAGTAAAAATAACACTAGCGCCTTTTCATTTTAGCGAGTTGATGGCCTATTTTTGCTTACGATGACGCTACAGCACTAACCCACTGCTTAAATATGTCAGTAAAAATAGAAATCACGACAAAATATTTACCTGCCATGTTTTTTATAAAATGTGGTCAAGGTTAGTTCACATTTATGTTCTAAAAGACCCGTAGCTGAAGCTCTCACAATATCGCCTTATAGCGTGGTCAATTGAAATACCTCATTGAGTCTTGTGGAGGACACCCTTACAGCTTAGGAAGTGTTCGCTTCGGGGTTTAGAAGCGATCTGGAGCCTTTAGATTAGAATTGATCTGGAGCTCTAATCTGATCTAGAGGCGGGTGTTCGGCGTATCTGGCGACTTTTTAATCTAAAGCTCCTCCAGATCGGCAAGCGCGTCAAATTCGCACGCCATACCGTATATAGTAGTTAAACTAAAGCTCTTAGCGTCAGATCAATAAGGAGCCCTCAGTTTCAGTTCCAGATTCCAGATTAAATCTGGAGCTCTGATCGTGCATGCGCCCAATCGTCCACCCTACCCAGTATGCCCCCACCACCCCTCCCACCGACTATATTGCTGCTGCAGCTGCAGGCGCAATGCGACGTCTAGGTGAGTGGTAATTAATGTGGAGAGAATTCGCTAATTATACTTCTCATTTAAGGCTTTCTAAAGCGCTCAACCGAACACTCGGCTTCAGATCAGATCAAGTACGACTACCAGATCAAGCGCCGCTAAATATGTACTAGTTGACGCCGGTGAAAGCACGGAGCAACCTCAGATTGAAAAAACCTCAGGTTGCAACCGAACACTCCCTTAGCTTTGAAAGCGGTTATCCGAGTATTTTTCCTTCTTGTCACGGATCTAATATCGACCTCCTCGCACATTGGCCTTAAGGCACCATTCCTGACAATAACTACGATACGATGAGCAGACTCAGGATCTTTACTAGCGCCTTCGTGACCAAAATAGAGGGGGGCATCGTTCTACCACCCGTGAATTATTCATGTGACTAATTCCTCAAAATTAGAGAGAAACTGTAATCAGAAAATAAATAGTGAGACTCTGACGTTTGCACTGGAATGTTCATATTTACGAAGCACAGGAACAAGGGAGGTATTGTTCAGTGCTCTTACAGGAATCTTGCACAGGATATGACTTCTCCAGGTATGGGAACGGATGTCTGGAGGCATAGGTACTGGTAGAGAAGTGAGTTATTTATGTCTAATCTTTCTACACTGACCGACCACCTAGTTTTCCATCCGGAATCCTCACGTCCCCAATACCGTCCTTAGGAATGGGCCTTTCCGTTCTACAAAGCCAGAAACACCACTCTTCCAATGGTCTGAATAAGAGCAAGATCTCATTTATCTTCCAGCTCAGCACAGGGATTACTGCACCCACAATCGCATCTAGTACAAAATGATTTGCTGTCGCCAAAATCGTCAGAAGTATGGCTAGAGGCCAAAGTGGAGCCAATCAATGGAGTCAAGTATGGGGGCGAATCTCCATAAGCAAACCCCAATATACGCCGAAGTGCCAAAATGGAGACTAGGCATTGCGGCTATGGTGAGCTGGAACTGGATCCGCGTCCATGCGCTCTGTGGGCCATTGTGCAAGACGTCGACGAAGCTGAACTCTGGTGGGAGTAGTTGAGGTGGCATGCAGCGTCAGCTTGTGATAATAATGAAGGCGAAGAATCCTCTCGAACTAGCAGAGAGGAAGGGAAGTGTAGGTGTATACAATGAACACCACACCGACGATGATGTGGGAATAGTATACCTTGGCCAGAATGGGCATTAGCCATGGCAAGCCGCAGAGAATGTATCCCTGGATCCGCTGCTCTATATCGATTCCCGACCCCCTCTCCTGCGCTAATATAAACAAGGCATGTGATCAGGCGAGAACCGAACAGTTTCATTGTTGCGAATAAGATATGCGGTGTAAGCACGAGCGAGTTGGTATGACTATTAATGTAAGTCTTCAATTTAAATTTGGGGACATGGCTCTTCTTCTGCTCTTCTACATCGTCTTCGCCTGTTTACAATAGCGCCAACAGTGAAAGCAAGCACAATTTGTATAGGGTTGTTAACATGTATGTGAAAACATTCAAGCTACTGTGAATCATGAAACGCAAGACTGAACCTAGTAGCTCTGACGAATATGACAAAGTAACCAGCGTGGGATGCGGAGACTCAAACGGGCGCCGGCAGCTTCTTTTAGAAGAAGCGCTGCATCATACGTTAATGCATGAAGGAATTTGATGGGGATAGTAGCCAATAGGATAGCACCAAGGAGAGGAGGATAGAGAAATCAAGTGATAATTGAGATGAGGAACGAGCACAGTTACAGGCCCAGATGTACGCTTTATGGGCTTACCATCCAATATCGTTCAATAGGTCTGGCTCCTCATGTCGGGCGGACAAGTCAATCATAAGAACTCTGTCGATTGAAGCTGGCTCTAGAAGCTCTCCATATACATGAGGTAGGGGCAAAAGACTGACGGGGACGCCGACGACGATTTGGTAACTGTTACTCAATCGCCACCATGTCGATATTGCCACTCAGTCGGTAATAGGTAATGAATGGGTAATAGAAAATAGATAGTAAGACATACGATGGCAAGAAACAGGTGTGAGTCATAAGGTGGTACTTGATAGTGACCTCAACGTTCGACGCCTCAGCACTTGGCCAATGACCAATTAATTGAAGCCGCTTCGTCTGATCCATTGACCTGTTTTAACGCTCTGGATGGCCCGGAACACTGTTGTGGGTTGACTTCGGGGCGATCATTGGTAGTGTGTCTTTTGCATTACTGGCATCGTAGAATTCCTGAATAATTTCGCCGGCAGGTACGCAAGATACACGTCTTTTCCAATCTTCGTAATTGATGTTTTGCTCCCGTTTAACTCGCCGGCAGTCTTCATCTAACATAGTGATATCCACATACTTCCTGTACTGCATGGGCGCTAGAGATTTTTTACGTAGATTTCGAAGATTTGGGTCGTTCCCACCAGCGAAATACTCACAGGTGGCATATACGGGCGTTATGTTGAACACGTAGGTGGAGATGGAGAGAGGAGACGGAAGAGCGCCTGCGGCTATAGTCAGTCAAGTGATGAGGGTAAGACAATTGTGGGCAGAGTCCACTAGAATTGCGGTTTCATTGCTCTGCTGGATTGCTGGGTGATGTTATGATGTTTTTGATAGCAGTAGAAGGTGAAATATTCTGGAACGTCAAAAGATGCCCCCGACGGTAACGACATTTAATTTAAAAACAAAGAACATTTTTTAGAGTATGTGTGTATATAGGCGATCCTTATTCTGAAGAAACACGCTATAAGGTTGAAATAGAGGGTGAGAATGCTTTGATGAATCAATAAAACATCCTAGAAATATAATAACTATCCCCCGTACCATTTACACAAGGCACAAGGCTGAGATCGCTTGACTTCGGCCAAGCCTTCCAAACCCAGGGTTCTAGCGTTCAACACCACGCGCCCATAACCACCTGCACCCCTCGCCTCCGCTCACCTCACCCCTCCATCTCTTAGCCAACTACTCTCAAGATGGACTCCATCCGCTCCCTCCTCCAGCCCATAACACACAACCTACCGACGCCAATAACCAGCGCCGGCCGAACCCTCCTCGGTCCCTTCTGCTACAAAACGCTAATCCTGGACATCGACCCGTTCACTTCCCCAGACTGCCTCAAACTCGCCATCAGCAAGGCCCTTGGCATTGGTATCATCGGCGCCAGCTCCATCGTCAAGGTCCCGCAGCTGCTGAAGCTGCTGAACTCGCAGTCGGCCGCCGGTCTGTCCTTCCTGTCCTACCTGCTCGAGACGAGCTCGTACCTCATCAGCCTGAGCTACAATGTGCGCCACGGCTTCCCCTTCAGCACCTATGGCGAGACGGCCCTCATCCTGGTCCAGAACGTCGTCATCGCCGCGCTGGTGCTGAAATACTCAGGCCAGTCTGCTGGCGCTGCGGCGTGGGTGGCCGGACTCGCGGCGGCGGGTGCGGCCCTGTTTAGGGAGGATGTTGTCAATGTGAAGCAGCTTTCGTGGCTGCAAGCGGGTGCAGGGGTATTGGGGGTTGCAAGCAAGGCGCCGCAGATTTATACTGTGTGGAGGGAAGGGGGAACAGGACAGTTGAGCGCATTCGCCGTAAGTACTCCACCACCACTACCCCCTCTACGCCTACATTTGTCTCTACTCTTTCAGCAAAGAATACATGGCTGATTCTCTGCAATAGGTCTTCAACTACCTCCTCGGCTCCCTAAGCCGCATCTTCACCACCCTGCAAGAAGTTCCTGACCCACTCATCCTGTACGGCTTCGTTGCCGGCTTCGCTCTTAACGCTGTGCTCGCTGCGCAGATGATTTGGTACTGGAATAGCAGCGCGAGCAAGACGACCTCTACCCCCAAGCTCGAGCGTCCAGTTGGACCGGATACCAAACAAGCGATCGGAAGCAGCACTGGCGCGTTTCCTTCGCAGAAGGCGAAGAGCCCAAGTACGCGTCGGAGAGGATAGATGGCTCAATCTGTGGGGTTTAATTATATTTCAGACCTTTTGTTCTTGTATGGCTGGGCTGAGCATGGCCTTAGACCCATGCTCGCTGATGCTGGGTTGGGAAGGAATGGGCAGGATATCTATTCAACATACCCTCCCACTAGCAGTTTAATCAAATCTAACAGAAAATTTCACCTGCCACACAAGCCAGCTGATATCTTTTGTGATGCTCAAAACTGCAATCCTACTTTTCTAACCCTTGGTCCTACCCACATCCGACCATCTCATATGTAGGCATGCTCGATTCGTCTCGCAAAGTAGCAGATCTCTCACGCCTATCATTCCAAAGACTTTCAGAAAGCAGTTTTATTACCACCATAGTACATTTCTCGCCCGCCCCAGAAAACCTCCATCCTGTTCGCAGAATATCCCAGAAAAGAAAAAGAAAGGCCCTTTCACAAGACGAGCGTACAGTTCATCCAGAAAAGCCCGCACTTTCACCCCAGCGCAATTTTGCCCTTAATAAGTTCCGGTCACACGCCCCAAAAGGCATCCAAGCAGCAAGTAGCCCGACCGTAAACCTGAGCCTGCGGGCACCGTAAGTCAGACCCGCACACTATCTCATATCCTACCTCCCACGCAGACCAAACCTAGCTCAACCCATTGAAATCATAGCCTCCCAACGACCCCCCGCTCTTTCCCCGTCCCTAAAACCCGTCATCAGACCCATCCCCAAACAGCCCACTCTCCGCCGCTCTCCCCGCCGCATCCCACATACTCTCCAGCTCCTCCTCCTGCTGCTGCTCCACAATCTGCAGCATCTGATTCCCATCCCCATTCTCATTCTCATGCACCTCAACCTCCGCCTCTGCCCTAACCTCCGTCTGGACAACCGCCGGCGTCAGCCCACGCGAAATGCTAAGCCCACGCGAAACGCTAAGCCCACGCGAAACGCTGCGTCGGGCACGCGGGCCAACTTCCGGCGCGCGTGATCCGGCGCGCGAGCCCGGCTGACTGGCACGCTTAGTCGCGGTCGGCGGGACAGAGAGGCCGCGCGAGGCGGGGCGCGACGAGGCCGCGAGAAGCGAGCTGGCAGGCGGCTGGACCGACTGCGCGCGGGAGGCGGGCTGCGGCGACGGGGAGCGGTGACCGTTCGGTATGGAGCTGTCGCCGTTGGTGGCGTGGGCGTCAGTGTCCGCTGGCGGAGGGGTGGTGAACAGAGAGGCGGAGGCGGAGGCGGAGGCGGAGGCGGAGGCGGCAGCGGCGGCGGGCCCTGCCATGTCCATCGTGTCTTGGGGGGACACGGCTTGCAGCTCTTCTTCGAAGCTGGGTTCGGTGCCGGCTTGGGGGTCGGCTTGGGGGTCGGCTGCGGCGGCAGGCTCGTCCACGTCCATTCTGGAGGCCTCGTCTTCTGCGGTTTCAGCAGGGGTAGCAGCGGCGCTGTGGGTGGTGTCTTGGCCGGCGAGGGACATGATGAAGTCCCATTCGGCTTTAGTGACTTTGCCGACGCTGAGTCGGCTTTGTTTGACGAGCTGCATGTTCTCGAGTGGACCGTAGTGATAAGCGTGCGACTTGAGAGTCTCCAAGCTGATGAGTTCAGGGAATTTCTGCTTGAAGGTAACGTGCACGAGGTGCCACTTCGGGCTGTCACGCGAGGACTTGGGGTCGAAGTAGGGGTGCTTTTCGTTGAAGGCGGACTCTGCAGAAAGGTCAGTAATGGGTAGTAAGGACTGGATATAGCAAACGCAAAATATCCGGTGTCCTTCATCGATCGGGACTTAAAAGGGAATGGATAAAACCAACCGTCAACAGAGCTCTCCTGCGCGATCTCCATGATGCCAGCAATGCCGGGCACCTTGCAGTTGGAATGGTAGAAGAACGCAAGGTCTCCAAGCTTCATCGCCATCATGTTATTCCTAGCGACATAGTTGCGAACGCCTAGGTGCTTCATTAGCCACGATGGAAAGGTAAGGCCAGGATAGAATGCCTAGAGGACTCACCATCCCAAGGCACGGGCGTCTTAGCAGCCATCAAATCATCAATGGAGAACTTGACATCGTATTCGCCCTCAATTCTAGACTCCGGTTCTGCCTTCATGAGCCAGTAGCGGTGTCCATCGTCTGCAGCAGTATCCTCAGTCGGAGCCGCAGCGTCCTCGGTCGGAGCCGCAACATCCTCAGTCAGAGCCGCAACATCCTCAGTCAGAGCCGAAACATCCTCAGTCAGAGCCGCAACATCCTCGGTCGGAGCCGCAGCATCCTCGGTCGGAGCCACAGCATCCTCAGTCAGAGCCGCAGCATTTGTCTCGGCTCTCTTGGCTGGTGTAGCTCTGACATTCTTCTCTGTAGCTTTGGCCGTGACCTTCGAGATCTGAGTCTTAGGCTTGTTGACTGCGCCCTTTGGTCGTCCAAGGGGTTTTCCAGTTGGAGGTCTTCCACGCTGCTTCTTCGCAGTGGGTGCGGAATCTTCTGTATTACCAGCGGCTGGTCGTCCACGTTTCTTCCCCGAGCTAGCACTGGGTCCTTTAGCTGCGGTAGATACTGGTTTAGCAGTCAGCTCTGACTTTGGAGGGCGGCCTCTGCGCTTGGTGACTGTATCCTCCTTTGCTTTAGCTGGGCCACGTCCCTTGCGCTTGGGAGGTTCAGAAGCCAGCTCGTCAGTTTCGGGATCTTGGGACTTAGCAGCTGGAGGACGACCTCTACGCTTAGGAGCCTCTTCAGTAGTCTCTCCCGGAGCTGTAGCAGTAGCTGGACGGCCTTTGCGTTTGGGGGTGGCGATGGGTCGCTCCTCAGCTTCCGCTTCCTGAGCAAGACCAATCGAACCACGGCTACTGCGTCTAAGAGCAGGCTGCTCGACTGCAGTCTCCTTAGCTTTAGTCTCCTTTGGTTGAGATTTGTCAGCTGGCGGGCGCCCTCTGCGCTTGGGAGCGACATCAGCGGCAGGTTCCTTCTCTTGCACCGCAGTTTTCGCAGGACGGCCACGACGCTTAGGAGCTGCCTCAGCAGGCTCTTCCTCGGCTTCCTCGGCCTCCTCAGCAGCAGCCTCCTTTGCCGGCCTGCCCCTCCGCCTCGGCGTCTCAGCTTTCACCTCCTCGACTGCCTCTTCCACCTTCTTCGCGCCGCGTCCGCGCTTCTTCGGCGCCTCAACCTCATTCTCAGCTTCGTTCTCAGCCTCATTCTCAACCGCCTTGATCAGTTCATCAATCAACTGCTCCGCCGCGTCCGCCTCATCGTTCCCTTTCATAGAAGGACGGCCACGCCGCTTTGACGTCATGTTAGGGGTTGCGACATCCACGTCCTTCGCAGCCTTGCCGGCTTTCGTTTTCTTGGGCGTGGGTTCTTCGACAGCTGCAGCTGTGGGAGGGCGACCGCGTTTGGTGCGTGTTGGGGGAGCAGGAGCTGCTGAGGCTTTGCTTTTCTTGGGTGGCATGGCGACGGTTCCTCAATCGCTTGAGGATGTGCGTGGAGAGACGAGAAGCGTTGTTGTGGTCAGGTATGAGCAGCGTGAGGATGCGACGCGTAGTTAGCAACGCGTATGTCGATGAGATATATTCGCGTAGGATGGATTTTTTGAATTTGTATAGTTGAGATTGATGAGTTCAGTGGCTATACAATATCCGAAGTTGACTTCTGGTATTCGATCGTGATAGGCGCGTTAGCTGATACGGCGCGGATTGGAGGATGTAGTATCCGAAAAAAAGAACGCGCTAATGTATCTGCGCTGACAGAAAGATAGAACTGAGCTCTTAAATGCTTACCAGCTACCTAGAAATTGGCATGGTAGCAAAGTTGAAGAAGAGCTGAAAGATGGAGAAAAGGAGAAGAAGTTTAGTATGGGGAGGAAATCGCGAGGTTGGGTGGATGTTTTGAATGCGGCAAGGCGGCAGAAAAGGCGAATTCGAAGTTGCAGGGGTCCGGAAATGGAATTGCCCAAAGCACCCCGCCTTTCAAAGAAATGTCTCATCTAAACTTGTCGCTCTATGTAAGACGCCCTAGTAATGTCAAGTTTTTTATATTTCGCTCCTGCTTGAGAGGCTCCTGCTTGAGAGGCTCCTGCTTGAGAAAAGGAATCAACCGGAATCATTCAAATATTCGACATCCTGCACCGGGAGAATCCAACTTCACAGCGTCGTTGGGACCACACTGACATGCATCACGCATATGAAAAATTACACATCATAGGTAAAACTGTGCATCAATCCATCATTTCGGAGTTCGAACATTTCCGCATTGCTAGCTAGCCCCTGTTCGCAAACATACAGAAGCCAGACCGTATACGTGCACCATCTCATCGAACTTCAACAAGAAACCCGTAAATGCCCATGAAAGGAAGTCACTCTCTCCTCGCCTTATGCATCCGCCTAATACCTCTTGCCCTCCCTCAGCACATCGCTATACTCCTCCAGTGGGCTCCTGTTAAGCTTCGTCTCCTTCCACAGGTTAGGTGTGAGGAAACCGTACGTGTTAGAGACGGCGACGAAGGTAGCCTTAAGGGTATTTTCGAGGGTCTTGGTAGAGCCAGACGATGCAGTGTAGATGTCTTGCACACCAGCAAGCTGGAGAAGGCGCTTGACGGCGGGCGATGCGACGAGACCAGTACCACGGGGAGCAGGAATGAGCTTTCGTAAATTAACAACAGCTCTTGCTTGGGTGTATCTAGAACATGGGTATAGAAAGATTTTAACTCACCCTAACAGTGACACTGCCACACTTTCCGCTCTCCTTGGTTGGCAGCGAATGCGGCTCACCGAGGTTGGTACCCCAGTAACCCCTTCGGATGGGCACAACGCTGAGCTTCGCGATGATGATGGCAGCACGGATGGCGGTAGCGACTTCCTTAGAGGTCTTGATACCGAGGCCAATGTGGCCCTCCGAGTCACCAATGACGACGATGGCCTTGAAGCGGGTACGCTGACCGGCACGGGTCTGCTTCTGTACAGGCTTGATCTGTAGTTGAGATGAACAAGTTAGCAATCCGTTTCAGACCCATTCCTAACAATTCTTTTCGCTCATCTAGATAATTTATGTTGGAAGGTGTCTCAGTCCATCCACTTCCCATGTGTTCTCATCCCACCCACAAACGAGGCTAAAATTCTCACCTTCATAACCTCATCCTTCAGCTTCGGTAGGAAGAAGTCCACAATTTGGTACTCCTTGATGGGCAGCGAATGCAGGTAGATCTCTTCCATACTCTTGATCTTGCCAGCCTTTACCAGACGGCCCAACTTGGTGACCGGCTGCCATTCCTTCTCCTCAGACTTGCCGCCGCCGCGACGACCACGGCCTCGTCCACGTCCGCGACCTCTGTCACCGCCGCGGTCACCACGAGATCCGAATCCGCCGCGAGCTCCGGCTGGGGCGGGCGCGTCAGCCATGTTGATCGATTATCGAGAGATTAGTTTTGGTGGGGTCGGATTTGGAGGGACGAGCTGGTATGGAGTCAGTTAAGATGAATTGGGGGAATGAGATATTCTGGGGGAGTATGAGGGATATACAGCAAAAAAGTATCTGGCGTTGGGCGAATAAATCGTCGTCTCGACTGGATGTCGAAGAGGGCATGGAATGTCGAAATTTGGTGCGTGAGTTCGGCTAATCTTCGGAGTTACTAAGCGAGCTAATCACGTCCCACATTAACTCAACACCATCACCACTTATCACGAGAAATTTGCTGGCGTTATCGATAAGGATTAGCTAATTAGAGGCTCTCGTTTGACCTGATTCTTGGCCACTGTGATAAGAACCGCAGCGACGTGAGGTTATTCAAATCCGTGATTTCTATGTATATATATATTTGTAGGCTGGTCCTTAGAGTTGAGCTTTGCCAGGTGTTGCTCCCAACAGGGCCCTGTCATGCAGAATGGAATCCTACACACAGAACAGCCCCATCTTGTTCTCGGTGTTGGTGCACGGTGCAGCTTGGCATTGCACCTCAGCGGGTCAAGGGATAACGCGAATTAAACCACTTAAGTATTTCTATCATTCTAATAACAGGAATCTCTGGCCATTGAGCCGCGGTGCATAATCCGAGAATATGAATGGCAGAATATACGGTTCGCTTCCACCATTCACAATCCTTCATTCCAACCAACAACATCTCTTATGAACCCCCCACACCGCACACTTAGTATACACGAGCATCCGCCCTGAAAGCCGTTAACAACAAAATAAGGAGACGCAAGCATGCGTGAGCCTGTCCCAATTCTGATGCGCCAAATCCTCTGCAGGTGACTAAGGATCGACAAGGGACCCTGGTAAGGAAACAAAGTTCTCCGTAGTAGATATGAAAAAGTCATCAGTACGAAAAGAAAACAGCTGATCCCACGCTCATACGCCATGAGGCGCAACCCGTCTTGGCCCAACAAAATCATAACTTAACAGTTGATCGAATGAGGCAGTTCAGGCAGGGTTGACGTCTACAACTCCATTTTCTGAGCCCAGTTCATGCTTGCGATGCCGCTGCTATGCCGCCTAGAGGTTTGCGTCTCTTGTGAGGATTCGCCTAAATCCACAGACAAGCGCCTGCGAAGCATTTGACTCTTTAAGCGCCGCATCGGTGTTTTTTTTGGATTTTTCTTTCGGCTTCAAGCTGGGCTGCACGATCAAGGTTCAGCATTTCGCATTGAAGAGCATCTCGTTGAGGTCCGATTGCAGTTTGTCGATGCTCCTCCCCTGATTTGACCTGTTCCAGGCGTTTCTGATACAGTTCAAAGTTGCTAGAAATTTTTGAAGTCCTACTGACACCTGACCAGCCCTACACAGGAACGGTGGTGTTAGTAGCTCTGTAGAGGTTGATTTGCAGGCTGTGAATGACGGAAGTTAGTCAATATCCGGGATATATATATATACATATGAAAATGGGAGGTGCGCTACGACGCTCGGGATATATTCGGACGTACTGGGCTGTTCAGCATACTCTGTCGCCTGTTGCGACTCTTCTTGATATGGCTCTTTAGTGCGCTAGAATCCAGAGGCTTTAAAAGTTCAAAGCTGCAAAGTAATTCTGCGGAAACAGACATGACGGCTCCCCAATTGTCGAATTCCCCACAATACTGGTCTAATTAGTAAATAAAATATTGTTAGAGTTAGCTTGACTTACATTCGGCGCAGAGAACACGGTAACCAAGATCCGATCATTAAAAAATTCATATCCATCTTCAACCACCATGTGCGCTCTGCATACCAAATCGAAATCGTGTCGCTGCAAAAATTCCATGATGACTTTCTTCCCGAAACAGTAACTGACACCCCGTTCGTTGGATTCCCAATCATTCTCCATATCTGCTGGGTCACTCCAGAGTAGATCATTCAGCAAGCCATAGTCCGGGACGTCGGTAGGTCTTGCGATCTGACGTATATCATCCATATGCGACAAACTTGGAGAGAGGCCACCATGAACGCAGAAAATTTTTCCAGCAACGATAGACGCGATTGGAAGCGTGTTGAAGGTGTCGACGAACGCTTTCCAAACCTTGACATTACATCGGCGTTTGCATTCATCATAAAACCCGTAGACTCTGGTAACGTTGGCGCTCTCATGGTTTCCACGTAGGAGGAAGAAGTTTTCTGGAAACTTGAGCTTGTAGCACAGGAGCAACAAGATGGTCTCCAGACTTTGCTTTCCTCTGTCGACATAATCACCGAGAAATAGGTAGTTAGAGTTGGGTGGAAAGCCACACATTTCAAACATTCGGATAAGATCAGTGTATTGGCCGTGGACATCGCCGACAATCTTGACGGGGGGTGAGAGCTCCAGAAGCGCTGGCTGAGACAGGAACACTTCCCTCGTAGCTTGACAGATCGCAAATATTTCCGCATTCTTCAAACAGACCGTCTTGGTTACCTTTCCTGCGTAGGCGGCGTCTAGCAATCGCTGAATCATGTCGTCAAGGTCAGTTGCCTTGAGTGCGCCAATTTCCATTGGTGAACCGGAGCCATCTGTGGGAGCCGGTGTTTCAGGAACCCTAGGTATAGGTTGATCCCTCTTCTGGAGTATGGACTCCTTTGGTTGCTGGGCAGAGGACGGCATCGGAACCCCGCTGGGAGGGGCATCAGAAACATGATCGACCTCACCAGTTCGTTGTGCTCGATCTACAGAATCATGCCCATGGCCAAGCGAGGCTGATTGTATTGGTGAAGGAGGAGGTTGTGGGCTCTCGGAGAGAGCATTCGCGCGGGCTGCAGAAGCATCGATGGTTGGCGTTTGCGCGGATGAAGATGACCCTCGACGCGACCGCTGGCCAGCGGATTTGGCGCTGACTGCCGACTTAGTTGATGCAGCATCTGATTTGTCAATTCCGCCATTGCTTGGACCAGTCTCGATACTGAGTCCAGAAGTAGAGTTCCTAGGGCTCTCTGTCTTCCCGCTTCCAGGTATCTTGGATTTAATGGAACTGCGCAAAGATCGGGAAGACTCTTTCGTATCCGATCTGTTAAACGAAGGATAGTTGTCCCGCTCTAATACGAGTCCCTCGCTCGATGACTTCGCTCCCTCGCCTTTGTCCTTTTTGTTGCTGGAGGGCTGATTACCCATGCTGCCCAATGACTGAAGTGTCTAGGTGCGGTGTTTGTTCCCACTCAAGCTGGATGTGGAGAATGTTTTGGTGTAGGGAAGGAGGGGTGTGACGGCCCAAACGCGACAGGGATTGCAGTCTCCGTTCCTTCCGTTTCTTGCCGACTCCGTATCCTCCTCAGCCACTTGCCAAGGTTTTGTAGATTGGTGACTGTTGTAAGGATAGAAGGAGGGCGTGTTAGGGAGGCTTGTAGAGTCTCGAGAGGAAGGTGAGGAAACGGGCTTCGACTGAAGCTGTCGTTATCGCGTTGGCAGGACAGTGGCCACGGCCGATCGGCAGAGGAGAATGGGGGAGCGAGTCTGCCGAGGGGGGAGGGGAATACTGTTTTTGAGCCAGGTTAGATGCTGTTTCCTGAAATCAATATAAGGTTCGTGAGAAGGCGTTCATGGAGGCGAGGCTAATGTTGATGACGGCAAGCGGGTGACGGCAAGTCGGCGCACGAACTAGAGCTGGTTCAATAAGCCTGGGTGCTTTATTAATCGGATATTGGTGTGATTTGCGAGCGATGATGTGCGACGAAGCTACAGCAGGGCTTCAACCGGTCAAGAAAGTGGATTGTAGGAAGATGCGACATGTGATAGGCAAGGCAGTCACTAGCTAGGGTGGCGGGCAGACTTACATTCGGTGAGCGCAACAGTGGTGCGCAATTCTGCGAAAGGGCGGGGAAGTGAAGCGGTGGACAAGAAAGGGCTGGAGGAGCGGAACGGCGGGCAGGTCAAGATACAAAGTGAAAGTTGTTTAGTGCGAGGAGCGTTGACTGTGCTCGTAGGCTGCTATTTGCCCGCGGCGCTGACGGGGCAGAAGCCCCGGCCTCTTGGATGACTTGGCGGAGAAATCGGACGGCGTTAAAAGAACACCAGAAAAGCCGCAGACATTCTTTTCTACGAACACCCGTCTCCTTCCATCTCACTCCCCTCTGTTCACTGCTAACCAGCCACGCGTCTTCAACTCGCCTCCGTGAGTCACCTCTACTCTTCAAAATGCGAACCGCGTGGGGGATTTAGACTTCTAATATGAGCGTCTGACCACTTGACCACAACATAATGCCCCATCATACTGCCACCCGATTCATGAAGCGTGTCACAGCATATGTGCGGGATAGAATCTCCTTCATCTCAGGGGATTGTAAAAATCCCATTGCTCCGTATTCTCCTCCTAAACCTTTGCCGTCATATACAAACGACGCGAAGCTGCCGCGTGAGCAAAGTTTGAAATCCGACTCCAATGATTTTCTTTCTGTGCGTTTGCTTTTATTCTTATCAAAGTTGTGTTAAGGCATTAACTCAATAATGTTATACTCAGTTATGCGTCGTAACATTTGGGCTGGTCAGGCAGAGATACAGAAAGCCACCAAATACGAAGGATGAAGAATTGACGCATGCTTCGCGAAACCGAAGCGAGAGAATACAGGAATAGTAATTTTAGCCACGTTGCTTGAGAAATAAGATTGCCAATCTCAGAGGAATTGTCCTGAAAGGCTTCAGTGCTGTATCACGAGGATAGATATGATTGGTTAAAGATCAACCAACGATCACAGCTCCAGTCCGCTACTCACTGCGCCAAACTCTTTGAAGCCAGTCACGGCTGCCCTAACTTAGTTGCAGCACTACAGACAACAACGCAACAGATACCCTGGGTAAAGGACTTGGAGAGAGGCCTAAAGCGTTACCAGTTGCAAGACGCCACCTAGGAGAAGTTTCAATGTCAACACTGAACAGGATTAGAAAATATCAAGCTCTAAAAGGCTCATGGGCGGAACGCCGAAAATGAACTTCGGTTTGCAACAACTGTATATCAACCACCCACCATTTTCCTTACTTACCCCCTCCAGATCTCACAACCACGTTCCAAGATTTGTGTGCACGGCCTTTTGGAATTTGCATAAGGCCCTCCTGTTCTCTCCTCACCAGGTGATTATTTACAATCTCAGAATTTTCAATGCCCTTGTTTAGATATAAACCAATCAAGGACTTCAAAGTTATTCATACATTGGTCGTAGACGCTCACTATCGAAGAAGGGCTTTTCAAACCAACCGTCGCTCCATTCTTCAGTGCCATCTCTAGGTGGTTTCGGTTCCGTTATACTTGTGACGCGAAGTCTGTAAACATTATTTAAGAACCGAATCGAGCCCCTCGACTGAAAGCTATGCACCAAGCTATCTACTACAGACAAGATCATATGTACGTACATGTTCATGGTGTTGTTTGTTATATCAGTTCTACCTGACATGAGACCGCACATAGCAAATATCAAGTACGCTAAACAGCCTTTAGAAGATGAATGTGAACGTAAATTAGGTATAATAGGCTCTTTGAGGTGCCCTTCGACTTGTACTTCAATCTAAAATTAGGACAGCAACGAATCAGTGTCAGCGGCGTTCATACCATGCTGAGTTCTCATGTGAGTGAGTAGAAGGCGTCGATCTTTGTGAATTGTGGAGCTTTTGCATCGGTTTAGGGCATAGTGATCTTATTGGACTGGACTGGAGTGGATTTAACCCCCAAATCCACTCTATATACTAAGGAGGTGGTGGAGCTCTAGGGCTCCAATATGGCTCTAGATTAAATATATACTATAAGTAGTAAGTCTTAGTAAAAGGTAAGGAAAAAGGTAGAGAAGGAATAATGTACCAAATTAACCTTAAATTATAAAGCCTCTATATAAGAAGCTTTGTAATCTTCTACCTTAATCGCCTCCTTAAAGGCAGCATATGCACGCTTATCATGGCTCTTTGTCTCGTTATTATCTGGCTCTATAACTACTAGCTTACCTAGCCCACCTAGCTCCCCCGGAGGTGCCTTTGCTACTATATTTGCTGCTATATTTGCTGCTACCTCTGCTGCTGCCTTTATGGCCTCCTCTTGTAACGGGACTGCCCGTTACATGCGCTACGCCGTTCGCGTAGCTGGCGTCATAGGATTCCTTTCTTTGTTTGTTTTCCTTTTTTATTTAGCATCGTTTGGTAGCTAGTTTGTCCGCCCCGATTGCCCCTATATAGATTCGCCCGCAGCTGCATTCTTGTTGAGTTCTCTAGCAATCCTCTTGAGTCTCCACGACAGCTGTATGTAGCTATCAATTATTCGAATTTGATGCTTGTTCATCTAGCGTTCGCATGTGATACTTCGTCATCGTGACACCTCTATATCTTCCTTATACGCGGCAACTCGAGCCTTTAAGGCCTCCTTTAGTAATACCATTTATAATATAGGCTCTCCCTCTGTAACTCCAACATCCGTATTATTAAACGTGCCCTTGCGCGGAGGCCTACACTAGTAGCGGAGACACTTATTAGCCTTAATAATATCCATTTATAAGCAAGAGCGACGGTTTTTTAGGAGAATCTTATAACTACTAAAGAGCCGCTCGCACTTATCTAATTTAGGCGGTATTGTAAGTATATTAAGGGCAAACTAAGCAAGATTGGGCTAGCTCTTGTAGCAATATACCCAGTATTATATAACGTTAAAATTGGTTAAGTTATCTACGCGGAGGCAGTTCGCTTCTAAATATTCTTAGAGGCGATCGGCGATAGTAATAGGCGTAGTAGTAACGTTGTTAGAGTACACCGTTTAAAGGCGCTTGTAATTATAAGCAGAAGTATAAGCCTTTAGCTTTAGTAGTAGCTATATAGAATCTTACATATTTACTAAAAGCGTACCTTATAGCTTGCCTTTATATTTAAGCTAAAGCTCTCTTATAAGGGCTTTATCTTTTAAATTTTAAACCTTTTTATTTTTATGCTCCCCCTAGTTATCTTAAAACCACTATATCTTAAGTATTAGGTTAAGAACGGTCGCCATATAATAGGCGCTGGTATTATCTACTTTATAGTAGTACTTCTTATACTTCTACTAAGCAGCCTCTAAGTAACCAGCTAATTGCTTATATTTTTATAGCTCTACAGTTTAACGTCTTTAGGTAGTAAGCTTAGTAAACTTTTACTATGTTTTTTAAGCTCTAGTAGAAGCTAATTAAGAGTTTAGAAGTAATCTGTAAGGCATATATACTTACCTTTTACTATAATAGTGGCCTTATAAAAAGCTTTAAGGTAATTATATAAATGCTTAAGCTCCTTTTAATAGCGCGTAGAGAGTAGGTTATCTTTACTAAGTGCTTTTATATTTAAGCCCGGTATATACTCCTAGTAGAACTTTATAATACGTTCTCTATAATTAAGGGAGTAAGAAATAGCTAAAAATAAGGAATTCTAACGCGTTTAATTATTTTAAATAAGCTAGTAGGTATTAGTATTAATTTTATAAAGCTATTTAAATGTTTAAATAAAGGGAAATTATATTAATTTTTCTCTAGTAAATTAATAATCTAAGACTAAGCCAATTAAACCACTATCTTTTAATAATATATATATAAACTAAATTTAAATATTAACACTAAAGCTTTATATAGGATCTTAGTATATACCTCTAAGCTATTAAACTCAGCTAAAGCACCTCTAATTTTAATCCCTTTAAATACTGCATAACGCTAGGGGGTTATTTAAATATATTATGTAAGATTATAGAGTAATCTAATAACCCCGCGCTTTCTCTAAAGTACCTCTATTCTCTTAAAATCCTAGTTATAACACGCAGCAGCCAAATATTTATATATATTCTTTGTATTAACTTGTATAATAAAGGCCTAGGCGTAAAGGTTTATAATATAACTAAAATAATAATGCCTATGGCCTTCCTTTTCTTAACTAATATTTCCAAGTAAAGGGGTTAAAGTATTACATTAATATACATATAATTTAACTCTATACTATTGGCTATAAAGTACCTAATATTACTATAGATCTTATAGTCTTTAAAGATATTAAAGAGGATAGCCGCTACATTCTTACCGCTATATTTACTAATAACTTCGTAAAGACCTAATACTATAGAGCGACGCTTACTGGCTTAATTAATAAAATTTATAACTATACTAAGAACTTTAAGTGCATTTGGCAATATCCAAAGATTAAAGAATATTAAGATTATGCTGCGGGCATTCTTAAGCTTCTTCTTTAATTTACCCTTTTATATTTTAAACGCCTTAATTACCTAATCGCAAATTGTTTTAGAGGCCTTTAGTAAGTACTTCTTAAGCCCTAGATATATAAAGAATAGTAGCTAATGTAAGGTAACAGGCTCCATACCACCTAGCCACAGCATAAACCCCAAAAGGTAAGCGAGTAACTAGCTTAATGCTAGGCACGGCTATACGGAACAATATATAGGCGAGGTGACTTTGTCACCTAACAGCTAACGCAAATAGATATTCTTAAATTAGAAGAAAGCAATATAATAATATATAACCCATTGTATAAGTAGCTGCTTAAAGGTATTAAAATTGCAACTCTAAATAAGCGACCTCTTAGTAGGATAATCCTTAATTATTAATTAAGTTAGAACCATTTTACTATGCTTCCTTAATAAGCCTATAGCTTTATTATAACAAAGCCTTATAGAAAATACCACGGTGGACTTGCTATTGGGCTAGGTTATATAGGTAAACAGAAAGTTAATAATATAATAGATAGATAATAACTAGTGGAGTAGTTACCTAACAGATTAACTCTAATTATATTCTAAGATTTACTATAAAGAGAGGAACTATCTAGGTAGGGACTATGGTCCTTTAAATACATATCTATACTCCTAAGAAAGCCACTACTCTATCCACTTTGTCTGCTCTATATACTTTATTATAGATCCTATAGATCCTATAGATTATATAGATTATACTATATAATCTTAGTTACTATTCCTTGTTATATAGTCCCACTAGTTCCATCCTAAACTATACTCTTACTAACTAACTAGCTTTTTCCAACTCTTCTTTAAGTAGTTATAATATTACTTAAAGCGTCTGTAATACCATCTCCCTCCTCTTTATCTTTAAGTCTTCTACTAGAGGTATAATGTCTGTCTAATTAATTTAGGGTTAATATCTTTGCTTATTATACCTAAAGCCTCTTCTTCTTCCTTTACAGCTTATTAGTCTTATACTATTGCTGCTATACTATCTCGTAGTAAGATAATGCCATCTTTATATTCTTATTATATAAAAGAGGGGTTAGTTTATATTACGCTAGCAAGTCCTTTATCTTAGCAACCCTCTTTATATTTAGAGTGCACTAAAGTAAATATTTAATTATCCTACAACGTTTGCTTAGTCTCTAATGCTAAGTATACGCATCCTATTACTCTTAACAGTTTTTAAGTACCATTATTAATTGCTGCTAAGGTCCTAGGTTTAATCTACTGCTATAAAGCTTAATAATAAGCTCTTAGTAGCGCTAGCTAAACTTTATTATTTCTATAATACTAAATAAGAGGCTGCCGCTACTTAATAATATGCTCTTAACTCTTGCTTAGCTACTTTCGCTTAGTTAATCCATCTTAAAAAGGTGTGTAAAAAGGTGTATTTTAAGGAGTGGAAACTTATAGAATAAGTTCTTTAGGAACTTAGCAACAAAAAAACAGAACTTCCTCTGATAAAAAAGGAAACAACTTTAAGTACATTAGTAGCTGCTCCTTTTAGGTCCCCCTTAGGTAACTTATTTTTTAGTAATCCTTCTTTATTAATACTACCTAACCCTTTTTCTTCTAATACTCCTATACCTTTCTTATAGCGTTTTTTAAATTGTTTAGTAGTTCCTAGGTAGTCTTATTATAGCCTATCTACTTAACTTTATACTATATTTTATTATTAATGTCCTTATAACTAATAATCTTTAAAACCTCCTATTTGTCTTCCTCTTAGCCTCTATATATATCTGCCTTATAAGCTAGTGGCTTAACATTCCTATATGCTGGCTCTAGTATTGCAATATACTATATAGGGTAGATTCTCATTTTCTCTGGTAAGTTAAGTCTATATATAACTTCTAGGATCTTTACTTTTACTATAAATGGTCCTAGTCTAATATAATCTAATTTCTTGCTTAGTTATTGGCTTTTAAATTTTTTGTGTAGTAGCTATACTTTATTTCTCTCTTTAAGATCTGGTCCCTTAGATCTCTTAGCATTATAGTGCTTTTTATCCTTACTTATACCAACTTTACTATCTTCTTAAGATGATTATAAAGATTTATTAAGTTCTCTATTCTTTCTTTAGCTATGCTACTTGTCTTTTTTACTTATTATAGTAACAATAATATTCTTAGCTTATATCTATAATTTGCTTTAAAAGGTAATATGCCTATTCCTTCTTATAGTGTAGCATTATATATAAACTATATAACTAGTAGTAACGATACCTAATTGTTCTATATATGATTAATATAATGTCTTAAGTACTATTCTAATATCTAGTTTAGTCTTTCTATTTATCCATCTGTTTACGGATAATATACTATTAATGTTGCCGCTTAAACCCCTTGTTTAGCTAAAAATACCTCCTAGAACGCCACTATAAACCTTAAATCTTTATCTAATATAACTTTTATTAGTGCTCTATGTCTTATAAACACTTCTTTAACATAGACTCTAGCTATATCCTCTACTAATATTTCTTCTATATATGCTATAAAGTAGCCCTACTTAGTTAACTTGTCCACTATTACTAAGATTATATTATAAATTTGTCTAGTAATAGGATCTTTTAACTTTAGTAACTTTATAATAAAGTTCTATAATATAACCTCCCACAGTCTCTCTGGTATATTAATAGGTTATAGCCCTCTATATAGCTTATACCTTATTAGTTTGTTCCTCTAGTAATCTAGATATTCCTTTATAACTTATCTCGCCAGTCCCTAGATTCCTTAAATAATATACTCTTCCTAAAGTCTTAATACTAAGCCTATAGCTCCATTGTATCCTTAAGTTATTTCTTTATAAAAGTCTTTTATAAACTCCTTTGTGATTATCTTTGGCATATATATAGCCTTACGGTGCTTATATTGCTCTAAGTCTAAATCCTCTTTTTATACTTCTTAAATCCTTTATACCCACATACTCTTTAGTGTCTTATAGGTCCTTTCCTCTTTTATTGCTGCAATCTTAGGATAATTATACCTAATTAATCCATCTTTGTCTTTACATAACATTACTCCCAATAGCTTTTCTTTATTTTACAATTTTGCCTTCCTACTAAGTGCATCTACTCTTGCGTTTTTAGTTCCCTTAATATACTAAATTTTAAAGTGATATTCTGCAAGTATTTCTGCCTATCTAACCTATCTTCTATTTAGTTCCTTTGTTATTAGGAATCCTATTAGGTTCTTATAGTCTATTTTTACCACAAATAGTCTTTCTATACCTTGTAAGAATGCTCTCTATTTCTTAAGTGCTGTAACTATACCTAACAACTCCTTATTATAGATATTGTAGTTTAGTTCTACTAGTGTCATTTTCTAACTATAGTATACTACTAGATGCCATCCATCCAAGCGTCTTTATAGTAGGTATGCTTCTAATATAAAGTCTAATGCATCTATCTCTATAACTATATTTAACTGTAACTAATAGATCTTAAGGATTAAATCCTAGGTAAACATTCCCTTAAGTTCCTAAAACAGCTCCCTCTATTTACTCCCCCATATCTATAGTTCCTCCTTTTTTATAAGTCTTATAAATGGTTTAATGTTCTTTAACTACTATATAATAAACCTCCTATAGTAGTTATAAAACCCTAAAAACAATCTTAACTATATAATATTCTCTAGTTCCTACCAACTTACTATAGCTTCTACTTTCTTTAGATCTATGCTAATCTTTCCTAGTTTAATAATAAATCTACTAAAATCGGTCTTCCTTATAAAGAACTCATGTTTCTTAATTGCTACTAGTATCTTTTCTTCTTATAGTTTTTTTAAGACCTACTTAATATATTCCCTATATTCCTGCTTATTTACTAAGTAGATAATAATGTTATTAAGGTATACTATAATAAACTTATTAAGGTGTTCTCCTAACATACTATTAATTTATTTCTAAAATGTTACTAGCGCATTTATAAGTCCAAACTGCATAACTAATGGCTTATATAGTCCTTCCTTTAACCTAAAGGCTACTTTCCATTTATCTCCTTCCTTAATCCTAATTTAATAGTACGCCTATCTTAGATCTATCTTTATAAAGATTTGCGCGTTGCCTATCCTATCTTAGATTTCGCTAATTAAGGGTAAAGGATACCTATCCTTTCTTATAATACTGTTTAACTATCTATAGTTAATGCACATTCTAAGTTTTCGGTTCTTCTTTAGCATAAATAATACTAGATATCCTGCTAATGACTATAATAGTCTAATATATCCCTTATATAATAATATTTCATTGCTTAACGTCCGATTTGGATCCCTATTAGGCCCACACGGACTACTCCTTATATACATGTGGGGAGAAAACTCTATATAAGAAAACCCCGTGATCCATCTCCCCGCCTTTGGGACTCGCCTGCATAGCGCCTACGAGGCGCCTGCGAGTCACCTGTGGTGCTCTATTACCTTACTTTTTGACCTCCTTGGGAACCACTGCTGCCGTAACAAGCCTACGGACGCGCTAGTATCGCGAACTTAACTCTACTACTATAGAGTCATTAGGGGGCGCCTGGTGCTCGCCCCTTTACCTTCTATTACTATTTCCTTTGCAACCCAAAACTGGTCTAGTACATTTTGGCTAATAAGCTACTAGGTAACCGCCTTAAGACCTTTTTATATTAAGAGTAGTGTATTATAGTTCTCTATACTAGCTACTAAGAGCATTGCTTCTTAGTTAGTGCGTAAGGGGCATAATAGTATTACATATTTTGGTATCTGTTTTGGCCAGCCACATTTATATCTTGGGCTACCTACTAGGATACCTACCTAGTAGAGCCAATCTTTTAGTCCTATTATTCCTATTCTTAGGAGTATTACTATTATATTTTCTGCCTTTATTAGGCCTTCTTAGAGCTCTTAGGTATTTACCCCCTATAGCATTAACCATACTACGGCCTAGGTTCCTTTTGCCTAAAACAGCCTCTGTACCTTTAACTCCTATATACCTCTCTAGTATTAGTCTAACCAGTATTATATTACGGTAGATAGTTTCCCCATACTCTTTTATACTCTACTTTAGCTCCTTTCTCTCTCTTACTATTATCTTTACTAGTCTTTTATACATCTCCCTTCCTCCTTTATATAGGCCTGGGCCCTAATATAGTACTATTCTTCTTCTGCTTTTTCCACCTATTTCTCTAATATATCTTCCCTACTTTAGGGTTATTAGTTAACTCTCCTATAGGGCACCCTAGGGTCCCTCCATAGTTTGTTTAGGCGTAACTTAATATACTTTATAATACTAAAGTTGCGCTCCCTTTATACCCTTTGTATTATAGCGGCTTTAATATATAATTATAGGGGGGGGGATATTAGCTTCCTTCTTAAGTAGTGCTGTAGCTGTTCACTTATACCCGCCTATTATACTCTAAAGGTAGACTATTTGGACCTTTTAAAGTGGTTTAAGGAGTTATTTAAAGGGGCCTTTCTTGATTTCTCCTGTGGCCTAAATACTAGATCTATATGTTATGGTTAGCCAAACAATTGCTATATATAGTAGGCGTAACCTCTAAAAGCATGGACCCTATATAGAATTAACAATTCTAGATATTATAATATACTGCGCTTGGCTCTTATAGGCTGCTTATAATGCATATACGCTCTACCAGAGCTTACTATCTACCTATACTCCTAATACCCTTAGGGCTTAAACTAGTTAGCCCCCAAAGCCTTAGATACGGATTATGTGCTAGAGATTTATAGGTTAGTTGCATTTTCTTATAAAATGGATTAGCTAGTATTTCTTTAATAAGAATTGGACTCTATATTATCTTGCCCATTCTATGTAGGTATTATAGGCTTTCTCTAGTGTTCTATAGTTCTTTATAGCTGTTAGTCTATATATAATTAGGTTTATATTATTAACAAAGCCTATCCCCTAGGTTGCCCCTTCCTTAAAGGACTTAAGTAAGCTGCTTATAAAGAAAAGGAAGAGTATAGGCGAGAGGGGTAATCCTTGTGGTATTCCTATTATAACTGTAATAGAGGGACTCTAGTATCCACTAAAGACTAGCAATGTTTCTTTCTGGCCTATAAACCCTTAAATAAATTATATAATCTATTTTAGGAAGCCCTTTGCCCTAAGGATGTATAGGAGGTGCTTATAGGGTATATTGTTATAGGCACCACTAATATCTAGGCTAAGCATTAATACTATAAAGTCCCTTTACATTGCCTATATAGATTTAATAGTGGCGGTAAATAACATAAGTGCTAATAGTGTTAAGCAGTTCTTTCTTACCCCTATTTAACTTTATAGTAGTAGGGCGTGTTCCTTAGCTATATCTGCTATATAGTCTACTATTACCCTTTCTAGGATCTTACTAAGGGTGTTTTCTAAGGCAATAGGGCGGTAGCTTCTTAGAATTAAGTAGTCTGCTTTACCTTCTTTTTATAGGATAACCATTATTATAGACCTTCTAAGTTGCGGGTAGTAGCCTATAGTAAAGTATGCTCTAGCTATATCTACAAGCCAAGGTGCTATAAGTGGTCCACAGGTCTTTAAGGCCTTATTTAGTATCCCATCTAGTCCTGGTACTATATTATTTAAAAGGCGGCTAATAGTTCTGGCTATTTCCTCTGTTATTATATCGCTATTAACCCGTAGGTAAGTTACTAGTATTTTACCTATAATATTACTAAGGTCTGCCAGAGCTAGTTAGGAGAAGAACCTTTCTATAAGAATCTTTACCTTCTTATTATTATTATTAGTGGCCTATAACTCCCCTACTCTTTATAGGGGTGGTAGGTATAGGCCTTCTGCTAGGCGCCCTACCTTTTTTTTTTTACCCACTTTGCTATGGCCTAAAGGCCCTTATTATAGGGGAGGCTTGGGTTAGAAGTGTGCTTGTTTATAAACCGTCTCCAGTTATTCCTTACTTCTTTTTTTAGGGTATTCTTTAACCAGTTTCTTATGTCTTTATATTATCTCTTGTCTTTAAGGTTATAGCTGCTTATATATTTCCTTCTTACTTATTATTAGCTGGCAATAAGAACCGCGTATTATGCGGACTATGCATATTATATATAGGGGCCCAGTTGTGAGACCGGGCAGTGCTCTTCTAGCCTATTTTTAATTACTGCCTGGATCCTTTCTAGTCTTTAGTTAATTTCCTTAGGGGTAGCTAATAAGCCTTGCTTGTTTAGTATTGGGTGAATTTCTTCTAGGTCTTAAAGTTGTTGTTTAACTATACTAAGGAAGCTGTCTATCTTAAGCTTCCTTATTGCGTATCTTTTGCTATTTAGTTGCGCCTTAATATCTAGGTCTAGCTATATTTGGATAGGGATATAGTCTAAGGCAAGTGCCTATTCTTCTTTAGGGTTGCACCTTTTAAGTCTCTAGTATAGGCCTTTGTCTATAAATGTAAAGTCAATTATACTTCTGGCGGTGCCTTATTGCCATATAGTTACTCCTAGGGGGGTAGCTAGTTTAAGGCCCTAGATATCTATGGCTCTTAGTAGGCACTCTGCCTATTATTTAGCAGCAATATAGATACCACCCTACCACGGGTGGTAGAGGTTTATATCTCCTAATAGGATAGACTCTATACCTTTGGTTTCTAGTAAGCTTATTACTAATATAATGTTCTCTGTTTATAGAACTCCTTTAACCCTAGGGTTATATATATTAATAATTTATACCAGACCCCTATATATCTGAATTGTTATAATGGAAATATCTAGGTTAACTGCCTGCTATAACTATAAGGACAGGCTAATAGCCTTGCTAATTATAAAGCACATGTATATAGCTGCTTTTGGTTTATATAGGAGCTAAAATCCTTAGGGGCAGTATATTAATTATATATAGGTATTATAATACGGTTCTTGTATAGTAAGAATATAGTGTTTCTTTAGGTCTAGACTGTCTAATAGGGGCCTTGCAAGACAGTAGTTTGTGTTGCCGCAGTTATACTGTATAATAGATAGGTAGCAGACCCCCAGTAAGGGTTCTTTGTCTCTCCTTTATTCCTTACTTTTTTTATTTCCACTTTCTCTAGAATTTTTGGAGCTTCTATCTCTTATATTTACACCCTAGTTACTACTTATTTTATATAGAGCTTTCCATTCCCATATCTTATATTCCTATTAGCGCTTCTATATCTAAGTCTATTATTATCTCTAGTTCTTCCCCTAATCTTACTAGCCAGCTATATACCCTTTATAGGTTGGCTGCAAATGTTATATTTGCCGTATTAAGTCTAATTCTTAATTATCCTGGTCTTAAGCTTGCCGTAGCTATCTATAGGGGCCTTCCTATAGGGCGTCCTCTCCCTTATATCCCCTATAACCCTTATATCCCTATTTAGTCTAGTAATATTGCGTAGCGTCGCTTCTAGCCCATTAAGGCTTGGGATAGCTAGCCTAGCCCCCTAGTATTAAAGGTAGGAAACGCTAGGAAGGCACCTATATCACCCTAGCTTATCGCCTATTATTTCTATTTATATAACCTAGCATATAGTTATTCCTATAGCTGTTAAGCCCTTGCCTTCTATCTCCTATATTTAATGCAGTCTTCTCTCTCCTACGCCTTATATGTACTTTAGTGGCAGTTTACGCATTTTATTTAGTCTTAATTTAAGTAGTGTCTTATATTATAGGGGCCTGCATAGTAGCTGCAGCATACCTATACTGTATATGTGGATTAAGTATGTCCCCATTATACGTAGCAGTAGCATTATTCTAGGCATAGTCTGTAGTTGTAGAGCCTTATATTGTATATAAGGCCATTTATAATTATTCCTTTTTGGATAAAGAGTTTTTATATTCCTAGTGTAAGTGTGCTAATAATAAGGGAGCTATGTGTTTAACCGGTGTCTCCCTAGTAAGTCTTTAGCGACCCTTATATCCTCTTATTATTCTTATTATTTGCTTAATTTATATTTTCCTATTAAAGTAATTAGATTTAGGTGATTTTAAGTCCTAGTATAAGGCGTTCCGTTTATCTTACTATCTCCTATATAATTACTATATTGTCTACCTAGCATTCCTTTTCTACCCTAAGGCTTATAGGAACCGCTAGGACTTTAACTAGGTAATCCTTATAAAGTACTTTTACGCTAATATATTCTCCTAACCTATCCCCTGCCCTTATAGCTTATTCCTTTAACTATTAGTCCTTTAGGGTAACTCTAATGTCTCTACTCCTAAGGTATTAGACTATAATAGCGTTATAGACCTCTTTACGGATTTCTATAAGGACTTCTGTTTCTAACTGTCCCCTAAGCCCCTCTACTTTTTCTATATTTGGTTATATTATAATTATATACCTAATTATTATTTTAAGGGGGGTAGGTTCCCTATGCTATAGAAGTATAGCTATAGCGGCCTAGGTAAGGTTCGCCGGTAAGGGGGGGTTTTATTTATTTTTAATTTTATTTAGCTAATAGAGGATTTAATTAAGGGTTTACTAGAGGGGCGCCTAAGGTTTACTAGACTGGCGGAGCTATTCTACTAGTTGCATTAGTTTATTATAGCTAACGGTTACTCCCCTACAATTCTAGATACTAAACGCGTTTAATAGGCTTTATATTTTATTAGATGCCTTTTTAATAGAGGTATTTCTGCTTTATGGTGTAGTATTCACCTATCTTTGTTGTGGAGGGCCATTGCTAGGCATGGTTCTAGCGGTCGCGCGCAAGTGCGAGCCACCGTCGTTTGACGTGTGCCTCCCCTGCGATGCATGCATCTCAGGGGGATTCTCTAGGTGTTTTTCAGGGTTCTTTTGGTTGGTTTTTAGTCTTTTTGGGCCGGGTGCAGCAAGAGCTCCAAAGTGATCTATAAAATTAATTAAATAATTGTAGTAAATAATTATAGACAGTTGCAGACCTATATCCCTTATATAAGTTCTCCTAGATAAACTCCTTAAGCGCTACTAACTTGGTTTTAGTAAGCTTATAGATTAGAAAGAACTTTAAACTTATTCCTGGTTCTAACTCTATCTTATAATCCTATGCTATATACTCTAACAGCTTTTCACTTTCTAGGCTCTATAGCTTTTTACCATACTTATAGTATCTTTTTAGTATATAACTTAAGCCTTACTTAGTCTCTTTATATATTGCTCTAACTTAGTACTATACTATTTTAGTCTGCTGTCGCATCTTATATTATTAAGTATCCTTAATATTAACCTAACCTATAACCCAATTAATCTTTAGATTATACTTCTATAACTAAAGCATTCCTAGTATCGCCTTATCCTTTCCCAACGGTAGGATATTAAAAGATATTTTAACTTTTCTTCCTTTAATAGTTAACTAAATAGGTCCTATTTTCAGATTAATAATACCTCTACTATAGGCTATCAGATCTTCTAAGATTATTATTAACGGATATAGGTGTTCTTTTTATCTATATGGTACCCCATCCTTTTAACTGCTGCTAGTAATATATAGTTTCTTATTGCTCCACTATCTACCAATACTTTAAACTTTTAATCTCGCTAACTAACTTATAAGTTTAGGTGTTGTCCTATAACTCCCTTAAAGGTCTAAGGCTCTACTACTAGCTCTCTCTAGTCCTATAGGCCTCTGCTTTTCCTAACTATTAACTATTAGATCTTAACTATACTTAGTCCTTCTATAGCCAATACTTAGTTTATTTCTTATCCTTAATATACTATAGATAAGTATTCTCTAGGCACTCCTACTACTATTATCCGCCTAGGCATTTTTCTATAAGGAATCTTCTAAGTTAAAGTATTAAGTCTCCTAGTTTTTAAACTTCTACTAGGTGCTAACTATGTATATACTTAGCGTTTCTATAAGAGGCCAGTCTGACCAGAATGTATAATTATCTAATTAATAGTATAGAATAAGAATTACAGATAAGTAGATGGTAAGTTAAAGGTAGAATAAGCTTTACATATTAAAGGATAAATGCTTTCTAACCTCTTCTATTTAGAGACTAATCGCTAGCTCTTCTCTAGAGGAGAACTAGCTCCCTTTATAATCCTTCTAAGACACTAGTAAAACCCTTTGCCCCTTATCTATCTAACTATGTCTCCTCTGGGACATTAGTGGGATATTAGTAAAACCTTTATCTATCTTATCTAATATATACCTTTTAGGAGCGCCCGTTATAATTACCTCCCCTTTAAAGGTCTTAGTCCTCTAAGATCTTACCTCTTAATAAACTCTTATAGAGTTCCAACTAAAACCACTAGGGAAGTTCTTTAGTAAAAAGGTACTCCATAATGCGGCTTATCGCCGGTTCTTTACTAGCGTAGAACCTTACTTTATCTTTCTATTTCTCTGTACTTCTTCCACTATAGCTCTTTATAGTGCCTTTATAATAGAACTTTAACAATAATAATAAAAATTGGATAGGATTTACCTTCCTTATTATAAGAATTTATTATAAGCTAATCCGGGGGTTGTTCTATGCAACGTATTAACTAGCTACTATCCCTATTTACCTAAAATAGGTCCTAATAATAACGTCTTAATATTAATTTCTTCTGGTTTATAAGCTATTATCTCTTACGCGTCTTTTTATTAATAATACCATTTATCTCGCCTTTTAGCAGATTATTTTTTATTATATCTTAGCTTTTAACTTTTATATCTCCAGCTATTCTTTCTTCTATTGCTTTATTCTCTTTTTATAACACATCTATAAGTAACAGAATCCCCATTTTATCTCTTTAATAATACTAACTTCCCACAATATTCTCTTATAATGGCTTATAATTATGCTATATATCCCCAAACTAGCGGCGGCATTGTCTCTGCTCTAATGGCACCATAGACTACTCCTATTACCCCTACGGTGGTTTCTCTAAAGTGCTGCCGTTATTGCGTTTACACGCTTATACTAGACCCATCCCATACCTATAAGATACCGCGCTCTGGCAAGAACAGATCTAAGTATTCCTACTATTACAGCTAGAGGAAGACCTATATTCTAGTATTTCTTATTCTATCCTACCCTAGATTTTACTAACTGTATTAGATCCCTGCTGTTTATACACGTAAGGCTTACCAGCTCTAACGCGCCATTAGGGATTTCCATCCATATTAGAATAGTAAAAGATAGAAATAAAAGGTATCTTTTATTACTTACAGCCTCTTTAATTTAATAAGGGTTTCTACTGCTATAAAGACGCAGTAATCTCGGATATATAGTGTCTGGGAGCGTATATATAGTGCCTGGGAGCGTATATATAAGCAGCTCATTCTTATAAATAACAATATTTACACTCTTACGCAGGCCTTTCTAGCTAGGTAAGTCTCTTTAGTAACATGTTTAGAAACTATATTAACTCTTTAGTTATTAGCTTTTTAATTCCTACCTAGATGCCAATTTAGAACCTAGAGATAATACTAAGGATAGTAATAAAGATAAACGTTCTTCCCGCTAGTCCCCTAGCTATAATAGTCTATCTAGTTCCCGCCGCTCTAAGAAGAATATTAATAAGAATGCTAATACTTCTGGGGATAGGAGTGCTAATAATACTACTAATAATAACATTAAGATAGAGGAGGAGGCTCCTGTTACTACTTCTAGTATTTAAGTTATTATCTTATTCTTTCTTTCTTCTTATAGGATAGCTTTATATAGTGCCTCTCTAGTGCCTTTAGAATGCCCTAGTACTAAGAATTAACTTTATACTTTAGGGATACCTCTATTCTTATTTTTGGTAATAGTCTATATAAAAGCAGTATACTGCCATAATCTCTGTATATAATAAACGGGTAGTGTTTTTATAGGTGCTTTATAATTTCTTAAAATTTCTAAATCTGTACTCTGTGTCTTTTTAGTCCTCTCTATATTATTAACTTTACTACGTATCTCCAGTGTTAAACTAGATACTCTTTTTTTATCCTTAGGGAACCCTTCTAAATCCCTAGGGCCCCTTCTTCTAGTACTACTACTTAATTTTAAACAGCGTCTTCTTTAGACAGTATCCCTAATAGTTCTTATATAGATCCTTATAGCTTTCTCTTATAGGATTCTAGGATCCCTATTATAATAGCGAAACGTTCCCATTTCTAATACCTGTGCTTAACCTTATAGTTTTAATTTGCAGAGTCTTCCCTATTATTTTATCTATAGTATATCTGGAATCATTACTAAATCCTAATTTATAGTCTTTAGGAAAGTTTTAATTGCCGTGTTATATCCTAGCTAAAGGTGCTCCTTAGGTTCCCAACTATTATGCGCCTAAAAGTATTCTTCCTAATAGACCAAAAATTTGTATTTCTTTTAACGCTATCTTTAGTCTAGAATATCTTCTATATTCTATTTTAGTTCCCTATTAATTTTACTAGGTAGGGGCGGTTCTATACTATCTTTTCTCCGGTATAACTCTAATAAGGAAAAAAATGTATAATATATTAGATATAATTTTAGCAATTCTAATTTATAGGCTTAATTTCCTTTAGTTTTCCTAACTATCTTAAAGGGACTAGGCTACTAGTAGTCTAGCTTCTTCTTAATATATTTTATCTGGATATTTTTTTTATAGATAGTAAGACTTTGTCTCCTACTTTAAATTCTTTAGGTATATGTTTTTTATTATAGTACCTTTTTTTATATAGCTTAGGCGTCTAATAAGTACTTTTTAAGTTCTTCTCTACAAATTCTTATTTGCTTAATTCTTTTAGACGCTACTAGTGCCTCTTTTTTAGGAATAATGTCCTTAATATTCTAGGGATCATTTACTTTTACCCCAAATAGTACTTTATAAGGGGCTATTTTTATACTACTATAGATGCTTATATTATATATATATTACACTAGAGCTAACTATAATATCCAATTATTCTATTAATAATTAATATAGCAGCGGAGGTAGTGTTCTAATAACGCATTTAAACGCTTTATTAGCCCGTCTATTTATAGGTAGAAGGTAGTGCTTATCTTTGACTATATTTTTAATAAGAGACAGAATAAAGACTAAAATGCGCTATGAAATACGGCACCTCTATTAGATATAATTCCCCTTAGCGTACTAAACAAGAGCTACTATTCCAAAAACAGGTCTGCCAATTCTATTACTATAATTATTATTATAATAGCAAAGTACCCTAAAAACTTTATATATCTGTTAACAATTACTAAAATAGTATTAGTAACCTCTCTAGTTCTTATTTTAGTAGGGGATAAGCCTATTATAAAATTTATTATTAATTCTAATATGGGTCCCTATAGAATAGGAAGCACTAATAACTTACTATATAGGTAATGCCTAAATATCTATACCCTTTAGCAGGTATTATATTTCAATATATAGTTCTTAACTTCTTTAAATATTCCATCCTAAAAATATTTCCTTTAAACGGCCTTAAGGGTCCTATTAGCACCATAGTGACCCCTAAGAGGGTTGTTATAGAAGACCTTTAAAATTTCGTCTTAAACCGGTTGGTCCTTTAGGATATATATAGCACCCTTAAAGCGTAATAGACCCTTTTAGTCTTACTACTATAGCTTTTTAATAACCCTAGCTAAGTTAGTCTCTACTATATCTTTCCACCTCTCTCTAGCAACGAAGGCGTCCCTCTATTATACTTAAAGAAGAAGATCCGGAAAGGTTTTATATAGATCACTTACTTCTATTTTACCCGCTGCTATTATAGACCCTAAGCGTAGCACAAGACGTTTTAAACTATTAGTGCTAGTAGATTCTCCTGCCATTATATAGTATACTCTACTGTAGATAGGCATCTCGCCTATCCCCTTTAGATCTAGAAACTTATAGCTAATACGCCGTTAAGTTAAAGGTGCTATAACACCTCTAGTACATCCTATAGAATTCTCGCTAATTCTAGGGTATACTAACTTTATAATATCTGCTTAGTCTATAACCTAGTTCATAACTATATCCTATAGCTCTATTATTATAGTGCTTTGCAGCTGTATTACTAGGACCTCTGCCCCACTGCGAAATTCTATAGTTCTAGGAAAATATTCTTCTTTCTTTCTAAATAAAATTTATAATATAGGAATTATTTCCCCTATACTATCCTAGATTCTCCTAGTCTTATAATTTAGACGTCTTAATAACCTATTAGCGGGATTTATCTTTCCTAGGCGGTATATAATTTTAAAGCTATACTGCAATAGTGTCTCTGCCTATTTAGCTTATTAACCGCTTAATACCTTTATAGTTATAAATTATTATAGATTGTTGTGGTCTATAAGGGCTTTAATAGGATAATTGCTTCCTATATAATAATATTGCCAGTACTTTATTGCTATAACTATCGCAAGTAGCTCTTGGTTATATATTATATAACACTATTCTATAGGGGTTATTTTTTTTAACTAAAACGCTATAGGATGCCATTTTCCATCTTTTAATTAAGATATAATTGCCCTTAGAGTAAAGCCAGATATATCCGTTTTAATGTATATATATTGCTCCTAATAGAAGTATATTAGGATTAGCGCCGTTATAAATAAATCTTTTAACCGGTCTATAGCCTGCTTAGCAGCTTTCCTAAATATAAAGGGTTCTAGCTTCTTGCCGTTCTTAAACCCCTTTAGTAAATTAGTAATTAGGAATACCACTTACGTATAGTTAATAATAAACGTTTAGTAGAAGTTTGCCGTACCTAAAAAAACCTACACTTCTCTAAATATTATAGGGTAGGGCTATTCCCTAATAGCGTCCACCTAGCTTTTCTCTATTAATACTCCATTAACGCTAATAATAAAGCCTAGAAAATTAATGCTAGTAGTATAAAAAACCTTTTTTTAAGGTTTATATAGAGCTTATATTCCCGCAGTCTTTCTAATACTATTTACACGTAGTGCGTATATACTTTATAGTTATTAGAGTAGACTAAAATATTATTAAGGTAGACTATATATATTATATCTAATAGGCCTAATAATGCCTTATTAATATAGGCCTGAAATATTGCTAGTATATTAGTAAGTCCAAATAGCATTACTAGGTACTTAAAGTGGCCGTACTATATTTAGAACGCCGTTTTCCATTTATTGCCAGCTTTAATCTAGATTTAATAGTATATATCTTTTAGATCAAATTTCATAAATATCTTTACGCCTAATAGTCTGTTAATAAGCTCCCCTATTAAGGGTAGCAGGTAGTAATTTTTTATAGTAATTTTATTAAGCGCCTAATAGTTAATATAGAGACGTAGGGTTCCATTCTTTTTAGGCATAAATATAATTAGTACCCCTACTAGGCTTATAGAAGGCCAAATCTATCCTTTCTAAAGATTGTCTACTATATATTAACGTAACACCGCTAGTTTATTTTCTAATAGGTTATATAGTAGTCTAAAAGAAGGTTGCTTATCCCCTATATCTATCTTATACTTAACCAATATAGAATTAAGTAAGGTTTATATAGCCTCTTTATTAGAAACATCCTCTAAGTCTATATATTTCTATAGAATCTCTAGTTCCTTAACTGCGTATAGCTAGATATCCAAAAATAAATACCCTATGTCCCTATTCTTAGTATTAAAAGTGGCATATATAGTATACGCCCACCCTTTCTTTTATATATAGTTTAAGAAAGTCTTTTAACATCGGCAAAATATGGTACCCTTCCAATGGCCTCAATGGTTGGTGGTTGACGCAATTGGCGCGCAGTTGAGGGCATTTGGCAACTCGACCGACTAGCCTATGTCGTGTTTTTTTGACACGCAGCCTGCGCGCAACCTGCCAGTAATCTGC
>Ga0307507_10002702_pt1 | contig 36465 bp, 6 predicted proteins | sample 7_EM_MG_FD_207223 | JGI IMG/M metagenome (GOLD analysis project Ga0307507, IMG submission 207223) | Populus trichocarpa ectomycorrhiza microbial communities from riparian zone in the Pacific Northwest, United States - 7_EM | ecosystem: Host-associated > Plants > Roots > Unclassified | place...
AGAGCTTCGTGCAGAGCTTCGTGCAGAGCTTCGTGCAGAGCCTCTGTACGCAGAGCTTCGTGTAGAGCTTCGTGCAGAGCCTCCGTACGCAGAGCCTCGCGCAGAGCCTCGTGCAGAGCCTCTGTACGTAGAGCTTCGTGCAGAGCCTCGTGCAGAGCCTCTGTACGTAGAGCTTCGTGCAGAGCTTCGTGCAGAGCTTCGTGCAGAGCTTCGTGCAGAGCTTCGTGCAGAGCTTCGTGCAGAGCTTCGTGCAGAGCTTCGTGCAGAGCTTCGTGCAGAGCTTCGTGCAGAGCTTCGTGCAGAGCGTCGTGCAGAGCTTCGTGCAGAGCTTCGTGCAGAGCTTCGTGCAGAGCGTCGTGCAGAGCGTCGTGCAGAGCCTCTATACGCAGAGCTTCGTGCAGAGCCTCTATACGCAGAGCTTCGTGTAGAGCTTTGTGTAGAGCTTCGTATAGAGCTTCGTATAGAGCTTTGTATAGAGCTTTGTGTAGAGCTTCGTGTAGAGCTTCGTGTAGAGCTTTATATAGAGCTTTGTGTAAAGCCTTATATAGAGCCTTATATAGAGCCTCTAAGTAATAAAACTATATAAGATTGTATAAGATTATATTAGATAATATATAATAGTTAAATATATAGCATATAACTTTACCTTAATTGCATGTTAAGAAATATATAGTTACCTTTTAAAGTTGCTAAGTAGGTTAATTACGTGTTAAGAAATATATAGTTAGCTTTTAAAGTTGTTAAGTTAGTTAATTGTATATTAAGTTAGTTAAATTGCGTGTTAAGTTAGTCAATTGCATATTAAGTTAGTTAAATTGCGTGTTAAGTTGGTTAATTATATATTAAGTTAGTTAAATTGCGTGTTAAGTTAGTTAATTATATGTTAAGTTAGTTAAATTACGTGTTAAGTTGGTTAATTGCGTATTAAGTTAGTTAAATTGCGTATTAAGTTAATTAATTGCGTGTTAAGTTAGTTAAATTGCGTGTTAAGTTGGTTAATTGCATGTTAAGTTAGTTAAATTATATATTAAGTTGGTTAATTGCGTGTTAAGTTAGTCAATTGCGTGTCAAGTTAGTTAAATTGCATGTCAATTACGCGGAACGCGAAAATTAAAGTCTACTTGAATCTCATCCTGCGAATATTTTCCCAATGTGGTAGAAGACAGGGCTATAAAAGGAGGAAGGCTAGGGAGCTTATTAGCATCTTAATTGCTAATAATAACATCTAAAGTATAATAAAAGAGATAGACAAAGTCCATCCAATTCTAATTAGCTATATTATTAGCATTATTTATAAAGAGCTTTATAACCTATATAAGAATACTATAGTCTTTAGACTATAGAATAAGAACCTAGAGTTTAAAGATCTTAACCTTATATATAGTTATACTCTAGTATAGTAGCATGCTCCCTTACTATATTAGTTAATTAAAGGACTATCTATACTAAGCAGAGAGGGTAGATAATAAGCTCCGTAATACGGACGGAATATTATAGTTACTTTTGTCTTTTTATTAGGACTTATAAGAAACTCCGCTAACTATTTTACCTACTTACTTAGTCTTTATTTATAGGGCCTTGGTGTTAAATACCAGGTGCTACCTCTTCTTCATAGACTTAGGCTTATTAATAGATATTAGACACTTAATAGTTAAAAGATAGGGTTAGTTAAGCGCTCTAAGGAAGGTCCTAGTACTAGCTGCGGATATACCAGCGCTAATAATATTAAAGATGGTAATTAAGTTGATATCCGCTCTTAATAATATCTATATTATATATAATAATTTCAACTATCTTAAGCGGGCGCGGCACTAGGTAATTGGCGACACTAGCCTTTTTCACTTCTATACTACTAGGAAGATTATACGCGGACGTTATATACCCCCTAATAACCTTTAACAAAGTATACTAAACAAGCATGCAGTCTTTTGTATAGAAGATATTACTAAGGCCCTAGGAAATATATATAATAATATTTAAGCGCAGATCTTAATAAGTATTATTATAGACGCTATCTAGTACGCGTATTTAGCCGTGGTAGATAGTCTATTTAAATCTAATTCGGACTATAAATATCCGTATATACCTTAGCTTAAGATTCTAAAATCCGTAATAATAATATATATAATCCTAGGGCCCATTCTAGATAGCAAGGCATTATTTAGCGGCAATTATCGCGTTCTTAAGACTATTTTTCTAGAGCAGCTATACCTTAACCGTAACGAGGATTTTAAGGATTATCTATTTCTTGTATATGGCGACCAGAAGACCGCGAAATATATCTATGCCTATAAGCGGGAGCGGATAGAGTTGGAATCCGCATATAATAGCTATAGGTAGATACTACTTATTCTAGGGCTTTAGCATCTACGTTTAAACTTCCTATATATAATTATAAGGACTTTTTTTGGTGGCGAGAAGCACGCTTAGCAATATTTAACGCTTTACGCCTATATAAATCATCTTAGAGAAAGGAATATTCCTATAGAGCACGCTCCCCTTTATTATCTTAAGGAGCTAATACTCCACAGCTTTAACGTATATATTATAGCACTATTTCTAATTAATATTTAGGACGAGTGTAATACTAAGAGAGTAGGTAAGATAGAGGACTATATAAGGAACCTAACTCCGCAGCGGTTTTTATAGTTTATTAAGAATATCTATACAGCGGGTTTTAGACAAGAGGTTGGCTATAACGCGAATAGGCTTATCCCTTAGCTATCCTTTACTAAGGTAGATTATTAACTAATAATATAGTTATCTGCTAGTATACCTAGCTCCTCCACTAATAGTTAGACCACTTAACTCGTTAACGTAGAGTTCCTTAATTGTGTTTAATATATATAGGTTATTAAGACATATAGGACGTTAAAATACGCTATTAAGTGTGTGGATATTAGTTTTTTAAAGCGGACGATTACGCGCGTTTGTTTATATTTCGCTAGCTTAAGCTCTAGAAACTATGCCTTTAATATATTATATTTTTGGCGGTTAATTATAATAGACGCTTGCGATCCTATTTTTTAATAAGCCGTACTTGCCAATAGCCTGGTAAATAATCGCGGCAAGTTAGATAGCTTCTTTAAGGCCAATCATCTTAATAAATTACTAAACCTCCAACTTAAAAACCTACTTTAATTGCGCGGTAACTCGACCTTTAGGGTAGACGCCTTATTTAAGTGGAGCGTTCTTATAACGAGCTATACTAGACCGCTTTATAATGAGTTTAAGCGTGCCTTTAGTAAGAAGATAAATACCTCTTATATAATTAAATCTCCTACTGCGGATATCTAATCCCTTATAGATATAATAGCGAGAGATTTAATAGTATGTTGCTATATATAAAATATTAGCTTTAAGGCACCTACTATTCTTTAAATTGGATTAGAGCGGCTTATAAAGGGCGGCCTTATAAGTTTTAACGTATAGATATCTAATAAGGCTAGATTATTAGATAATTTATTTAACAATAGTCCTAGTAATTCTATAGATAATATAGATGTATTAGATAACTTTAGTATCCTTAGGCTTATAGTATATTGCCGTTTTATAAGCTGTATAAGACTTCTACTAATATATATTAGCTAGCGTATAAGCTGCTTAATAAGTAGTAAAAGCGCTATAACTAGATATTTTGCTTTACGGATATTAAACTCCGCAGACTTGCTAGTATACGGACGTTATAATGCTTATTAAGCGGATATTCTTAATATAAGGTAATATCTTAATTTTTATAAGTATAATAGTTACTCTAAAATAGTCTCTTTAAAACAACTTTTTATTAGTCTAATCCTCTTTTAATAGCCTAGAGTATCCTAAGAGTATTTAAACACTGCCCTTAACCTCTATAAAGCCATTGCGAGAGTTTTAGAAGATATTAATTATAGTAAATCCGCCTATATTTTAAAGGGTGCTTATTAGTAATTAAATTGCCGCTAATTAAAGTAAATAGTTACTATTAAGTTAATCTACGGCACGGGTTTTAAGCAGACATTTTAGAGATTTAAGGCGTTAAGTAGGAGGCCTACGCTAGGGTGTCTCTATCCTAAAAGGCGGATATCTAAGCCGGCTAAGTTACATAGGCGGACTTTAATTGTGTTGCTTAGTAAGGGTAAATAGATATAAATTAAGGATCTTAAGGTGCTACTAATTAAGAATAGTGGGCTAACTATGGTATAGAGTGTAGATAAACACCTAATTTTAAATAATAAGTAGAGCTCCGTTGGTAAGGCGGCGAGCTACTAAGATTAGCGTGCTAAAGTGGAAGAGTGCCCTATGGATATGGCAATGCTTTACTAGATCCGTTAAGACTATAGCGTAGAGATTAGATAGGGCTTTAATAAAAGACCTATAAGTTATTAAGATAGCAGTGTGGAAATTACTAAAAGCGCTACAGATCTCTCTATAAGGCTTATATTAAAATAGGCTAAGAAGATTAAGAAGTAATAAACTCCGCCTATAAACTCTGAGCTAATATTAGTTAAGAGGACTATGCTGCTGGTATATATAGATATTAAATCTGCACCAACCCACTAAATAATGCACTAATATTTATTCTTTGCCCTCTCCTAAGCTGTGACAAACCCTATAATAGGCTCTATAACGGACCCTATAATAGACCCTACAATAAATTAGTTATATATAGATTAACCGCGGAGAGAACCTATAGAGCTTTAGTACTATAAAATCGATTATTTTCTTTTTAAAGAAACTAGATAAACGCACTTAAGTCCTTACTAAGCTGTTTATAATTCTAGTTGGGTAGAGACTGCTTAAAGCTCTTTAGGCTAGTAAGGAGCCACCTATTTGTATAAAGGATGTTAATCTGTTAATTAAATATAATATACTCTAGAAAGGCGATCTAAATAGTACCCTAATACTTCTTATCCGCCTAGTTACTAAACCACTTTTTAATATTTAAAAATATTAACTAGCGTTACTATGGCGCAATAATATCCGCTCTAGACTCTATACGGATGTTAAACTTATTATACGCCCGCAACGACGAATTGCAATTTAAGTAATACCCGCGGGTACTAGTCCTATAGCTTATCTCTTTATAATTATTTAATAAAAGCTAATGTAGATAGGCCCTCTCCTTGTTAGTAAAAGCGTATAGATAATTAGGTAGAGCTGCCCGTCTTTTGGCGTTTGTTCTTAAGTACTAGGTTAGCTTAATAGCTAGGATATCTGCTAGTAGAATTATGGTAGTGCCCCTAGGACCTAGCTGTCGCCTCTTAATAGTAGCAAATATATCTAAACCTATATTACTACTAATAGATACTCTAGAGGATATATTACTAGCAAAATCTATAGCTCTATCTTCTTATAGTGTGCCCCTAGCGATAAGATACTTATAACTAAGTTAACTAAGCTAAGGCCGAAAATCTCTACCGGCATAAGTATAAGTCTTATTTAGCCTACTAGCAGCTTTATAAGGACCCTTACACTAGGGGTTAAGTAGAAATATTACCTCCCTAGTTCGCCTGCTAGCTTAAACAGCCCGTTTAAATTACTGGAATAGTATATTTAAGAACATATCTAATAGTATGCCGTGTAGTATAACTTAATTAATATCTAGAATATCTATACCGTAAGCGAGCGCGTTAGAGGAAATTATAATACAGATTTTTAAATTAGGCCGGTAAAACTCCTTATATAGTCTTGTCTTGCTAAACCCAACTAAGGACATATAGTAGAGCTAGATAGTTTTCCTAGTAAGGGCTTTATTATAGCCGTAGTATACCAGCTATAAGTGGATACAATCCTTATATAATATTATCCCATCTTTAGAATTAAGGAAAATGATTATTTTAGGGATATAGTGTGGAGTTAGAATATAATAATCCGTCTGCTTAGCAGATATTTCTAACCCCTATGCAAAGGGTATAAATAGTTAGCTCTTATTTAAAATCCTTTTATATACCCGGCGTATAATAAAATATAGCACCTTAAAGCTAAGCTTATCCCCCCTCTTAATATACTCCCTAATAATAGATAGGTCTTATTAGTTAATTAAAATACAGAGTAGATATGTATTAGGTTGAAAATGGGCCAGCTCCTATATAATCTTAAGTGTTTTATTATTAAGCGTTGCCATATAAACAAACTACGGCTTTAGACCTAGGAGCGACCGTACTTTATAGAGTATTATATATATAGATTAAAAGGCCCTCCCCTAGTTAGCAACTAGATGGACCTTATTAACTATAACCAACCCTATATACGCACGAAAGGTAGGGCAAGTTAGAATATTATAGAACTTCTTGCTAGCTAGCAGCTCTAGAGACAGTAGGATATATATATATTTACCTATACGGATATTATCTAATATCGCTGCAGATATCGTCTTAAGGTATATATAAACTAGGTAAGTACCTAGGAGTTCTTTAATCTTATTTATCTGCTTTATTCTAATTATATTTAATAGCAAGATAATAATTATAATAAAGCCCTAACGAAGATACGGCATCGCCTATAGTATTATACTCTTTCTAAAGGAAGCCCTTACTATAAGTATTATATCTTCTTTCTGGAATAATAGCTACCTTAGCACTTTAAGTGTAATGGGACTAGCCCAGTTACAGTAGGAATGTCTTGGTAAAACACTCAATAGATAAATTCCGACGCTTTAATTAAATTTAATTAAATTTTACTAAAATCCGTCAAAGACCGCGTGCGTATATGCGCATGCATTAACCACTAAAACCCCTAACTATTTAATTATAAGATTCTTTCGTTATTCCTTTCTATTTTTTACGTAACGTCTTATTCTCTACAAGAGCTATATATACCTTAAACTTAGATAGAATTTATATTATTCCTTTAAAGCTTCCCTAAAGCTTCTTCACGTCCTTATATTACATTATGTTAAAAATAACTACTATTAAAATGGCAAACAAATCCAAATCCCCTTTAATAACTATAAGTATTATATCCCTAGTTAGGGAATAGTTAACCATAATGCAACAGTCCTTTATAGATACCTTAGCTTAACAGCGGGCTGCACTAGAAGCCTAGTATTAGCGATTAATAGAAGCACTCTGTAAGGAACTCTGTAACATTAAAGCACTTCTATTAAAAACCCTAACACTACCTATAAATAAAATTAAAATAACTGTATCTAAGCCTAGCCCCTTAAATATAAACCTTAAACCAGTAACTTAACCTGTGTCTATAACTGTAACGGGACTAGCCCAGTTATAGTAGGAATGTCTTAGTGAAACACTTGACAGATGACTATATAAAACTGTTTATAACTGTCTATAACTATCTGCAACTGTCTATAATTATCCACTGTAATCCACCGTTTTCCACTAAGTTCTGCTGACTTAATTAAATTCCACCAAATTCTACTAATGTGATGGAATTTGGTCGAAACTTGTTGAGATCCGCGTGGGCTTATGCCCACGCGTCTGCTGCTAAGACCCCGAATATTTAGTTACAAGTTTCCTATATTCCTTTCTCTTCTTTATATAATATCTTGTACTCTGCAAGAGCTATATACCCTTAGATTAGATAGAATTTATATTTATTCCTTTAAATCTTCCCCAAAGCCTCTTTACGCCCTTATAATAACAAACTTAATGCCTATTGTAAAATCTAAAAAGCTCCTTAACCCTTTAATGTTTAATAGAAATTAAAACAACCTATGTCCCTTTATAACCAAGCTCTATCTTAAACTTTTAATAAACTATAACTAATACCCTATTAAAGCTAGCAAGTTTAGCTATAGAATGTCTCGTTTAAGTAAAGATGCTATACGTACTATAGATATATTCTTCTATAATGGCACCTTTATTAATTTTAAAATCTTTATCTCTCTACTAGAATAAATATATAATAACGCCAGCTATAAATATATAACTATTATTAAACTTAAAAACCTATAATAACGGAACCAAGACCTTACTAGCTTCTTTTTGGAATTTTTAGGCCTTATTAGCAAGCTAAATTAAAATAAAGCCGCTAGAGTCGCTGCCCTTTAATAAGCTATTTCGGATAAGATTAGAGCCTAATTAATAGGTAGAGAACTGCTAAAAAACCTATCTAAATTTGCTATAATATGTTACTGAATTAACAAGGATCTTTAATAACGTATTCCATTATCACCTCGGTTATACCATTACCTCGGTCAGTTAAACATATACCAAAAAATAAAAAATCTAACCCTAGCAATCTTAACAACAACGCTATAATAAATTATAAAAATTTAAATATAAGCTATTGTATATATAAGTAGTCTTATCTTAAGATTATTAAGTTTTTTATTTAGTAGATTTAGAGTGTAACAGAACCTTATAGTAAGAACTATAGTAGGCTTATTAATGGGCTGGGTATATAGGTACAAACAATAAGTCAACAACGTAATAATAACTGGTAGAGTGGTTGCCCAACAGATTAACTCCAATTGTATTCTAAGATTTACTACAAGGAGAGAACTATCTACGGTAGGGACTGAGGTCCTTTAAATACACAACCATACTCCTAAGAAATCCTCTCTTATACGTAAGGTACGTGTTATCTGTCTTAAATATAACATCCTCCTTGTTTAATACAGTTAACGCGTTTAATACTATATAACCTTAGTTACTATTCCTTATCACATAGTTCTACCGGTTCTATCCTAAACTATGCTTATATTAACTAACTAGCTTCTGCCGACTCCTCTCTAAGTAGTTATAATATTGTACTTAAGCTATCTATAACACTATCTCTCTCCTCTTTATCTTCGTCCTTAAAGATTCCTAACATCTCCAAGTCGTCTACTAGAGGTATAATGTCCGTTTAACTAATTTGGTTAATATCCTTACTTACTATACCTAAAGCATCTTCTTCTTTGTTCTAGGTTAAGCGTTGCCTACATACCGTGTCCTTAATACTGTTTTTAGGTAAAGTAATAGCGATTCCTTGCTCCCGTTATGCAAAAGAGGGGTTAGTCTATATCGCGTTGGTAAGTCCTTCGTCCCAACAACCCTCCTCTTGCTTAGAGTGCACTAAAGCGAATATTTAATCTTCCTATAACGTTTGCTCTGTCTCTAACGCTAAATATACGCGTCCTATAACTCTTAATAGTCTTTAAGTTCCCTAAGTAACTTATTATAGGGTCTTATGTTTAATCTACCACTGTAAAACTTAACGGTAAGCTGGCCTTAGCGCTGCTTAAGGTTTAACATGCTTTAGAAAAGTCCGCATATGTCCTTAAAGCCTAGTGTCTAGCTCACGCTCGTCTTTAATGTCTTAAATGTGTTTATAAGAAGGTTCATTCTAAGGAGTGGAAACTTATTTAATAGGGTTTGTCTAAGCTAGGTAATAAGAGAGTAGTGTCTCCTAAAAAGGAAATAACTCTAAGTAACTTAGTAGTTGCTCCTCCTAAGTTTATCTTAGGTGGTTTGTCCTTTAGCGATCCTTTTTTAATACTCCCTAACCTACTTTCTTCCGATACTCCTATACCTTTTCTATAGCGTTCTCTAGGTTGCTTAGTAGTTCCTAGGTAGTCTTATTATAGCCTATCCACTTTACTTTATACTATGTTTTATTATTTACGTCCTTATAACTAATAATCCTTAAAACCTGCTACTTGTCTTCCTCTTATCCTCTATATATATCTACCTTATATACTGGTAGCTTAACATTCCCGTATACTGGCTCTAGCATTGCGATATGCTATATAGGGTAGATTCTTATTTTAGCTAGTAGGTTTAACTTATACATAACTAATAAAATTCTTTGCGTGATTTTAAAAGGTCCTAGTCTAACATAGTCTAACTTTTTGCTTGGTCGTCAACTCTTAAAGTTTTTGTATAGTAGCTACACTTTATCCCCCTCCTTAAGATCTGGTCCCTTAGATCTCTTAGCATTATAGTACCTTTTTATTTATTTTTATACTAGTTTAGCTGTTTCCTTAAGGTCTGTATAAAGATTCATTAAAGTCTCTATTCTTTCTTTAGCTGTGCTACTCGTTTTCTTTACTTAATATAGCGATAACGATGTTTTTGGCTTATATCCGTAATTCGCCTTAAATGGTAATGTCCCTATTCTTTCTTATAGTGTTGCATTATATGCAAACTGTATAACTAGTAGTAACAATACCTAATTGTTCTGTGCGTAATTAATATAGTGCCTTAGATACTGTTCTAGTGTCTAGTTTAATCTTTCTATCTATCCGTTTGTCTGCGGATGATACGCTATTAAGGTTACTGCGCGAACTCCTTATTCCGCCAAGAATACCTCCTAAAATACTGCTATAAATCTTGGATCTCTGTCTAATATGACCTTACTTAGTGCTCCATACCTTACAAATACTTCCTTAACATAGATTCTAGCGACATCTTCTACTAACATTTCTTCTATACACGCTATAAAGTACCCCCACTTTATAAGTTTATCCACTATTACTAAGATCGCATTATAATCTTACCCTATAATAGGATCTTTTAACTTTAGTAACTTAATAATAAAGTCCTATAATATGACTTCCTATGGTCTCTCTAGTGTCTTAACAGGTTATAGCCCTCCGTACGGCTTATACCTTATTAGTTTATTTCTTTAGTAATTTAGATATTCCTTTATAACTTATCTTGCTAGTCCCTAGATTCCTTAAATAATATACTCCTCTTAAAGTCTTAATACTAAGCCTATAGCTCCGTTGTGTCCTTGTATTATTTCCTTATAAAATTCCTTAATAAACTCTTCTGCGATAGACTTAGGCACATATATTACCTCTCTGTTTTTATATTGCTCTAAGTCTAGATCCTCTACCTATACTTCTTAGATCTTCTGTGTCTAATTACTCTCTAGTAATTTGTGGATCTGACTTTCCCTAGTTGCTATAATTCTTAGATGGTTATACCTAATCAATCCATCTTAATCTTTTTACAGTAAAGCCCCTAATGGCTTCTTATTATTTTATAGTTTAGCCTTTCTACTTAGAGTATCTGCTTGTGTATTATCTATACCTTTAGTATACTAAATCTTAAAATAGTATTCTGTAAGTATTTCCGCCTATCTAACCTGTCTTTAGTTAAGTTCCTTTGTTAATAGGAATCCTATAAGGTTCTTATAGTCCGTCTTAACTATAAATAGTTTCTTTATGCCTTATAAGAATGCTCTCTATTTCTTTAATACTGCAACTATACCTAACAACTCTTTATTATAGATATTATAGTTTAGTTCTAGTAGTATTATCTTTTAACTATAATACGCTACTAGATGCCATATATCCTAGTGCTTTTATAGCAAATATACTCCTAGTGCAAAGTCTAATATATTTATCTTAACAACCGTTTCTAACTTTAGTTGGTAAATCTTAAGGATTGGTTCCTAGGTAAACAACTCCTTAAGTTCCTTAAATAACTTTCTTTGCTTGGTTCCCTATACCTATAGCTCCTCTTTTTTTATAAGCCTTGTAAACGGCTTAATATTCTTTAACTATTGCGCAATAAACCTCCTATAGTAGTTGCAAAACCCTAGAAACAACCTTAACTGCGTAATATTCTCTAGTTCTTGCCAACTAACTATAGCTTTAACTTTCTTTGGGTCTATGCTGATTTTCCCTAGTTTAATAATAAATCCTATAAAATCGGTCTTCCTTATAAAGAACTCGCACTTTTTAATTACTGCTAGCATCTATTCTTCTTATAGTCTCTTTAAGACCCACTTAATGTATTCTCTATATTCTTCCTTACTTTCTACGTAGATAATAATGTCGTTAAGGTATACTATAACAAATTTATTAAGGTGTTCTCCTAATATACTATTAATTCGTTTCTGGAATGTTACTAGTGCGTTTATAAGTCCGAACTGTATAACTAATGGCTTATATAGTCCTTCCTTTAACCTAAAAGCTGCCTTTTATTCGTTGCCTTCCTTAATTTTAATTTAATGGTACGCCCACCTTAGATCTATCTTTATAAAGATCTTTACGTTACCTATCCTATCTTAGATTTCGCTAATTAAGGGTAAAGGATACCTATTCTTCCTAGTGATGCTGTTTAACTGTCTATAGTCTATATATATCCTAATTTTTCTGTTTTTCTTTGGGATGAACAGTACTGGATATCCTACTAATAACTGTAATGGTCTAATATATCCCTTTTATAAGTTCTCCTGGACAAACTCCTTAAGCGCTACTAACTCTGTTTCAGTAAGCTTATAGATTAGAAAGAACTTTAGACTCGTTTCTGGTTCTAACTCTATTTTATAGTCCCACGCTGTATATTTTAATAGCTTTTTACTTTCTGGTGACCATAGCTTTTTACCATACTTATAGTATCTCTTTGGTATATAACTTAAGCCTTGCTTAGTCTCTTTATATATTGCTCCGACTTAGTACTATACCAACTTGGTTTACTATTGCACTTTACGTTATTAAGTATCACTAATATTAACCTAACCTATAACCTAATTAACCTTTAGATTGTATTCCTGTAACTAAGGTATCCCTAGTATCGCCTTATCCTTTCCCAATAGTAGGATATCAAAAGACATTCTTACTTGTCTCCCTTTAATAGTTAACTAAATAGGTCCTATTTTAAGATTAATAATGCCTCCTCTATAGGCTATCTAATCTCCTAAAATTATTATAAGTGGATACAGGTGTTCCTTTTGTCTGTGTAGTAACCCTATCCTTTTTACTACTACTAGTAATATATGGTTCCTTATTGCTTTACTATCTATTAATGTTTTAAACTGTTAATCTTGCCACTTAACTTATAAGTTTAGGTGTTGTCCTTAAATTTCTTTAAGGGTCTAAGGCTCTACCACTAGTTCCCTCTGGTTCTATAGGCCTCCCCTTTTCCTAACTATTGGCTGCTAGATCCTATCTATACTTAGTCCTCTTTTAGCTAATACTTAGTTCGTTTTTTTCCCTCTATATGCCATAGATAAGTATTCTCTGGGCACTCCCACTATTATCTATTTAGGTATTCTTCTGTAAGGAACCTTCCTAGTTAAAGCGTTAGGTCTCCTTAACTCTATACTTCTACTAGGTGCTATTTATGTATATACTTAGCATTTCTAAACCGTTTCTCTTCTAGCGCCTAATATATCCTTACTAGGTATTTCTGGTTCTTGTCTTTTGGTGTTCTATATATATTGCACACGTTATCCACATAAGCTATCCATAATAGTGTATAATACGCTAGGGGACTTAGGTTAACTCTTAGCTTGTCTCTATTTTTGAGCTTAAACCGATACCTAGTTAACCTAACTACTAGTATTTCTACTACGGGTACTAAAATTTATTGTTTATTTCTCTAGTCCCTAAATCCTTCTTTTAGGTTCCTTAACATTATAATTAACGCTTCTTTAATGTGATTTATACGTTTCTCTATAATAGGTTAGTCTTAGACAACTTTTTTATCTAGCTATATATAAAAGTCTTCCTATTTGTTATTATATTGTTGCCTATACCACTTTCCGTATAACTGGTTTAGTATATATAGTCTATCTGTAAGAAAGTACCTTATTATCGCTGCATTATGATATCCTTTAGTGTGTCTTTTTTCTAACTTAACTGGAATGTCTAGATCCTCTTCTTGTTCTAGTTTATCTAACTATTTTACTTTAGGCGTCCCTACACTAGGCCTATTAGTGACTCTTTATATAGGTGCTCTGTCCCTTATAGAACCTAGCATAGCTAACCTTTTATCTAGCTTTTGCTCTTACTATACGATAATTCTTTGCCTAAACTCATCCATAGTTTCTTATTTTCTGCGTCTTGTAGCTAGATTCTCAAAGTCACCTTGCTTTTTAATCTCTATATTAACTCTTCAATCTTTAGGCTAAACACTACATTTACCTAGAACTAACGTTCTTATTTATTCCCCAAACTCGCAGTTCTTGAACTTGCGTCCTGTGCTTATACAATGTGCTTTAAACTAAGCTGCTGCTCTTCCCCATCGGTTTTCGTCCGTTGTGGGTTCTCGAGCTGTCCTTATTACGTCTTACGAGTCTAGAGCCTTTCTTATCTCTTCTTAAGATTCTTGGACCTATAGCCTTTTACCTTTTATAAGTGGTAAGCTAGCACTAGCAGTTATCTGCTTGCTTAATTATCTTTAGATATTACTCCTTCCATCTTATAAAGTAATGGATGTTATATCCAACGGTGTTATAATACCTATTACTAATCCGCGTTTTATAGTAGTTTTAGTATCTGCTTCTATTGCGTTATTAAGGTTTAAGTACTTCTAGTTAGCCTCTTTTTCTTCCTCATTACTGTTAATTAATAAGTACTCCAACTCCATTGTTATTATTACTAATCTTTATCCATATATTGCTGTAATATCTTAATTTAGCTTATAGAGTTAATTCTGTTCTTTATCTAACTCTCTAGTTCCTTTAAGCCCTTTTAACTCTGGCTCTTATAGCCAATAGCTTACGCCATACTTAGCGTCCTTATAAATTCGGTATATGTTATTATAACAAAACGCAAAGTGTCTAATTAAACACTCCTTAGTCCCACGTAACATCCCTATATCTATATTATTATACTCTAACAACCTAGTGCCCTTTACCGTATAGTTACCCTAACTACCTCTGCAGTCTCTAGCAAAATAACCTTATTTTCCGCAATTTATATAAGCTCTATCTTTAAACCATTTTTCTTATTATGGAGTCTGCTTAAACGTCTTCTGCTGCTAAAATCCCTAGTTTAACCTCTGCTCCTTAGTTCTATAATTACTTAATCCTTAACCTCTAGGTTTCTATAGTTTCTTTATCTATCTTCTAAATTCTTTAGTACCGCTTAGGTCTATTAGCTCTGCGCCATTCTATAGTTTTTAACTCTATATTTACTAATATATACTCTGCGCCTTATATAACTATAAAACTCTATCTTACCCTTTTTTAGCTTGTTCCCTTTAATAGATCCTATTATTAATCTTTATTAATTAATCTATTAAGTCTCTTAGACTTTCCGTATCTTCTATTAAAATAATTACGTCCTAGACTTTAGCCTTAAGTCCCTATTTATACTGTGCTATAAGCGCCTTATTATTCCACTTAACCTATATTATAAGTGTCTAAAACTATGTTGTATAATCTATTACTAAAGAACGTTGTACTAAGTTTTAAAGCTTTTGTTCCGCTATAGTTAATGCTTCTAGGTCTTTAAATATCTATATTAGTCTCTCTATAAACCCGTTCTAACTGGTAAACATAAACCGTATGTCTTAGTTAGTAGTTATTATACCGCTAACTTATATCTCTATAAGGTAAGGTTTAAACTATTCTAGTACTCTTCCTATTAAGAACAATCCTGCGTACGCTACTTAATCTATAGGTGTTGCTAACTTTACTCCTTCCTACATAACCTTAAAGTGCATTTACATAAAGAATCCCTTAAGTTTTAACCTTTCTCCTAAAAATCGTTTAATTAACAGTAACTTAACCTTTACTGCTCTAATTCCATTAATGCGTTCCTTAAGTATCCTATTATTATCTAATAAGCGATCAACCATTTCCTATAACTAACCTCTTGTGACCACTTATAAGTCCGTATCTGCCATACTAGTGTCTCCTAATCCTGAGGTAGTTGTTGCCGTCAATAGCATTATAACTGGTGCTTTGGGTAGCATATTATTTAACTTCCCTCGTGTTTTAATACCGTAACCTTGGTAGTAAATATATAACGGAACCTTATAGCAAGAACTACAGTAGGCTCGTTAATAGGCTGGGTATGTAGGTATAAATAATAAGTCAACAACGTAATAATAACTAGTGGAGTAGTTGCCTAACAGATTAACTCCAATTGTATTCTAAGATTCACTACAAGGAGAGAACTATCTACGGTAGGGACTAAGGTCCTTTAAATACACAACCGTACTCCTAAGAAATCCTCTCTTGTATATAAGGTACGCGTTGTCTGTCTTAAACGTAACGTCCTCCTTGTTTAACATAGTCAACGCGTTTAATACCACGTAACCTCAGTTACCATTCCTCGTTACATGGTTCCACCGGTTCCATCCTAGACCGTGCTTGTATTAACCAACTAGCTTCCGCCGACTCCTCTTTAAGTAGTTGTAACATCGTACTTAAGCTGTCCGTAATATAGAGATATATAAAAGTGGGGGCCAAAATCTTAATTTCTCTTAACCTACTAAATAAAAAGCTTAATAATCTTAGGATAAGACTACTTATATATACAATAGCTTATATTTAAATTTTTATAATTTATTATAGCGTTGTTGTTAAGATTGCTAGGGTTAGATTTTTGATTTTTTTAGTGTGTTTTTAACTGACCGAGGTAATGGTGTGACCGAGGTAATGGTGGAATACGTTATAACAAATAGACTTATTTTCTAAAGCTAACTACACCTTATATCTAAAACTCTATAAACCCAATATATACCCTAAAGCGCAATTTGTCTCTAAAACCTAAAAGCCTTATATATAACCCTATAGACCTTAATACCGCTTAATCCTATGCACCCTTAGGAACCAACAAATAAAGAACTTAAGCTATAAATGGAAAATGCTTTAGATATAGTAAAAAAGGATATATTTAAAAACATTGCTAACCTTACCCTTTTAAAAAGGTCTGCCGTAGTTCCTCCCACTCCTTAAATTATACCTATTTCTTAAATCGCATCCATTTTATAAATTGTACTTAGACGTTACAAAGTACCTCTCCTTTAGTTAACTTGGAAAACGAATTATTCTATGGCCAAGTTACGCCTTAGGATAAAAAGTGGAAGAGTATAAGTGTTTAGGCTCTTCTAGCGCTGATATACAATATAACTCCCTTAATATACTTAGCAAAATTTAAACACTTAGAAAGTAGAAGGAAGTATAAATCCTTATAGATAGTGGAGCTACTAGTATAGGCTTTATTAATATAAACTACGCGAAAACTTAACGACTAAATTTAAAAAAACTTAATAAGCCCTAAGGCCTATAAGGCTTTAACGGCAAACCCTTAATATATAGTAAACTAATGTACTACGCTCTTATAAAATTGCGGATAGGTAAATACCTTAAATATATTTCCCTATTTATAATACCTTTAAACTATTATAAGGTAATACTTAAATATAGATGGCTAAAATAATATAATCCTTTAATTAGCTGGGTTAAAGAAACACTAAAGTGTTATATAACTTACTGCCGAAGTTATTACTTAAAAAACCACTTACTCTATAAATATATATATAATTATTTGAATTTAATATAATATAAATTGCCCTTACTATAAACCTTAAAGCAATATAATAAGGATATAACTACTAATTGCGGTAAAGGATGTGAAGATATTACGTTAAAACCTCTTAAATTTTATATAATATAGGCCGTACCTTTTATCTTATTAGCAAAAAAATAAAATTTATAAAATCTTTGCTATAACTATAGAAGATATTAAAAAAACACTAAAACAGAAATAATATTTTAATCCTTAATCTCTTATACCCAAAGAGTACTATAACCTAATTAATAAGTTTGAAAAATAATTTATAGACCAACTAGCCCCGCACTAAGATAAGTACGATTTTAAGATAAAACTTAAGCCTGGTATAACACTAAAGTTCAGTCCGCTATATAGTGTATTATAAGAAAAACTACTTATAATACAATAATACTTTAATAAGCATCTAGAAAAAGGATTTATTCGCCCTAACTAATCTCTATTTGCCTTATCTGTACTATTTATTAAAAAGCTAGAAGGAGGCTTAAGATTCTATATTAACTATTAAGCTCTAAATATAATTATAATTTAAAACTAATATCCAATTCCCCTAATTTAAGAGACGCTTAACTATTTAGTAAAGGTATAGTACTTTATAAAGCTTAATATAGTTATTGCCTTTAATAAAATCCGTATATAGCTTTTTATATATAATGGGGACTCTTTAAATACCTAGTAATGCTATTCAGTATAAAGAATGGTCCTGGTATATTCTAGTAATATATTAATAATATACTCTATAAAATCCTTAATATATTTATTACTGCGCATATTAATAATATCTTAATTTACTTATTCTTGCTTTTTAAACATTAGAAGCATATTAAAATAGTCCTTAAATGCTTATAAGATGTGGGCTTATAATATAATTGTATAATTACAGCACCTGTCGTACCGAACGCGTGCTTACGCGTACGGTACACCAACTACGCGTTTACGCGTTCAGTGCACCAACCACCCGCTTACGCGTCTAGTGCACCCCTAAAGCACTAACTAATCAGGGGGAGGTCGCATCAGTATATAGACTACGTAGTCTGCTTCATACAATTGACAGTTACCACCATCCCAAAGAGCATACAATACTATACGTATTTCGTGCCCCGGGATACAACTCACTCGTGCTATTAAGTTAGTACGAACACTGATTAGTAAGCGCGCACAGATTAGCAATTACTCGATACCTCCCCCTAAGCGATACACACGACAGTGACCACCCGTTTAGACTCCTAGTATGACCTGCTAGAAGGTCGGAAGTCGGGGATTACGGACTTATCTCTAACTCTATATACTTGTTTAAGTCTTAGTACGGTTTACTAGAAGTTATAGATGCGAATATAGACCTATACGGAACCCTTATCCTTAACCCCCTCGAACCTTAAACCTCTTTAGACCTTTTGCGGAAACCCCCTACCCTCCTATAAACTATTACGGACCCGTTAATTAATTTTACGGACCGTTATAAGACCTCCCCTACCCGTTACAAGCTGCTACCACCCGCTACGTACTACACTACACTATAGTATGGCAGATATTAGCAAGCAAGTCAGCAAAGGTCAAAAGAAGTGGAGATAAGGAGTTAACGTTACGTCTATAAACGACGTTAACAACTACATTAGTTTTAAAATCCTTAAATATAAACACTTTAAGCTTATAAATAACGACCTGTGGGAGCAATACTAGGAAGACTTTGCGGACTTTACGGAAGCTATTTTTAAGGCCTGCAACCCTGTTACTATTTGTAAACTATAAACCCTTTTACATAACCAAGGTGTATGGGTTAAAAGGAATAAATAAGTTACTGTTACACAGTCCTTATACAACACAATACATAAGAAGGACCAAACGGAATGGACTAAAGAGGAAATCCTAGACCAGTTCCAAGAAACTAAGGAACTCTTTACTTCTTCTAAACTTAATATAATCGCTGGCCTTATACCTAACCCACTTAACCAAATTCGTCCCATAAACTTAAGCGGCTTTAGACTCGACCTTATTGGCTAAAATACACCCTACTCTCAAGTTACGGATTATAACACCCCTATAAACCAAAATACGGACCAAATTACCCCTGCTATTTAAGTTATAGATCCGCAAGCTATATATCTGCAAGCCATATATCCGCAAGCCATAGATCTGCAAGTTATAGATCCGTAACCTACCTAAGTAAAGACCTATAGCAAGAAGCTAGCTAACCTGGCCAAGCTCTATACCGACAAATCCAAGTACAGCAGTGAAAACGATAACTTTAACTTTAAACTGACCATCTTTACGGACCTCTGCCAGAAGGCTGATATTTCTAAATAGGAATTTAGCCAAGCCTACTCTACCATGCTGCGTGGCCTAGCCCTTGACCACTACTACACTAACCTTAAGAGCAACCCCCTTGGTGTCCCCTTTGATAAGCTATGCGAAGCTACCCGTAACTACTTTAAAGGACCGGAATATAGGCGTAATATTCTTACCTAATGGAATGCGACCAAGCTACGGACCGTAATTAACAAGAATACTGAAAAATTAACTATAGAGTGTCTGCAAATCCTTATTAAAGACCTCCGGCACCTACAGCATGGCCTTAACACCAAGCTTCAAACAGACAACTTCCTGCACAATAAACTTATTACGGCTTGCCAGGAAGTAGAGCCCTGCAAGTACGCCTATTATAAGCCTACAGACACCTTAGCTGGCCTTATTAATAACCTACGCTCCTCTATTATAACGTACGAAGTCTTAAACCTACTGGGCAGCACTTAAGCCTTCGCCACGGATATTTAATATCCGCAGACAGACTCAGACGTCTACTTTACGGACCGCCGTTACCGCTAGCAGCACCCATACCGACCAAGTCCCACCCGTAACCCCCGCAGCAACTCCCGTATAAAAGCATACCCCCGCAGACAAACAAACCAGAAATGCTTCATGTGTAGTAAGGAAGGATATTAGTCTACAAGGCATACCTAGGAAGAACGTAACAGGTTTAAGAAGAGATTTAATAAACGGATTAGCCAGTTTATCTTAGAATACAAAGGAGAGGAAGAAGAGGAGCCCCTTAATAAGTTAATAGAAGCCCTTATAATTAACTTTAACCTAGACAACTAGGAATAGAAGACCTTAGAGATATTCCTAACTACCTTTAGACCTTTTACGGATAGCCAAGCCTTTAATATTACAACCGTATTAGCTGACCGTTCCTTTATACACTCAGTTGCGCCTAAAAACCATTCCGTAAGCACCTCCGTTACGGACGTTATAGATCACGAGCAGGACCTATTTGCATATATTACCACAGAACGCTATACCCCCAAGGAATTCTATAGTGTTATAATCGACATAGGCGCCTCTAAGAAGTCTACTGTAGGTTACGGACAATACCTTACATATAGGACCACCGCAAATAATAATACGGACATTGACACTATGCAAACTAGGGCTGTAAACGTCCAATTCAGTATTAGCTTAACTGTATTAATCGGATTAGTTGTAGTTAAGACCCTAATTGGCCTAGTTAACTTCTATATAGTAAAAGCAGACACCCCTTTCTTACTTTGCCTTGCGGACATAGACAGGTTATAGGTTTACTACAATAATATTACAGACACCTTAATCGGCCCCGCAACTGCCCTAGGAAGTAAGTATATTACCCTACTAATTACACGACGATTTGGACACCCGTTCCTTATATAGGGAGAGACTTTATGGACCTATATTTAGGAATCTTTTAACTATAACCCGTACTACCTTACTAGTACGGAGATCCACTGTCTATACCGCTGTTTCGGCTACCCGTTAGCTGAAAAGCTATATAGAGTCCTTAAACACTCTGGACACGACGATATTAATAGGAAGGCAGTTGATTACCTAACCAAATACTACTCCTTTTGCCAGAAATACAGACGTTCCCTAGGCCAATTTAAGTTCACCCTTTATAAGGATCTTAACTTTAACCACTTAGTGTACGTAGACATTATGTATATTAACGGCAGCCTAGTATTATATATAATTGACAAGGCAACCCGCTACCAAGCTGCCTGTTAGTTGCAAAATATATCCGCAAAGTACACTTAGGATATTTTACGGACCTACTAGATTAACATGTACGTTAGACCTCCTAAGTATATCACCCATAACGCCAGTAGGAACTTCATTAGCAAGGAATTCCAGCAGTATGCTATGGCCATGGCTATATTAACAAAAGCTATTCTAGTTAAGGCGTATTGGTCCGTTGGGCTTATTAAGCGAGCTTACCTAGCTCTACAGAGAGCTTATTAGATTATTATAGACGAGTGTAAGGATATCTAAAAGGAACTAGCTTTATAGATGGCCGTAAAAGCCGTTAATAACACTGCTAGCCCTAACGGACTAGTACCTACCCTCTTGGTTTATGGAGCCTACCTAAGAATAAGCAACCTAGGCCCCCCTGCCCTATCTATTACGGAATAAGCAGCTGCAATACAGAAGGCAATGGCCGAAATAGCCAAATTACAGGCTAAATAAACTATTAATAACGCTTTGCACTACTGCAACGGACCTAATACAACCTTAGTACACAACCTCCCACTTAACTCTGAAGTCCTCGTATGGCGTGAAAGCGGTAGTTGGAATAGACCTTACTGTCTACTAGCCGTAGAAAACGAGACGTGTTGCGTATAGCTTCCTAGCAGGCTAACTAGCTTTAGAAGCACGTCCGTAAAACCCTACTTTCGGCCCAAAAACACCCATAACGTTAAGCTAGACGAACTAGAAGCAACCGCTGAACCAGACGAACCAGAAGCGACTGCCGAATTAGATAAACTGGAGGCACCCTTGCCTACCCTAGAGGTCCCCTAGAAACTTACTAAACCTACTAAACCTGCCGTAAAGCGTGGCTAAGGACGCCCCTATAAGAATCCCGTAACGGAGAACTACCTAACCTCTATAGGCACATCCGCAAAGCAATCTCCGCCTGCGGATATATTAGTTCTAGTATAGGAAACCCCTTTTACGGACTTATAGCGTAAAGAGATTAACGGACTACTTGAAAAGGGTATCTTTGTAATTATAACGGAGAGAGATGTTCCGCAAGGCGTCCGTATATTCAACTTACGCTTTATTAACGAGATTAAGCACCCTAGTATTAACAAAGCCTTTAAGAAATTAAGGCTTATTGTATAAGCTTATAACGACTAGGGAAAGGACCTAGTCCTTACACAATCGCCTATAATTTAACGGGTTAGTCAACGGATTATACTTACACTTATGCCTGGACTACAGCAAACTAAATCCGTAGCCCTTTACTTACGGGACATCTCACAAGCCTACGTGCAGTCTAATACCTACCTAAGTAGGGATATCTTTATACGACTACCCTATAAGCTCAACCTATAACCAGGAACAATTTTATGGGTTATAAAACCTCTTTACAGAGTACTAGAAGCCGGAAACCATTGGTTTAAGATATACCACTAGCACTACATTAGTAAACTTAAAATAGAACAGTCGACCTATAACCCCTGCCTCCTATACAGCCCATTAAACGGCCTTAGTATTGTTGGACTCTAAACAGATAATACCCTCTTCTTAGTAGACCGGACATTTGCGGACGCTAAAGAGACTAAATTATAAGAAGCTAAGTTCCTAGCAAAGCCGTAAGAGTAGTTAACTAAGTAGACTCCAATTAAGTTTAACAGAGGCTTAATTATATAAAAGGGCAACTTAATCTAGCTGACCTAGGAACGCCAAGCTTAAAACCTAAAGCTTGTTACAGCAAAGCCTACAGACCTCACCAGTTCCTATAGAGAGACCTATAAGACCGTAAATATAAAGGACTAATACGCTGCACAGCGTGCAAGAGGCGCCTATATTGCTATAGTCTGCCAACCCAAATCTGCCTACGACTTGTCCTTTGCGGCCCAGGTAGTAGATCCGCAAGAAGAAAATATTAAGCAGCTTAATAAGCGCATTCAGTAGCAAATTAACAATGCAGTAAGGGGACTTACTTTTGTACCACTAGACCTAAGTTCCCTTAGCTTACTAGCATTTACGGACACCTCCTTTGCTAATAATAAAGACCTATCATCACAAATTGGCTTTATAATTGTACTTACAGACCGCAATTAGGACGTAAATATACTGTACTGGTCTTTAATTAAGTGCAAATAAGTAACCCGTAGTGTACTAGCTTCTGAACTATATGCACTAGCTTATAGATTTAATATAGCAGCCGCAATTAAATTAACGGTCCAGAAGATTCTATAACTGGAGCAGTTACCCCTGGTTTTATACACCAATTTAAAGTCCCTCTACAACTGCCTAGTTAAACTAGGTACGACACAAGAGAAGAGGCTTATGGTTAACCTAATGTGCTTACGTCAGGCCTATAAACGACGTGAAATTACGAAGGTTAAATGGATCAGCAGCGGAGACAACCCAGCGGACGCCATAACTAAGGCAAAGCCGTGTTAAGCTCTAAAAACCCTAATTAACACAAATAAGCTCAATCTAAAGGTTATAGAATGGGTGGAACGTGACTAACGGAGCACTTATGGTTCATTTACGGCCCGTTAGAAGGCCGTATAGTTTACTTTACAGACCTTAAGCAGGACTTATAGCCAGCTCAAAGTACCGTCTGGAAGGTAGCCTAGAAGGCACCTTGGGAGGGATTTCCTATGTATTTCTTTTGTATTTTACGGTTCTATTAAAACAATTATGGAGGCTGTATATAGGTGGTTTCATTTTTTAAATACCGCTAGTGTATAATTACAGTACCTATCGTACCGAACGCGTGCTTACGCGTACGGTACACCAACTACGCGTTTACGCGTTTGGTGTACTAACCACCCGCTTACGCGTCTAGTGCACCCCTAAAGCACTGACTAATCAGGGGGAGGTCGCATCAGTATATAGACTACGTAGTCTGCTTTATACAATTGACAGTTACCACTATCCCAAAGAGCATACAATACTATACGTATTTCGTGCCCCGGGATACGACTCACTCGTGCTATTAAGTTAGTACGAACAATAATATTAAGAAATATAAATTCTACGCGTTTAAGGTTATATATTTAGTGTCGGGAATAAGGCACGTAGTTGTCACGTATCGCCGCGGCACTAGCGTGGTAAGGAACCTTAAGTTCCTCACCCTTCCTTATTTTAAAGAATAATAAGCATATTAACCAATATCACTGTAACCTACTCAAGTAGTCGTTATTGGTAAGTCACCCTGTGTGACCAATATTTAGGCTTAATTATATTCTATAATAGAATTAAAATAGATCCTAAGAAAGTTGCTATAATTATAAACTAAAGAAGCCTTAGTAATATATAAAACATTTAAGGATTTCTAGGATTTATAAACTTCTATTATTAATTTACTAACTACTTTTTAGAAATTTCCTAGCTATTAGTAAACCTAATAAAAAAGAATATAAAATTTAAATAAACCGCTAAATATAAACAAGCTTTTAATAACTTAAAATATTGCTTTATAACTACTCTAATTCTTGCCTACTTTAACCCTAACCTTAAATATATTATTAAAATAGACTTGTCTAATTATGTGCTAGGGGGAGTGTTATTATAATATAATAAAAATAGTAAGCTATGTCTAGTAGCCTTTCTCTTTTAGAAACTCATCCCTATTAAATTAAACTATAAGATATATAATAAGGAACTGCTTATAATTATTAGATGCTTTAAATAATGGCGTTCTAAGCTTAAAGGATTATTATTCCTAATATATATATTAATAAACTATAAAAACCCATAGTACTTTATAACTATAAAACAATTAATATAGCGCTAAATTTGTTAGGCTGAATACCTTTTATAATTTAACTTTAAAATTACGTACTAACTAATTAGAAGCCTAATATATTAATATAATAATTATAGGACCTACCTATAAACGCCTTAGATAAACGAATTATAAATTAATTATAAATCTTATTGCCTCCTAAACATTTTAAAAAACTACTTCCTATGTTTCTAAATATAGAACTTAATAGAAATAAATTAGAAGTTAATAAATAGGAAATAGAAATTAATAAACTAATAGAATATAAATATAAGAATAATATATAGATAATAGATATAATAGAAATAATTTAAATAGGAAAACAATAGTATAAGAATATTATACTTGCTAAATGCGAAAATTAAAATAATTAATTATACTATTAATAGAAGATAGTAGTTCTGAATTCTAAACCTTTATAATTTAAGATACTTAAATTTATATATAACTTCCCTATAATAGGGCATCTTAGATATATAAAGACTTATAAGATTATTTAATGAGTATACTACTAGCCTATAATGCACAACAACGTATAAAAATATGTTTAAGTATACAGAATGTGCGTGTATAGAAAAACCTCTTATATTAAAAAGCAAGGAGTACTTTAACCGCTACTAATTCTAATATAAAGATAGCGCAATATTTTAATTAACTTTATAGTTAACTTGCCTAGCAGCAATAGGTTTATAAATATTATAGTAGTTATTAACTATCTTATAAAAATGCGATATATAATTCCTATAGACTTAATTAATGCAATATTAGTAGCTAAATGTTTTGTTAAGTATATCTTTAAGCTATATAGACTTCCTAATTTAATAATATCTAACTATAGAAGCTAGTTTCTTTTAGACTTCTGGCAAGCCCTATATAAACAATTAAGTATTTAAACACAACTCTTAATTGTATTTTATTTAGAGATAGATAGTTAAACTAAAATTACAAACGTGATTATATAATAACACCTATAAATATACTACTCCTACCTATAAGACGACTGGGAAAAATAGCTGCCTTTAGCTAAATTTACTGTAAATAATGCGGTAAATATATTAATAGGCGTAACACTATTCTACGCGACCTATAGATAAGACCCTTAACTTAGATTTAAAGTATAACCTATAATTAATATAATAAGACCTATAATTAAACGGATTTAGTTAATTAATGTATATAATTTCACTAATTAAATAAAGTAGTTAACGGAACTATTATAAAGTAAATTAATGTAGGCTTAAATAGTATAGGAATAGCATATAAATAAAGAACGAGCTCTTGTATAGGACTTTAAGGAAGGTAATATAGTTTACCTAAATATATAAAACCTATAGACTTAATAGCCCTTAAAGAAATTTAGTTAAAAGCTTATGGGGCTATACTAAATTAAAAAGAAACTAAGCCTGTATACCTATAATCTTAAACTACTAACTAAGATAAAAATATACCTAACGTTTTATGTAAGCTTATTGCAACCTTTAAAAGATAACCCTATAACTTATAAAATTCCACCGCCGCCTTCTATAATTATTAACAATGGTAATGGTTCTTATTTTATTAACTTAATTAATTATATACAATAGAAAACATAATCTAAATAATTTAAACTTTTTATTAAGTGAAAAGGATATAAAATATAAACCTAGGAAACCTATAACCAGATTAAGGCCGATACGTCTTTATTAGTAAAAGAATTCTATAAGGACTATCCTTTGCAGCCTACTTTAGCTAAATAGATGTAATATAAAGGCAAATAACTGCTACCTAATATAAATATATAAAACATAATAGCAGGAAGCTCGAATTTAAAAAGAACTTAAAATATATTATAATGTTTATAACGCGATTATATAACACGCAAAATGTTGAGGAACTTTAACCGCTAGTTAAAGTTATCTAATTAGTTAGATTTGCCTTACTAAGACCTACTGCGAAGATATTAGTTTGGCTTACCGCCTTAACTAAACTAATAGCGATTTTCTATACTGGGCATAGAAAATCTAAATTAGTTTGTTTAATAATTAGAACCGGTAGAATGCTATACCGCTACTGCTACTAACGCAAATATATAAAAACGCGATAAGTAATAAGTCTTGACTAAAATTAAATTATTTAGACCTTTAGCTAAAGGGGGGGTTCTGTAACGGGACTAGCCCAGTTATAGTAGGAATGTCTTAATAAAACACTCAACAGATAAATTCCGACGCATTAATTAAATTTAATCGAATTCTACCGAAATCCGTTAAAGACCACATGCGTATGTACGTATGTATTAACCACTAAAACCCCTAACTGTTTAATTATAAGATTTTTTCGTTATTCCTTTCTCTTCTTTACGTAATGTCTTGTTCTCTACAAGAGCTATATATACCTTAGACTTAGATAGAATTTATATTATTCCCTCGAATCTTCCCTAAAGCTTCTTCACGTCCTTACATTAAGTTGCTCTAGATATCCGCTATACGGATATAGGAATGTAATAACTTTATTAAGCTTACTTAGCTGCTAAGCTTTATTCCCTTCTTAAAGCGCTTAAAGCTTGTCTTATAAGTCCTATAGCTATCTATTTTCCTATATTCTAAGACCCTCCTAAGACTAATTATTTGGTAGCTAGATATCTAGATTACTTCTCCTAGTTCTACCTAGCTTTCTACCCCGTCATTTAATAGCTTTTAGAGATGGTATAGTGTAGAAGGGTTACGGATAGGTAGCCGCATATAGTGGACGCGGTATTAGACGTGGTATTAGACTTAGGGTAAGTGTAGGATATAAAAGTAGCAGGTCTATAAAGCAGAAATAGGTGCTAGTAGCCGCTATTGCGGACCTATATAGATTTTATATATATTAGCGGGTTTTTTATTACGTTATATAGAGGGTTAATACGTTAATATATCTTTAATAACGCGTTTTTTAACTTTAAAATAATTAGTTCTTCTAAAAGCCTATATACTAGTATATAATTAATAAACCTTTTAAACTGATATTATGTATTATAGTTAAATAATTTAAATATCCGCACCATCTATAATGCGGATATTAATATAAGTTCTATAAACCTTGCAAAATAGGCCTACCCGTAACGTTTTAGTTTTCGTAAACTCAACCAACACCACCTCGCTAGCTAGGTGGCTGCCAGCACGGTGCACAGCCCAGCAAGGAACCCAGAAAATCACAATATATTCACTACTTATTTTTATAGGGCCCTTGCCGTACTATAATTCCGTTGGCCTTGTTGTAGGCCCTTATAACTTTATATATATCTATCTCTTTGCGCTTCTAGGCCTTAATTACCTTATTAGCAGCCCTTTTCTTAAGCTTCTTTAGCTTCTCTTGTGCATCCTACAACACTAAGAGTTTAGAATTCTCTACAGCATTGCGCCCATCTTGTACATAAAGTACGCCTCCTGTTTGAAGTAACTGCTGAGCATCCTTTTGCATATCCTTATGCTTCTATGCTGCAGCAGTAGTGCGTAATAAGTCTCTATATGCAGCCTTAGCTGCAACCGCAATTGCTAGGCTACCATGTATAAACTTCTTATACAGAATATACTACATATCCTCGTCCTCCTCCTAATCTAGCAGATTAGCTAGTACTGTAAGCGTACGCGCACAAGCTGGTGTCTTTAGAAGGTGATTTTCTATAGAACCTGCATCTACAGGCGTTATTGCCCGTGGTAATGGCTTTTGAATTTAGCTAAGCACAACAGCAGGATTAAAAGGAATTAGCCCTAATTTTGCCTAGGCGCTTAGGACTGTGCCTCCCTTAAATGTATTAAGGCAAACTTTGTATAAAGCTTATAGAAACTCCATCTTATTAAAATCTATGCAGCTATTTCAAAAGGCCCTAGCTACAGCTTGCCCGTACCAGTACTTATATAGCTAGAAAACTACAACATCAAGAGGCTGACAGATATGCGTTATATGCAGAATTATAGCAAATAAGACAATTAGATGGTCATTACAGAACTGTATAAATTGCCTAGTAAAATGGCTAGTGTGGCCATCTAGGATAAGGAGTTAATTTTTGCTAATTTAGCGCTTCTTAGACCACTATTCAAAGTAAATAGCCCACTTTAACAGTAGCTAATTGTTAATATATGCAGTATTGCTTACTCCTAGCAAGTAATTGCCTAGCAGCTTATCTGTTTGTATACACTAGCACTTTTATATAGTTTTACCTGCTAGGATAACAAGTAAAGGCCCTACAGCTCTATTACTAGAAATTACCTCTATAACCGTAGCTGATTCGCGGCTGGTATCCTTTGCAGTAGTAATTTGAAAGGCCTTTAAAGCTATAATCACCTTCTCTTTCTTACCTGCGCCTAAGCATATACCCGTTTTGTTATAATTATATATATCTCTCACTATAATTTTATAAAGCCCCACCACGCAATTATAGTCCTTATACCAACGCAATAGCACTATTAGGTCTTCTACCGCCTGTCTTTCTAGCTCCTTAGGATTCTTAGTATATAGACTAAATTTAGGGTGGCGCTTAAGGAATCTGTTGGTCCAATGGCTGCTATAAAGTGGTGGTTCTTCTGGGCCAGTATAACGCAATCTAAGTATACAATTACACTCCCACTTAAGCTCCTAGACTATCGCACGCGTTCTAAGCACATCACGGCAATGCAGCCATATTAGAAGGCCCTTCTCCTTATATAGAGTAAGTAGTAGGTTATAAGCTGGTAGTCTAGGCTGTGCAGGGAGTCTATTAACACAATTCTTAACGCGGTTATATTTGGCGCGGAAATGGCGCGCAGCAGCAGCAATAGAAGGAAACTTATTGGCTGTATAGGCAGCAAAGGCCTTTTAGACCCTAGCCTTATCTTTAAGAGAATCAGAAGTCATGGTTGTGGTATAATTATTACGGTTCAAAGTCAAAATTGTTTTCTGGGTTCCTTGCTGGGCTATGCACCGTGCTGGCAGCCACCTAGCTAGTGAGGTGGTGTTGGTTGAGTTTACGAAAACCAAAACGTCACGGGTAGACGTAATTTTGGCGACGTGTCTATAAAGAGTTTAATTAGCGTAGCGGACCGATAGAATATCCGCGCTAATTAAAATCACGTCTAAGCTTGCTAAGGTAAATAATATAACTCCCTTAATATACTTAGTAAAATTTAAATACTTAAAAAATAGAAAGAAGTATAAATCCTAATAAATAGCGGTGCTACTAGTATAGACTTTATTAATATAAACTATATAAAAACTTAATAAGCTCTAAGGCCTATAAGGCTTTAATAGTAAACCGTTAATATATAGCGAACTAACGCACTATACTTTAGTAAAAATATAAATGGACAAATACCTTAAATATATTTCCCTATTAGTAATACCCTTAAAGTAATATAAAGTTATACTTAAATACGAATAGCTAAAATAATATAACCCCTTAATTAGCTAAGGTAAAGAAACACTAAAGTTATTACCTAAAATACTATTTATCCTATAAATATATATATAACTATTTAAATTTAATATAATATAAATTGCCCTTACTATAAACCTTAAACTAATAGAATAAAGCTATAAATACTAATCGCAGTAAAAAATATAAAGATATTATATTAAAGCCTTTTCATTTTTGTATAATATAAGCTATACCATTTATTTTATTAGCAAGGAAATAAAACTATAAAATCTTTACTACAATAATAAAAGATATTAAAAAAACGCTAGAACCGAAGTAATATATTAACCCTTAACCTTTTATATCTAAAGAATATTACAATCTAATTAACGAGTTTAAGAAATAATTTATAAACTAATTACCCTTGTACTAAGATAAGCAGAATTTTAAAATAGAACTTAAGCCTAATATAATATTAAAGTTCGGTCTGCTATATAGTATATTATAAGAAAACTACTTATAATATTATAATACCTTAATAAACATCTAAAAAAGGGTTTATTTAACCTAGTTAATTACTATTTATATTACCTATACTATTTATATTACCTATACTATTTATATTACCTATACTATTTATTAAAAAACTAAAAAGAGGCTTAAGATTCTATATTAATTATTAAGCTTTAAATAAAATTATAATTTAAAAGACACTTAACTATTTAGTAAAGGTACAGTACTTTATAAAGCTTAATATAGTTACTGTCGGTATACTCGCTTTATCAACGTGCACGAATATCACTATATTGCGATACGTATGCGGTGTTGAAGTTAGTAGTTATTATTATCTAGAAGTAAGGGGTTGCTCCAAGGTCAGGTTAGCTAGCCTTACTTTATAGTCTCATAACTACGTCACATGACTAACATTCCAACACTAGAGCAACTCTAAAAAGAAGGCTAATCTATACTCTAAAGTCAAGTTTACTTCTAGACTATTCATAGCGTATACACAATAGCTTCCACGCTCCTTTTACAGGTCTGTAATTACATAACCTATATTACAGCTCGTACAAATGTCTCTAAACCAAAGCCTGTAAAATACTGTATTACGGAGATACTACGCTAAGGAAGAGAAGAAGAAGAAGAGTTATTAGGGGTAGCAGGTTAACATATCGCGAGGGCCGCCAAGGCGCTAGTAGTAAGCGAGCTAATAGCGATTTTCCATACCGGGCATGGAAAATCCTAATTAGTTGGTTAAATTTAGGGTTTATACCGTCATAATTAGTTACCTAACGCTAAGCTAAATCTAAGTTCGTTCGTTTAATCCATCCTATAACTTATAGGTCAATTTGGTTTGTATTAATAAGCTATTAAAGAGCCGCGCAGGGTTTTCCCTTTATCATAGCGTTAGCAGGGTTAGCCTCTCTGTTAATCTATTTCACCTCTATAATCTGTCTCCGTTCATAGGCTTACTAGAGGCACATTACGTTAATTATTAGGCGTTTTTCTTAGGTGGTTCCAAGTTGTACTAGACAGTTATATAAGGACTTAGAGTTAGTGCAAAGCACAAGTAGAAAGTTAATTTGTAGGATCTTGTCTACTATAGACTTAATCACAACGCCAATATTAAAGCTATAGGCCGTGCCGTAGAGTTCAGAAGCTAGTACACTCCAAGTAACTCTTTTGCACTTAACTAAGCTCCAATAGACAATATTGGCCTTCTTTATAGCATTAGCTAGTATAAGGACGTAGCCAATCTACAAAGAGAGGTCCTTGTTGTTAGTAAACAACGCGTCCGTAAATACCAGTAGCTGTAGGGTTTTAATATCTAACTTAACAAACTTAAGACCTCTATTAGCGTTCTCAATTTGCTAGTTTAGACGCTTATTTAACTGTTTTACATCTTCCTTATTAGGGTTAATTACCTAGGCGGTAAAGGATAAATTAAATAAGGCTTCTGGCTGGCACACTAAAGCGATATATACACCTCTAGCACGTTAAGTAATGTACTAGTCCTTTAGAGTTAAGGTTCTTATAGCTCCTCTTAATTCTATACTCATGGCAAGCTTGGTGCTAATTGTACTAAGGTTTGTACATTATCGTTCCTAAGTAAGCGTAATACTCCCATTAGTTAGTAGCTAAATAACTCCACTATTAAACTTAATGGGCGTATTAATGGTAAGTTATTCCCGTTCCTTAGCCATAAACTTAGCCTTATACAGCTCGTTTTGCTCTGCATTTATAAAGGTCTTATCTGCCAGGAATAGAGTATTATTGGTTTATAGGCCTACAATACCAAAGGGTTCGTTACTCTGTAGGAAGTAGGGGTCGTACATAAACTAGTCCATGTGCAACTGTTGGATATAATGTAAGTAATATATCTTAAACTAGTGGTTACCGGCTTCCGGTACTCCATAGAGTGGTTTTACAACCTTTAAAATAGAGGCCTTGTTAATCCTAAGTTGCTTAATCAGCTCGTGCGGAGGTCATACATAGAACTCTTAATTCAGTATGGTGGTTAATTGTATATAGGCCTATAAAATATCTCGGAGGTAAAGTCATACCTATAGAAGCTTTATGGCGGCGATATAGAGAATTAGTCATTAGCTAACTTATTAAATGGTTAGTAATTAGGTAAGAACCAGTTCCTTTTCTAAGTTATTATAAGCTTATATAACTAGTTAGGATTTCTTAAAGGCTTTATCGGTTCCCTTATTCTTAATCTCGTCAATAAATTATAAGTTAAAGAGTTATACGCCTTATAGTATATCCATAAGTCTTACAATCTTAAAAACTCCCTTCTTAAGTAGACCAGTAAGCTCCTTCTGTTAAGAGGCGCTAAATTAGGTACTAAATTAACTGTCATCCTATAGGTAGATAGTAATATAAGTCATAGCCATAAATAGAGGGTATTTGCAAGGGCGTCCTCTACCTCATTTCGGGGGTTATTGCTAAGCTTTAGTAGGTCTCTCTAAGACAGTCTCAGAAAGGGCTAACCCAAGTAGAGATTTAAGTGGCAATTCTAGTCCAACAATTTACTCCTGCGATTCAGTTGCTTAAAGGTAGGGTTTTACAACTGTAGATCAGAAGGCTATAGGTCCGCTAGATAGCTTAACAGTATATATTTTACCCTTAACGGTAAGTAAGGTAAATGGCCCGTCCTAATAGCCGCTTTAGCCAGTGTTTCCTTCTCTCCAGACCAAAACAGGTAAGTTTGGTGGGAGATTATAAATTACATCAGTATTGGGTCCGTTTCGCATATTTAGCGCGTTAGCAATCTGTCATTTAGCTTATAGCTTCTATATCTCTGCCATAGCCTTTTTAATTGCGGCAGCGCGTTGTATAACGGTAGGGGATAGTGCATCGGATTTAACCATTTGGGGGTAGGCTCTAAAGACTAGAAGTATAGGAACTAGTCCTTTAGGGCCAGCTAAATCATTAATTACTTTAAACGCTATTTGGAGTCCCATCTCCTTATTAATGTTAGGGATTTTAGTTATAATAATCTGGTAGGCTTGCCATAATAGACTATAGTAGCGCTCTACTATTCTAATAGAGTTATATGCTTCAACCAGTACTCCCTTTATACTAATTCCTATAATGGTGGCGTATTGCTTAAATTCCTTACTGATAAAGTTCTTTCCGGCGTCATAGGTAATTAGGTCTGGTGGCCCTAGGTAGGTATTAATCTAGCACATCCATAGAACATCCTATATATGTTTAGCGCTGATGTCTCATAGCTATCTACCGGCTTAGAATTGCGTTCCTTCATTAACAATGTATAGGAGGGGTAATCCGCTAATGTATATAATGTTAATAATAATATTATAGTTAAAATTAACATTATCTTATAGGGTAAAGCGGAATCTGCCTAGTAATTTGCTAAACTTCTAATAGTAATAGCAGAACTTAGTTAGTTGCTTAATGGCCATTCTATCAGTTTTATAGCCAGTATAGTAGAGTAGCTTTTGCAATTTCTCAACTAAGGGATGTCTAAATTGGCGATGTAGGCGCCATAGCTCTACATCTGTTAAGTAGCAGGGGTTCGCGTTAAAGGATTCAGATAAATATAACTGTAGTAATAAGCTCCATAGGAGAAATAGGTAGCCAAACTATTGCACTACTAGCACTTTTTTGGTGTAAGTAATAATAACGTTTCTAAGGTTGTTGTAGTAGATTTAGAGTCTATCCATATCCGCTAAATAGAGCAAGAAGGGGGTATCTATATAGACAATATAAAACTATATCTTGCCTATAGGGGTAACAACATCCATAGTTCTAATAGAGGTAGCAATTCTAATGCCAAACTACACGTTAACTTGTCCTTTAGTTAAGGTATTAAGTCTTATAGATTAGTCCGCGTTCTATAGTGCCTAGAATTGTCTATAACCGGCCGTAGACTTCTTTAATACACTAGTATTAATCATAATTCCTATAAATACCGTGGAAGTATAGCGTAAAACGGCGGTTGTTGTGTTATAGTTAAACGGGTCAGTTTCCGTAGTAGGTTCTGTAGAGGTTGCAGTGAGTAAGTAAGCGTAAGCCTTATTGGCTAGTTCTATGCTTATAGAGGTTACTTTGTCTGTAGTAAGAGTCCCAAATAATATAAGGTAGCAGCTATTAGGGTCTTCTAGTTCTTCCTCACTATTGTCATTATTAGTGTTTTTGTTAGCGTCTATGTCTAGCACAAGAGCTTTAAAAGTCTTATTGCACTTATTATCGTCGTCTCCTTTACAGTAGATAGTGTATTGTCTAAAGCATTCTTTAAAGTTACTATTGCGGCCCTTGCTATTGTTAAAATATCTTTTATACTTATTTCTAGAACGGTTCCGCTCCTCCTCTATATGTTTCTATAAGCGGCAGCTCTCCTTTTAGCAAACATAGCACTTGGTCTTTAGGGACCTAACGGTGTTTTGTCTATAGGAGTGGGTTCGGTCATAGTTGTTACGGATATCACGGTAGTATATATAATCCGTAAAGTAGGCTCCTTAAAACAGTCTTATTAAGGCCTAGAAAGGGTGTTCCTTCTCCTATATAACTATAGAAGATTGCAGCTTGCTAATTAACTAGGAGAGGTCTTCAGAAGGGTTGGAAATAGCGATATAGTATACTAGTACTCCTTAGCAAGCAATAACTAGCTTATTTATAAAAAGAGGTCTATACGAAATTCTAGGTATAATCCATAGCGATGTTTTAAGAGCTTATTAAGGAGTAGCTAGAAACTCTAATAGATTTGCTTATTAGGGTTCTTATTAATAATTCCTTAGAAGTCAGTGGCGTTCTATTTAGTAAGGTTTCTCTAATAGTACTCTAGTCCTTTAAAAAAGTAACGCATATAGTTACATGCCTCAGTAAATAATCTAGTTAAAAGGCTGCTATTATAGTAGTGATCCTAAGCAAGTCCCTTTAGCATAGTTAGGAATACAGTTATATAGCCTTTAGGAGGTAGACTAGCTCTCTTGCAGATATTATAGAAGATAGTTAACTTAAAGTCAAAGCTATTACTCACTCTATTGTACTTCTGGTCGTCCGTGTAGATCTTGGTAATAGTAGCTGCCTCTTTGCTATATATAGGCAGGTTCATAGCAGGGTCGGTATTAGCAGTATTAGGGTAAAGGTACTGGGCAGGAGGAGCACCAGGTAGGGTAGGAGCGGTTGCTAGAGGGAGAATAGAGGCAGTTGCTATAGGCAATAATTGCTAGTTCTGCGTCTGTAGGAGTTAAGTAAGGAGGGTAAGTAGTTAATCCTAGGTAGAGGTAGGTGCAGCTTACTATTAGGTGGCAGTTGGTGCAGTTTACTAGGGTATAGATGCAATAGCTAGTTGGGGTATTATAGGGGTAGGTATTTACGTTCTAGGTGTTATAGCTGTAGCTATAGGCTGAATTGCAGGCGTCGGAGGTAGTGGAGGTAGTTAATAGTTTACAGGCGTCAGTACTATGTGGGAAGGTAGTGGGCTGCGGGGGGGGGTGTCACGGGACGTAGGCAATGGCTACAGAGCGTATGTATTCGAGGAGTCTATAAGACGTTGCGCGATCGATCGTAAGGATTAAGGGCGTAGGAAGGTGATATACTACGCGTGGCTGACGTAAGCTGTACGCGAAGCGTACGCGAGGGCACGGGGTTCCGCTAGGGAGTCTCCTATAGAGGCTCCTGCGGCGG
>Ga0307507_10002703_pt1 | contig 36460 bp, 28 predicted proteins | sample 7_EM_MG_FD_207223 | JGI IMG/M metagenome (GOLD analysis project Ga0307507, IMG submission 207223) | Populus trichocarpa ectomycorrhiza microbial communities from riparian zone in the Pacific Northwest, United States - 7_EM | ecosystem: Host-associated > Plants > Roots > Unclassified | place...
TGTATGTCACCAGTCTGACCGCCGAGCAGGCTTGTCCCGCGGATCTGCTCGCCCACGTCCGCGGTCACTGGACGGTCGAGTCCACTCATTGGGTCAGGGATGTGACCTACGCCGAGGACGCTTCCCGCGTCCGCACCGGGCACGCACCCCGCGTGATGGCATCGCTACGCAACGTGTCGATCAGCCCGCTCCGTCTCACCGGGGTCACCAACATCGCCGCCGCATTGCGCCACAACGCTCGTAAAGACCGTCACGTCCTCACATGTATTGGCCTCTCACCAGCATAAACACGCCGCGATCGACTTTGCCGTGCCCGTGTTACTTGAGGCGGCGGGTGGTAGGACGGCCCTCCCACAGGTCTGGCGGGCTTTCCGGATCAGGCAGCGGACGTGGACGAACGCGGCGGCCAGGTAGAAGTCGATGATCGCGCCGTCGCGGTCGGTGCAGCGGCGGAGCTTGCCGAAGTTGTTCATCCATCACCGGTTTCTTCGGTAGGACACCCACTTGTTGTTTCGTGGCATCGATTGCGGGTTCCAGTAGTAGGGGAGTCGTGTCGGTTGGCTCCTGCCGAGACGATCCCGACGGGCACGCCGTCGGCTTCGGTGCATACCGAGTGTTTCAGTCCGTCTTTCCGGCGGTCGACCGGTGACGGACCGGATTTTTCCCCACCGCACGGGGGCTTTCGTGATGCAGCCATCCGTTTCGAGGTCGTCCAGTTCCAGTCCGATGATCTTGTGGTAGGCGGCCAGGGTGGTCTTGTTAGGCTTGGGGCCATGTCGCAGACATCGACTGGGACGTCCGATTTCGAGTGGGTCGACGATCCCACCGTGGTGATGTTCTGCATCACCTGCGTCGAAGGCGTGCAGCCAGCACAAGTCCTGGAACTGATCGGCGCCGAGGCGGATCACGACGGCCCCGCGGACGCCATGCAGGTCGATACAACTGCCGCCCGTCAAGGCACGACGGGTGTGCGCGTGGCGTCGGCGGGGCAGTGGTCGGTCCTCATCGAGTTCACCTCGCTGCGCGGCGCCGACCCGGACGTGTTGGCAGCGTTGTCGACGGGCACTCGCGCGGTGGCGCTGTACCGGACCGGCAGCGGCGAAGGACGTCTGATCGTGGCGGAGGACGGAGCTGAGGTGACCTCGTTCGAACCCGCCATCCCCCGCTTCCGCACCGGAACCGAGCCGGATCGCTACCTCACGGCGATGCGCGTAGCCGGATTCGACCCCGACGATGACGACGGGGCCGCCGGCGAAGCGGAGGCGTTGGAGTTGATCAGGCGACTGTTCGGGATCACGGTCACGACGACGATGGTGTTCGACGGCCGCTGGCCCGCGGGCCATCTCCCCCGCTGAGAACGGCGTTCCCTATCCGCCGCGATAACCAGCGGCGGACAGGGAAGCGCGTGATCAGAACGTCGACACCCAGTACTCCTCGTTGTCCACGATCCGCTGCTCTTGCACCCACTGCCCCAGATCGCCGCCGACGTCGGTGTTCTGCGACTTCGGAACGTGCGCCCTCACACAGGTCGTCACCGAGGACACGTCTCGGCGCACCGTGACCGATCCATCGGCCAGAGGGACGATCTCGGCACAATCGGGCCCGGCCATACTTCCACCCTGGGTGGTCGCGGCGAACGGGAACTCGTCACAACTGTCGTCGACCACGGTGGTCAACGGAGTCCACCCCGTTTGGCAGATCCGACGGCGATTGGCCTGTTGCGCGCTGACGTTGGCCAGTCGGTTCACCGGAGCGCCCTCACCTTCCAGTCCCGGGTGGTTGGGCAGGTTCCCCTGCGCCCAACGAACCCCTGCCGCTGCCAAGGGGAATGCGACGGCATCGACGTTGAACGTCGGCGTGTACTCGTTGACGATGCACCCCGCCGTCGTGCCGACCTGGAAGTCGCAGCGCATCTGCGGCCCCTCGTACAGCAGCGGCTCGTCGCCCAACGACCCTGGGGAGACCAACTCCAACGTGTAGAACGGACTGAACGCATCGGCCCCACCGCGGACCGGCTGGGGGTCCTGGAAAACGAAGTCTCCCGTCAGGGTCTCCCCCGGCACGATGGGTGTTCCGGCAGGAAAGGGTTCGTCCTGCAGTTCTTCGCAGTCCGAGTCGCACCTGGCCGACCACGTCGCGGTCATCGCACCCACCACACCCCAGGTGGAGCCTTCCACCATGTGCAGCGACACGTGCTCGGTCCAATCCGTGCTCACTCCGTCCAGTTCGGTGGACTGGGTGATGACGAAGCTCGCGCCTCCGACCGGAAGTTGTGTCCGCACATCGCGTGCCGTGTAGGTAACCCCTGCCTCGAGGCAGAATCCGAAACGCCTGATCAGCCACTGCCCGTCAGGCTGTCCGGTACAGGCTGCCCGGACCGAGACACCGCGTGAGGCACTGCCATCGACCTTGCGTTTGCCCAACGGCACGGTCCACGCGATCTGTCCGTCGACACCATCCACCGCCGAGGCCGTCGCATCGGTCGACACCGCAAACGAACTCGCGACAAGGACACCGATAACCAGCAGTGAAAAACGAGACCAAGAAATCACAAAGCCCCCCAGCAAATACGATTCCACAATGAGTCGAATCCAAGCCTAGCGGAGGGCCCCGTACCAGTAAAGGCATGCGAAGTCAGATCAGAAATTGCGAAATATCCTCTTGATCCCAATTATTCTCTTTTATGCATCACGCACACCATCCGCCCAGCGGGCGTGAGATCCACGGCCTTGGGCGCCCAGGAGATCAAGGAACTGCAGGAGCAGCCCGACCGGCACGTGATCAGGTTCGCGTCGGCGCGGTCCCCGGTCGGGACATGACACCGCGGATCGCGAGCGCGCCCGCGAGCAAGGCGCCCACCAGCAGCACGGCGACCGGGTCGGCCAGCCGCTGCGCGTGGTCGGAGGCGGTGAGGGGCGGGGCGTTGTGGGCCACCCAGCGGGTGAAGCCGGGGAGCAGGTCATCGGCCAGCAGGTCGACCAGCAGCGCTGTGGTCGCGCCCGCGCTCAGGGCGGCGGTCGGGCCCGCCCGGCCCGCGCTCGCCGCGACGGCCGCCAGGGCCGCCACCACCGCGGCGACCAGCGCCGGGGCGGACGTCGTCGGCAGGCTCGGCCACACCAGCACGACGGCGAGCCACCCGACGGCCCCGGCCAGCCCCGCGCCCACACCCGCCGCCAGTGCCCGGCGGGGAACCGCCGAACGACGAGCCGTCAGAGCGGCGACGGCGGCGAGGTAGCTGCCGTGGACCACCGTCCACACCGCGATCTGCGTCGTGGCGTCCGCGCCGCGCGGCGCCCGAAGAGTCTCGAGGAACAGCAGCACCGAGCCCGCCACCACCGCGAACCCGGCCACACGCACCAACCGGGCGGACCGGCCGGGACCAGCGGGCCCGAACCCCCGACCGGCACACGCGAACCACGCCGTCACGGCCAGGACGACCACCATCGCCAGCGCCTCGACACGTGCGGCCGGGAATGGGATCCCCCATGCCCGGACCATGCCGAACGCCACCACCGCGAACGCCACCACGCGGTCGATCACATCACCGAAACGCCTGTCCACGCCCACCTCCCGGCCGAGTACACCGAGCATCCTCCGCCCGAGGAGGTCCACCGCCCACCGTCCGGCGCAATCACAGCCAGTGTTTCCGACACCCAGGCGACCCGAATCCTTCGGGTCGCCTGGTCATGCCTCCGAGGACCAGAGCAACAACGGCATCCGGCCCTCGTCGCGCACCGCCGGAGGCGGCCACTGCACACGCTTGAAGGTGGCCAGAGCTCCGGTGGCTGCGCGAGAACGCGCGTTGACCTCGTGCCGCCAGTCAGCGGTGGCTGGCGGCACGAGGTCAATGCGGAAGTCGGTACTTCAGCAGATCGTCACCCATGGGTTGTATGGCGTGGAGGTCCCGGTGGACGCCGCGACTTGTCCGGACGCATCCCGCACCGTGCTCATCACGTCGATGCAGGTGCTGCCGGGGGCGTACACCTGCATCCCGAACGACGAGCCGACTGCCGGATCGGTCTCGTAGTTCTGGTAGTAGCCGAGCCAGCCTCCGTGGCCGTCCGGTTGGCTGGAGATGCGGATGATTCCCTTGGTCACGGTGTATCCGCTGTTGGGGACGAGCATGGTGGCGCGGACCCAATTGGTGCCGCAGCTCGGGGAATATCGCACCTCCATCGTGCCGTATTGCGATTGAGGGCTTTGGATCGTACGGGTGGCGATCGTGATCGCGTCCGTGGAACATCCCGTCGTCGCGGGGTTGGTGTCGGTGTAGGGGTCGTACTGCGCGGCCGAAGCCGGCGCTGCCGACAATACGGCCAAGGCCGTGAAGGTCAGCGTGCAGGCGATTGTTCGAACTCTGCGTCGCATGTTCTTTCTCATTCAGTCGAGGGGATCAACGGAAGCAGCGCCAGGAATACGGGTCCGACGGGTTCAGCGCGTTGGAGTAGGCACCGGCGCCGTACTGGTTGGCGCAGGCGCTGTTGACGTTGATCTGGCCGCTGTAGCCCCACGGCGAACGGCACCTCCAGCTGTAGGCGCTGGACGCGTTGGTCACCGTCGCGGTCAACCCCATTCCGGGGTACTGCTGGTTGCAGGCCTGCTGCATGCTCACCCCGCCGAGTTGGGTGGCCGCGGACGCGGGAGCCGCCGCGAGGACGGCTGCCCCCATCGACAGTCCGGCGGTGGCCAGGACGACTGTCGCGGTTCGGCGGGTACGGGACGAGGTTGTGGTCATGTGGTCCTCCGGTTCGTGTGGATCTGCGATTGCCATGGAACGGCTGAATACCCCCGCTTGGGAAGGCCGTGCGGATTGTCCGGACTGATCCGGACGCGACACGGGACGGGAGATCGAGAAAATTATGTTGAAACCGCAACTGTGCGACGAAGGATGGCCACATCAATGACACTTTCAGTCAAATGGGTGGTTGCCGCGAGAGGACCGGAGGGAAGTGGATCCAGGCGGCAAAATGGCCTCCATGGACACCTCGTCGCCGAAGCCGTTCGACCTCGACGCCGTGCACACCACCCGCCAGTTCGGCGCGCACCTCACCGCACGTCGGGAGCGCGCCGGGTTGAGCATTCGGCGGATTGCCGAGGTTGTCGGCGTGCCTCGGGCTACTGTCGGCGATTACTGTGCGGGCCGGGCACTGCCGAGCGTGGCGATGACGCCGGTGTTGCTGAAGATCCTCACCGTGTGCGGTGTGTTCGACCCTGATGAAGTGGAAGCTTGGGAACGCGCGCTGCTGCGGGTGCGCCGGCTACCCGGCCCGGTCCGTTCGGACTCGGTGACGCCGTACCGGGGATTGGAATCGTTCGGGGCCGAACACGCGGACTGGTTCCACGGGCGCGGCGAAGTGGTGTCGACCGCGGTGGGAATGATTCGTGACCGTGCAGGCGGGGGTGTGCCGTTGATGGTCGTCGGACCGTCCGGGGCGGGGAAGTCGTCGTTGCTGCACGCCGGAGTCGTCCCGAAACTCGACTGGACGTTCAGGGCGACCACTCCGGGGCGGGATCCGCTGGGGCGGTTGATCGCGACGATCGCGGAGGGCGCCGAAAACGTGGACGACCTCCGCGCCCACGTGCCCGAGCGCTTCCTCCTGGTGGTCGACCAGTTCGAGGAACTGTTGAGCGAAGAGAGCAGTGCGAAAGACATCCGCGCGTACTTGGAGGCGTTGCGGACGATCGCGTGCGTCCCCGGTGCGGCGGTCGTGATCGGTCTGCGGTCGGACTTCTACGACCACGCCGTGCGCCACCCCCTGCTGGCCTCCGCGTTGCGGATGCCGACCGTCGTGGTCGGACCCATGACCCAGGACGAACTGAGATCGGTGATCCTCGAACCCGCCCGCCAAGCGCGTGCCGAGGTCGAGGACGGTCTCGTCGAACTACTGCTCCGCGACTTCCACCCCTACGACGCGGGCGACGCAGGCGCGCTCCCGCTGCTGTCCCACGCGCTGCTGGCCACCTGGATCACGGGAGGAAGACGGGCGCTGACCACGGCCGCGTACACGGCGACCGGAGGAGTGGCGCACGCGATCGAGCGTTCGGCCGAGTCCGTCTATCTGTCGCTGGACGACGATCAGCGGCGCGCGACGAAGTCGATGTTCCTGCGCTTGGCTCATCTCGGCGACTCCTCGCGCGGGGCGAGGTGGACCCGCCGCATGGTCGCCCGTGACGAACTGCCCGACTCCGAGTCGGCTGGCCTCGCCAAGGCGGTCGACCGGTTCGTCCACGCCCGCCTCGTGACCGCCGACGCGCGGACGCTGCAGATCAGCCATGAAGCGCTCATCCACTCGTGGGCCCGGCTCCGCAACTGGCTGGATGAGGACCACGATGGGGCGCGGGTGCGGCGCCGAGCGCAAGCGGCGGCCACGGCTTGGGCTGAGAGCGGCCGGGACCCTGGTGTCCTCTACCGGGGAGCGCAACTGGCCGCCCTGCAGGAGTGGATTGCCACCCCCGAGTACGCCGCCGACATGAATGCCGTCGAGCGCGACTTCCTCGACACGGCGTTGGCGGCGCAGCGGCAGGAGGCGCTGGATCGCGAGAAGCACGTCCGCACACTGCGGAGGTGGGTCGGCGCACTCGTCGCGGTCAGCGTCGTCGCGTTCGGTATGACCGGCGTCGTGGTCAGGCTTCGCGCCGACGCGCTCACCGAACGCAACCTGGCGATATCCAGGCAGACCGCGTTGCGCGCCGTCGCGTTGGGACAGACCGATCCCGCCCTGGCGGCCCGGCTCGCGGTAGCCGCCTACCGGATCGCGGACACCCCGGAGAGCCGTTCCGCGCTGCTCGACGCGGCCGTCACGCCCGCGGCCGGCCGGACCAAGGTGTCCTCCGGGACCGTCGCCGTCGCCGCGTCCACGGACGGGCGCCTGATCGCGACAGGCGCCGTCGACGGCTCGGTGCGGCTGTGGCGCCACGATAACCAGCGGCTCGAACCGGTCGGCGAGCCGGTAACAGTGGCCGACGGCAGCCTGTTCGCGATCGCGCTCGACCCCAGCGCACGCTCGCTGGCGGCGGTCGGGATCGATCGCCGCGTCCACCTGTTCGACCTCACCGACCCCGCCGACCCGGTGCGGCTCGCCGACCCGATGCCGACGTTGCCCGGCACCGGCTACGCGCTGGCGTTCAGCCCGGACGGGCGGTTCCTGGCCGTCGCGGGCCAGGGCGGGCTGCACATCCGGGACCGCGTGACCGGCACGACCGCCGGCCCGATCGGCCAGGACACCGCGGACCTCACGGCGGTGGCGTTCCACCCGGACGGCGAGGTGGTCGTGGTCGGGGGCCCCGACCACGCCCCGCGCCTGTGGAGCTTGCGGGATCCGTCTGCGCCGCTGGCGCTCGCGACTCCCGACGGCTGGCCTGGCGGGGCGAACAGCGTGGCGTTCGGGCCCGATGGCCACACCCTGGCCTTGGCGGGCAACGATCGTGAGGTCCGCCTGTGGGAGTTGCCGGATGCCGGTCCGCCACGACCGCTCGGTGTGCCCCTGGGCGGCTTCGCAGGCCCGGTGTCCGCGGTGGGCATCGCGCCGGATGGACGGACGGTCATCGCGGGCGGCACCGACGGGACGACCAGGACCTGGGACCTGCCGTCCGGACGGGTGCGGGCGGTGCTCCCGCACGCGGCACCGGTGACCGCCACGACGGCGCTCCCCGGTGGCGGCCATCTGCTCACGGCGGCCGCGGACGGCTACCTCAGGCTCTGGGCGTTGCCGGGCCGGACCATCCCCGGCGGCCGGGGCGCGATCTCCACGGTCGCCTTCGCACCCGACGGGCAGGCGGTGCTCGTGTCGTCGACGGGGAACGACGCGGAGGGTCTGACCGGCGCGGTGCAACGGTGGGACATCACCGATCCGACGACACCCACGGCAGTGGGGGCCGCGATGGCCCCACCGCCGGGCGCCGCACGGTCCACGGGGGTCAGCGCGCTCAGACCGGACGGCGGGCTGATGGCGGCAGGCGAGGCCGACGGCACCGTCAGGTTGTGGAACCTGGCGACGCCCACCGCACCGGTTCCGGTGGGCCCGCCGCTGACCGGCGCGACCGGTGTGATCCAGACGTTGGTCTTCACGCCGGACGGCCGCACGCTGGTCGCGGGCGGCGACGACCACCGGGTGCGGTTGTGGGACGTGACCCTGCCCGAGGCGCCGCGGCTGGTCGGGGTGCTCGACGAGCCCCGCAACATCGTCCTCACCGCGGCGGTGAACCCCGACGGTTCGCTGCTCGCCACGACCAACGCGGACAACGACATCTACGTCTGGGACATCTCCGTGCCCTCCGCGCCGAGGTTCCTCCAGCGCCTCACCGGTCACACCAACTACACCTACAGCGCTGCCTTCAGCCCGGACGGGCGCACGCTCGCGGTGGGAAGCGCCGACAAGACCGTGTCGCTGTGGGACGTGCGGGACCACGCAACGATCCACCGTGTCGGACGATCGCTGACCGGGGCGGGCAACTACGTGTACTCCGTGGCCTACACTCCCGACAGCACCCGGTTGGCCGCCGCCAGCACCGACGGCGCCGTACGGCTGTGGAACGTCGCCGATCCGGAATCGCCGCTGCTGGTCGCGACGCTGCGGTCGACGGGACCGGTCTTCACGATCAGCATCAGCGGCGACGGGCGGACCTTGGCGGCGGGCATGGCCGACGGGTCGGTCCGGTTGTGGCCATTGGACCCCGAGGCCGCGATCACCCAGGTGTGCGCGTCCGCCACCACGCTTGAACCGGAGGAATGGCGCACTCACGTGCCGGACCTGCCCTACCAGGATCCGTGCGACGCTGCGCGTTGACCAGCTGTATCCCCCGAACCCGTTCGAGTCCGCGCTGATGCATTTCATCCGCGTCCTGCCCGCCGCCATAGGGACCGCGTCGCCGAGTTGCTGGCAAACCCGTCGTACACGGACTCCGAGTTGGCGAAGCTGGCCGGGATCAGCCTGAACAAGGTGGCGCGTCGCGACGTGCGGCGGCGCAGGGGGTGGACTTGGTGCTGGCGGTGGGCAGCCAGCCTGGTTGCACCGCGCAGTCAGGGCGTTCAGATGGTCACACCCCAGCACGACCCCCGATCGATCGTCACAGTCTAATGCTCGAATGTCACGGACTCAGGCGAACCAGTTTCCGACCGGTTTCGCGACAGTTTCGGGCCCTTGCCCACGGGGGTCGACCACACTCGATCGGGCCTGGTCACCACCCTTTTCAGCGATAGCGCCAGGTGATCACGATACCTACCTTATCGATCATGAACGTGTCACTCGATAGTATCGTCACGCGCTACTTCACCGCCGTTAGTGACGAATTGACAGCACGCAAGCTACCCGCAATCCGATCGTGTGCCGCCTATCCGACGTGCCACTGCTATGACATCCCCACCGGCACGGTGTCCCTGCTGTGGACAGCGCACGAGGGCTGGTTCACCGGCCACCGCCCATCACGGGCACCGGGCGGCCCGGTAGGCAACTGAGGTTGCCCCAGGCGTCGGTGTCCGAGACAGCAAACTCGGGCCTGCCAGTCCCATCCTGACGTTCAGCCAACAGGGCTTGGGCGGCATTGATCCGCCATCGGGTTGCCGACGCTGAAATCGAACCCGAGTTGGCTGTCCTCGTGAGGGCGTCCGACACCGACGGGTTGTGACCTGTGGCCATGGACGTCGAGCACACGTCACGTCCCCACGGGAACCAGGCGGCGCGGGACGACGGAAGCATGATCGAGTTGGGGAACACTCCCGCGCTGGTGCCACCAGCTTGCGACTGCAGATGACGCGTGCATGAGAGTCGATTGGCCTGCGACGAACACCGATCCGGCGAAGGCGTTGTCGTGGCTGGCCGGGTGAACTGTGGACGCAGGCGCTCCCTGCATTCCACCTGGGCGGATCTCGCTGGCACGAAGGCTGGACTCACGGGCCGCCCGGACACCTCCCCCGACGACATCGGCAGCCCAAGACCTCGCCAGCCTGATCCTGGAATCGGGTCCCTGCGGCGGACCGTGCAGGACGCGCTCAAAGCCGCCGTCGACGCCGCGCCCGGCACGAAAGCAGCCGCCGTACACGACCACCTGACCGACCTCGTCGCGACCTACGAACCGGCCGCCCTCGCGACGACTCCGCAAGGCCCAGGGCAGCCCAGCCCCCCAAGCTCGGGCGACTCGCCCGCCTCATCCGGGTGGTTCGAGTGATGTGCCTTCGACCGGTTCCAGTAGGAATTCCTGGTCGGCCTTACCGGAGCAGGCGGCCTGTGACAGTTCGGCTCCGGCATCGATGTCGGCTGGCCCGCCGAGCAGGCCCACGCACTTGCCGCTGTGCGCCGGTCGCAGAACGAAGCCGTTCGGCATGGGGACGCGCACCGGTTCGAACAAGAACCGTTGGTGGGCCGCCGACGTGCAGTCCGTGGGAGCCAGCAGGGCGCCGTCGTCGAGATACGCCTCATCCACGGACAGACAGCCCCAGCCTTGCTCCGGATGGCGCCATTTGATGAGGTACACGCCGGGGCCGACGGCTTCGAGGTACGTGTCCGGCACCAGCCCCTCGCACGGTCGCTGAACGGCCAGCGGACGGTCGGTGCGCTTGTTGCGCTCGCGGCCCTCCCCCACGCAGAGGTCACGGTCGGCGGTGTGGCCGGGGCGGAGCAGATACCAGCCGTCAACAGGCAGAGACGGCGAACCGGAGGGGCGGGTGAGCAGGACGGCGGTGATCGTGGCAGCCGTGCTCACCACCACCGTCGCGGTGGCGAGCAGCCACCGCTTCGCTCGTTTTGACGGTGGTGGCGCGGGCGATTCGATGCCCGGTGACGCTTCGGCCGATCCCACGGCCGGAACCGTCTGCTCCTGGCCGAGGTGCAGGCCCACGGCCAAGCGTTCTCGGGCGCTCAACCACTCCGCCAGGTACTGCCCGCCGCCACACGCGCGCACGAATACCGCCAGCAGTTCCGGTCGGGGAAGCGCGTCACGGTGCAGCATGTCTGCGACGGTACTGCGGGGCAGGACAGCGCTCTGCTTCGCAGCCTGTTCTTCCAATTGACGCAAAGTGCGACCCGAATTCCTTTTGAGCGACCGCAGAAGGGCGGAGAACTCCGCGACATCCCGCGCTGATTCAGGTTGGACAGGGTCTCGAGTCACCGACCTATCGTGGTGGATCATCGGGACCCAGGGGAATCGGCTGTTTGGAGGCTGTCCGGACGACCGGACAAGGTCTGCTTGACCAGGAAAGACATGAAACCGCCGTCCGGGACACACCCGCTTGCTTGGCAACGCACCCGCCGCCTTGTCAAGCTGGCACAGCGCCACCGAGATGATCGCGACCAGAAAACGAGAATCGATTTACGTCCACGCGGGAGAACCGACTCGGCAACCTCGATACTCAAATACGGTGACGTCCGGAGAAATTTCCCGCTCTGCGGGAATCGACTTCCGGTGATACTCATAACCACCTCACGCGTTCCAGGAAAGTCCGAATTGGGCGCCAATTCCACCAAAAGTCGGCACCGTCAATCCGAACGTCAAATTCGATCATAAGGACCTCGTTCGTGCGACGATTCACTCCAAGGAAAGCACTGGGATCCGAGGTCGCTGACCTTAATCTGAAGGGGAAACATGAATAGCAGACGCGTACTTGCCGCCTCCATCATGGCCGGAGCAGCCCTGATGGCGAGCCCGCTGGGCATCGCCAAGGCGGAACATGTGGAACCCGCGAGGGCCGAGTCGATCGCTGCCGCTGCCAAGTGGCGGTATGACACTTGGTTCATCGCCTCGGAGACCTGCGAACTGGCGAAGTATGCCAAGTACACGCAGCGCGGGATCCTGGCCGAATGTCGCCCGGTGTGGCCACTCTTTCAGTTGTGGTACTACCGGTAGCGCACATCCTGCGTCGGTGCACTCTGGCTGCCGATTCAGGTCGGTGCAGGAGTGTTCGCGTTGCGCCGCAAGCAGATCATGCACCCGCCAGTTCGTCGATTCCAGATCGACCTCGGTGGAAGACAAGATTCGGACGGAACCGGTCCGGTTTTCGTGTGCTCTGCGGGCCGCCGTTCTCCGTCGCGACGGAGAACGGCGGCCTTATTTGCTACCGGTAACATGCCATGAAGCGTCGGAGTCACCGGACACCGCTCACCGCAGCCTGCCCCCGCGCTGCTTCTCCTCGGAGGTATCCGACGGCGCATTCGGAGGGCATCTGGCCGGGCGGCCGGAGCCTTCCCACATGGCCACCACGGCGACGATCTGCTGCCACAACGGTGTACAGTCCGGCGATTCCTTTGACCGTGCGCCGACCCGAGGCACGCTCGTAGACCACGGCGTAGGTGCCGCTGTCTCTGGGCTCCGAGCATTGAACGTCGCCGTATGCAGGCCGTGAACGGCGACAGGCCAGTCACTTCAACGGGGGCCGGCAGCAGTTCGCCCCAGCGAGCGGACAACGCTGCTGGCAAGGTCGGGGCACACGTTCAGATGGTCACGCGGCTGCCGCCAGACCTGGGCAGCCGCAGCTGATCCCGTGCCACGAGGACGAGCCCCGCTCTATCCTCGTGGCACGCGGCTCGCGATGGAGTCAGCACCGACCGAACGAGCGCTGCGGGAACATCTCGCTCACGGCAGCAGCTTGGGGCAGATCTCCCTCGCCAGCGCCAGCAGGTCCTCCTTCTCCTTGATCTCGGGGCCGTCGGTGCGCAGCATCTCCCGCACCGTAAGGTCCACTGTGGACTGCGGCAGTCGGTCGCGCATCGTCTTGAGCTGGCGCAGGAAGAGGACGCGGAATCTCCGCCGCGTGTCGCTGTCAAAGGGCGCGAAGCCGTGCACGGCGTACCGCAGGCAGGCGTGGTACGCGGCGGCCAGTTCGTCGTCGCCGACTCCGCTCTCGGCCTTGAGCCACAGGGTGATCAGCGTGTGCGCGGCCGAGACGGGGCGCGCGTCGCCGAACCCGTAAAACGTGGTGATCATGGTTCCGCAGCCGTCCGCGAACGGCGCCAGCGCGTGGGCCGCCGTGTCGGCCTCGACGCTGCACAGGAACTCGAGTTCCGACGCGAACGTGTCGTAGTCGAGACGGATCCAGCCGTGGTAGCTGTCCTCCTCGCGTGGCTGGTCGCTCGGGGCGATCCGGTAGGACCAGTACGGGTCCACGTCCTGCTCTCGGGCACCGTTGTCGCCGTTGTCGCCGAACCCGTCGATGATCCGGACGAGCCTCCTGCCGTCCTGCCACAGCCGGGACAGTTTGAGCGCCTCGACGAGTCCGTGCCGTCCCTCGGTGGGCAGCTGGGACATCCAGAGTGTCGCGGTCCTCGACCACGCCCCGACGGGATGTCCGACACCGGGGAAGAGCTGATCGGTCGTGACTTCGAAGGACGTCCCCGTGACCAGCAGCATGCACAGGTTCGCGGAGTACGCGGCGCACCGCATCGGCACCAACGCGGTGCCCGGCTGGTAATCGTGCAGGGACGATTTCCTCGGCAGCAGAGCGGAGTGGAAGAGCGACAGCAGGATGTCGTGGATCGGTCGCAGGTACCGAGCGCTCAGTTCGGCCACGATGTTGCCGATGAAGGTCAGCACGGTCTTCCGCGCGGTGAGGGGCGCGAACGACAGCAACGCGTGGAGGACATCGTCGTTGTCGCGGCGCCCCTCGGCGAGAGCCAACAGCTCCCGCACGGTGATCCTGGCGATGAGGTACTCGCCGAACGTCGGGTGCAGGAATTCATAGGTCCGCAGCCGGAGGTTGTCCTCCCTGAGCGCTTGGGCGGTGTGGATGAAGTAGAAGCTGCTGATCACCACCCTGGCGCTGGCCTCGCCGACGGGCAGCGCGGCGAGATCGGCGTCGAGTCCTTCCACGCTGACCCACTGCCGGCCGCGGTTGAACATCGCGAACGCCGCGACCGACAGCCGGACCAGTTCCTGCTCGACCAGTCGCGCCACCTCTTCGTCGGACTCGTCGGCGTGGTGTTTGAGCACCTCACGTCTGGCGAATCCGGTCAGCAGCCCCTCGTAGAGCTGGATCTGTCCGATGGCGTCCCCGTGCTCCTTGAGCCGATGCTCGGTGCGGTCGTAGATCGCGAGGAGCAGGAGCAACAGCGGCTGACGGGCCAAGTCCGCGTGTGGGCGCAGGACGTCGACGGTGAGATCGCTGTTGTTCAGGCGATGCCAGGGACCCAGCCACTGCTCGATCTGCTCATCGTCGAACGGTTCGAGCAGCAGGCTGACCATGCCGCCGGCCGGCCGGGCACGGTCGGCCACCGACACGCGGCTGGTGACGACCACGACGACCGGGTGCTGGAGATCGGCTTCGCGCTGCTGGAACCGGGCGATACGGTCGAGGTAGTTGGACTGGCTGTTGTCGGTGGCCTGAAGGAGTTCGTCGAACCCGTCGAGCAGGACCACCGGCACCGCGTCGCCCGCCGAGCCGACGAAGTCGCGCCAGGACAGTTGCTCCCCGGTCGAGATGCGGAGGCCCTGTTCGATCTGGGTCTGCACGTCGCTGTCCGCGGACACCTCGCGCAGCGGCACCTGTACGGCGACGAACTCGCTCGCGGGCAGTCTGGCGGCGAGCACCTTCGTCAGCATCGACTTGCCCGATCCCGGTTGGCCGAGCACCACCAGCGGTGCCTCGGTGGCCGCGGGCGATGTCAGGTGCCCGACGGGGAACTCCTGCAGGTCGGTGCGGACCGGCTGGTCGTGCCACCACCCCTCGTCGGCGATGTGGTCGTGCGCCACGTCGGCGGCCACTCGGAAGTGGGGGTTGACGTACGCCTCGGCGATGGTGGGCAGCCGGACGCCATTCGGCGTCGCGGGCAGCAGCGGCCGGTGCAGCACGGCCTCGTGGAACCGCGCCAGCTTGCGCCGCCGGTCGTCGGGAGCGCGCCCGGACGCGATCTCCGACAGCACCTGCGTGACACCCGCCAGCCCGGTTCGCAGCCGGCGGATCTCGGCCCTGGTCGCTTGGTGGTCGACGAGGTTGGCCCAGAAACCCACTTCGGGGAAGTCCGTGGCCAGGCGCCGGAACATGTCCTCGTACTTCGTGACGGCCTTGGTCGTGATCTCACCGAGCATCACTTCCTCAACGGCTCGCCGGTCGCGGTCGTCCAAGCGGTCCCACACCGCCAGTCCGGTGAGGAATCCCAGCACCTCACGCGCTGTGTGGTCGTAGAAGCCCGCGAGTGCTTCGAGCGACTGCTCATAGGGCCGGTGTGGAGCCGGCACGGGAGCGGGGGTGCGCAGCAGCGCCACGGTGAGCTGGTCCGACGGGGTGAGCGCGAGATCGGCGACGTCGAACGGCAGCCGAACCGTCGCCATAGCGTCGAAGAACGCCGCCACCACGATGGCGCTGTGCGCGGCGAACAGCTGCTCACCGCGTTCCATCCGACCGGCGTCACGCAGCCGCGTGGTCAACCTGGACACCAGGTCGTTGGTCAGCCGGAAGAACTCGGACCTGGCGTCGAAGAGGCTCAGCGCGAGCGTGGACCCGGTGGCGGACAACGCGAGCAGCGCACCGCCGGAGAGACGATCGAGTGCGGTCACCACCTTGTTCGGTGCCCCGCCGTCCAACACTCGCACGGCGTCCGCGTAGCTCAAAGCCTTCGACATCGCCCACCTCCACCCCGTCTATCGACGGGGACGGGGCGATGTTTCGCGCTCGAGCTCGAGATCGGTGATCCTCTGGGGTGTCGGAATCTGGACCCGCCTGCTCTGTCTGATCACCACCAAGAGCGCACGAGCACGTGTCGCGTTCGGACATTCCCCGTAGAACCGGTCGCGCGGCGTCTGCATCTTCCGGCTCGACCGCTTGGTGCCCATCGCGCGTGCCAGTTCGTCAGTCGCGGTCGCGGTGCACTCGCGAGGCCATCCGCACCCCGGCCGACCGACGGCGATGTCGGCGGCCTGCACCTTCCTGGTCGCGGGGACGATCGTGCGCAGCCGGTCGACAAAGGGTGGACTTTCCCGGCGCCACCCCTGCCTCGACAGCTACTCGCAACCCCGCACACGTTCACCGGACGCACCGCCGTCCCAACAGCACGCCCTCAGTCTCGACTCTTCACCCTGAGACACCCGGACGGTCAACTGAGCCGCCCCGAGTGTGGTGCGGCGGTCCATGATCCAAGCCCAGGCGGTTCACTGCTGTGGATTCACTTCCGTTGGGCGACTCCTGCCAGGACCGCTGATCCGTTCGGGGAGTCGAAGGCGACGGTGCGCGCCGATGGGCTGGAGTTCTCCGGGTGCCACAGCGGGGTCCAGGTCAATCCTGGGTCGACCATCGCGAAATCCCCGAACAGGGCCGTGATCTGTTCGCGGGTTCGCCAGATCACCGGATTGCCCGCAGCGTCGCAGAGTTGCTTGAGTCGGGCGAGTTTGGTTCGTACGTCGGTTGGGACGTCGTCGTCGGTGAGGTGAGAGAGGGCCAGGTAGGAGCCGGGCGAGAGCAGGTCGCGATAGCGAGCGACGACCGCGGGTCCGATGTCCTGGCCGGTGGCGGGGTCGGGTTGGCGGACGTGCAAGACCGCGATGAGTAACAGGGCGATCGGTTGGTCGGTGTCGATGACGCCGGTGGTGAGGACGTGCTCCCACAGGTTGTCGGGTTCGCGCAGGTCGGCTTGGATCGCCGCGTGGCGTGTGGGGTCGCCGTGGTCTTCGAGCAGGATGCGGGAGTGGGCGACGGCGACGGGTTCGTGGTCGACGTAGACGACTCGTGCTGCGCCGGGTGCGACTTCGTCGGCTATTTGGTGGGTGTGGCCCATGGTCGGTACTCCGGAGCCGATGTCGATGAATTGGCGGATGCCGAGGCCGACGAGGTGGCGTATCAGGCGGTGCAGGAAGAGCCGGTTGGACAGCGCGATGTCGCGTATGACGGGGAATTCGGCGAGGACGCGGTCGCCGAACTCGCGGTCGACCGCCCAGTTGGTGTTGCCTCCGAGGTAGTAGTCGTAGACCCGTGCGACGCTGGGCCGTTGCAGGTCTACGTCTTGTAGCGGATAGGCCTCTCCGTCTGGTTCGGTCACGATTCTCCTTCCGTCGTGCCCTTTCCTGTCTGAGAGGAAGATAGTTCGCGGTGGTGGTGTGATGACGGGGCTCACTCGGTTGGCCTCTCGGTTTTAAGCCGGTCGAGGAGGTTTCGGAGATGGTCGTGGGTGTCCTCGCGACTGTGTGATACCGCGAGGAGTTCGGCGAACTTCCGTTCGTGTGCGGCTACGCGGTGGGTGTCGTCGTGGTACATCGCGTCCTCGGCGATCTCGATGTAGAGCCGGGCCTGGGGCCGGTCGGTCAGGGAGAACAGGGTGAAGTCGGGGACCATGTAGCGCAGCGGCGCGGTGTGTGGAAGCAGATGTACCCGCAGGGTGGGAAATGTGTCCAGGAGTGTGACCAGATGTTCGATCTGGTCGATCACGACGGTGCCGGGGCTGCTTCGTCGAGCGTTGGTGAGGGCGGATTCGCCGATGATGTAGTGGTGTTCGGCGTCGGGGTTGAAGTGGAAGACGTTGCGTCGCTCCTGTCTGATGCGCAGCAGTTCGGTGGTCTTCTTGAGGTCCGGTGAGTCGAGCATGGCGACCATGTAGGCGTGGGATTGCAGGACTCCGGGGATCTGTCCCTGGGTCCAGGCGCGCAGCTTCTCGGCTTCCTGCTCATAGGTCAGGAAGCGTTGGAAGTAGCGTGGTGAGTTGGTTCCTCGCGGGCGCCGCGGTCGGTTGTCCTCGGAGTGGTCGGCGATCATCGCCGCGGCGACCTCGGCGGGAACACCGAGGGCGCCGATAATCTTCATCAGGTCCGGGTACTCGACTCGTGATACCCCGGACTCGATTTTCTGCATCTTCGACTGCGACCAGCCGAGCTTCCCGGCCAGGGCCGCTTGGCTGAGTGCGCCGCGTTCGGCCTTGATCCGGGCGCCCAGACTGCGCCCGGCGTTGGTGGTCGCGGGTGCTCGCCGCGGTAGGGCGTGACGATTCACGGGGATGCCCCCGTGTCGCGGCGCGTGGCCATTCGGGTGCCGAGGCACCGGTGACCGGCCAGGGGTGGGCGGGTGCATCGGGTCCGCCTGCCTCGGACAGGGCGGTGTGGTCGGTCAGTGGTCGAAACGCCCGGCGTGCGCGGCGTGCAGGAACCCGCGCCACCGTGTTGCGGGGAACAACAGTGGTCGTTGTGCCGGTGGCCGCTTGGTGTCGCGGACGCCGACGATTCCGTCGGCGGCGGAGTTGACCTCGACGCAGTTGCCGCCGTCGGATCCGCAGGAACTGGCGGTGCGCCATCCCGTCGACGGCAGACCTTTCGTGTGGTCGCCCTGTTGTGTGTTGACGTCCATGAGCACCCCCGAAGTGTCATGTTGATGGTTTGTGCGATTAATCGTGCAACAGCGTGATGTGGTCGGCAACGGGGCATGGGTCCGATCGCGGGGTGCCACGAGGGAATCGTCACCTGATCCGGCGACGCGAATTCATACGATTGCCAGGACCCGCGAGGTGTCGCGGGAATCGAACGGGGAACCGAGATCGCGCCGCGAACCGCAAAAATGGGGTGTGCGGCGGTCAGGTTTGCTCGTGACCGACGTGGCGCGGTCGCATCCGAGGCGGATACGTGGCCGGCTTGAGGATTCGCCGGGACGATGCGCCGCCGTGACGGCGGGAGACAGGCCGCTACGACCTGACCGGCGGCAGGATTGTTCGGGGGCATGATGTCCATCCGAGGGTCGGAAAGCGAGAGAGTGAGCGGATGTCCGGACGTGCACTGTTTCCACCACGGGCCGGTAGGCGCGTCGGTGACTCGGGGGCCGCGGTGCGGTGACGCCGACCGAGAATGGCGGGGCGAGGACTCGCGAGGGAACGCGGTGCCTCGCCCCGAAGGTGCACGACCACAGAGCCCGCTACTTCTCGGTTTCCGGGGATCCCGGCTCTCGCGTCCGGGTGGACTCGCTCTGCTCGTCGACGGTGTCATGGAGGTCGTGGCGCCGACCACACATGCGTTGATGGGCGACCATGAGTGCGACGAGCGGAGCCACTCCCCCGGCACCGAACGCGGCGAACAGCACGAACGCCGCTCCGATCAGACTCACCGCCATGACGATCGACGCGCGCATGGTCGTGCCCCACCCACCGAGGACTTCGCCGACCAGAGCGGACAGCGTCGAGGCCGGCGCGGCTGCGCGATGACGACCCGGCGCCGTCGCCTCCTGCCATGCCGGGGCCGGTCGAGACCCTGTCGGGTCGTCGCGTCGCCGCCGGGGCGTTGCGGATGCACCGCGGCCGGGTACTGCGAGGACGAGGGCACGGCGAGTGGGAATCGCAGCCTCGTCATCCAGCGGTTCGGGCGTGTCCGGGCGTATGATCACCATGTTGGTTCCTCAAACGTGGTTGGGGACAACGTTGTCGACGCGGCCCTCTGCTGACATCAGGGGGTCGCGTCCTTTGGATTAATCGTGAAACATTGACCGATGGTCGGGATCGTTCATCCGGTCCGATACACATAATGCACGACCGTGTATTGCTCCGCCAACTCTGCGACCGCTCCTCCGCCGAACGGCGATCACGCGACGGTGAGCGGTCGATATCCGTTCACCTCGACTTATCGCGTGGCGATAGGCGATTACCACCTTTATAATCCGCTCCGCCACGCCCACGTCACCCATTTAGAGCAGCAGGCGCACTCTTCGCGAGGGCGCGAGAATGGGCGTCATTCGAAAGTGTGAGTATCCGGCCCCGCCGACAATACCCGCCGTGACTATTCGACGGTGTATTAATCGCACTATTCTCCGCAGCCGCGCTTGGGGTGTTGGTGATCACACTCGAGCGACCGTTCACCGAAATGAGCGAGCCGAAGCGACGGGACTGCGCCGCGCGCGAGCCCACCTCCCTCTGCGTCGTCACCGGGTGCACGAACATCGACTCGTGGTGCCAACAGCAGACCCGACCGTTGAGGTCCTGGGACGCGGTGGCCTCTCGGTGGATGGGGCCAGCCGTGTGATCATGGAGGTAGGGCAAGGTCCGTCATCGAGACCCGACGCCGGCATGGTCGCCGACCGTTGCGAATGTGACCGCAGGACGGTGGACATGCCCAGGTAGCGCGACAAGCGAAGGGCCTTGCCGACACGTCGTCGCCCTGATCGGGTGCGGTGTGCGCTCATAGGGCGAGCGTCGAGCCGGTTCGTCCCGTCGCCACCGGGCAAGTGGATGTCGGATGAGGTGGTGTCCGCTGCGGCCACCGGGTGCCGGTGTCGACATGGCCGTTGGTGCAGCGCTGGGCCCAGAACCCCGCCGGCCGCCGGGAATGGACCGATGGACCGGTGGTGTGTGCGCTCCGGCGAGGCGCACCACCGTCCCGACCGGACTGCGGAGCACCGCCTCACGCACCGCGCCGCCGGCGACCGGGTCGGTGCAGTTGATCGTGAACCACCCCAGTGATCACCACCGAGGTCGGCCTCGGCCGTTGTGCCGATCTCCTGTGGATCACCGCGTCCGCGGACAGGCCCTCGGCCGTGGCCGGTCGACGATCATGACGGTGTGCGGCGAGTTCGGTTCGAGCTTCGACTGCTCGAAGAGCACCGCCGCCATGGCCAAGGTGCTCGGTGCCAAGGCCACACTCGCCCGGCTGATGAACGACCCGCTCGACGACGCCGCGAAGCTCCATCGGCGACTGTGGCTGCCGACGACGACTTGCTGTGGTGGCGTGACCGCGGCTCCGACGTCGACGACGCCGGAGGCATGCTCGACGATCTGTTCGCGGGCCCGACCGCGGCCGGGGACCGGCACCACCGAGACCAGCCTGCCAGGAGACCCGTCGCGATCATCCTGCGCGACCACATCGGCCTGGGAAAAGCTACCGCCGAGATAGTGCCGATCAACAGTCCATGAAGCTATCCGGCGGTGCGACCTTTGGACACGCGAGGGTTATTCCCTCCCGGCCAAGGGCCGATGACTCGGTTTCGACCACTGGCTTTTGCCTCGTAGAGGGCCGCATCGGCGGACCCGAACAGGCTGTCCAAGGTCGCGCTGGGGACGTCCGCGATCGCGATACCGATGGATGCTGTCCGGTTGCTCAGTATCACTGGCTCGCCACCGGCAGACCGCGTGAAGACCAAGTCGATCTTTTGGATTCGTTCGCGGATTCGTTCGGCGATGGCGTATGCGTTGTCGCCGTGCTGGAGGAGCACCACGAACTCTTCGCCGCCGAATCGGCCGACGACGTCCTCGGGTCGCACACATTTCGTCAACTGGTTGGCTACTTCTCGCAGCAGCATGTCACCGACAAGGTGGTGATAGGTGTCGTTGACCTGTTTGAAGTGGTCGAGGTCGACGATCAGCAAGCCGGGGGTTCGGCCTTGGGCAGGGGCGTCGACGAGGGATTGAGTGGCCAGTTCGGTCCATCTGGCCTTGGTGACGAGTCCGGTGCCTCCGTCACGGCGTCCGACTTCCCTGTCGGCGATGAGGTCGTGAACCTTGATCGCGAGGAAGGTCATGATGGCTGTGGCGGGAACTGTGGGCCCTGCTCGCGTGAGCAGGATTGCCAGTCCGATGGCCATGCCGAGGTCGGTGAGGTGTTCGCGCGAACCGAAGAGTTGAAGCCGGGTCAGATGCTCCCCGGACGACGCGGACAGTCGCTTGAGGATGGCCACGACGAGGATCTGTTGCGCCACGTAGCAAGCACCGGCGATGGCGATGATCAGTACGTGGACCTCGGCTCGCCACGCTTCGCTCGCGGGTTGGTGTCGGAGCGTCCAGGCAACCATGTGATGCGCCGTCGTGGCTGCGGCGATGACGGATGCGGTGGTCATGATGAAGCGAAAGGGTGGCTGTCTGGCGATGAAGTAGCGCGCCCAACGGACCGTGATGATCAGGGTGATGGCCAGCCACAGGGGCAACAGGATCGCGGCGGGAAAGAAGAAGATCGACGTGAGGTCGCCGTGGGGGCGGGTTGAGCCGGTGCGGGCGCGGCGGCGTTCTTCCTGGTTGCGGGTGAGTCGTTGGTAGCAGTGGGCGGCGAAGAGCAGTAGGGCGAATTGGGTCCAGGTCTGCGTGGCGGGGATGGTGGCGTGGCGTAGTTCGGCGATGGCGAGCGTGATGACGAGTGCTTCGGCGGTCCAGACGAAGGCGCGGACGCGACGTGGTTGAGCCCAGATGTTCCAGGTCGCGATGCGGGCGACGTGGCGGGAAGCGACCGATCGGGCCTTGGCCGAAGGGTGTCGTGGCGACATGCTGTGAGCGACTCGTGACTCCCCAGCACGTGTAGCGGTCGTCGTCGGCTCGGCGTGTGCCGGCGTTCGTCGGTGTGCGTGCGTGTCTTTTGGAGGCCGCAATGGCTCGCCTGGCACTGCTGTTCCCCCTGAACGTGTCGGTTCCTGCCGCGACTGGTCGCGGAGACGTCGAGTGGACCTACCGCGGAGACGTCGAGTGGACGTAGGTCGTCTCGGCCGGTGACCCTGAGTGTCGGTGGTGACCGGTCCGGGCGGTTGGCCAGCGTGGACACCGGGGCTGCCGGTTGGCTTCACGCTAGGGAGTGGAACCGCCGAAATGCGGCTTCACTGAAGCCGATCACCCACTTGGCCGCTACACGATTACCTTCGGTGATCATTGTGGGTGATCCGCCCTAGTCCACTGGGATGACAATCCGGGAAGATCGCTGGTCGTCCTGGAGAGCCCCGGGTCATGATGGGGCGGTGACGTTGCGTGTGGGCGGGTGCCCGAGTGGGCGTGGTCCGCTCGGGCACTCTTCCCCGCTCGCCACCGGGGCGTGGCCTGGACGTGTCCTGTCCTCGTCGGTGTGGCCCCGTTCACGGGCAGCCAGGCGAGGACAACGTCCCGGCCCGCCTGGTCTGCGCCCTGTGGCGGGGACGACCGTCCGGTGACCGGGAATCGCGAGGAGCGCAGGCAGCCTCCGTTGGCGTTCGGGACCAGGCTGCGTCAACTGCGGGCAGCCAGGGGCATGAGCCTTCGCCGCTTCGGCACCCTCGCCAAATACAGTCACCAACGGCTTAGCCAGATCGAGCGCGGCGATACCCCCAGCCTGTCCTTCGCCGAAGCGGCGGACGACATCCTGGACGCCGACGGCGAGTTGATCGCGCTGGCCAAAGCCGAGTTGTCGAGCGAGAGCGGGTGGCCTCGACCGGCTCAGCTTCCCCCTGGCCGGGCGGTGGTGGTTGGCCGTGAAGCGGAGCTGGCTCGGATCTTGCGGGTGACGGCCGGGCCTGGCCGGGAGTCCGGAATTCCCGCCATGGTGGTGATCGAAGGGCCGCCAGGCGTGGGCAAGACGTGTGTGGCGATCGCCGCGGCGAGGAAGCTGACCGCGTCGCACCCTGATGGGACGTTGTTTCGGGATTTGGCCGGGGTGTCGCCGGGCGGTCCGGCTGCGGACGCGTCGGTGGTGTTGGAGGAGTTCTTGCGGGCGTTGGGCGTTCGGTCCGAGGTGATCCCCGCCGGCCTCGCGGAACGATCGGCGTTGTTGCGGAGTCTGGTGCACGGCAGGCGGATGGTGATCGTCTTGGACAACGCCGGTTCGGATGCGCAGATCGCCGAGTTGATGCCCAATGCGCCGGGCTGCACCGTGATCGTGACGAGTCGCAGGCGGCTGACGACGGCGTCGAGTCGGACGGCCGGCCGGGTGGTGGTGTTGGGGCCGCTGGCCGAAGGTGACGCGGTCAGGTTGTTGGGGACGGTCGTGGGTGAGGACCGGGTCGCGGCGGAGCCCGAGGCAGCGGTGAGGTTGGTGCGGTTGTGTGGTTTGTCGCCGCTGCCGGTGTGTATGGCAGCCGACCGCATCGTGCATCGGCCCCATCACAGCCTTGCCGAGCTCGACGCGGATCTCGCTGAAGTCGATCTTCTGGACGCGGCGTCGGGCGCGGGTGGTTCGCCGGTGCGCGCGATCTTCTCCTGGTCCTACCAGGCACTGTCACCGGAGCAGCAGCGCGCGTTCCGGCTCTTGAGCCTGCATCCCGGTGAGGAGGTCAGCACGATATCGGCGGCGCCGCTGTTCGGGATGTCGCCTCGGGGTGCGCGGCCGGTGTTGGAAGGATTGGCGTTGGCTCATCTGGTGGTGGAGACCGGGAGAGATCGGTGGCAGTTCCACCATCTCCTGCGTGCCTATGCGAAGGACCGTTCGGTCGCGGAGGACCGCGATGCCGATCGTGCGGACGCGGTGTCGCGTCTGGTCGGCTGGTACGCCCACAGTGTCATCGCCGCCGGGCAGCTGATCGATCCTCGGCGCACCAGCCTGATGGTGCCGCTGCCCGAGGGGGTGGCCCCTCAGGGGTTCGACGATCGGGCGTGCGCCGTGGACTGGTGTGACGTCGAGCGGTGGAACTTCGAGCCGATCTGCGCGCTGGCTCGCGAGCACGGACTTGATACCTGGTGTTGGCAGTTGGCGGTGGCGTTGTGGGGTTGGTTGCTGCTGCGGTGGCCCACCGAGGTGTGGGCGGCGACCCACCGGGTAGCGATCGAGGCCGCGGAGGCGGCCGGAGATTCCCATGGGGAAGCGTGGGTGCGGGCCAATGCTGCCTATCTGCAGCGAGAGCGACGGGAGCACGACGCGGCAGAGGCCAACTTGCGCCGCTCGCTGCGGCTGCGCGAGGAACTCGGCGACGATCACGGGCAGGCGTGGTCGCTCACCGGGTTGGGTTACCTGCACTTGCGTCGCGAGCGTGCCGCTGGGGCCTTGCCGTACTTCGTGCGGGCGCTGGAGGTGTTCGATCGCGGCGAGCACCGTGTTCCTCCGCGTGGTCGGGCGGTGGTCCTGGCCGGTCTCGGTGAGGTGTTCGCCGAACAAGGCGACGTAGCACGGGCGGTGCAGTGTTGGGACGAGGCCGAGGGCCGGTTCGCCGCGCTGGAGGACGACTACGGTCGGGCGCTCACGGCGGCGCGACGGGGCGCGTTCGAGTCGAGGTCGGGCAATCATGAGACGGCCCTTGCCCTGCTGGAGGCCTCGTTGAGGTGGCGGGTCGGTGTCGGCGATCGGGCGGGTGAGGCCGACAGCCTGGACCTGTTGGGGCAGGCTCACTATCGGGCCAATCGCATGGCGGCGGCCCATACGTCGTGGACTCGTGCGCACTCGCTGTTCGAGGCGTTGGACCTCCCGAAACGCCACGAGGTGAGCGTGCGGCTCTCGGCGTTGGACCTGGTCGAACTGGACTGAATCGGACGGTGGGTCAGGGGCCGGCGGAGGTGCCGAAGGATCTCCTGTCGACCATCAGGGTGACTCGGACGGTGCCCACGTGGCTACTCGTGGCGACGTGGGCACCGTCTGCCCCCGGCGAGGTCGCGCACGGTGAGCGGTCTGCGCCCGACAGTCCTCACCTGGGGTGTCTAGTCGAAAACTAGACACCCCACACCTTTCCTTGATCCCATCCCACAGCGAATAGTGACACTGTTACCCGCGGTAGTCCGGAACCGGGACACACCGACGTCCACGGACCAGGCTGTCGCACTGGCAGACAAGGTGAGCGGTGGCGGAGCGCTCATCGTGGACGTCACCGGGGAGGGGGAGCCGGGGGTGCACACGGGCCACGCACAACGACGGCGCGGACACGGGGTGGATGAGCATGGCACGAGCGGAGCAGGGGTTCGGGCCGCGGACACGCGGCACCACCACATCGAACACCGTGGGCAATCTGCCCGCGGAGCTGGACAGCTTCGTCGGACGAACCGGATTGCTCGACCAGTGCGAACGACTGCTGGTGGAACGAACCCCCGCCGGCAGGCGAGTCGTGGCGTTGGCCACCCTGGTGGGGCCCGGCGGATTCGGCAAGACGAGGCTGGCGTTGAAGACGGCCGAGCGAATCGGTCTGCGCCGTTCGGAGTATCCCGACGGTGTGTGGCTGGTCGAGTTGGCGGAGGTCGACGACGAGGTCTCGCTGCACAGCGAGGTGATGGCCGCGCTCCGGATTCCGGACAACAACACCCGGTCGACCGGGTTGACCAAGCTGGTCGAGGAGATCCACGACAAGCGGATGCTCGTGGTGCTCGACAACTGTGAGCATCTGCTGGAAGCGGGTCTGCGCAAGCTCGTCATGACCGTGCTCCAGGCGGCGCCGGGTCTGCAAGTGCTGGCCACCTCGCGCGAGCCCTTGGGTCTGACCGGTGAGGAACATGTGATCGTGCCTCCGCTGGAGGTCGTGACGGAGTGCGAGGGTTCGCCGTTGCCGTCGGAGCAGGAGGCGGTTGCCCTGCTGACCGACCGTGCGGCGTCGGTGAGGTACACCGTCCGACCCGATGAGCGGTATCTCGCCGTGGAGCTGTGCCACCTGCTGGAGGGGTCGCCGCTGGCGATCGAACTCGCGGCGGCGAACCTGCGGTACATGACGTTGGCCGAGTTGGTGTCGGAGTTACGCGGTGACGACGAGGACCAGGACGTGACACGGGAGGTCCGTGGGCGGTTCACGTTGTTGCAGAGTGGGCAGAGCACGAACCGGCGCCACCGGACGCTGCCCGAGATGATCGAGTGGTCCTACGGGCTGTGCACTCCCGGCGAGCAGCGGCTGTGGGCACGGTTGTGTGTCTTCCGTGGTGGTTTCGACCGCGCGGCAGCGGAGAACGTCTGTGCCGGCGGTGTCGAGGCCGACCACGTGCTGGGGCTGTTGATCGGGCTCACGAAGAAGTCGATCGTGATCGCTCACAAGACCGTCGACGGGACGCGGTACCGGATGCCGGAGAGTATCCGGGAGTTCGGGTTGCTCAAGCTCGACGTGCAGGAGTACCGAGGGTTGCGTCAGGCGCACGCCGATGAGTTCCTGCGTCGGGTCGACCTTGCGTCGCGGGATTGGTTCTCCCGCCGCGAGGTCTTGTACATGCGAGGTCTGCAACGGGATGTGAAGAACAACAGGCTGGCGTTGGCGCACTGTCGCGACGAACCCGGCCACCAGGTCACGGCGTTGCGGATGGCGAGGTTGGCGGCCTCCACGCGATGGCATGTCTACTCCGGCAACATCAAGGAGAACGCCCGGTGGTTCGAGCTCGCTGTGGCGTCGCACCCGGCAGAGCCCACCAGGGAGTTGCAAGAGGCGCTGGCGCTCGGCTCGTGGGGTGCGTTCATCCAGGGCGATCCGACGACCGGTCTGGCGTTGTTGGCCCGGTGCCGTGAGGTCACGGATGCGTTGGCGTTGCCGGAAACCCCGGCGGCGGTGCTCTACGCGGAGGGGACCGCGTTGTGGCTCACCGAGTCGGACCCCGCGCGGGTGCGGGGGGCGATTCCGATTCTGACCCGCGCGTTGGAGCGGTCCCGTCGCGAGGACTATGTCGGCGTGTCGGGGATGATCGCGTTGTTCCGTGCCATGGCCGCCGTCTACCACGGCACGTCGGGTGAGGCGAAGCTCGCGGTCGACGAGGTGCTCGCCGCCGCGGAAGCTCAGGGGGCGGAGTGGTCGATCTCCTGGGCGATGTGGGTGTCGGGGCTCTACGAGCTGTTGCACACCAGGGATCTGGCCCGGGCGCACCGCTTCGCCCAGAACGCACTCACGGCACAGCAGGCGATGGGTGAGATTTGGGGCAAGGCCTGGAGCGAGTGGCTGTTGTGGCTGATCGCGTCGGCGACGGGCGATCATGCACGTGCCGCCCAGTTGTGCGGGGGCGCGTTGCGCTTGCTGCACCGCAATCGGGCGGAGTTGCTGACGCTGCTTCCGTTCGCGGCCGTGCACGCCCGCGCCGAGGCCCGGTCGAGGAAGGCGTTGGGCGATGACGAGTTCGACCTGCAGCGCGAACTGGGCAGGAAGCAGTCCTATGAGGACATGGTGGATTTCGCTCTGGAACCGTTGGCGCGCGAGGAGATGACCGCCGGACCGTCGGAGGTCACGAAGGCGAAGCTGTCATCACGTGAGATCGAGATCATCGCGCTGGTCGCACAGGGTATGACCAACAATCAGATCGGCGCGAAACTGTTCATCTCCGGCAAGACCGTGGGCAACTACGTGTCGTTGGCCAATCGGAAGCTGGGGTTCGTCAGCCGCACTCAGTTGGGTGTGTGGTGGATGGAGCAGCCGGAGTCGTCCGATCATGGCCGGTGTGCGTGCTGAGCGACGGGTTCAGTGCCCGTTGGGCAGGATGAACAAGCTGCTGAGGGAGTTCATGATCGCCGAGGGGTGTCGCCGCGGTGGTTGGTTGTCGGCCAACCTCGCGTGCGGGAACCGCATGCTCACTGTCGTGAGGGCGATCTGTCCTTCCATCCGGCCGAGGGCGGCGCCGATGCAGTAGTGGGCGCCGTGTCCGAATCCGAGGTGGTGGCTGTGGTCGTCGCGGTGCGGGTCGAAGTGGTCCGCGTGTGCGTATCTGGCGGGATCTCGACCGGCGGCGCCCAGCGCGACCAGGACGATCCGGCCTTCCGGGATCACGGTGCCGTCGATGGTGACGGGCTCGGTGGTGATGCGGTGGGTGGCGTGGCGGACCGGGCTGTCCCACCGCAGGACTTCCTCGATGATCGAGGATGCCAGTGCTGGTTCGGCGACCAGTGCCCGCCATCGGGCGGGGCGGGTGAGCAGGGCGTGCACGGCGTTGCCGATGAGATTGCTGACCGTCTCGTGGCCGGCGACCAAGGTCAGGAAGAGTGCGTCGCGGATTTCGTGCTCGGCGAGTGTTTCGCCGTTGATGTCGGTCTGCAGCAGGGTGGAGAGCAGGTCGTCGCGCAGGTCGGATCGTTTGACCTGGATGAGCCGTCGGAAGTAGTGGTCCATGGCCTCCGAGGCGGGGTTGGCGATCTCGGGGGCGTCCTGCATCAGGTCGGCGGTCCAGGTGCGGAAGTGTTCCCGGTCGCCGCCGGGGACGCCGATGAGTTCGCAGATGACGGTGATCGGCAACTGGAAGGCGAACTCGGCGACCAGGTCGACGGGTCCGCTGGTGTCGAAGGCGTCGAGCAGGTCGTTGGCGATCTGCTGGACGCGGGGTCGCAATGCTCGCACTCGGCGCGGTGTGAAGGCGTGTTGCAGGAGTGCGCGTTGCCGTCGGTGGCGGTCGCCGTCGTTGAACAGCGGTGTGTCGCCGGTCATCCGTGTGGTTGCGGGGTCTCGTCCCGCGCGGCGCTGGGCTGCGGCCAACGCGGGCTTGAGCAGCCGATGGTCCTTGCTCAGACGAGGATCGGTCAGCGCCGCGCGGGCTTCGGCGTCGCGGAGCACGACCCAGACCGGTACGCCGTTGGGCATGATCGCCTCGACGACCGCGTGTCGTGCGCGCTGCTCGTCCTCGACCGCGGAGGCGTTGTCCCAGTAGTGGTCGCCGAACAGGGCGTGGGTGGACGGCATGGCAACTCTCTTCGCAGTCGACTCGACCACACGATGGCGGCTGGGTGTGGGCGTGGACGTGGCGCGGGCCGACCACGATGTGGTGGGCCCGCGCGCACATCCCCCGATCGGTGCGGCCGAGCAAGCGGTGGTGGAGGTGCCCGCGGTGGCTCCCCAGCTGCCGCGGTGACGGTCGATCTCGTGAAACACCTCCCCCGCGACGACCCTCGGACGATCCGGTGGTGGCCTGCGGGCCCCTGCTGCGGTTTCACACCTCCACCAGCATGCAGGCGGGCAGTCGGCGGGAACATTGGGCAAAGTGCCCGTCCCCATCCGGTCCGCAGATGTGCGGACTAGGGAAGATTCCCCGATGGTGGGCTTGCTGCTCGCCGCACGGCCAACCCCCGTGCGGCCGCGACCATCCCGGCGAGCGCGATCAGCGCGACGGCAGCGAGCGTGGACTCGAGGACCTGCGCTACCAGACCCCCGAGGGCGGTACCGACACCCTGGGATACCCGAAGTGCCGCACGGCCGACGCCCAACAGGGTGCCTCGGTACTCCGCCGGCGTCTGCTCGACATACTCGACTTGCAGGGTGGGGTGGTAGGCCATGCCCATGCCCGACACGACCAGCAGGGCAACCGCGACCCAGACCGAGGGAACGACCACGAGCAGAGGGAACGCCACCAGCGGCGCCAACGACATCCAGACGAGCCGGTCGACGCCGCGATCGGCGGCGAACAACCGGCGACGCAGCGGGATGCCGATGGCGGTGCCGACGGGATGGGCCGCGAGGATCCAGCCGACGGTCCAGGTGGGGGCCCCGAGCTCGGCGACCATCGGTGCCGAGACGACGTCCGGAACGGCGGTCACGCCTGCCAGGCACATCAGCACGAGGATCGACCACAGTCGCTTGTCCCCGCGCAGCAGTACGAGCGCGGGTCGCGCGATCCCCGCGGATCGTGTGGTCGTGTCCCTGCGCGGGCTGTGGGTGTCGGGCACTCCCCCGCGGATGACCACTGCGGCGACCACGAAGGTCATCGCGTTGAGCAGCAACGCGCCCGATGTGCCGATCAGCACGACGACGGCACCGCCGACGGCCAGGCCGCCGATCTGCACGAGGGTCCGCGTCCAGGACATCAGGTCCTGCACGGCCCTGCGGTCGGCCGATACCGCGACAAGGTCGGGGAGTTGGGCCATGGACGCGGCTCGGTAGGGAGCCAACACGATCGCGGCCGCCGTCACCAGCCCTGCCACGGCCCAGGGTGACAGGCCCGGCAGGGCCATCGCCGCGAAGCAGGCCGCCTGCACCAAGGCTCCGACCACCATGACGGGGCGGCGTGAATATCGGTCGGCGAGCCAACTGAGCCCCAGGGAACCCGCGAGGTCCGGCAGGTAGGTCAAGGCAAGGGTGGCGGCTACCCACAGCGCGGAGCCTGTGCGTTGATAGATCAAAACCATCACCGCGACGCGGGCCAGTTGATCGCCGATCGTGGATTGGGCTTCGGCCGCCCACAGAGCCGGGATTCCGCGATGGGACAACGCTCGCGGCGGGCGGGCCGCGGTTGGGGAAGTGGTCGGATGTCGTCGGATGCGAGGCCTATCCACGGGTGTCCCACTGGGTGACGCACTGACCGAGATTCACGGTAAGTGATGTACCACACGCGTGCTGTGAGCATCGCCGATATCCCGTACCCTGCCCGGCTGACTCCAACGGTCGCAGAACACAGGTGGGGTGCCGCTGCCGCGCCCGATCCGATGGCGGGCGCCGGCCCGGTTGCCCTCGGGTGGGTGTACGTCGCGCTGGCCTGGTCGGGTGGTGGGACGGACGCCGGTCGCGGACAGGCTGTGCTGCTGTCGCCGGGAATGGTGCGGTTCGCCGAACTCACGTGGCGTTGTCGCCCGAACGCAAGGGGCATCGGTGAGGGGAACTCTTCCTGCCGGGGACATCGCACCACCTCTGGATATCGGGCAACAATCCTCAAGTGCCACCGCGATCGCGATCGGATTCGACTCGAAAACTTGGGTATACATATTCCGCGCCTGATCGAATCCGAATCCGCGCATGTGAGTTACGGTCGCCACACCGGAAGCCACCCGGCCGTTCCATGTCAATGACGGCCAGGCACGAGGTACGAACCAACATTGACTGGAACATGCCTGCAGGATGTCGCTTCGAGGCCGCAGGTGACTTTCCGACGAGCCATGCGGGCAGCTCGACCAATGATGACTGGAAGGGCCGTGGCCATCGAACCGAAATGGTCGTCGACGAGGGGGCTTCATGCACGGTCAGCGGGACAGGGGTGCGCTGCGCCTCGTGCACCCGGTATTCGATCGGGAGCCGGTCGACCGCGAGGACGCCGGTCGGATTCGCGCGCTCGCGGAACAGCCTGACGACGACCAGCCTGCGGCGCGCGGGTCCGTGGTGGATCGCGTTGTGCGGATGCTGGCCGTGTTCGCCGACGGCCCGCGCCTGTTCAACCTCTCGCAACTGGCCGAGCGGGCCGATCTTCCGCTCAGCACGACCCACCGGTTGGCGAAGCAGTTGGTCGGGCATGACGTGCTCTGCAAGGACGATCACGGTCACTACGGCGTCGGCCCTGTGCTCCTTGCCATCGCCTCGCACACGGTCCACGACGACGCGGATGGCGACAGCTAGCACCACCAATTCGCGGCCACCGCCGCCTAGGAGGACCCATGCAAGCAACCACTCTGGACCTGACCCATCCCGACCTGCTGCGACGAATGGAAGGGCTGGTGACGCTCATCAACGCGATGGACTGTCTCAGCGAGTCCGTGGCCGTCTGGCTCAACATCCAGGACAACCAGTCCTACGGGATCACCCACCGGCTGCACGACGAACATCCCTGGCCGATCGCTGAATCGGACGCGACCTACCTGCGGCCGAAGCAGGGCGAGAAGATCGTCTATCGGCGTGGCTCGCTCTGGGCGGATCTCCGCGGGAAGGAAGTGCGACTCGCGACCGCCGATGCCTTGGTCGTGTGGAGCAGGCTCCCCACGTCAGTCCGGGCAGACCTGACCAACCAAGTCCCACTCGGCGTCGCATTGCAGAAAGTCGGGGCGAAGCGCCAGACCGATCCCGCGATCTTCACACGAGCAGTCGGCGAGGACGACTCGCAACGGCTGGAAGTACACCTCACCTCGACGCTGTTGGTCGCTGGTCGTCCCTGGGCTCGGACCCGGGAAGTCCTCGACCAGGTGATCGTCGAACATCGGGAGCCCAGCCCCGAGGCCCTCCGACAGTGGATGGTGTGGTCGGCATCGCGGCCACCCGCCACGACACACTCACCCGCTGTCTAGTCCCAGCGCCACCGCACGGAAGGACTGGGCCCGGTATCCGTGGATACCGGGCCCAGTCGAGTCCTCACCCGAGCGAATCGACTTCGACATCCCCGACCTCGTCGTGGCGTGGGGCCTCGACCGTAGTGTCACCGACGGCGTCGAGGCCCGATCCCGCGGCACCCGCATCGTCCGGCGCGACGGTGCCTGGCAGATGATCCACCAACACCTGTCCGTCCCCGCGCCGGGCCACTGACCGGGCTGGGCGCGGCACCGAGCGGCACGTTGTGACGGTCAGTGCTCGGTCATGATCGGCTCGGTCAGCTTCGCGCCGTCCGCCCGACCGACGAAGCAGTAGGAGGTCCGGTCGGAGGTGCGGTAGCCGGTCTCGGTGCGCAGCTTCCATGCCTCGGCGGTGGGGACGACCACCCAGTACCGCAAAGTGGTCTCCTTGTTCTCACCGATCACCTTGTCCGAGAGGAATACCCGCGTGCACTCCGTGGCGGCCCGCCTGGTCAGCTCCTCGACCGACGGGTACGGGGCTTCCTTCTTGTGATCGGTGCCGGAGTTGATCGTGTCCAACACCTCCACGTCGTGCGGACCATAACAGCCGACCTTCCCGTTCGCGCCGATCTTGCCCACGCCCTTCGCGGGCACCCAGTCCAGGCAGTTGTTCTCGAACACCAACAAGCCGTAGACCCCGATGTCTCCGTCAGGCCCCAGTGTCAGTACCGGTTGCAGGGCAGGCGACGACGTCGCGGCAGCCGACGACGCAGCGATCGACGACACCGGGGTCTGACCGGTGACGAGCGGGGTTCCCGTCGTCGGATCGGGGACGCCCAGGGTGACGTACGGCTTGAACACGGTGAAGTACAGCAGGACCACCGCGCCGATCACGAACAGCGGTTTCAGCGTCACCGAGAGGATCCGGCCGGTCCGGTGCCCCCGCCCGGCCACGGCCACGGCCGGGCGGGGTGGGGCCGGTGTGTGAACGGTGGGCGGGTCGACCGGTGCGGTGTGGTCGCGGTCGGTGCCCAGGGCGCGTTCGATCAGCCGCCGGGCCGCGGGTGCGGGCAGGCGTGTGTGCGGGTCGGGGTCCAGCAGGCCGACGATCAGCTCGGCCAGCGGCCCGTGGGGCAGTCGCGGCCGCGGGCGTTCGGTCATCACCGCGAGCAGGGTCGCCGACGTGGTGTCCCGGTCGAACGGGCCGTGGCCCTGGGTGGCGAAGAACAACGTCGCGCCCAGCGCCCACAGGTCCCAGGCGGGCGAGGCCGGGGACCCGGAGAGCCGTTCCGGCGACATGTACGCGGGCGAGCCGATCAACGAGCCGGTGGCGGTCAGCCGGGGGTCGTCCAGCGACTGGGCGATGCCGAAGTCGGTCAGCTTGGCCGACCCCTTCGCGGGCACCATCACGTTGCCGGGTTTGACGTCGCGGTGGACCACGCCGGACTCGTGGGCGGCCTCCAGCGCCGAGAGCAGTTGCGCGGCGAGGGTGGCCGCGGCGGTGAGGTCGAGCGGGCCGTCCCGTTCGACCAGCTCGGCCAAGGTCGGCGCCTTGACCAGTTCCATCACGATGTAGGTCTCGTCGTCCCCGGTGAGCAGGTCGTAGACCGTGACCACGGCGGGGTCGGCCAGCCTGCCCGCGATCCGCGCCTCCCGCAGCACCCGTTCCCGGTAGACGGCGCGTTCGGCAGCGGGCACACCGCCGGGCACGGCCAGTTCCTTGATGGCGACGTCCCGGCCGAGCATGGTGTCCCGGCCGAGCCACACCGCGCCCATGCCGCCCCGTCCCAGCTCGCGGATCAGCTGGTAGCGACCGTTGCCCACCTCACGCATGGTCGGGAAGTCTCGCAGTCCCGGACGGCAGCCCGACAAGGTGGGCCAGACGCTGGTCCGGTTGGCGCAACACCTCCACCAACGCCCGCGGCCACCGCTTGAACGGCGGCGGTCGCGACCGGGGCAACATCGAACCGCACCACTTCAGACGGCGTCTTCGAACACGGAGGGTTCCTGCCCACCGTCGCCGTCCGGCCGCACCGGTCGTCGCGGCTGTTCCACGGGCTTGGTCTCGGGCGCGCTCGCCCGCCCTTGGCGGGGCGGCGCTCGCGGGAACATCCGGCGTGCGTCAGCGACGATCGGGTGTGTGGTCGAGTCGGCCGCACCGAGCGCGTCGGTCACGACCTGCCCCAGCAGATCCGGGATCCGTGCCTGTCCGTGTGGCTCGGTGATCCGTGTCCGGGACCACCGAGCCACCATTGTGGAAATCGATCGGAGGTGCGCTTTTCGCCTACTGGCAGTACCGGATGCAGTAGGCGTCGTAGATCCACCCGCCGTTGTTGCGCAGCGCCCAATGCTCGGACAGATTCGTCCGGCCGGGCCACACGGTGATTTCCCGGTCCGGGCCGCCCCACGAGAAATCGACGTGGATGACGGTCGGGAGGTAGCCGCAGTGGGTGTAGTACGAGTCGTACTGAACCCAGTAGCCACACCTTTCCGTCTGCTGGGTGCCGACCCCGCTCGACTGGCCTACCGCGTTCCGCGCTGGGGAACCCTGCTGGCCGATGATCACCCCCGACGGCCCTGCTGAATCTGGCTTTGCCTGATCGGCGGCCTGCGCCGACGCTGCGGGCGTGACGCTGTCGACTACCTGGGCCGACGCGCTGCCGGTCATCGCGGCCAACGTGAGTCCGAGTACAACGGCCAGGATACCGAGGACGCGGAGGAGGAACGATCGATTCACGGAACGATTCCCTTCGGTTGCATCTTCTCTTCATCGCCGCCCACCTGTTGTCGATGTGAACCCGATCGAAGTCGGAGCGTGAACGGCTTTCATCAGCTCAGCCCGAGAGGTCGAATAGGTCAATATTTTGAAGGCAATTTCGTGGGCGAGGAATATTTCGGCGTTTATGGGCGCGCGAAAGTGATCGACGCGTCTATTTTGGGCGGCGCCGGTACGGATACCGCGTCGATATTTCTGCGTGCGCGGCGTCTGTTCGTATTGTCGTCAGCGCACGAAAACCACCGTTCCGGCAGGCAGGTCACGCAGGATCGACCGTGTCGGCGTCGGGATGGGCAGACAGCCCGTTGGGTCCAGGCGGTTGATCAGCGTGCCCCATCGCAGACCGGGGATCACCAGCCCACCCCACACCGCGGGGCAGAGGCGGTCCACGCGTACCACGAGCGGCCACCACACCGAGGCGGGCCAGATCTTCGGTCGTCCCGCCGGGGACAGCGCCACGAACGTCCGCCGCCCTTCCTCGGCGTCCGGTGCCGCCCCGGCGCCACCGGGATCTGCCTCGTCGAGCGTGCCGACCAGCGAGACGGTGCCGCTGTGGCTGTCGATCCGCAGGTGCAGGTCGACGTGTCCGAGGAGAACGGTCGACGTGAGGTGAATCCATCCGGCCGGGCTGGGTTGTCCATCGGGCACGGCGCCGGGCAGCAGGACCATCGCCCAGCCCGGTCGGCGGTCGATGACCGGTACCCAGGTGTCGGCTCCCAGCAGCGTGACGGGCAACCGGCCGAACGCGGGGCCGCCCGGTTCGGAATAGGCCACGGTCGTGTCGACCGGGTGGAGCACCTCGCCGCCCGGACCGGCTGTCGGTGCCGGGTCGGCCGGGGCACCGGGGAGGGGATCGGTCACCCCGGTTTGTGGCAGGGCGGTCACCTGCTCCGCGGAAAGTTGCACGGGGTATATCGCGGTGGGATCTTCCGTGGCCGGTACTTCTACCGGCGTCACGGACGGCTCGGCAGCCGCACTGCTCGGCGCTGCGGTCGACTGTTTCGCGGCCGGTGGGGATACCACGGCGTGGCCTGGCTCGGTGTCATGCTCGGCGAGACGGAGGACGAGTACGCCTGCCACGGCCACCAGTACCAGCAGCGTGGCCCGCAAGCCGGGTGATCCGCCGCGCCACTGCGCCCGCACCGCAAGGAAGACCGCCGGCCACGCCGCGACCGGCCGGCTGATCCGCTGAATCGGTCGGGTCTGTTTCTCCGGCGGCGGCGTGGCGACCGCCGCGCCCGGTGAGGGCGA
>Ga0307507_10002704_pt1 | contig 36456 bp, 7 predicted proteins | sample 7_EM_MG_FD_207223 | JGI IMG/M metagenome (GOLD analysis project Ga0307507, IMG submission 207223) | Populus trichocarpa ectomycorrhiza microbial communities from riparian zone in the Pacific Northwest, United States - 7_EM | ecosystem: Host-associated > Plants > Roots > Unclassified | place...
GCCAATTTAAGTTCACCCTTAAAGATAACTACAACTTTAACTTCTGTATTATCGTTAACGTTATATATCTTAGCGGCAAGCTAGTACTCTAAGTTATTAACTTCTTAACCTCCTTCCAAGCCGCACGCTTCTTAAAGGATATATCAGCTAGAAACGCATAGGATACCCTTTAATTATACTAAATTAATATCTACCTAGGACCCCCTAATCAAATCGTCCATAATATAGGAAAGAACTTTTCATCTACAGAGTTTCAACAATAGATAAAGGCAATAGTAATTAAGGTTAAGGAAGTCCCTATTAAGGCATATAATAGCGTTAAAAAAGTAGAATAATATCACGCGCCATTATGCCGCGTATATAAGATTATCTCTTTAGAACTAGAGGACGCTAGCGAAGAACTTATCTTATAAATAGCTGTTAAAGCTATTAATGATTCCGCTGGCCCGGATAGACTCGTACCTATGCTGCTAGTCTTTAGCGCCTACCCTTAAATAACTAACGATTCTCCACTATCTCCCTTTATTGTGCAACGAGCTAAGGCTATTCGTAAGGTAATAAAGGAGGTCCGACGTCTCTACGCCACACGTCAGGTTAATAACGCACTAGGAATAAGAAATAGCCCAAACACCTTAACTACGCTTAATCTGCCACTCCAGTCTAAGGTACGCATATAGCGTAAAAAGGGAGGGTGGTCAGGCCCACATCAACTTATTACAATTAATGGTTAAACTTGTACTATTTAGATGCCTTACGGACCCACTTAATTCCATTTAACTGTTATTAAGCCTTACTATAAAGATAATAGTTCTAAACCTTTGCAGGATGCTATAGAAGATGCCCTAGAGGAGAGCTACGATTAATAAGCTCTAGAAGGCAACCACGATTCTAATATAATTATAGTAGATACGCCGCAACTATAACGCAGTAGAGGTCGCCTAAAAGGATTACAAAATTGCTAATATCTTATTAATTTCGAAGAGCAATTTATTACCGCTATTAAAAATAGAGTTGAGCTATTAATAGCCTTTATAACAGCTAAAAAGAAGGCTGACTTTAAACTCGCAAAACAGCTCTAAAAGGAAGGTTATATTATAACCCTAGAAGCTCCTTTTTAAGCATCTAATAAGCAGGAGATCGATAGCCTTATTATAAGAGGAGTCTTTAAATTCGAGAAGTATAACCCTACTAAGTTTAACAAGTTCGCATCTTTAAGTTAAGAATGGTTAATAAAATTAAAGGTAAAGCTACTAACGCCCTATTTAAGAAATTAAGGCTTGTTATCTAAGGTTATAATAATAATAGTAAGGAGGTAATTCTTACGCAATCTCCTACAATTTAATAAGCTAGTTAGCGAGTTATTATTACGCTAGCTCCCTCCTTAATAAAGAATAGAATAGCAGTCTATCTATAAGATATTACTTAGGCCTATACCCAATTAGAGACACACCTTTAGCGCTTAATATTAGCATACCTTCTAGAGCAAATTCGCCACTAATATCCCGAAGATACAATTATGGTTGTGCTTAAGCCATTATATAGAATTACAGAGGCAGGAACTCATTAGTGGGCTACCTATAGTAAATACTATAAAGAGAAACTTTTAATAACTACTTCTATATTTAATCTATGCTTTTTTATTATAACCACAGGAACCCTATTTGGAATTATTAGTATGCAAACTAATAATATAATTATCTTAGAAGATGACCAATTTTCAGCTCTTAAAGAAGATAAGCTAGTAAAGGTAAATCTTATAGCAAAGCCAAAGGAAAAGCTTAATTTAATAACACTATTACTTTTTAATAGATGCATCCTCTCCCTAAACGAGGATTCTATTGCTTTGCGCCAGAAGGGTTAAGGCAAGAAGATTAATGTTATTAACATTAACTCTCTAAAACAAGAATATGTGGAGCAACGCGCTCGCAGAGCTTATGTTGCTTCTATCTGTTAACCTAAGGCTTCATTCAATCTCTCTATTGCCGCCTAACACCAGGAACCAACTAAGGATAACATCCTTGCCCTAAATAAGCGTCTCTCCTGGCAAATAAACCATCTTAATTAGGGACTACTCTACGTGCCTATTAATCTTCCTACCACCAAGCTCTTTGTATTTATTAATAGATTATTTATAAATAACAAAGATTTTAGCTCCTAGCTAGGATATAAGATTATTATTATAAACGAATCTACTAGAGAGAATAACTTTACAATCTACGGCAATCTTATCCATTAGAGCTTAACTAAGAGTAAGCGCGTTACTTAAAGCGTTCTAGCGTCAGAGATATATGGAATGGTTAGCGGAGTTAATATAGCAATTACAATTAGAACTACCCTAAAGATAATTATAGATTAACTCGGATTTCCCATTATCCCTATAGTTATATATACCGACTTATACTCCCTTTATAAGTGTTTAGTCAAGCTTGGTACCACAAAGGAGAAGTGCCTTATAATTAACATTATAGCACTTCAGCAATCCTATAAACGGCGAGAACTCTTTAAGATTTAATGGATTAATGGCCAAGACAACCTAGCAGATGTAATGACGAAGGTAAACCTAAACAAGGCTCTAGAAACATTCGTTAATACAAATACTCTACATATATGGGTTAAAGGTTAGGTTAAAAGAAAGTAAGAATATAACGCTCTATAGACCCTAATTTTAACCAGCTAATTAGGATTTTCTATACCTGGCATAGAAAATCGCCATTGGCTCGCTTATTACTAGCGCCTTGGCGGCCCTAATATAACGCCTACCTAAGCAAGAAGCACCACGTGCTAAAAGGCAAACTTTAGGACAGCAAGACTTATATTACAACGGCAATAGTAAGTAAGGAGGATTGGTATTTGTTCCACTAGCCAAGCGATATATATATATAGACGACAACCACAAAAGAAGAGTTGCTAGTATTGGAAATAAGGCAAGTGGTTATTACGTATTGTTACATGCCGCCGCGGCACTAGCGCGGGGAGGAGCCTTACGCTCCTCGCCCTCCCTTATTCCAATAAATAAGCTTTATTAACCAACATCACTGTAACCTACTCAAGTAGTCGTTATTGGTGAGTCACCCTGTGTGACCAATATATAGTATTATAATAACAGATTTAGTGGGCAGAGAATTAATATTTTTGATTACAAAGTATGGAAGGCGTATAATTAACATAGAATTTTATATACGTCGCAAACTACATCTGTCGCCAAAAAAATGGCTCTTGCAGAGAAGCGTAAATATATAGCTTTATTATGGCTCTAACGTAGATATATCGCTAATATAATCTGCTATAGTTCAACAAGGTTTAAAAGAGCTAGAAAAATTAAGAAAACAGGCTTATACTAGCAAAGGAAAAGCTAATACTATATCTATAAGTATTAAAGAGGATGAAGATTTTAATTTTAATAATGTTATATCAGATATATTATCTTCTGGAACTAGTATACGCCTATAGTCGCAATTACGAAGTTTATAAGGCGCATGATTAAAATCTCGCTCACAATCTATTGCCTCTATTTACTCTGGTATATTATATTCTAGATTTCACTAAGTTCTATAAAGCTAATATCTTTTAGTCTCCTCTATTACAACATTAAATAATGGCTAGGTTTCGCTCTCTCCTAGACCTATTTTACCGTTAAGTAAGATTATCTAGATATATCCTTAATATATCTAGCTTATAAGCTAACTATATCTAGGACATAAGAGTAGCTTACAGTTTTTACTTTATATAATAGTTACTTAATAAGCTTAATTCTTATAACAGTTAACGCTATAGTAATCCTAATTAAATGTTCGTGAATAAGAGGCTAGGGTTTTATATATAGAAGCTAAAGCAAAGGCAATTAAACTATAAAATTGGAAGCTAGAGTTGGAGCCAAGAAAATTAAAACGAGAACTTAGTTAATACAAATTTTTATATTTACGAGCATAAGAAGCAGAGGTTATATTAAGGTTATTACCTAGATATAAGGACATTGCAATATCTAAAAAAGCCTAACCCATATGCTCCGCGCTATGCTCCATGCCCGCGCTTAATGCTTTAGTATCTATAATAGAACCAGGATAGAACCAGGATATATCTAAGATATATAAACGCTATAACCTATTTAACCTATATAGCGTAGTCCTCTTTAGTATTAAATATCTCCCTATTATCAAAGTTATCTGCAACCCCTAGTGTTAGGACGCCAAGGTCCTTAGGGTATGTAGTAACGTGACAACAGTAACGGAATGCAATAAGTATCTGGTTCTTGATGAAGTAGAACTGTAGAACTGAATTCTGCTGTTCTCTGATGCGGGGCGACTACGTTTTGTAGGCGCCTCGCCTGCGCTAAGCCGGTTACGGCCAGTGCGTCTCTATGGCCTAACACCTAGCAGCGTTATCCCGGGTAAAACAAAGTTCTATTTACAGTTAGATTATAAATATATCAGCAATATAATTAAAGACTACAAGTATACCTTATTAAACCATATATATATAGCCCAGTTAGATAAGCATGCTATTTACGTTAGATCTAAGATATATTAGAAATATAACTAGCAAACCTACTCTTACTACTGGTCCTACATAAAGAACACTTCTACTTATTAGACTTGCTAATAACCTTAAACATTATAGTACGGTCAGGCTATATCAAGGTTAGATTATAGTTAGATTATAGTTATATAGTAATTAGAACTGCCTAAACTTGCCTTACCCTTAGATGTTAATGGAATTCTAGAACGGAATATAATATATATCTATTTAACTAGCTCCTCTATATATTCTAGTTAGATCTATAATATAATAAGATTATAAATAATAACATACCTAAATCTACTGAAGTTGCTTTACATTTTCCACAACCTTTGGCCGTTAAGGGTGCATTTTCGGCTAGGGGCGCTAAAATATATTAGCAATATATCCTGGATAGAAGAACAATAGTTTATACTATTATAATATATTCTAGCCTTTCTTACTGCTTTACTAATAGGGTATATAACCTGCAGTTCCTCTTCTGTATAAATAGCTCTATAAAGTGTCTTCTAAGCTGCTAAAATAAGTTAGATCTAGGATATAATATAGATATATAGACAACCATACTATCCAAATTATCTAATTCCAGCTCTTTTTAACCTCCGGGCTTTATACTTCTAATTATATAGCCTACACCTTTCTTTATTTTAAGGTTAGAAAAAGGTTATAACATAAATGTAATATAGATACATCTAGGATCTTACTGGGAAATACAACTTAATATGCTTAATCAATCCTCCATAACCATTTGCGAATTTTTTTTCCCAAGCGCAAATAGTGTGCTCAGCATTTAGATCCTACTATAGTTAGATCTAGGATATAATAAAGATATATAGTACTTATAACTTATAGTCTTTCTAATAGCACAATCCTATCTATAGAAAATCTCCTCTGGCAGAATATGGATAAGGAAATGTTCGCCGCGGGGCTATATTTAGGTTATATCTTAGATATAAGCTAGATACATACTAGATATTACCTTAATATAAAAGAACGGAACCTACTCTAGGCGCTTATTAAGTCCAAGGTACTATACCTTAGTATATTAGCCGGGGGCACCAGAAATACGCCCCTTTATAGTATTTAGCTGAGGAGTAGTATTATAAGTGCCAGAACCCTCGCCCTTACTATTATCCAAGTCTGGATTAGAATATGGCCTGGAAGCTACTGCCCTATTCGCCGGAGTGCCATATATAGCCATTATAGTGGCGTCTGGATCTTGGATAGAGCTGCTAGGGCTATTAAGAACTTCGTTAATAATCTATTAAGGTTAGATTATAGATATAATGTGGTTTTATCTAAAATATAACTTACATCTTATGCAACCTCTATCCCACTAAAAGCATTTACCTGCCCATTTTAGAGAAAATTCTCGGTCTATATCCTAATTAGATCCTTCTTATAACTACCAGAAGTTACTTTACCTCATTATAAAATTAGGTGTTTGGACTATTAAGTGGTGTCTATTCTATATTAGATTATGGATATAACCTAGATATATACCTGTGGTGCTTATATAAGAGTTATCGTAGTTGTTCTCTGGGGGCTAGAAGGGATTTAGCGGCAACTAATATAGTTAGGCTAGATTAAGATAATAATATAAATAGAATATTAATAAATACCTCTCTAAACTACTAGTTCTTTAGGGTCTATAGCCATATTAGATCCTTAATAAAACCTTAATATAACCTTAATATAACCTCCCAAAACTTATATTGTCTATTTCATTACTAATATTTTTCGAAATCGTAATAAATAGTAGGAAGTATTTAATTAAAGGTTTAAAACAGCTATATTAACGTTATAATCGAAATATAATTATGTTATTACCTCTAAACGTGATTTAATGAAAGTTTAAATTGTGTACCAAGTGAAGCTGGGTTAGTGTCAGAATATCAACACTAGCCGAGGTTTTAGTGCCTTGGCGAGCACTCCCGGAGCTTTCGGCAACACTGGCCGAGCTTCAGACTTACCCTTCGGGTGCATAGCTTACGAAGGCCACGGATAGTAGTGGTATCCCTTAACCCGCTGATTTGGGCGCAATGTTATCGATAAGGCTCGGCCAATAGGAGGCTCTTGTTTGAGTCTCTATGATAAGAACTACACTGTGTTCCTGCACGACCCTAAAACCGGCCCAAGCGTTGCACCTCAGCTGTTTAAGGGATACAGTAAAAACTCTTTATAACGATACGGTTTTTTACGCCGTCCGTATCGTTATATAAAAGGTATCGTTGTATTCAGACTTCGCACGTAAAACACACCAAACGTCGGAGTTATATAATGATATTGCATATCTATAAGCCCGAAGTCAAAATTGAGCGATCACCTCCACCAAAAAACGATTTGATCGTCATCTGCTTGGTGTTTTGGAGGAGTCGTCCTTGGATTCGACGCTCGTGCCTTAATAGAGTTGTAATAACCTCTCTCTCACCATCCTCCTGTTGCTCCTCATATAGACGAAGCTTTTGCAAGGCCTCTATTGCCTCATCAAGTTTAATTCGAGGAGTCCTCCTCATCTGTTTCTGCATCGCGATCTGGCCCGGCGTAGAGCTCCGCTACGTGTTCAATAAGCGAGGGTGTGGTAGGCGCGTATTTTCTAACGCTCAAAGTCAGAGAATCCATACCAACGTTGCCTTTGAGGATTTTAAGATCTGGGCATAATAAATAAGACAGAATTAAGTATGGAGAGTAAGATCTGAGTATTATTTTGATAGATTTTAATCGTTGTGTGATAAAGATTACCCGTAACTTTTTAAATTTCGTCGAACTCAATTCGTCACTCCCAAGGTAGTGACCGCCAGCTCAATGCACAGGCGTGCTCAATGCACATAACTGATTTGTTAGCGTTTTGCTAACAAACCCAAAAACCAATTAAAATTTCTGAAATTATTAATAATAAATTATATACCGCGTCGTATTAAAATATAAATAGGCAAAATTCTTTATTATTACTACCCTTTTATACCTGTCATCTTTTTAAAGTATAGAAATGTGTAGTATATCTATCCCTTGGCCCGTCAATTCGCCAATCAATTGAGCTGAATTCAATGCCCGTGCTGAGAAATACGAAGCCTTTAATAGAGGCAAACACCATAGTATTTTAATATATAAGCTTAGTCTTTGGAGTTGAGTCGTTTGATATAAGGTTGCTAGCACTCATCCTTTCTATAGAATGGTATTTTGCAGGTGCTGCAGCTAGGTAGAGTCTTTGGAGCACGCTCCTGCCTCTTCCATTTGATCAGACCTGCGGAGGATAGGCCGGATAGGCCTCTCGGATAATAGACCTATCAGCTGATAGTATCCGGATAGTCTTGGCAAAATCCCATAATATGCTTATACTTGTAATGCACCCCCCAATATTAAATAAATAATTTTTCTATTAGCATAGATTTATAGAGCTTATAAAGCGCTTTAAAATGGCACCACTTTTATTTAAATATCCTAAGGATAATTAATATTATATAGATATAAAGCTTACAAGAGCTCTGCGGAATAAGAGAGCCCCGCACGGAGCTCTACCAAAAGCTCAGCAAAAGCTCTGCACGAAGCTCTGCGGGAGGCTCTGCACTAAGCTCTGCATCAAGCTCTGCGTACGGAGGCTCTGCGCGAAGCTCTGCGGAGGCTCCGCATAAAGCCCCGCACGAAGCTCTATACGAAGCTCTACACGAAGCTCTGCACAAAGCTCCGCACGAAGCTCTGCATAAAGCTCTGCATAAAGCTCTGCACGAAGCTCTACACGAAGCTCCGCACAAAGCTTTTATATAGAGCCTCCGTAGTAGAGCCGTTGTACGTAGAACCGTCGTACGCAGAGCTTCGTATAGAGCCTCCGCAGAGCTTCGTACAGAGCTTCGTGTAGAGCCTCCGCAGAGCTTTGTACAGAGCTTCGTGCAGAGCTTCGTGCAGAGCTTCTGCAGAGCTTCTGCAGAGCTTCGTGCAGAGCTTCATGTAGAGCCTTAGCAAATACCTTTAGCTTTCCTACTAATTAGATATCTCCTTTCTACCTTTCTATTCATACTTCTCTTTATATAAAATACTACAAAATAAAATAAAAATAGTACAAAAGAGAGGAGACCTAGCAGTTTAAATTTAGTAACTTTTATCTATTCCTTATTCTCTAGTTCTATAATCTAACCCTTACCCTCTAATACTCCTACTACCGCCGCTATAGGCTAAGAATTTTTTTTATATGCTAAACATTAGGCCCTATAATCCCGCCACTTGTAATTTCTATAGCACCCACTATAGAACCCTAGGACTCTAATACTTAATAAAGGGGTAAGGTAAGGGCCTATTAGATAACGCGGAGCTGCTATATAAGCCTTATAGAACTAGCATTAATAAGCTTTCTGCCTTATATAAGTAATATAGATTACTTATAGCTATATTTAGAGATCTATAGCTCTAAATTAGAATTATATTTATATATAAGGGCCTTCCTATCTATACCTACTTCTCTAATATACCCCTACTTAAGTCTCTATATTAATTACTAGTAAAACTTCTACCCTCTTCTACTTATTCTAAGAGTAGTTAGTTATATAGGTATTATATAAAGAGAAGATTTTACTTATAGTCTAGTAATATTATTAGAGAACCTCTTATATAGTAGGACAAGAAGTATACTAGATAATTATATTTCCTAATTCCTAATAAAGGATAATATTAGTAGAATTTAAACTTAGTATATATATTAGATCCCGCCGCGCTTATAATAAGTTTATAAGTACTTACTGTCTTTTCAGCTGTATAGTAATATAGAGGTGGGATAAATTATATAAAGGCAGGGATATATATTACGGGGTTTTCTTAAATAGAGTTTTCTCCCTATATATATATATATGGAGTAATCCATATAGGCCCAACAGGGATCTAAATTAGACGTTAAGTAATAAATAATAATATATATTTATATACGCTATCTATACGTCTTTATATAAGCATTTTCTTCCTTTATTACTATATAAGTATATTTATAAATTAAGGAGACTTATTTTAAGATCTATATAAAGGCTTTGTTAAAAGAATAAGGATCTATTAGTAGCTAGTAAACTAGAATTCTAAAATAAGGACTAGAAGAAGGTTAAGGTATAACGGTGCTAGAGTGCGTCGCCTGCTACTTTGCCGTTTCCTAGGCAACTTGCCGTTTCCTAGGTAATCTACTAAGTTCTGCCATATTCTGCTAAGTTGCTATTAGCTTGCTTACTGTTAGCGCCTTAACGACCCTTTATATCTTACTAGTCTCTACCAGTCTCCTTCTCCTTAGCTTAGTATTCTTATATAGTAGTAATCTATAAGCTTCGGTTTAGAAGCATTTATATAAGCCCGTTACATTATATTAAGCTCTCCCTATATTGCCTAGAAAGGCCTTAATAATATCCCACCCTAAAAAAAGACCTTTGTCTATAACAACGCGTCAACGTGTTATACTTAGACATTAAAAAACTTGCACTACTATACCTAAGAAGGCCCTAATAATATCCTACTTTATAGGCTAGACTGTACTTAACCTATACCCCTAAAAGAACCCTGGAATTAAAACCGAGTTATATAATTCTAATAAACCTTAGGAAGCCAATAATGGCACCTAAAGCGAGCTTATTTAAAAGACCTACCTCTACCTAAGAGGAATATAAGATCCAGTTAGGATTAGAAATTAAAGATAATAACGACGCTATAGGTATATATAAGTAGATTTATACCCTTACAGCCAATTAGAAGGTCGATTGTCTTTAAGCCTAAAGTATATAAAAGACTCTAAAGGAGATCCTAGAAAGTCTTACTGCCTTATAAAACAGCCCAGCCTCCCCTTTATAAAGTCTTAGTTAACCTATTTACTTAACTAAATGCAATATACCAGAGAGTATAGATATAATAATAAAATAATTAAAGTCCATTAAGCTCCCTAACCCCCCACTATTATTAGATAGCATAGACCCGACCTTTAAAAACTAGAGAATCTAGGTGTAAGGGAAGCTTTATATTAACTATAACCACTTCCCCTCTAAAGAAGCTAAAATGCTCTACCTCTTTAGTTAAACCATTAAGGACGCCTAGTAATACCTCTAGGCTAAGTTTAAGGATAAGTTACCTATTTAGTTTATATCTATTAATAAAATAATACAGCATCTGGCTGCTATTTATATTAATCTAAATAAAGTACGGGATGCCTGTTATAACTATAACTGTCTAATAATAAAATTAAACTAATCCTTTACTAAGTTCTAAACCTAATTCTTATACCTAGTAGGCGAAGGCCAGGTTCCCCCTAAGAACTACTATTTAGACCTATACAATAAGCTTACAGTCTAACTATAAGAGAAGATTGTGGTAGCATTAAATAACCTACTAACCTACTAAAGACTTATAGCCTAATATTTATTGCTGGATTTAGAACTAAAATAAACTAATGCTTATTCTAACTAACTAAAGAAGTCTTATAGTGACTAAAACCTATTTACCATGCTAACAGGAGCTGGCGTTAGAAGATAAACTACGACCGCCCTTATACCAAAAGTAGTTATAACCACCTACTTACAAGCCTTGTCTAAATTGCTATATACTATACCTTTAGCCAATACTTATTACAATACCCTAATTAACCCTACCACGGTCACGTGCTTTAATTGCAGAAAGAATAGTTACTTTACTACGTCCTGCCTAGAGCCAAAGGATATAGGTAATATTAAGAATATAAAGAAAGAAGAAACGTCTAACAAGTTAGAAAAAGAAGAACCCTAGGGAAAGACTCCCCCCTAGGGTATCCTATTAATTTTAAAAAAATTAATTTAAGTTAGCTAATGGGTGGAAAACACTTTATAGTTCCATATATAGTATCTTAAAATAGATATGGAGTTAATATAACTGCCCTTATTAACATTAGAGCAAATAGCTTTGCCTTTATAAACACTACTTATATAAATAACATTGCTAAGTTCTTAAATATAAATGCTACCTAACTAAAGAAGCCTATTTAAGTAAAAGGCTATAATAGCCAAGCTAGTAAGCTGGTTACTTATATCTTAAAGCCATATATCGCCATTAATAGACGACGCTAGTTTAGTATCCCCTTCTATATTCTAAACCTAGGGTCCTATAATATAATCCTTAGCCAAAAATAGATGTCCTACTTTAATATTTAGCTAAACGTTTAATAAAGACAGTTTATCTGGCTGGAGAATAGACTAAAGTTACCCTCCTTTATTAGAGAAATCCGTATTAACCGCAAGATATTAGCTGCAAAGGCCAACCCTATCTACTAGTAGGATGTTAGAGACCGTAACCTAGCCTTTACTTAAGAAGATACTCACTATAAGGCTAGTAAGAACCCTATACTAATAAGAATACTTCCCTAAAGGACTACAGTTAAGGAGGACTCTACTTATAAAAGTAAAATAGATAGTAATATAGACGACTTTTAAATTGCGGAGATCCGGCTAATGGGGAAGAGAATATACTAATAGGATATAGCGGATAACCTTTAGAAGATGTAATAAGAGCTAAAAGGAGTAAAAATAATATTAATACGCTAAAGGCCCCTAAGGCTATAGACACCCCTACTATTACATAACCCCCCTATAGTAGATATTGTGGTAATTAGTGCTATAGGTTTCTACTTTAATATATATTAGAAGGACAATAAGGTCTTTATAACTAACTTATATAAAATTAACTAGATTATTAATAAGAAGGAAGAAGGGCTAGTAGAGGAAACTAATAAGGAGCTAGTTAAGCGCCTCCTCCCTATATACCTCTTAGACTATAGAGACGCGTTCTTAAAAGTAGCCTTAAATATACTGCCCCCCTACTAAACCTATAATTATAAGATTTAACTAGAGGCTAATAACTCTCTAGGCTATAGCCCCCTTTACTAGTAAACTATAGAGGAACTAAAAGTAACTAAGTAGTACTTAATTAATAACCTCTATAAGGGGTTTATTAAGCTAAGTTAGGCCCCTTTTACTTCCTTTGTTCTATTTATAAAGAAACCTAATAAAGGCCTCCGCTTCTATATTAACTATTAGAAACTAAACGCTATTACTTAGAAAGATTATTACCCTCTCCCCCTAATTAATAAGACCCTTATATATCTAAGCTAAGCCAAAATCTTTACTAAGCTTAATATCCGCTAAGCTTTTTACTAAATTAGGATAGACCCTGCATTAAAAAATCTAACAATATTCTATATCCGCTATAGTTCTTATAAATATAAAGTTGTCCCTTTTAGACTAATAAATAGGCCAGCCACGTACTAACGGTATATAAATAATGTTCCTTTTAACTACCTTAATAAATTCTACATAGCGTACCTAGATGATATTTTTATATACTTAAACAATAAACTTAAGCACTAAGTCCATGTTAAAAAGGTCCTAGAGAGACTATAGAATATAGGCCTATAAGTTAATATTAAGAAATATAAATTTGGAGTAAAACAAATAAAGTACCTTAAGTTTATTATTAGTATAAAAAGAATTAAAGTTAACCCTAAGAAGGTAGAGGCAATATGTAACTAGAAATCCCCTTATACTATAAAAGGCATCTAGTCCTTTCTTAGCTTCTATAATTTCTACCATTAGTTTATCCGTAATTATAGGGTTATGGCTAAGCCTCTTATATAACTAACTAAGAACAACACGCCTTTTGTTTTTAATAATAGCTATATAAAAGCCTTTAAGCAGTTAAAAAACTAACTTATCTCCTCCCTAATTCTCTATTACTATAACCTAGACCTAGAATTAATGCTAGAAACGGATATATCTAATAAAGTAGTAGCAGGTATTCTCTTATAGCTATATCTAAATGGTGAGTGGTACCCTATTACGTTTTTCTTAAAGACAATGGCCCTAGCTAAATGTAACTATAAGGTGCACAATAAGGAAATGCTAGCTATTATATAATTATTATCCCAGTGGCGTGTAGAGCTTAGAAGTATAGACTCTTAAATTAAAGTCTATACTAATTATAAAGCCCTTAAGTATTTTATAACAATAAAGCAGCTTACTAGTTAATAGGCTAGGTGGGCTAAAATACTCTCCTAATTCTGCTTTATAATTATATACCGCCCTAGTAGGTAAAATTCTAAAGCTAATACCCTTACCTAGAGAGAATAGGATATGGAACTATAAGATAAGCTAAAGGCTTAGTACTAGATATGTGCCCTCCTCTATCCTAAATAGCTTAACCTATATATCCTTAAGGAACTAAGCTCTGAATAGAGTAAGCTAGCGCCTATGGAAGGAGAGATCCTGGATAAACTAGTAAGACTAATTAACCGCATCCTAATTATAAACCGCTTAGCTAAATCCCTAAAAGCCCTCTGCGACTAAGCTATGGAAGGCAACCCTAATTTAGAAATAGAAGACGGACTACTCTTATATTAAAAACGGCTTATAGTTTTAGATATTAACAACTTATAAACGGAACTAATCTATAAAGCCCACTATTAAGTCTCTACGGTATACCCTAGTTAAGATAAGACCTACTAACCACTAGCGCCTTGTTACTACTAGTAAGGACTCCTATCTAATATAGAACGATTTATTAGGAATTATTATACTTATAAATAGGCAGATACCCCTAGGGATTAAACCCCTAAATAGTTATAACCACTACCAGTTCCTAAACGCCCTTAGCAGTATATTATAATAGACTTTAAATTATTCCTAAAGGACAAATATAGCTATAATATGGCCTTTATAGTAGTTAACTAACTAAGTAAATAAGCTATTTCCCTTTCCTGCTTTATAACTATAACTATAAAAAATATGGCCCGCATATATGTTAATAATATTTACCGGATCTATGGCGCTCCTAAGTTAATTATCTCTAACTATAGACCCTAATTTATATTAGACTTTTGGGACGAATTCTACTATATCTTTAGGATTAAGATTAAGCTCTCTACCGCATTTTACCCTTAGACTAATGGCTAAACCGAGATTATAAACTAATACCTTAACCAGCGACTTTGCCCCTTTATTAATTATTACTAGGATAACTAGTTGGAACTACTGCCTCTAATAGACTATACACAGCTTACGCTCCCTTATAATAGCATAGGAATATTGCTATTTAAGTTACTCTATGGATATAAACCAAGAACATCCTTTAATTGGGATAGACTTATAGGACCTATAACGGCCCGCAAATGCCTTAGCTATAAAGAGGCCTATATATTTGCTAAGAGAATATATAGAGCCTAGGAGACTGCCTAAGCAATTATAAAAAAGGTATAAGAGAAAAAAGAGGCTAATATAAACTAATATTGTTATAAGGTAGACTTCCATATAGGAGATAAGGCATAGATATTAATAAAGAACTAGAAGACCTAAAGGCTGAGCTATAAGCTAAACTTCTAAATAGCTAGCCCCTATAAGATCCCTAAAAAGGTAGGGCACTTTTTTAAGGTTAAGCTACCAGAGTTAATAAAGATCTACTCTGTCTTCTCTCTAGACCGACTGCGAAAGGCCGCGGACAACCCATTACCTGGATAGTATAATAATCCCCTACTACTAATTTAGATTACAGAGGACGAAGAATAGGAAGTTAAAGAGATCTTAGCAGTTAAGAAGAACCATAGTACCTTAAAATACCATATAAGCTAGGTAGGTCATAATAAAGACCTAGAATAATACCTCGCATCTAATTTTAAGTACTCTCCCTATAAGCTATAGGATTTCCACCTAGCCTACCTAGACCTCCCTAGACCACTATATAAGTTAGATAGCTGGATTAAATACTAGGAAGAGGGGTTAGATAACTATAATAATTTAAACAATAATAAAGAACTTAGACAAAGCCTAAGGGTAGGCTTTTTTAGGAGTGGGGGGTAATGTGATAGTGCTAGAGCGTATTACCTACTACTTTGCCATTTCCTAGGCAATTTGCGGCAACTTATAGCAATTTGCTATTTCCTAGGCAACTTATATTACGGACAGCTTAAGTACAATGTTACGACTACTTGGGGAAGAGTCGGCGGAAGCTAGTTGGTTAATATAGGCACGGTCCAGAATGGATCCAGTAGAACCATGTGACAAGGAATAGTAGCTAAGGTCACGTAGTGTAATCTATATAATTTATATAATCTGTGTAATCCATAACGGAGCAGACAGAGCACACGTACCTTATAGAGCGAAGGGATTTCTTAGGAGTAAGGTTATGTATTTAAAGGACCACTGTCCCTACCCAGATAGTTCTCTCTTTATAGTAAATCTTAGAATACAATTGGAGTTAATCTATTAGGCAACCACTCCACTAGTTATTATTACGTTATTAACTTCTTATTTACCTACACACCTAACCTAATAATAGGACCCACCGTAGTTCTTACTACAAGGTTCCGTTACATATTCACTACCTAGTTATAGTATTAATAAAGTTAAACAACATGCCACCCAAAGCACTAGTCGCGATGCTATTAACGGCAACAACTACCTTAGGATCAGGAGACACTAGTATAGCGGATACGAAGTCACAAGTAGTTATAAGAGGTCAGTTACAGGAAATAGCTAATTACTTATTAGATAATAATAGGATACTTAAGAAACGCATTAATAGAATTAGCGTAGTAAAGGTTAAGTTACCGTTAATTAAACGATTCTTAGGAGAAAGGTTAAAACTTAAAGAATTCCTTATATAAGTGCACTTTAAGGTTATACAGGAAGGAGCAAAGTTGGTACCACCTATAGATTAAGTAGTATACGTAGAATTGTTTTTAACAGGAAGAGTACTGGAATAGTTTAAACCTTACCTTATAGAGATATAAGTTAGTAATATAACAACTACTAACTAAGACGTATAATTTATATTTACTAATTGGAACGGGTTTGTAGAAAGATTAACATAGATATTTAGAGACCTAGAAGCGTTAACTATAGTGGAACAGAAGCTTTAAAACTTAGTATAATATTCTTTAGTAATTAAGTATATAACATAGTTTTAGACACTTACAATATAGGTTAAGTGGAACAATAAGGCGCTTATAGCACAGTATAAATAGGGACTTAAGGCTAAAGTCTAAGACGCAATTATCCTAATAGAAAATGCGGAAAGTCTATAAAACTTAATAAATTAGTTAATAAAGATTAATAATAGGATCTATTAAAGGGAACAAGCTAAGAAAGGGTAAGATAGAGTTCTATAGTTATATAAGGCGTAAAGTACGTATTAGCAGACATAGAGCTAAAAACTATAGAATGGCGCAGAGCTAATGGACCTAAGCAGTACCAAAGAATCTAAAAGATGGATAAAGAAACTATAGAAACCTAGAGGTTAAGGATTAAGTAATTATAGGACTAGGGAGCAGAGGCTAAACTAGGGATCTTAGCAATAGAAAACATTTAGGCGGACTCTATAATAAGAAAAATGGTTTAAAAATAGAGCTTATATAAATTACGGAAAATAAGGTTATTTTGCTAGAGACTATAAAGGTAGTTAAAGTAACCACGCGGTAAAGGGCACTAGGTTGTTAGAGTATAATAACACAGATATAGGGATATTACGCGGGACTAAGGAGTGTTTAATTAAACACTTTATGTTTTATTACAATAACGCATGCCAAATTTATAAAGACGCTAAGTATGGCGCAAGCTATTAGCCGTAAGAGCTAGAGTTAAGAGAACTTAAAGGAACTAGAAAGTTAGACAAAGAATAAAATTAACTCTATAAGCTAGATTAAAATGTTAAAGTAATATACGGATAAAGATTAGCAACAATAATAATAGAGTTAGAGTACTTATTAATTAGTAGCAATAAAGAAGAAAACAAGGCTAACTAGAAATACTTACACCTTAGTAACGTAATAGAAGCAGAAACTAAAACTACTATAAAACACGGATTAGTAACGGGTATTATAACACTATTAGATATAGCATCCATCGCTTTATAAGATGGAAGGAGCAATATCTAAAGACAATTAAGTAAGTAGACGACTGCTAGTGCTAGCTTACCACTTATAAAAGGTAAAAGGCCACAGGTCTAAAATTCTTATAAAGAGATAAGGAAAGCTTTAGACTTACAGAACGCAACAAGGACAGCTTAAGAGCCTATAATAAATAAAAACTAATGGGAAAGAGCTGTAACTTAGTTTAGTAATAAACGAATAAGTATAGGACGCAAGTTTAAGAACCACAAGTTTAGGGAATAAGTAAGAACGTCACTAGAAAGCCAAGATTTTAAGAAACAAATAAGGACTATAGCAATTCTAGGTAAACACGGTGTTCAGCCTAAAAATTAAAAAGTTATTACTAAAATTAAAAAGTAAGACAACTTTAAGGATCTAGCTACAAGACGTAGAAAACAAAAAACTATAGATAAGTTTAGGCAAAGAATTATATATAATGAGAGCAAAAGCTAGACAAGAGGTTAGCTATACCAGGTTATATAAGGGACAGAGCACCCATATAAAGAGTCACTAATAGGCCTAGTGCAGGGACGCCTAGAGTAAAGTAGTTAAATAAACTAGAATAAGAAGAGGATCTAGACATTCCAGTTAGGTTTAAAGAAAGACACACTAAAGGATATTACGATATAGCAATAACAAGGTACTTTCTTACAGACAGACTATACACACTAAACTAGTTATACGGAAAGTAGTATAGGCAATAATATAATAATAAATAGGAAGACTTTTATATATAGCTAAACAAAAAAGTTGTCTAAGACTAACCTATTATAGAAAAACGCGTAAGTTATATTAAAGGAGCGTTAATTATAATATTAAGGAACCTAGAAGAAGGATCTAGGGACTAGAAAAGAGAATAACAAATCTTAGTACCTATAGTAGAAATACCAGTAGTTAAGTTAACTAGGTATTGGTTTAAACTTAAAGATAAAGATAAGCCAAGAGTTAACCTAAGTCACCTAGCATATTATACGTTATTGTGGATAGCTTATATAGATAACGTGTGCAATATGTATAGAGCACTAAAAGATAAAAACCAGAAATACCTAGTAAGGATATATTAGGCACCAAAGGAAAAACAGTTTAAAAACGCTAAGTATATATATAGATAGTACCTAGTAGAAGTATAGAGTTAAGGGGACCTAATACTTTAACCTAGAAGATTCCTTATGGAAGAATGCCTAGATAGATAATAGTAGTAGAACTACCTAGAGAATACTTATCTATAGTATATAGAGGAAAAGAAACAAACTAAGTATTAGCTAAGAGTAGACTAAGTATAGATAGGATCTAGCAGCTAATAGTTAGGAAAAGGGGAGGCCTACAGGACTAAAGGAAACCAGTAGTAGAGCCTTAGACCCTTAAAGGAATCTAAAGACAACACCTAAACTTATAAGTTAAGTAGCAAGATTAATAGTTCAAAGCACTAATAGATAGTAGAGCAATAAGAAACCACATATTACTAGTAACAGTAAAAAGGATAGGGTTACCATATAGATAAAAGGAATACCTATATCTACTTATAATAATTTTAGGAGATTAAATAGCCTACAGAGGAGGCATTATTAATTTTAAAATAGGACCTATTTAGTTAACTATCAAAGGGAGACCAGTTAGAATATCTTTTAATATCTTACCGTTAGGAAAGGATAAGGCGATACTAGAAATACCTTAGTTACAGAAATACAATCTAAAGGTTAATTAGGTTACAGGTTAGGTTAATATTAAAGATACTTAACAACGTAAAGTGCAACAGTAAACCAAGTTAATATAGTACTAAGTTAGAGCGATATACAAAGAGACTAAGTAAGACTTAAGTTATATACTAAAGAGATACCATAAGTATAGTAAAAAGTTATAGTCACTAGAAAGTAAAAAGCTGTTAGAGCATATAGCATAGGACTATAAGATAGAATTAGAAGAAGGAATAAGTCTAAGGTTCTTTCCAATCTATAAGCTTACTAAAACCGAGTTAGTAGCACTTAAGGAGTTTATCTAGAAAAACTTATAAAAGGGATATATTAGACTGTTATAGTTATTAGTAGGATATCCAATACTATTCATTCTAAAGAAAAACGGAAAACTTAGGATGTATATAGACTATAGATAGTTAAACAGCATTACCAGAAAGGATAGGTATCCTTTACCCTTAATTAGCGAAATCCAAGACAGGATAGGCAACGCAAAGATCTTTATAAAGATAGATCTAAGGTAGGCATACCATTAAATCAGAATTAAAGAAGGCGATGAATAGAAGGCAGCCTTTAGGTCAAAAGAAGGACTATACAAGCTATTAGTTATGCAGTTTAGGCTTATAAACGCACTAGTAACATTCCAAAAACAAATTAATAGTGTATTAGGAGAACACCTCGATGAGTTTATTATAGCATATTTTAATAATAATATTATCTACTTAGAAAGTAAGAAAGAACATAGAAAACATATTAAATAGGTCTTAAAGAGACTATAAGAAGAACAGATGCTAGTAGCTATTAAGAAATGCAAGTTCTTTACAAAAAAGACTAGTTTTATAGGATTTATTATTAAACTAGGAAGAATCAGCATAGACCTAAAGAAAGTAAAAGCTATAGTTAGTTAGTAAGAACTAGAGAATATTATACAGTTAAAATCGTTCCTAGGGTTTTGCAACTACTATAGGAGGTTTATAGCACAATAGTTAAAGAGCATTAAGCCATTTACGCAATTAACAAAGAAAGAGGAACTATGGGTATAAGAAACAGAGTAAAAGAAGTTATTTAGAAAACTTAAGGAGTTATTTACTGTAACGAAACCCTCCAGGAGGTACATATTAGATAAGACAGTAGGAGGTTTTATCAATGTCCCGTCTACGTCCTATGTATGTCCCAGAGGAGACATAGTTAGATAGATAGGGGCGAAAGGTTTTACTAGTGTCTTAGAAGGTTTATATAGGAAGCTGGTTCTCCTCTAGAGAAGAACCAGCGATTAGTCTCTAAATGGAAGTGGTTAGAAGCATTTGTCCTCTAATACATGTAACTTATTCTACCTTTAACTTACCTTCTATTTACCTGTGACACTACCGATTAGATAATTATACGTTCCGGTTAGGCTGGCCTTTTATAATTCTAATTGCTTATAATCCTTTACGGAAGGAACGTACGGCTATTAATTAACGATAACGGGCTATACCTCCTTACCCCCCCAAACGACGCCCTTACTATAAGAGGCTAATAGAGTCTCCCTAGAGGAGCGCATCCCCTCTACTTACGAAGGAGTAGACTAGGAAGCTATAGCTAGTCTGTCTAACCTTCTAAGACCCTTAGGAATGATTACCGCTGGGGAGTTATTGGAGCGGTCGCTACGCGAGACCCTATAAAAGATAAAGGAGTTGGAGATATAATTAAGATAAGCATATTAAGACTACTAAGGATAATTGCAAGGACAATTGGGGGAAGCATAGATACCCCAGACACGAAGCGGACTTAAAGGGGTAACGCCATACTATGCTATAATGTTAGAAAAACCTAAATTCCGCACAAAGGAACCTAATAAGTATAATGGTGATAGTCTCCGGAACTACAATTGTTTTATCTGTTAATACAAAACTAAGTTTTGGCTAAACCTGAAACGTTACTCTAACAAGTATAATTAGACACTAATTGCTTCTACCTTCCTACGTGGCACTATTAAGAGTTTATGGACACGCTATAAGAAGAAACTTACCATACCCCTTAAATTCAGCGAACTTAAGTTATGGTTAGTTGATTAGATCTAAGACCCTACTAATTAAGGGATGGATTATAACCAGCAATACTATAATGCTAAATAGCAAGAAGGCCAGAGTGTAGTCTAGTTTGTAAACTACTTAAAAGAACTAGAAGACAATATACCCTACTTAGACCTATGAGATAATGCTATATAACTTTACTAGCTACTTGCCAAGTTATAACCTAAGATTTAACAGGCTATATAGGAGAAGGGCGAAATTCCTACCTTCTAAGAAAAGCTTATCTCTAAAGCTACTCGGATTAAGAACGCTAAAAGAGACCATCTAGGGAAGCGAAAGGAACAAGACGCTAATGATAAAGAGCGTAGAACTAGACCTAGCTTTAATAAAAGGGGCAGATTCCAACCTAACTACTCTATAGAAGGACAACGCGAGCAGGCTTTGCAACCCTAGAGCAACGCTGGTCAACCCTAGAATAATAATAGATAGAAACCATGGAACCAAGAGTTACGCAGCTGTTATTACTGCGGCAAGAAAGGCTATATACAACGCTTCTACTGGCAGAAGAAGCAAGAGGATACTTAATTAGGAAAAGAGAGAGCCTAGTAGATCTTTACTCCCTCACACTAGGCCAGCAAGAGAAGGAGGGAGTAAGCTACTATATAGTTATTCCCGTCTCTATTTAAGTTAATAATGAATGGGTAACACGAGACTGCCTTATGGACAGCGGCGCGACCATAGGGTTTATTTCTTAATTACTAGTAAAAGAATTGGATTTAGACCTTAGTGGCTCGCAGATGCGCACTGTTTAAAGCATTGGAGGCCACCAGATTCTATGCTACGGAGAATAAACTTTTTCCGTGGCCAGCCAGGACCGCGATGGTCTATGGGATACGTAGAAGATGCGCTTCTACGCCATAGAAATTAAGGGGTATAACCTTATTTTAGAATACCTATGGCTTTAATAAGTTAATCCAGACATTAATTGGCCTTTAGCCTTGTATTAACACCAGAAGTCTTAACCGCGCATTATGGTTAAAGATTAAAGGACTTTCTTAAACCATATGCAAGAGGAAGGGTAGGCGTATGCTATATATACCACCCTTAACACCAAGAATAGGGACATGGGGTATTTATTTTCAGATATCTGGCTATACGCAGTTAAGGAACTAGAGATTTTATAGGAATATGCGGACCTAAAGAATGTTGCTAATAAGGAAGCCGTGCATACCTTGCCCGACCCTATATTGGTAGAGCATAAGATAGATATAGGAGACAAGGAACCTCCTTTTAGACCACTATATAACCTGTCAGAAAACGAGCTGGCAGTATTGCGTTAGTATATAGTGGACAATCTTTAGAGAGGATGGATTTGGCCTTCTATAAGTCGGGTAGGGGCACCGATTATATTTATACCTAAGAAGGATAAGACCCTTTGTCTCTATATTAACTATTAGGCGCTAAATAAGATTACTATAAAGAATCGCTATCTACTACCCTTAATAGGGGAGCTTATCGACAGGCTATTGGGCGTAAAGATATTCACAAAATTAGATCTAAAAGATGTATACTATTAAATCCGGATCAAAGCCGGTGATGAATGGAAAACGGTGTTCTAAATATAGTATGGCCACTTTGAGTACCTAGTAATGCTATTTGGGCTTACTAACACACCGGCGATATTCCAGGCCTATATTAATAAGGCATTATTGGGCCTGTTAGATATGATATATATAGTCTACCTTAATAATATTATAGTCTACTCTAATAACTACAAAGCACATACGCACCACGTATAAATGGTACTAGAAAGACTACGGGAATACGAGCTCTATATAAACCTAAAAAAATGCTTATTCTATATTACCAGCATTAATTTTCTGGGCTTTATCGTTAGCGTCAACGGAGTATCAATGGAGAAAAGCCGGGTAGACGCTATTAGGGAATAGCCATACCCTATAACGTTTAGGGAAGTATAGGTTTTTGTAGGCACGGCGAACTTCTACTAAAGGTTTATTGTTTATTACTTGTAAGTAATGCTCCTAATTACTAATCTGCTAAAGGGATCTAAGGATGGCAAGAAGTTAGGACTTTTTGTATTTGGGGAAGCTGCCAAGCAGGCTATAGACTGGTTAAAGGATTTATTTACGTTGGCGCCTATCCTAATATACTTCTGCTAGGAGCTACGTATACACCTTAAAACGGATGCATCTGGCTTCGCCCTAGGGGCAATTATATCTTAATTAAAAGACAGAGAATGGCATCCTGTGGTGTTTTGGTTAAGGAAAATAACCCCTATAGAGCAGCGTTATATAACGCATGACTAGGAGCTGCTCGCGATAGTCGCAGCAATAAAGCACTAATGATATTATTGTATAGGAAGTAATTATCCTATTAAAGTTCTTATAGACCACAACAACTTAGAATACTTTATAACTATAAAGGTGTTAAGCGGTTAACAAGCTAGATGGGCGGAGGCACTATTACAGTACAACTTTAAGATTATGTACCGCCCAGAAAAGATAAATCCCGCTAATAGGTTGTTGAGATGTCTAGATTATAAGACTAGGAGAATCTAGGACAGTATAGGGGAAATAATTCCTATATTGCAAAATTTACTTAGGAAGAAAGAAGAATCTTTCCCTAGAACTACAGAATTCCGCAGTAGGGTAGAGGTCCCGGCAATATAGCTGTAAAGCACTATAATAATGGAGCCGTAGGATATGGTTATGGACTAGGTTATAGACCAAGTAGATATTACAAAGTTAGCGTACCCTAGAATTAGCAAAAATTCTGCGGGATGTGCTAGGGGTGTTGCGGCACCTTTAACTTAACGGCGCATTAGCTACAAGTTTCTGGATTTAAAGGGGATAGGCGAGATGCCTATCTATAGTATAGCACACTGTATAACGGTAGGAGAATCTACTGGCACTAATAGTTTAAAACGTCTCGTGCTACGCCTAGGGTCCGTAATAGCGGCGGGCGAAACGGAAATAAGTAATCTATATAAAACCTTTCTAGATCTTCTTCTTTAAGTATAATAAAGGGACGCCTTCGTTTCTAGGGAGAGGTAGAAAGATATAGTAGAGACCAACTTGGCCAGAGTTACTAAGAAGCTATAGTAGCAAGACTAAAAGGGTCTGTTGCGCTTTAAGGGTGCTATATATATCCTAAAGGACCAAATAGTTTAAGATAAAATTCTAAAGGTCTTCTATAACAACCCTCTTAGGGGTTACTACGGTGCTAATAGGACCCTTAAGGCCGTTTGAAGGAAATACTTTTAGGATGGAATATCTGAAGAAGTTAGGGACTATATATTAAGATATAATACGTGCCAAAGGGTATAGATATCCAGGCATCGCCTATATAGTAAGTTATTAGTGCTTCCTATTCCGTAAGGACCCATGTTAGAATTAATAATAGATTTTATAATAGGCTTACCCCCTACTAAAATAAGAACAGGAGAGGTTGCTAACGCTATCCTAGTAATTATTAACAGATATATAAAGTTTTTAGAGTATTTTGCTGTTATAACAATAATTATGGTAGCGGAACTAGCAGACCTGTTTTTAGAGCGGTGGCTCTTATTTAGCACGCTAAGGGGAATTATGTCTAATAGAGGTACTATATTTAATAGCGCATTTTAGGCTTCATTCTGTCTTCTATTAAAAATATGGTGAAAGATAAGCACTGCCTTTTACCCGTAAACAAATGGACAAACAGAGCGTCTAAATATGTTGTTAAAACACTACCTCCGCTACTATATTAATTATTAACAGGATAATTGGCCATTGTGGTTAGCTCTAGCGTAATATATATATAACACAAGCATCTATAGCAGCACAAAAATGACCCCTTATAAAGCACTATTTGGGGTAAAAGCAAATAACCCCTAGAACGTTAAGGATATTATTCCTAAAAGAGAGGCCCTAGCAGCGTCCAAGAGAATTAAGCAAATGAGAATTTGCAAAGAAGAACTTGAAAAGCACTTGCTAGACGTCTAGGCTATATAAAAAAGGTACTATAATAAGGGATATATGCCTAAAGAGTTTGAAATAGGAGACGAAGTCTTACTGTCTATAAAAAACATCCAGATAAAACGTATCAAGAAGAAGCTGGACCACAGGTGGCTTGGACCCTTTAAGATAGTTAGGAAAACTAAAGGAAATTAAGCCTATAAATTAGAATTGCTAAAATTATATCTAATATATCCTATATTTTATGTTTCCTTATTGGAGTCATACTGGAGAAGAGATGGTGTAGAACCACCCCCACCTAGCAAAATTAATAGGGAACTAGAATGGAATATAAAAGATATTCTAGACTAAAGATGGCATTAAAAGAAACGCGAATTTTTGGTTTATTAGAAAGGATACTTTTAGGCGTATAATAGTTGGGAACCTAAGGAGCACCTTCAGCTAGAATATAAGACGGTAATTAAAACTTTCCTAAAGACTACAAATTAGAATTCAGCAATGGTTCTAGATATACTATAGACGAGATAATAGGGAAGACCCTATAAATTAAAACTATAAGATCTAGCATAGGTATTAGAAATAGGAACATTTCGCTATTATAATAGGGATCCTAGAATCCTATAAGAGAAAGATATAGGGATCTATATAAGAACCACTAGGGATGCTATCCAAAGAGGACGCTATTTAAGAATAAGTAGTAGTACCAGAAGAAGGGGCCCTAGGGATTTAGAAGGGTTTCTAAGGGATAAAAGGAGAGTATCTGGTCTAACACTAGAGATACGCAATAGAGTTAATAATATAAAGAGGACTAAAAAGACATAGAGCAAAGATTTAGAAATTTTAAGAAATTATAAAGCACCTATAAGAACACCACCCGTTTATTATATACGGAGATTATGGCAGTATACTGCTTTTACACGGACTATTACTAAAAATAAAAATAGAGGTATCCCTAAAGTATAAAGTTAATTTCTAGTACTAGGGCATCCTGGAAGCACCAGAGAGACACCATATAAAGCTATTCTATAAGAAGAAAGAAAGAACAAGATAATAACTTAAACACTAAAAGTAGCAACGGGAGCCTCCTCCTCTATCTTAATATTATTGCTAGCAGTATTATCAGCACTCCTATCCCTGGAAGTATTAGCATTCTTACTAATATTCTTCTTGGAGCGGCGGGAACTAGATAAACCACCATAGCTAGGGGACTGGCGGGGAGAACGTTTATCTTCATTACTATCCTTAGTGTTATCCCTAGGCTCTAAATCGGTATCTAGGCTGGGATTAGAAAGTTAACAATTAAAGAGTTAGTATAGTTCCTAAATATGTTACTAAAGAGACTTACCTAGCTAGAAAGACCCGTGCAAGAGTGTAAATATTGTTATTTATAAGAACGAGCTGCTTATATATACACTCCTAAACACTATATGTCTGAGATCACTGCGTCTCTATAGCAGTAGAAACCCTTATTAAATTAAAAAGGCTGTAAATAATAGAAGACACCTTTTGTCCCTATCTTTTACTATTCTAATATAGACGGAAATCCCTAATAGCGCGTTAGAGCCAGCGAGCCTTATATATATAGACAGCGGGGATCTAATATAGTTAGTAGAGTCTAGAATAGAATAGAATAGGAAATACTAGAATATAGGTCTTTTTCTGGCTATAATAGTAGGAACACTTAGATCTGTTCTCGCCAGAGCGCGGCATCTTATAGGTATGGGACAGGTCTAATGTAAGCGCGTAAACGCAACGACGGCAGTACTTTAGAGAAACCACCGTAGGAGTAATAGAGGTGGTCTGCGGTGCTAATAGAGTAGGGATAACGCCGCCGCCAGTCTAGGGACGCGCAGCACGATTACGAGCCATTGTAAGAGAATACTATGGGAAGTTAGTATTATTAAAGAGATAAAATGGGGATCCTGTTACCTATAGACACGTTATACGGAGTAGTAGTGGAAAGAATAGCTGGAGATACGGAAGCTAAAAGCTAAGATATAATAAAAAACAGTCTGCTGAAAGGCGAGATAAATGGTATTATTAATAGAAAGACGCGTAAGAGACAACAGCTTATAAACTAGAAGAAATTAATATTAAGACGTTATTATTAGGACCTATTTTAGGTAAATAGGGATGGTGGCTAGTTAATATATCGCATAGGACAACCTCTAGATTAGCTTATAATAAATTCTTATAATAAGAAAGGTGAATCCCATTTAATTTTTATTATTATTATTAAAGTTCTATTATAAAGGCACCGTAAAGAGCTATAGTAGAAGAAGAGTGAAGGAATAAAAGATAAAGTAAGGTTCCACGCTAGTAAAGAACTGGCGATAAGCCGCATTATAGAGTACCTTTCTACTAAAGAACTTCCCTAGTGGTTTTAGTCGGAACTCTATAAGAGTTTATTAAGAGGTAAAGTCTTAGAGGACCAAGACCCTAGAAGGGGAGGCAATTGTAACGGAACCCTCTAGGAGGTACATATCAGATAAGACAGTAGGAGGTTTTATTAATGTCCCGTCTACGTCCTATATATGTCCCAGAGGAGACATAGTTAGATAGATAGGGGCGAAAGGTTTTACTAGTGTCTTAGAAGGTTTATATAGGAAGCTAGTTCTCCTCTAGAGAAGAACCAGCGATTAGTCTCTGAATAGAAGTGGTTAGAAGCATTTGTCCTCTAATATATGTAACTTATTCTACCTTTAACTCACCTTCTACTTACCTGTAACACTGCCGATTAGATAATTATACGTTCTGGTTAGGCTGGCCTTTTACATTTACCTAGGAACCAATCCTTAAGATCTACCAACTAAAGTTAGAGACGGTTGTTGAGACAGATATATTAGACTTCGCACTAAGAGCATATTTGCTATAAAAGCATTAGGACGCATAGCATCCAGTAGCGTATTATAGTCAAAAAATAACACTACCAGAATTAAACTATAACATCTATAATAAAGAGTTATTAGGTATAGTTACAGCGTTAAAGAAATAGAGAGCATTCTTATAAGGCATAAAGAAACTATTTATAGTTAAAACGGACTATAAGAACTTATAGGATTCCTAATAACAAAGGAACTCAACCAAAGGCAGGTTAGATAGGCAGAAATGCTTACAAAATACCATTTCGAAATTCAGCATACCAAGGGTACAGATAATGCACGAGCGGACGCTCTAAGTAGGAAAGCTAAACTACAAAGTAATAAAAAGCTATTAGGGGCTTTATTACGAAAAGACTAAGACGGGTTAATTAGGTACAATTATCTAAGGATTATAGTAATAAGAGAAAGTTAAATCCACAAATTACTAAAAAGTAATTAGATACAAAAGATCTAAAAAGCATAGGTAGAGGATCTAGACATAGAATAGTATAAAAATAGAGAAGCAACCTATATTCTAAGGTCTATTATAAAAGAGTTTATTAAGTTATTCCATAAGGGACTAACTTAAGGACACAACGGAGCTATAGGCTTAGTGTTAAGACTTTAAAAGGAATATATAATTTAAGGAATTTAGGGACTAGTAAGACAAGTTATAAAAGAATATCTAAATTGCTAAAGAAACAAACCAATAAGGTATAAGCTATATAGAGGGCTATAACCTATTAAGACACCAGAAAGACTATAGGAAGTTATATTATAGGACTTTATTATTAAGTTACCAAAGTTAAAAGATCCTATTATAGGACAAGATTATAATGCAATCTTAGTAATAGTGGACAAGCTTATAAAGTAGGGGTACTTTATAGTATGCATAGAAGAAGTGTTAGTAGAAGGTGTCGCTAGAATCTATATTAAGGAAGTGTTTATAAGACACGAAGCATTAAGCAAGATTATATTAGACAAAGATCTAAGATTTATAGCAGCATTCTAGGAGGTATTTTTAGCAGAATAAGGAGTTCGCGCAGTAACCTCAACAGCATATTATCAGCAGACAGATAAATAGACAGAAAGATTAAACTAGACACTAGAACAGTATCTAAGGCACTATATTAATTATATATAGAACAATTAGGTATTATTACTACCAGTTATACAGTTTATATATAATATAACACTATAAGAAGGAATAGGAACGTTACTATTTAAGGTAAATTATAGGTATAAGCCAAGATTATTATTATCGCTATATTAAATAAAGAAAACGAGTAGCACAGCTAAGTAAAGAATAGAGACTTTAATAAATCTTTATACAGACCTTAAGGAAACAGCAAAACTAGTATAAGAATAAATAAAAAGGTACTATAATACTAAGAGATCTAAGGGACCAGATCTTAAGGAGGGAGATAAAGTATAGCTACTACACAAAAATTTTAAGAGTTAACGACTAAGTAAAAAGTTGGACCATATTAGACTAGGACCTTTTAAAATTATATAAAGGATTTTATTAGTTACGTATAAACTAAACCTACCAGCTAAAATAAGAATTTACCCTATATAACATATCGCAATGCTAGGACTAGCATATAAGAGTATTAAGCCATTAGTCTACAAGGCAAATATATATAGAGGGCAAGAAGAGGACAAATAGTAAGTTTTAAAGATTATTAGTTACAAGGACGTAGATAACAAAACATAGTATAAAGTAAAGTAGATAGGCTATAGTAAGACTACCTAGGAACCACTAAGCAACCTAAAGAACGCTATAGGAAAGGTATAGAAGTATTAAAAGAAAGCAGGTTAGGGAGTATTAAAAAAGAATCGCTAAAGGATAAGTTAACTAAAGGGGACCTAAGAGGAGCAACTACTATATTACTTAGAGTTGTTTTCTTCTCCGGAAACTCTACTCTCTTATTACCTAACTTAGTAAGACCCTACTTAACCAGTTTCTACTTCTTAGAATAAACCTTCTTACAAACCTTCTTAAGACGGAGTAATTAAGCAGACGCTATAATCTAAGCGTCTAAGGCTTTCTGCTCCGCATCCCAAAAACGCTCAAGCTTAGCCAGGGCCTACGCTAGGCCACCATTAAGCTTTGCAGCGGTAGATTAAACATAAGACCCTATAACAAGTTATTTAGGGAACTTAAAGACCATTAAGAGTTATAGGACGCGCATACTTAGCGTTAGAAGTAGAGCGAACGTCACAGGACAATTAAATGTTTGCTTTAGTGCACTCTAAACAAGAGGATGGTTATTAAACTAAAGAACTCGCTAGCGCAATACAAACTAACCCCTCTTTCGCATACCAAGAACACAGAGACAGCATTATCTCACTAAGAGACAATATTATAGCAACGGTACGAGACCGACGAACTGTAGAAGAAGAAGAAGAAGTATCACGGCATAGTCCTGACGCGTACTATCTCGTACTGTTTCCTACTATTAGCTGGCCCACCACTAGCGCCTTAGCGGCTGCCCCTACTGTTTGTGTATAATACCCCCTTTTACCTCCTTCTCCTCTTCATACTATAACGCAGTTATTTAGCCTATTAGCATTATAGCACTGTGACAGTTTGTGGTATCTCCTCTTGTACCCCGTCGCGATCTTTATTCTCCCTAATCTACTGTCCCTATTTTCCCAGTATAATCGCGACCTGGCACGACCAATAATACCGTACCACAGTCCTAGACAATCTTAGTACAGTCCTAGACAATTTCAGTATAGTCCTAAACAATCTTAGTATTGTCCTAAATAATCTCAGCATCACAGCCAGCCTTATAGATTTTAATTACCCTGCCTAGATCCCCTGAAATGGGTGACCAGAATACCCTATTAGCGAATATACGCGAAGCGCTTGCCCGCCTCTTCAATACCTCCTACACTAACATTGCCTGGGTAATTAGGAGTAGTCTGGAGTACCCTAAGGACCTTAATATGGCAGGAAAATTTTAGCACCTCTCTATATATACAACCCTTTTAACTAGCATTAAGAGCGGTCTCCAAACAGTCTATAATAAAGGCCGGACTATAAAGTCCTAACTTAAAGAAGCTTAACATAGAATTAACTCCCTTAAGACACTTAAACTATATATAAAGTAATATAAATAGTAAGCTTTGGTATATACTGAGACTATACAAAGCCTAAGCTCTTAGATTACTATACTTATCTAAACCATTGCTAATAAGAACACCGCTACTGGCTCTCCTCCCCTAGCTAAGCCCTATAGAAAAAAGCGTAAAGCAAAAGACCCTACCCTATTTAATGGGAAGGAATCGCCAACTAAAAAGTAAAAAAAATTTAAAATATGGGAAATAAAGATCTAAGGCGTTTTCTATAGAGATGTAAAGTGCTTTAAGACCCTAATAGACAAAGTCCTCTATATATCAGATATGCTAATAGATAAGGCTTATAACTATATTAAGTATGGCCTTAATATGCTATGTATACACCCAAATAACCTAAGTAAATGGGCCTTCTCTAACCAAGAGTCTATGTTTGCGTATATAAAGAAGCACTATAAGACTATAGATATAACCTAAGCGGCTAAGAACAAATTAGACACCTTAAGCTAAGGCAAGCGCAATTACTAGTCCTAGAAAGCAGAGCTTGATGAGTTAATAATAAAAGTAAATAAGACTAAGGAATAAAAGGTAGATCTACTTAGGAAGAATATTTTATCTAAGATAAAGGACTTAGCCCTTACCCTTAGCCGTAAAATTGACGATACTAACTATAAGGGCTAGAGTAAGCAAATGGACGTATTTGCTTATAACCTATAGAATCACGCCTACCATACTAAGCTGAATACCGCTAAGCTAAATACTATTAGTGGCTATCAACCTATACTACCTAACAACAACACCTTAGTATTAGTATTATAGAATAACCTAATGGACCTTAACGCCGTTAAATTTGGCAGTAGTAGTAGTAGCCTCCCCAATAATGTCTGAAGATATTATATGGATAATAGACTCTGCCTAGTATATAGTTAACCTAGCCATTAAAAAGATGCTTACGACCCCAAAATGAACCTAAATCCCCTTCTAATACTACTGCGCCAACCCCTTCCTAACCGCGGCAGATTCTTTAGTAGAGGGATTAGTAACCAAAACAACAACTATAGATAGGGACGTGGGTTTGGATATAGAGACCCGCCCCTATAATTCCCTTCCCTAATACAGCCCCAGCTGATAGTCCCGTATATAAACTACGGACAAGTACTCTATGCCGCTACTAACCGTAAAACTGGCTATGTCCTTGGCGAAGTACCCCCTAGCATATATACACCGTTGGAGACCAATACGTTAGGATATACCAGCTAAGACTATAGCTACTAGCTAAGCCCTATAATCTAATTATTAAAAGACCAACCCTTAGACTAAGTCGCCTCTAAGGGTTAGAACTATATAGGGAGGAGGATAAAAGGATTAGATCTATGCTACTAGATTAGTTAAATCTTATTCTAAGTTAGCTGCTATTTAACCTTAGAATAGCAAATAATAATAGGAATACTATTCTTATTTAGACCTACCTCTCCTTACTACGCAACCCACTCCTATAAGTTTTTATTAAAACAGTAAGCCTTATTAACAGTAGTAGTATAGCACTAGCGTTTGCAGACGAAGACTCGCTTATAAAAAAGCATAATATTATAATAAAAAGACTCCTAGTCCTAAAACCACTCCGCCTTATTAATAGACTCCTATCTAGCTTTATTACACACTACTTTATAGCAAGAATAATAATTGGCTACTATATAGAATCCATACTCTTCTATATCACGAAGTTATTACCCTTAATACTAGTAATTCTTGGAATACCCTAGCTTAAAAAGTATAACCTAAAACTAGACTTCCCTACTCTAGAGCTTAATTTTAACTCCAATTACTATGCCTATAACTATCTCCCATAGTATATTCCTAACTATAACCGAGTAGCACTATGCAGACATATTACACAGCCAACGCTTAGATACTATTAGCCGACAGTAAAAGAGGTACCTAATACTAGTAAGCTAATATACACAGTAAATAAAACAGAGATTCTGGAAGACTAGACTACTGCCCTATTCCTAAAAAAATAAATACTACCAGAACTATAAGTCCCCTATATATACCTACTTAACCCAGGTTAGCCAATAAGACACCTAACTTTAAGTTATTTACCGTACGTATATGTGACCGCACGTATAACAGCTAAGGGTGTTACAACTAAGACTAAAACTAGAGTAATTGAGGCCTCCCCCTGTAATGCCTAACCTTATACCCGTCTCCCGCACGTACCGTATAAGGCCGCCGCCTCGTTTCCACCCCCCTAGGCCAACTAAGCTGTGCTAGCCTAGTTATAGCACTGGAGAACCAGACACGCCCTAACCTAGACAACATTAAATACACTTATACCGTTAATTTTACCCAGTTCTATAAATAAAAGGGCGTAAAGGTAATAAGGATCTATATAGCGGAGCTAGTAGAACTGGTTAAATAAGAAGAATACTAATAGCTGCTTAAGGAGCTACCTATAGGCCTAATAGAAGTACTAAACCTATCAGAAAGGTCTTTCCGCTAGCTAATAGAAGGCGACTATATAATAGAGAAAGCCTATAAAGCGCTACCCCCTTATTTCTATAACTTCCTTAAGATAAACCTAAAAACTAAGTCTGAGTTTCTACGTTAGAAGATAGTTAATACTAATACTAAGAAATTCCTAAAAGGCAAACCAGGATTAACCTATAAAGATATTTTATAACGCTTACCAAAAGAGTTTTATAAATATATTAAACACTTCCTCCCTAAGAATATAGATAAGCTGCCCCCTTACCAACCATAGGACCATAAAATTGAGATTATACTAGGAAAGCAGGCCCCATACTATAAAAATAGACCACTCTTACCCGCTAAACTTAGCTATATAAAGAAGTGGATTAACGAGATGCTAGATAAGGGTTTTATCCATAAATTAACCTTACTAGCCGCCGTACTACTCCTCCTTGCAGCAAAACCTGGCGGCGGTATATAAATCTACTATAACTACTAAGGCCTAAACACAGTTACTATTAAGAACTAATACCTACTGCTACTAGTCCGCGAGATACTTAACGCACTCTGTAATACTAAGTACTTTACTAAGCTTAACGTAATTACTGCGTTTAACCGGATCTGGATTGCGGAAGGCCATAAGTAGCTTATAGTATTTATTACCCGGTTTGGACTCTATAAGATGCTAATTATACTATTTAGTCTCTATAATGCGCCCACTATGTTCTAAAACTATATTAACCATGTTTTATATAACGCCCTTAACGACTACTATACTATATATCTTAATAATGTCCTTATCTTTTTAAAAACACGCGCCAAGCATATAAAATATATAAATGAAATTATCTAGAGACTTGGTAATACTGGACTCTAGATTAATATTAATAAGTCTAAGTTTTATGCTACCAAAACAAAATACCTTAGCTTAATTATCTTAACTAATGGCATAACCATAGACCCTAAGAAGGTACAGGCCTTATAGGAATAGAAGGACCCGACGTTAGTTAAGAAACTATAGCAATTTCTTAGCTTTGCGAACTTCTACCAACAATTTATTTAAGGCTATTCTAAGGTAGTTAAACCCATAACCAGGCTACTAAAAAAGAGTATTAGCTGGTTATAGGGCCCTAATTAAGCACAGGCATTCCAGATCCTAAAAATAGCGTTTACTAAAGCACCGGTTCTAGCATATTACGACTACACAAAGAAGACTATGGTAGAGACAGATGCCTTAAACTAGGCTTCAGGTGGAGTGCTCTATTAAGCCAATAAAAGTAATAAGCTTAAGCCAGTCGCATTCTTCTCTGCTAAACACTTAGCCCCTAAATACAACTATAAAATATATAATAAGGAGCTCCTGGCAATTGTTAAGGCACTAGAAGAATAGTATCCCAAACTATAAAAAACTAAGCAGCCGTTTAAAATTATTACGGACTATAAGAACCTCTAGACCTTTATAATAATAAAATAACTAAACTAGCGCTAAGTCTACTGGGCTGAGTTCCTTTCCTAATTTAACTTTGTTATTACCTATAGGCCTAGCACTAAAGCCACAATCCCAGACGCTCTTAGCTGCCTCCTAGGCGTTATACCTGCTAATGCTAATAATGAACGTCTACAACACCGAGACCGCGTTGTCTTACCACCAAAGAAAGTCAACCCTACTATTCTAGAAGAACTACTAAGCGAATCCCAAGACCAGAGCATTAAAGACTTTATTACAGTAATGGACCCAGAGCCTAAGAAAAAAACCCTTAAGGAGCTTATTAAGAATGCCTATAAAGAGAACGAACTCGCTAGGAATATATTAGCTATACTACACGAATGGGAAGACCATAAAGCACGCTATTAGCCCAAGCAGATTAGGAAGCTGCTCCGCTATAACAAATCCAAATGTTTAATTATTGACGGCCTAATCTACTATAGGAATCGAGTATTTATCCCTAATTTACATAAACTCCAACTAGAAGTTGTACACCGTATATATAGTTTAGGCCCTGCGGGTTACCTAGGCCACGTTAAGACACTAGACCTCCTTAATTAAACGTATTAGTAGCTAGGTATTTCATAGTTTATAGCTACCTTTATAAAAGACTGCGCTCTCTACTTCCGCATAAAGACCCTACGCTTAGTACCACCTAGTTTTCTAAAACCACTAGAACTACTAGTCCGCCTATAGACCAGTATCTCCATTAACCACATTGTTGACCTGCCTAAGTGCCTTTATAACGGCAAAACATATAGATATATCTTTGTTGTTGTTGACCGCCTAATAAAGATAAGATACTTTATTTCTATTACTAGCCTAGATACTAAGGAGCTCGTTAAAGCATTTATCCACACTGTCTATAAGTTACACGGCGCTCTAAATACTATTATTTCTAATAGAGGCTCTTTATTTATTTCTAACTTCTAGTGTTGCCTAAACTAGCGCCTAAAGGTAACCCTAAGCCCTAGCTCCGCATAGTACCCTAAAACGGATAGTTAAACCAAAATTGTTAATACAGCAATGAATAAGTACCTACACGCCTTTATAAGCTTTACCTAAAATAACTAGGTAGATTAGCTCCCCCTTACTAAGTTTGCCATAAATAACCAGGTTAATAAGACTATGGGAATCTCACCGTTCTTTGCCAACTATAGCTATAACCCATATCTAGGCGTTGAACCAATAGGCCCCTAGCCATTAGCCCTGTCTGTATATGCAAAAAAGGAGTACCTATAAGCTAATACTATTGCCAACCGCTTCAAGCGCATCTTAACCTAGCTTAAAGCCCTAGCTCGTATCTCCCAGCAATAATATAAAGATAACACTAACGTATTTCACGGGTGAGCTGGTCAAACGGGTGAGCTGATCACTTCAAAAACACACCAAAAAATAGAAAAATCACACTTTAATATCTTAACAACCACTTAATAATAAATTTTAATAATTTA